>Ga0070731_10001748_pt1 | contig 21858 bp, 22 predicted proteins | sample Coa_R1_2_FD_66448 | JGI IMG/M metagenome (GOLD analysis project Ga0070731, IMG submission 66448) | Surface soil microbial communities from Centralia Pennsylvania, which are recovering from an underground coalmine fire - Coalmine... | ecosystem: Environmental > Terrestrial > Soil > Unclassified ... | reverse complement strand
CTTGACTGGGGGTCAAGGGGTCCCGAGTTCGAATCTCGGCATCCCGACCAATGTTTATCGGCATCAACGGCCAACCCCCAGGTTGGCCGTTTTCGTTTTGGGCACAATATGGGCACAAGCCGGGCGTGCTCCGTCTCGCCTCTAGGTGACTAGTGTGCGCCGAGCCTCCCGTAGTCGCAGGGCACGACACGAGCCGTTGTTTTCTGGCGCTCGGCAGTCGAGGAGTGTAGGATCGCGCCGCCATGGCACGTCCCGTGAAGCTCTTCAATATGGTGTTTCCAGTGATCTCCATGCGGAAAAATCCAGCCACCGGCAGGGTGGAGACCGCGACCAATCAGATCTACGGGACGGCGTTTCCCATCGCGCCTGGCCTCTTCATGACCGCGGAGCACGTTGCCTCGGCGGCCGCCGCAGACGGCCGCGTGTGCGTCTCGCGGATTCCTTCCAATCCCGGAGCGCAGATGCCGAGCTACCCGGCGCGCGCGTGTTACGTGTTTCCAGAATTCGACGTTGGGCTGCTGGTCATCGACGTGCCAGACGCCGTGCCGGTGCCGCTCGTCTTCGATCAACCGCTTGATAATCTCCAGGACGTCGAGACAACGGGGTTTCCATTGGCCGTGGATCCCGAGTGGCTACGAGTCGTCCCGCGCAGCTTCAAGGGGTCGGTCGTTACCCGCCGGACAGTATTCGAGAAACCGGGGCAGCCAGCGGGGTACGAACTGACTTTTCCGGCGCCACCGGGTCTCTCTGGCGCGCCCCTGTTCTATCGGGCAACGACCGGCGCCCAGTGTCACGCGATGGTCATTTCAGAGGTCGGCATCGGAACAGCAGGACGCTCCGTCCAGTTCGCGCTCGCCCTGGACGTCCGGATTCTGCTGAGTCTCTCTGTGAAGGAACTCGGAGGCAGCTTGGCGCCGCTCTGGCGCCGTCCTGCAGAACCGGCGCCGGCGATCGCCGAGAAGCAGCTCCCTGGTGGGCTAGCAGCGACCAGCGACTCCGAGACATGGCCGGATTGAGCGCGCTTCAATCCTGAGACCTCGTCACAGCGTCGGACATGTTGTTGTTCATATTGGCGGCCCGTATGGCATGCTCTTGAATCCAGCCGACCAAGCTGGGGGATGACCCAAATGCACAGCGGCGACAAGCTTGCAGAGTTTGTTCGATCGAAGCGCGCTGGGCGTGGCTGGACGCAAGATCAACTTGCGAGCGCAGCTCGAGTGTCAATCGACACGGTCCGGCGATGTGAAGCCGGTCTCTACACGTTGCCTAAACGGCCTCGAGCCCGAGGGCACGTCCTCGATTCGTTGGCTCGGGCGCTGGGGTTCGAGCCTTGTGACGTCGTGAGAACCTGTTTCACTCCAGGCGCTGTGAGAAGTTCCGACTATCGTCGTTGTCTTGATACGAATCGCAAACCGACGAGAGTAGGCCAAAAGCGCCACAAGAGCTTCCGCGACTACGTATCTGAACTCTCGCAGGGGGCCGACGAGCTAGTGGCGCAAGCAGCGATGCTCAATGCTCAGGCAATAGCATTTCTGATCAACCTTGAGAAGCAGTTTTCAGCATTCGAATTCTTGATAACTAATCAGCCGCCATTCATGTTATTCGCGGATGATGAGTACGTGACAACAGGCAGCGCATCCGTTCAACTTGATGAGGCCGATCGTGAGGCCTATCACGCACTAGTGTTCAGTCATCGCGAGTACGTCCGAGATCTGACATCACGTGGACACAAGCACTACCGCGTCGTCCTTCACAAACAATCGCTGATAGCATTTCTCAACTCGCGGGTCGTTGTCCGCGCCGCGAACATCGTTGCCGACATGAAGAGCTTCCTCCATTACGATGGTTTCGACCTCGTAATCATGGAAGCCTCGGAACCGTTCGATGAATTCGAGCTTCTCTCAAAGACATACCCATTCCGGCCAGGTGTCGAGAAGTCGGCCATCAGTGTTAGGCACCGCAGGATTGGATTAGGAAATACGGCCGTCTATCAGCTCGCTCTCGTGGGCAGCAATCACGAGTTAGTCAATGAAGACCATGCTCGTGCGGACTCGCTGTGGAGGCAGGGCCTTGCTCAAATGGAAGAACTCGCGACCGGCCCTCTCGATCTCAGGCACCATCAATATCCCCTGAGACACAAGCGAGTCGCCGCCCGATTGTTGGAGGATGCCCTGAAAACGGCCCATCCCTGAACGTTAGCGTCGTCACATCGCGAGTACTTCGTTCGCCTTGTACCGTCCTGGAGGGAAATCGCCCGTGAGCAGCCGCAGCACGGCTGGCGCGACGTGGACTGGATCCTGTCTGTCGGAGATATCTTCTCCAGGACACGCCGCCTGTTGCATGTCTGTTCGCATGTCGCCTGGATCCAGGGCATAGAAGCGAACCTCTGGTGATTCGATCGCGAATACCGAGGTCAGTTTCTCTAGAGCGGACTTTGTTGTTCCATAGGCTCCCCAGCCCGAGTAGGACTCAATCGCCGCATCAGAGGAGACGTTCACTATGGTCCCGTGGTGTCGACTGATGCTCGGAAGGGCCAGTTGAATCAATCGTAGTGGGGCGATGGTGTTTACCCTGAACAATGCTTCAAGTGCGTCGGTCGGAAGGTCGGCCAGCCGCGGCAACGGTGTCGGACCGAGGGCACCTGCATTGTTTACAACAAGACGCAGACACCCTAAACCCTCGGCAGTGTCGACCAAAGATCGAAGGTGCGGATAATTGGTGATATCGCCGGCCAAGGTTCTCAGTTGGGCATGGCCGTTGAGCTGGTCCCGCATCTCCTTCAACGCAGATGGATCTCGGCCGTTTCCGACCACCGTCCATCCGGCTTCCAACAGGCAGCGTGCGATCGCCTTTCCGAGGCCACGCGATGCCCCTGTGACAATCGCGACGCGTTCCTTTGATGCGGCATCAATTCCCACTACGAACCTCCCTAAATGTCTGGCGCGCGCTATTGCGACGCCGAGAAGATTAGTGACTCAGGACTTCACGATCTCAATGGTAAACCCAGTGTCGTCGCCGAAGCGCGCTTCATCCACGATGTGGATCGCTCTAACGTCGATCAGATAGAACCTCGATTCCAGTCGCGAGAGCATGTCATCGCTCGACTTGGCGAGTCCCAGAAGGTCGGGATGCTTTGCGGAATAGACGCTGAATGCGGCGGCTGACGATCCTTCAGGGACGCGGGTGCAACGGCCGAACAATTGGAGGCCGAGGTGCGGTTGGTTCCAGATTTGCCGACTATCGAAGACGGTGACCGCAACAGTAGGATTGCTCTCGACGTGTCGACTGTGTCGAGTTGTTCTACGTGTCAAGACGAATAGATTCAGATGGCGATCCGCTGCGAAATAGGCGATGTTGGCATGTGCTGCACCAGTCGGACCAACTGTGGCCATACTGCAGAGCCGGTTTGCATCTAGAACGTCAATAATGCTGCTTGAGAACTGGACCAACTGTGGGTTGGCTTCGATGAGCTGACGGTCGATATCCACTGTGCGCTCCTGACCTGCTACGGAAGGATTAGGTGGCTGTCGCCGAATTCGTGCCATTGGTACCCCTGACCGAGAGCGTCGGCATATGAGGCAGTTAGGAGATCGAGTCCTGCAATCGCCTCTAACATCATCAGATGGGTGGCTTTGGGCTCGTGCCAACCGGTGATAAGACCCTGCACTGATCTCACGGGCCGATCGGGAGTGATGACCAATTCCGTAAAGCCGTGTCCGGCGCGAATTGAGCCGCCCGCGTCGCAAACCGTCTCGAGAGCGCGTACAACTGTTGTTCCCACAGCAATGACTCGGCCGCCCGCCGCTCGCGTCGAGTTGATAATTCCAGCAGCGGACGCCGTCACCGAGTAGGGTTCTGGATAGGGAAGTTCATGGCGTTCCAGCGAGGCCACGCCGGTATGTAAAGTGATCGGACAGACTCCCACTCCCATGGCGGCGAGCCTTCGAACCAGCGGTTTCGAAAACGGTCTAGCGGCGGAAGGCATTTCGCTACTGCCCGGTTTCTTAGCGAAGATCGTCTGGTAGTACCGGAGGTCCCAAGGTTGCGTCACGTACGAGTATCGAATCGGTTGACCCCAGTGGCCCAAGTACCTGTGGAGTGGCTGGGGCAAATCAAAGGACGCTTCCCAGAGGCGCGGATGGAGGCCTTCGCCGGAACGAGGGGCGATGAGTCGCATCAGTCCGCCACCGTGCAAATGAATGAGGTCTCCGGCCTTGCCATCGCGGTACTCCCGGCTAGCCGGGCCTGCTGGAATACGGAGCTCGACCAACCGGCGCTGGGATTTCCTCACCGGAACGGAGACGTGAACCCTGACATCAAGTCCATTTACTCTGCCTCCGAGAGCGGCGGGCAAAGTTGCGGAGTCGTTCACGACCAAGAGATCGCCGACTTCGAGAAACTCTGGCAGTCGCGTAAAAGCGGTATGAACAAGGCCGCGCTTGGTTGAGGCCACGGCCAGCCGAACATCGTCGCGAGCCCGGCCGAGTGCCTCAGGCGGTCCAGCGGCCTCGGCGCTCGCCGGCAAGTCAAAGGGAAGAAACCGCACTTGTCCGGCGTCTGAGTGACTGAATTCAACGCCATCAAAAGGCATGGATGGAGTCCCGGTCATATTTCAACTCCTGGCTCTTCAGGTGCGGTGCCCAAACGAAGGCCCCGGTCCGTTGTTCGATGTGGCCAGCGTGACAGACCTGGGGTGTCAATATCGATCTGGCGGAGCACTTATTTGCAACGGATTAGGCATGCAAATCCGACCCTCGATACGCCTGTAACGGCTACCAGGGATGGGTGCGCAGGCGAGCCTCCTGTCCCCAGCGGCCGAAGGTCTCTGGTCTACTTTGCGGGCGCCGCGATGTCACGAAAGCCGTCATTTCCGGGTCGCACCGGGCCGACCACCACTGCCACCACGGGCTCATGGACGGGCGTCTGAAACGGCAACTGATAGACGACGTGACACCTTGACGAGCCGCCGATGTTCTCCGAGAATCCTTGCGTCCGATCCGACTGATGTCTGATTTGCCTCCAGGGGGGGTCTGAGTGTCCATTCGCCCGGAAGTGCGCTCAGCTTCGTGGGTCGCTGACTTTCTCGAGTTGAGGCCCTCAACCATTCACGGAGTCGGGATCTTCACGAGCCGTCTAATTGAACCAGGCGAGCGTGTGATTGAGTGGGGCGGCACGCTCTTTACAACGCAGGAGATCAAGGCAGGCCACGCTCGTCAGTACTCCTACGTTCCTATCAACGAGGAGTGGTACCTTGGCTCGCCTGCGAACGCCGAACTCACGGTTGATGACTACATCAACCACAGCTGTGCGCCGAATCTATGGATGCTCGGCTCCGCCACGTTGATCGCCAGGTTTCAGATTCCCAGAAACGGGGAACTAACGGCTGACTACGCCATGTGGCTAGCAGACGAATCGTACGAGATGAAGAATCCTTGCAACTGCGGAACTATTGCTTGCCGGCACCGAGTCACCGGCAAGGATTGGCGATCCGAGGACCTGCAGTTAGCGTATCGGGGGCACTTTTCGACTCTCGTCGAAGGCCGTATTGCCAACTCGCGGTTAGCTCAAGAGAACTAGATGGTGACTTTGATAACAGGGGCGAGCCGTGGAATCGGTCGTGCGATCGCTCAAGAATTGGCTGAAGCGAGCCATGACCTGATACTGGTCGCCAAGTCTGAAACACATCTGGCTATCGCCCAGACCAGTATCAGTGCTCGCGCAGGCCAAAGAATTGTGACCTTCGCCTGCGACCTGAGCGATCCGATGTCGCCAGCGCATTTGTATTCATTCGCGGAGCGCGAGGGCCTTGATGTTAACGCCTTGGTGCTGGGTGCCGGCATCTTCATTGAAGGGAGCCTCACTACATCAAGCGTTGACGACTTGAATGCAACGCTCAGAGTGAATCTGACCTCCGCGTTTACTGTTGTGAGTGCCTTCATCAAGAAACTGCGCAACTCTAAGTCGCCACGAATCATCCTTATTGGCAGCACTGCTGGCGCAGAGCCGTACCCGACCGGAGCGCTCTATGGGGTTTCGAAATGGGCGCTACGAGGATTCGCGGCCAACTTGCGTAGTGAGCTTAGGAAGGATGGCGTCGCAGTGACCCTGATCTCGCCTGGGGGCACGCTAACCGATTTGTGGTCGGATGACGACGTTCCTGAGGGGCGCCTTCTGGAGCCGAGGGATATCGCCAAGGTTGTGAAGGTCTGTTTCGAATTGAGTCCGCAGGCGGTTGTTGAGGAAGTCGTGGTCCGTCCGATGCTTGGCGATCTCCACGGCGACGACGGATTGCAACACGACAAATGAGTCTTCCCGAGTCGATCGCAACCGTCTTTGTTCACGGTCTGTTTTCTGGCCCGAAGGTCTGGAGCGGGCTCGTGACGACCTTGAAACGCGACAAGGCAGCCATGGCGGGTGTCACACTCGTAACTTTCAAGTACGACACCCCGCGGCTGCGCCTCTCGCCGCTCAGTCGAATTCCGCTGCTGGCAGAAGTCGCTGACTCGTTCGCGACGTTCCTCCGCAGCAGCCCCTTGGTCTCGTCAGCGAATCGAGTAGTCCTGGTAGGCCACAGCTTTGGTGGGCTCGTGATTCAGAAATACTTGGCCGCCCAACTCGCTCGAGGTCGGGGGGGCGAGCTGAAGCGTATCAAGACTGTTGTGCTGCTTGCAGTACCGAACACAGGATCCGAGTTCTGGCTAGTAGCGCGGCGGATCCTTGGCGTTGTTTGGCGCCACCCGCATGAGCGTACGACTCGGCCGTACGACACTGAGCTCGCTGAAGTGCGACGGATCGTCATCGAACAGATCGTCTACGCGAACCTGAATAGCGAATCGTCCTGTCATATTCCGTTCGACGTCTATGCCGGAGCCCGAGACGCCATCGTGCGCTCAAGCTCGGCCAAGAGTGTGTTTCCTAGAGCAGGCACGATTCCAGGCAATCACTCGTCAATACTGAAGAGAGATGGCGTCGCCGCCGTTTCGCGCGCTGTAGCGTCGGCCGTGACTCGAGCGCGAACCGCATGCGCTGAGGATGTAACGCAGTTCCACACAGAGTCTCTCGACATCACGAACGCCGAAGATCTAGCTGCAGTCGTTCGACTTCAACACGATTCGTTCCCTGCGCACGCGCACATGTCAGCAGACGACCTTCGCCGATGCCTGAGTAACTACAAGGCCAAGTGGGCAATCGCCCCGCACGCGGTGGTGGCCAAGATGAACGGGAAGGTGTGCGCCTTCCTGTTGTACTCCGAGACGCCGACGGTGTTTGTAGCGGGTTACCTGTGCGTCGAGTCGGGAGTCGCCGGCGAGTTCATAACCAGCAAGATCGTTCATCGACTCCGCGAGCACTCCAGGGAGTCTGGCGACAAGCCCGTGCTGTTTGAGGTGCGAAGGCCGATTAAAGGTCAGGCAGACCGTCGCGAGGCACGCGCGAGAATCAAGCTGTTTGAGCTATATGGTGCGAGGGTTATTCGCGGGATCGACTACGTGGCTCCGGACATGTCGAGGTTCCCGGAAGACGCCCCTGAACCCTATCTACTGATGTACGGCCGAAGCGGTCAGATGCCTCCGGCGCTTTCAGCAAGTGCGGTCGCCTCGTTCGTCGAACAAATGTATCGAGTTTCTTACGAATGTTGGTTTCAAGACTGTGAGAGCGAGGACGCGAAGCAGGTCTACTTGAGTCGGCTGTTAGGCCAGATCAAGGCGTCGATCAACGAAATGTGCCGACTTGAACCGTATTCTGGTGCGGGTTGAAGCTGCCCGTTGTTGCGATTTGTGGCCTAACAGGAGCCGGCAAGTCGACACTGGCGGCCGTGTTGGAGCAAGCAGCGGTCGCGCTGCGGGTCACGCGTGAGACCACACGGAGGCCGCGCCTTGACGACGATCCGTCGTTGGTGCGGTGTGTAGCACGCATCGAGGCCCATCCTGGCGATGTGGTCTTTGGTGGCTGGGGTGATGAACTCTACTGCTTACGTGCGAGTGCGGTGATGGAAGTGCGGCGCAAGCGATGTGCTCCGATTGTCGAAGTCGGAGAGTACCGTGTTGCGAAAGAAGTCGTAGGCGCATTTGCCCCTGGCGCTGTAGTGATGGTCGTCGGAGCGAGCGACCCAGAAACGATCAGGGCCCTGGGTAAGGCCCGGTCCATGTCAGATGGCGATATTGACAGAAGGATTGAGTCGATTGCGGAGGACCGCCGCGAATTGGAGATCGGGCAAGGTGAGGCCGACTTTGTCCTACAGAACCTTGGCACCGTTGCAGATTTCAAGATGCAGACGATCCGGTTGATTGATGCGCTCGGGATTGAGCGTCGGGCTCGGTCCTAGCGTAGTTGTGAGCCCGGCTAACCGCTCTCGGCCTGCGGCCGCCCTAGCGGCGCGGGACTGCGCGAACGGTCGTGCGCAATGTCCCTATGTTTTGTGGAAATGGCTGAGCCGAAGCATCTTCGAACGGCCAGGCATCCGAGATCGTGACATGGTGCCTATCAAGTCGACTGACGGCGGCCAAGCCGTTCGCGGATGCGAAGTGGGGACGCGTCCAACGAAAGGCGGTCCGCGTTTCGCCAAGAACAGCGCAAGATTCCGATCCACCGGTTGACCTCAAGGCATACATCGCTCGACCATTCGCACGCCCGCCACTCACCAGCTCCAGATTCGACTCTTGACGAACGCGTGATCCACGGGGAATACTCAAGCTCCCCAGCTGTCTAGCCGCCCTCGAAACAGACTTCGATGGGCGCGCAAGAACGTTCGTTGTTGTCGCTTGTCCGTCTCGGTCCAAGCGGTCCGAGGCGCTAGCGCAGGCGTTCTTCTCCGGAATCTTGGCTCTTGGACTGCATCGACATGCGCCCTCGCGGTCGCCACTCACACTTCGAGACAACGCGTTGGAGCCTTGTCTGCGCGGTTCGCGCCGAGGATCCATCGGCTGCACACCGCGCGCTTACCGTGCTCTGTTCGACCTATTGGTATCCGCTCTATGCGTACGTGCGGGGACAGGGGTACGACGCCGAGGACGCACGCGATCTCATTCAGTCATTCTTCGTTCAGCTACTTGAGCGACAGGATGTCCAAGGGGTGCGGCAGGAACGCGGCCTCTTTCGCTCGTTCCTGCTGGCGGCTCTTCGCCATTTTCTCCTAAACGATTTGGTCCATCGGCGAGCCCTGAAGCGGGGCGGTGGCCACGTTCTCGTGCCGCTTGAGTTCGAGAATGCCGAGGAGAAGTACGTCCATGAGCCAGTCGATGCTCACACGCCGGAGACTCTCTTCGATCGTGGCTGGGCGCTGGCGGTGCTCGACCAGGTGTTTCAGCACCTCCGGAGAGACTGGGAAGCCGAAGGCAGCGGATCCGAATTCGATCGTTTGAAGGCCTGCCTGCTCGGCGACTTGCCTCCAGGTGGCTACCGCACGATTGCCGCTGAAATCGGCTCGACGGAGGGGGCGGCCAGAGCGGCTGTCCATCGGCTCCGTCGAGACTTTCAGCAGCGACTACGCGAGGTCATCGCCGACACCGTGCTCACTGACGAGGCCGTGGCCGATGAAATCCGACACCTGTTCAACGCGTTGCGCGGATGAGCTACATAACTTCGGCGTTCGACGACCCACGGGATGATACGCGCGTGCTCGCCGCGGTCAAGGCTCTCGCGTACGCTCGACCCCGCTTTCGCGGGGCCAAGGGCCTTGACCCCGGCTCCGCTCGCGCGGGCTTTGCTCATGTCGTCGAACGCCGCTCCCGACACCGGTCTGGCCGTCAGGTGGAGGCTTGGCCGCGGCTCAGGTTGCAACTTCGTCGAGTAACGCCAGCCGCTGGATTTGTCTGATCCCTATATGGACAACATCCGTTGCTCGCGCTGTCGTGCCAACCTGCCCTCGAATGCGCCGGAAGGGCTCTGTCCGGCCTGTCTACTCTCTGCCGCGATGGATCCGGTCTCGCTGGTGGCTGGCGATCCGGCGGAGAGCCCGATCGGCGGCCGGTCAGCTGGGGCGGCTGACTACGAACCGCGCCTCAAGCAAGACCAGCAGTTCGGTCCCTACCGGATCGAGCGCCTGCTCGGCCGCGGCGGCATGGGCGAGGTGTACGAGGCAGTTCACCTCGAACAGAGCCGTCGGGTGGCACTCAAGGTTCTTGGGCAGCGCCTTCGCCGGGCCGACGATCGAGCTCGGTTCATCCAAGAGGGTCAGCTCGCGGCTTCCGTCAACCATCCGAACAGCGTCTATGTGTTTGGCAGCGAGGAAATCGACGGCGTTCCCGTCATCGCCATGGAGTTGCTGTCGGGCGGTACGTTGAAGGATCGCGTCAAGGTGGAAGGTCCGCTGCCCGCAAGCGAAGCTGTAAACGCGATCCTGCAGGTCATCGCCGGTCTGGACGCCGCGCACGCCGCCGGCGTCTTGCACCGCGACGTGAAGCCCTCAAACTGTTTCGCCGACTACGACGGAACCGTGAAGATCGGCGACTTTGGCTTGTCTATCTCCAGCTCTCCGCGACGATTGATCTCGCTGGCTTCGTCGAACTCGTTTGAGGGCACACCCGAGTTTGCTTCCCCGGAGCAGCGGCGCGGGGACGCGCTCGATGTTCGCGCCGACATCTACTCGGTTGGGGCCACGCTTTACTACCTCCTCACCGGCAAGCCTCCACTCGATCCGGAGGGGACCGACAGTCGGGCCGGCGGCGCCGACCTCGAGGGCCCTCGCCCCCTGCGGAACCCGCAGCCCGCGATTCCGGCCGGCCTCGACGATGTTGTCGGGCGTTGTCTCGCCAGTCACCCGGACGCTCGGTACCGCTCGTACGAGGAGCTGACGCGGGACCTCGAATCGTTGCGCTCGGTCACCATCGCGCCAGCCAGATTGAGTCTGCGTGTGGCAGCGGGACTGTTTGACTCGGTGTTTTTGGTCTCTGGCTTGGCTGTCGCGATGGCGATCTTGGTTGGCGCGGGGCTCATAAGGAGCGCGGGATTGGCCCTCACATTCGGGTGCTTGCTCCCGTCGATCCTCTACTGGGGCTTCTCGGAGGGGCTCTCGGGGACATCGATCGGGAAGCGTAGTTGTCGCCTGCGTGTTGTGAGCACGCACGGCGGCCAGCCCAGCATCAGTCAGGCGCTTGTCCGCAGCTCGATTTTTCTGATGCCCGCTGCGCTGATGATCTCGTTCGGAATGGCCGCGAGCCGTGCGTGGCAGTCGTCCAGCGCATTCTGGCTCACTGAAGTTGCACTTCTCGCCGGCGCGATCGGCCTGCTTTTCTCGTCTGCGCGACGGAAGAACGGTTTCGCTGGTCTGCATGAGCTGCTCACGGGGACTCGTGTGATCGGACTTGCGAACGTCGAGGCACGACGGGCGCCCAGCCCGCCATCGCCTCCGATCGACAGAGATCAGAAACCCGTGGCCCAAATCAAGCCGTACGATGTCATCGAAGCGCTCGGGGCAACAGAGGTGGGCGAGCTCTTCCTCGGTTTTGACCCACGCCTCAAACGGCGGGTCTGGATCCACGTCGTGCGATCTGGGACGCCGGCGGTGTCTGTGGCGGTACGCGACCGCTCACGAGCAACGGCCCTGCATTGGCTGAACGGTCAGCGCGCCGCGTTCGGAGGCTGGGACGCGTACGAGGCGTTGGATGGAACGGCGCTCACGTCGGCAGCCAGTGCCCAGCCTTGGAATCGAGTGAGCCAGTGGCTCCTCGATCTCTCACTGGAATTCGATGCCAGGCTTGAGAATCGGTCGCTCAGTGGGCTGGCGCTCGACCGCGTGTGGATCACCAGCGCGGGCCACGCCAAGTTGTTGGACTTTCAGGCGCCAGGCCCGGCGGTGCCTGAGCCAACGAAGGATCTCACCCTCGTGTCAGGGCAGCTATTTCTCCACGAGGTGGCCGTGCACGCTCTTGCGGGACGAATGAGCCCGCCGCTGCCTCTCTCCGCTTCGGGGTTCCTGAGAGACCTGGCCGGAGCACGGTTCTTCACGATGCATGACGTCGTGGATGCCTTGAAACGATTGGTGACTCAGCCGGACAGAGTGACATCGAAGACCAGGGGCATGAGTCTGGCGGTTGGCTTGAGCGCGAGCCTAGCATGTGCGCCGTTCGTTCGTGCAATCGCCATGCACTTGTCGATGGTCCGGCCAGATGTCGGCTACATCAGTTGTCTGGTTCTGGCCCTGTTGTCCGCCCTTGTGCTGCGAAGCGGCTTTTGGCTCTACGCATTTGGCATCGCTGTTGTCACCCGCGACGGTCTTGAGGTCTCGCGTGCGCGAGCGGCCATCCGCGCTCTCGTGGCCTGGAGTTGGGTGCCGCTTCACATCATCGCCGTGGCGCAGGGTTGGTGGGTTATGAGCGTGCAAGTCAGCGTTCTCACGGCCGCGGGGCTCATCGGCGCCGCTCTCGTTCCACAACGCGGGCTGCAAGACCAGCTGACTGGGACCTATCTCGTTCCGAGATAGGTCCTCGATTCTCACCGATCAACAAGACCCAAACGCCGAGTTCGTCATGTCGAACGACAACCTGCTCCTCGCACGCCTCCCGCCAGGGGCACGCGAACACCTGCGGTCACGAATGGAGACGGTGGTCCTTCGGAGAGGCCAGCGACTCTTCGAAAGCGGTGAGCGCATCGCCCACGTGTTCTTTCCGCTCGGTGGTCTTGTCTCGCTCGAGAGCGGAACAGCCGACGGCCGTAACGTTCAACTGACGACTGTTGGGCATGAGGGGCTTGTTGGCCTCGCGGTTGTCCTTCGCGACGAAGTGCCACCCTACCGCGCCGTCGTCTGTGAGGGAGCACAGGCCCTGCGGATCCGGTCCACGGTCTTGGCGGCCGAACTGCGTCGCGACGGCCCCGTCTCCGCTGTGCTCCTGAGTTACGCAGCTAGAGTCTTTCGTGAAATCGCGCAGTCGCTCGTGTGCTACCGAACGCACACCGTTCTTCAGCGATTGTGCCGCTCACTCCTGACCGCGGCCGACCACTTGTGTGCCGATGCCGTTGAGGTAAGTCAGGAGAAGCTCGCAGAAGCACTCGGCGCCGACCGATCCGCGATCAGTCATGCCCTCGTAGAACTCCAAGACGCTGATGCAATTCGCGCGCGTTATCGCCGCATCGTGATCCGTAAGCGATCGATGCTGGAGGCAACTGCGTGCGAGTGTTATCACGCACTCCTCGACGTCGTGACTGCAGAAGCTGGGGCGACTCGAGCGACGCAGCCACTCATGCCTGTTCATCCATCGTCAAGCCGCTCGTGAATTGTAGGCCTCACCACAATGTGGTGAAGCCTACAGTTCGACGCCACACCTTCTTCGTATCCTCCATTCATTCGCTGCGTCGTTCAAACGCACGCAGCTGGGAGGTAACGCATGACACTTCGTTCACTACGCACGAACCGACAGGTCAGCCGCTCGATCGTCCGCAGCATCTGGCTCGCGCTCATCACGCTCGTCGCCTTTCCATCGATCAGTCTCGCGCAGTCACCGTGGGAGCGCGCGGCTTCGAACCTCGAGGCCTCGTTCACTGGGCCGCTTGCTCGATCGATGGCCCTCGTCGCCATCGTCATCGGCGGGCTGATGTTCATGTTCGGGGAGGGCGGCGCCAAGCGGCAGATCAGCGGCATCGTCTTCGGCGGCGGACTCGCGCTCTTCGCCGCCCAGTTCCTGGCCTGGCTCTTCTGATCGGCATCGGAGAACGCCATGACCGCCGAGAATCTTCCGGAATTCAGAACCGTCTACCGGGCTCTGCATCGCCCACTGACCGTGTGCGGCGTGGATCGGCGCCTGTTCTTTCTGGCTCTTCTCGTCGGCGCGGCGACTTTCAACTTGTTCTACAGCTTTCTCGCGGGTTGCTTGCTTTTCGCCGTGCTCTACGCCTTTGCGTGGTGGAGCACGGCCCATGACCCGCAAATGCTGCAGATTCTCCTTCGTTCTGGGACCGCGAGGACTCGCTACGACGCGGCCCAGCAGACCAGAGTCGAGGCCAGGGGAGGGCAGCCACGATGATCCCAGTCCGCCGCATCTTGAAGGACTACCGCGAGGCCGGTAGCGTCAACAGCCTCATCAGTCTGTGGGGGTTCGTGGATAACACCACGTTCCTCACCAAGGCCGGCGCCCTCGGCCAGGTCTTCCGCCTCCGAGGCGTGGACTACGAGTGCCTCGACCATCCCGAACGCCGCGCAATCGCGCATCGGTTTGAGCGAGCGCTACGGCAACTCGATGAGTCCTTCCGCATCTATCAGTACCTGATCAAGCGGCCGGCCGCGCCGGTCACGTCGGCGACCCACCGGCATCCGGTGGTGAACGAGGCGATTCAGCGCCGCGCCGACTACCTGGCCGGCAAGGCAGACGCGCTCTTCGAGCTCGATCTGTACCTCGTGGTGCTCTACGAGGGCTGGACGTCGCGGAGGACGGGCCCCGCCCAGGCCGCGCGGCAGGGCAGCTCTGTGTCGTCGACTCTTCGGCGTTTGCTATCTGCTCGGCAAGTGTCTGGCGCGATGGCGGACCAAATTGACCAAGCCGCGAGGGAGTTGCACCAGAAGGCCCAGGCGTTCGCCGTGCAGCTTGCGGACACCGCCGAACCCCATCTGCTGGCGAAAGAGGAAGGGTTTCGCTTCTTCCGCCGGTTGCTCAACGTCGCGCCGCACAAGGTGGACGTCGGTCTGAAGTACGACACTCATCTCGACTTCTACGTTTCGGATTCAGGCCTTGAGTGCCATCGCGATCACCTCGAGCTGGACGGCTGCCATCTCAAGGTGCTCACGATGAAGGAGCCGCCGGCCAAGACGTTCGCCAACATCCTCCAGGACCTCTGCGCGATTCCGAGTGCGTTCATCGCGTGCCTGGAGTGGCAGCGGCTTTCGAACACGAAGATGCGGCGCGACCTAAATGCGCGACGCCGGCACTTCTTCAATAAGAAGGTCTCGCTCATCAACTATGTCAGCTCACGGACCAAGCCGGAGGAAATGCTCGTTGACGACGCCGCGACGGCGACCGTCACGGAGATCGGCCAGAGCCTAACCGAGATGGAGGTCCACGGAAACTTCTTCGGCGCGTGCTCGCTCACGGTCGTCGCTTTCGATCGCGACACCGACCGGCTCGAGAAGAGCGTCGCCGAATGCATCAAAGTCTTTGCCGGGCACGACGGAGCACTCTATGAGGAGAGTTACAACCTCTTGAACGCCTATCTCGCGATCGTGCCCGGCAATGCGTCCTATAACCTGCGGCGGCTCGCGCTGCTGAACACGAACGCCGCAGACCTCAGCTTCTTGTTTACACTCCACACGGGCCGCCGGAGGAGCGCGCATCTCGGCGAGCGCGAGTGCCTCGCCGTCTTCGAGACCGAACATCAAACGCCGTACTTCTGGAACTTGCACTACCAGGACGTCGGTCACACGTTGATTCAGGGCGCCACGGGCTCAGGGAAATCGTTCCTTGCCAACTTCATCGGCACGCATGCCCAGAAGTACGACCCAGTCACCGTCATCTTCGACCTCGGAGGGAGCTACGAGAAGCTCGTTACGCTCCTCGGCGGCAGCACCTGGCGGATGGGCCTCGAGCATCGAACGTTCACGATCAACCCGTTCTGTTTGCCGCCCACGCAAGAGCACCTGCATTTCTTGTTCTCATTCGTGCGCGTGCTGCTCCAATCGAGTGGTCAGCATCAGCTCACCCTCTCCGAGGACCGCGACCTCTATGAAGCCGTCGGCAACGTCTATGCTCTGGACGCGCCTCAGCGCCGGCTGATTACGCTCGCGAACATTCTGCCGCGCGCGCTGGCGCAGCATCTCCATCGCTGGGTCCAGGGCGGACCGTACGCTGGGCTTTTCGACAACGCCGACGACACGCTGACGTTTCAGCGGATCCAGTGCTTCGATTTCGAAGGGCTCGAGCAATTTCCACTCGTGCTCGAGCCGCTCCTGTTCTACGTGCTCCACCGGGCCAGTGCCTCCATCCAAGACCGGAGCGCGGCCTCCCAACTCAAGCTCTTCGTGCTCGACGAGGCCTGGCGGTTTGCGAAGGACCCAACCGTCAAGGCCTACATCACGGAAGCCCTCAAGACTTGGCGTAAGCGCAATGCGGCGATGCTGCTAGCGACCCAAAGCAGCGAGGATTTCCTGGACGCCGAGCTCCTGCGGACGGTCGTCGAGAACTGTCCGACGAAGTTCTTCCTGGCGAACCCAGGTATGGACCTCGCCCGCGCTCGCGAACTCTTCCACCTGAACAACACCGAAGCGGCGCTGATTCAGGGCCTCCGGCCTCGGCAGCAGGCATTGCTCAAGCGGCCTGATCTATCGAAGGTCGTCAACCTTCACGTCGATCCGCACTCGTACTGGATTTACACCAACACTCCGTCGGACAACGAACGTCTACACGCAGCCACTGGCAAGGACGGGCTGCGGACGGCGCTCGGCGTTGTGGCGGCTGATTCGAAAGGGGATGCCTGATGTCACGCGCCGTAACCGCTCTCGTGCTCTCTCTTCTCGTTGTTGCCCCGACCGCGCATGCCCAGAGTACGCGCGAGGTCACCTACAACGCCCGCTCCGTCGTCCACGTGAACGCCAAGCTGCGGTTCACCACGATGATCATTCTTCCCGACGGGGAGGAGATCCTGGACTTCGTCTGCGGCGACAAGGATTTCTGGGTTGTGTCCGGCGCCCAGAATCTGGCCTACGTGAAGCCGGCGAAGGCCGGCACTGCGACGAACCTGAATCTCGTTACCTCAGCTGGCCACATCTACTCGTTCCTGCTGACTGAGGGGCCGGCGGATGCCGACCTGAAGATCTACGTCACGCCCGATGACGGTTTCGCGCCCGCTGGCGCCGTGCCGAAGCTGTACTCGGCCGGGCAGGTCGAAGCGCTGCGGCGGGATGCCGAGGACGCAAGAAAGGAGGTGGAGACTGCCAGGGCGGCCGCCGCACGGTCTGCCGAGGCCGTCGCGGCGGCCAAAGAGGCGGCGACCAAATCGGCGGACGAGGCAGTCAGGGCCTTCCGGTCGACGTACCCGATGCAGCTCCAGTTTCCGTACCGGTTCAAGCCCAACGATCGGCCGTTCCTGGTCGCGGCCATCTACAACGACGGCCAATTCACATACATACGCGCCGGCGCCGCGGAGCTTCCATCGCTCTATGAAATCCGCGATGGAGCGCCCAACCTCATCAATTTCCAGGTCGAGCAAGGCACCTACATCGTGCCGAAGGTGCTCGAGCGGGGCTACCTGGTCATCGGCAAACAGAAGTTCGTGTTCGACAGCGCTCGCTGAAGGAGGTCGACATGGTGGACGAACGCAAAACGGACGAGCGCACGCAGAATCCAAGTCCCGCGGTGCAGGACCGTCGGATCCCACCGAAGGGCGTCTTGCCGAGGCAACTGCAGACATGGCTCATGGTCGGAGCGGCCTTTGTGATTGTCCTGATCATCTTGCTGACGGGACATTCGCAGCCACCGAAGCCGACTCGTTCCGGGCCCGCGCCGACACAGCCAGTCCTGGCGCCAGCGGATCGCATCCGGAACTACCAGCAACAGCTGGCGAATGAGGACAACCGCTTTCGTGACGCCGATCGCGCAGAGCAACCAGCCGTTAGCATCGCCAAGCCAGCCGGCCGGGCCGGCGGCGGCACATCTGCGACTCAGGAAGAAGCCCGGCGCGAGTCGCAGAGTCTATTCGCAGACAACGTCGCCATGAGCCGCCGGCCGGCGGGGCAGCAGCCGTACTCTGAGAACACCTCGAGTCGGCCGATCTCAAATGCGGCCGGTGCGGTGCCCGCGGGCGCTGGCGTTGATCAATTGAGCCAGATCGAGCAGGCCCTCACGCGGGCGCTCGCACAGGGACCGTCGCCGAGCCCCCGCCGGGACATCGCGCCTGGTCTCTCAACGACTCCGGGCACCCCTACCGTTTCAAGCCCTGGTTTGTCAGCACCAGCTCCGGCTGGTCGGTCCACTGAGACGCCAACGCCCAAGGCGCCCGAGAATCCCGGCCCTGGCCCGCGGCTGCCGCTTTCGGAGGGATCCGTCATCGAGACGGTTCTGCTCAACCGTCTCGACGGTACCTTTGCCGGACCTGTCTCGTGTCTCGTGACAACGCCGGTCTACTCACGCGATCGTCAGAGCGTCCTCATTCCAGCGGGCGCTCGTGTCCTGGGAGCTGCTTCGCCCGTCCAGTCCTTTGGGGATTCGCGTCTTGCCGTGAGCTTTCATCGCCTGCTCATGCCCGACGGCCACAGCTACAACCTCGACCAGTTCAAGGGCCTGGACCAAATCGGCGAAACCGGTCTACGGGACGAGATTAACCATCACTACTTGCAGATCTTCGGCGCCTCGATTGCCATCGGCGCGCTTTCAGGCCTCGCGCAATTCAATACCCGCAGCGGAGCCGGCGTCGGCGGCTTTGGCGACGAGTACCGGCAGGCGGCCGGCTCCAGCTTGGCCAATTCGACGAGCCGCGTGTTGGATCGTTATCTCAACATCCTGCCCACCATCACCGTTCGCGAGGGCTACCGGATCAAGGTGTATCTCACAAATGACCTCGCGTTACCTGCATACGTCACTGCATCCACAGGAGGTGTCCGATGAAGCGTTACATCGCTCGGTTCGCCAGCGTTTTGCTCGTTGGCCTCACGCTGTCCACGACGGTGCGCGCGCAGGACCCGTTCCCGATTCCGGGACCGATGTTGGTCTACGACCCTTCCAATTGGTACGAGAACGCTCTCCAAGTCATCGGCTTCGTGCGGGAGCTGGAGGCATGGGCCTACCAGTTCACGCGATTGCCGTTGGATATCGCCAATCGGTACCGGACGTTGACTCGCTCGTGGCCGGTTTACAACCTCGGCGGCCTGCGATTCGCCTTCCCGTGGCTCGGCGCGCTCAATTCCGGAGACCCGTCAGGCTCCGCCTACAGGCAACTGGTTCGGCAGCTCGACGTCCCGGACGACATTCTCAATCGGATGCCGTTCAACCTGCGGCAGCGCCTGCAGGCCGCCTACGGTGCCGTCGAGGTTGCGGATCGCGTCGCCACGATGGGAATCGACCAGGCGGGATACACGCGGTCCACGAGTCCGTCGCTGCTGGGCGTGATTCAAGCAATGCAAGACGACGCAGCTTCACCGTCGGACGATTTCCTGTCTGAGACGGCACTGCTCACCAAGATCAACACCGCATCGGCCCTGAACTTAAGAATTGGCGAGAAGACAAACCAGTTCCTCGCGGAGGCACTAGAACAGCTGACCGTCGATAACACCCGTCGGCGGGAGACCGAGGCCGCCCTTCTGAACGCCACTATCACGCAATGGCGATTTGGTCAGGCATACGGGCAGAGCCTGTTCCAGAACACGGCCGCCAATATCGACACGTGGCGTCTGCACTGACGCGACGCGCTTGAGAAGGAGAACCCATGCCGTTCTTTGGCTACGACCCGATCGGAACCGTCCAGCAAGCCATCACGGCTCTTCTGGCGACCAGCGAGCCCCAGTTCTTGAGTATCGGGAATCAACTGTTCATGTCGTTCGCCACGATTCTGCTTGTCTGGCGAGGGATCCAGATGATGCTCAGCTCCCGCCAGCTGGGTCCCGACATGTTCAGCTTCGCGAAACTACTGCTCTTCATCGCGTTCGGCTACGCGATGGTGGCCTACTACGCGACGCCGATTCCCGGTATCGGATTGTCGTTCTCGAATCTCATCACGGACCAGGCGGGCTACCTCGCCAGCCTCATCGGTGCGCGGTCGATTCAGAACGCCCAGCAGACGCTGAACAGCCTCTGGAACTCGCTGGCTCAGCCCGATGCCTGGTCGATTCTGGCGAACCTGCTCTACTGGACGATGTTGATCGTCATCGGACTGGCGCAGTTTGCGCTGATGTTCGTCGTGTCGTTCAGCATGATCGCGAGTGCTATCTGCGCCCTCGTCGGCCCGCTCTTCGTGCCGTTCTTCATCGTTCCGCGCATGGACTGGCTCTTCTGGGGATGGCTCAAGGCCTTCATTCAGTACTCGTTCATGCTGGTCATTGCCAACGCGTTCATCTTCGTGTTCGAACGGTTCCTGACAGGCTTCATTCAGACACTGCCGGCGGGTCTCGGACTCGAAGAGCAGCTCCTGTACTCCGTCCACGCGTGGATGATCTTGGTGACCTTCACCGTCGGCGTGCTGCTGGTGCCATCGCTGACTAGCTCGATCTTCTCCGGCCGGTCGGGTGAGGCGCTCACGCCCGGCATGCTCCTCTGACAAGAACTCGAATTGGATCGCGGCGTTGCCCGCGCGAATGGAGGTCCGTTGTATGCGAATTCAGTTGGGATTCAGAGTCGGCGCTGTCATCGCCTTGTGGACGCTCGTGCTGGCGGGCGTCTGCGCAGGTTACTACTGGCTCGGTTGGTAAGGAGGAGACGATGACCACGCCAACGCCTCCGTATCAATTGGCCCCGCTCGAGGACGCTAAGCGCCAGTACGTCGAGCTTTTCGGCTCGGCCCTGGTAATGAATACCTACCTCAAGATCGCGCTGCTCTGTGTCGCTCTGGTTGCCGTCGGCCTGGTGGCGCTCAATCTGCGAACGATCAAGAAGTTCGAGCAGATCAAGCCACTCGTCATCAGGATTGACGACATCGGCCGAGCTCAGGCCGTGCAGTACGACACGTTGACGTATCAGCCCCAGGGCCAGGCGCCGGAGCTCAAGTACTTTCTGACCCAGTTCGCGACGAAGCACTTCGCACGCATGCGAGCGTCCGTGAAGGAGCGCTACTCGGAGTCGTTGTATTTCTTGGATGCGGCCATTGCCGACGCAACAATCGCCCAGAACCAGCGTTCCCAGACCATCGAGAACTTTCTCTCGGGCACGGCGGACGAGATCGAAATCCAGGTCAAGAACGTGACGCTCGACGAGCTCAAGGCCTCGCCGTACAAGGCCGCGGTGGCGTTCGAGAAGATCTACTACACCTTCGGAAGCCGGCAGGAGAAGAAGCGAGAGACCTTTGTCGCCCAGGTCAACTTCGTCCTGCGAGATCAGATTCCGAACGCCATGGTGCTCGTCAACCCGCTCGGATTGACGATCACGTACTTCCGCGTCGACCAGGCCTTCCAGTAGTCGTCACCAAAGGAAGGAGCGTTTCATGCCACTCATCAAGGCTCGGGCTCATCGCGTTGACGTGGTGCACCACGGCGCCCGTCTCCTGGAAACCAACCGAGACACGCTTCGGCGGTATGCCACGTTTATCAAGGAGACCCCCGACTACGTCCTCAACCGGCTCATCGAAACCACGATCGCCAAGGACCGAGAGTTCTTGACCTGGCTCGCGGAGCACCCAGGTGAGACGGTGGCCGAACCGACTCCACATCGGCGGGCCCACCGCGACGGGAGTCTGTGACATGAGCTTCGATGTCATCCTCCCGTTTCTGCGCCCGATCGCACATCTGATCCAGGACCCGGATGTGAGCGAAGTCATGGTGAACGGCTCTCAGCGGGTCTTCATCGAGCGTGGTGGGCTCATTCACGAAGTTACTGGCCTCCAGATCGACGAACGGAACCTCAAAGTCGCAGTCAAGAACATCGCCAGGGCGCTTGGAGACGATGTATCCGAAGTGCAGCCGATCCTCGACTCGCGGTTGCCGGATGGATCAAGGGTTGCCGCGGTCTTACCTCCATGCAGTGTTGGCGGTACGACTCTAACCATTCGCAAGTTTCAGACGCGGTTCTTCACAGCCGACGAACTGGTTCGTATTGGCACGATGACGTTGGAGGTGCTTGAGACTCTGCGCGCCGCCATCGCGAGGAATGACAACATTCTAATCAGCGGTGGCACAAGTACTGGCAAGACCACGTTACTGAACGCGCTAGCCTCATTTCTGCCGTCCGACGATCGGGTCGTGCTCATTGAGGACACGGCCGAACTGCATCTCGAGCGGCCGAATCTCGTCCGCTCGAG
>Ga0070731_10001747_pt1 | contig 21863 bp, 19 predicted proteins | sample Coa_R1_2_FD_66448 | JGI IMG/M metagenome (GOLD analysis project Ga0070731, IMG submission 66448) | Surface soil microbial communities from Centralia Pennsylvania, which are recovering from an underground coalmine fire - Coalmine... | ecosystem: Environmental > Terrestrial > Soil > Unclassified ... | reverse complement strand
GACGCGGCCGCTGCAACCTCGTCATCAACACCCCCGAAGCCGGTTCGCTGCCACGCTCCGAAGGCTATGCAGTCAGGGAAGCGGCGGTCGTCGCGCGAATCCCGTGCATCACGACGATCGCAGGTGCCGGCGCGGCCGTCCACGCGATCGCGAACGCCCGCGACGAGGAGGCCCTCTCCCTCCAGGAACGGCTCGAGGCCGAAATGGCCCGGCCGTGAAGGTTGCGGCAGTCGTCGTCTCGCACCGGCAGCCGGAGGAGTTGTCCGGCTCGCTGCCGGCGCTCCGTGCTCAGGTCGACGAACTGGTCGTGATCGCGAACGTCCCGGGCTCGGTTCTGCCGGGTATCGACGCGCTCCACAATGAGCATCCACTCGGCTTCGCCGCCAACGTGAACCGCGGCATCGCGCGGACGACCGCTGAACTGGTGCTCTCGGCCAATCCCGACGCCACGCCCGCACCGGGAGCGGTCGCCGCGTTGCGGGATTTCATGCAGGAGCACCCCCGCTGCGGGATCGCGGGCCCGCGAATGCTGTACGTCGACGGCAGCTGGCAGCCGTCCCGGAGGCGGTTCCCGACCGTCAGTGGGACGCTGGTCCGGCGCACTCCGCTGCGCCTCGTCTTGCGCCAGCGGCGCCACTATCACCTCGACGAAGTCCCGCCGGAGGAGCCGGTGGAAGCGGACTGGATGCTCGGGGGCTTCCTGATGCTCCGCCGGGCCATGCTCGACGACATCGGCGGTTTCGACGAGGGATTCCGGCTCTACGGCGAGGACATCGATCTGGCGTACCGCGCCGCCCGCGCGGGTTGGGAGCGCTGGTACGTCCCGGAGGCGGTCGTCCGTCACGAGCACAAGGCCGAGACCGACAAGCACTGGCTCACCAGGTACACGCTCTGGCACTGGGCCGGCGTGCTGCGCTTCGTGCGCAAGCACCCCGAGCGCCTCCGCGCGCTCTAGTGACCCTTGAAGCCGAAGCCGATCTGCGCGCCCAGCTGCCGTGTGTCGCTGTTCACGCCGTAGGCGGCCGGGGAGATCGTCGGGGCGATCCGGACCTCGACTGCGACTGGTGTCTTCACCGCAAATGAGAGCAGGCGGCTGCGGACCGTGTCGGCACAGGTCGGCACGACGACACGCCGGACGTACGTGGCGCGACGCACCACCGGCGCCCGCTGCTCATCGAGCGCGACGGGACCAACGCGAATCGTCGCGTACTGCACAGGCGCCTTGGGCGGGCAGAGTGTGCTCTGGATCTGGAGGCTGAGGGTCCCTGAACGATCCGGCCCGAAATACGCGTACGCGCCGTAGCTCTGGAACCAGCCGTCCCCGGTCCGGCCGATGACCGTCTGGCGCAGCTTCCACGGATGCGAGCGGAGGCGGTACAGGATCAGAGTGCCGTGCTGCCGGATCGGATCCGCAGCCAGCGTCACGCCTCCGTCGGCGAGCACGTACGAAAGCCCTGGATCGACGCGGAGGGTTCCGTCCGGCTTCTTCAGATCGGGAGTCACGGTGGGGCCCGGCCCCGGTGCACTGCCGTCCAGGGTGTAGACGTGCTCGATCGATCGGTTCCAGAACTCCGTCAACCACAAGCCGAGCGGTGCCTGGATGTTCTGGCCGAGGTACGTCACGCCGGCGCCGTGCGTCGCCTGGTCGACCCAATTGAGCGGATGCACCAGGTGGTCGATCGACTGTTGCGCGGCGTTCTGTGCTCCCCGGGCGCTCGTCACCTGCCCCGCAGTCATCCAGACAGCCGCCGTGAGGAGGGCAAGTCCGACCCCGGCGCTCGCTGCGGTGCGCGGGATACGGGCACTGCGCTTGAGCAGCAGCACCGAGAGCGACACCACGAGGGTTACTCCGATCGCGATCCGGATGTCCGTCTGAGTCCAGTAGAACGCGCGGTTCGCCATCGTTGCGATGCCGTACCCGGGTGAATCGGAGTACGGATAGTCGAGCTGGTACCCGTAGCCGAGCACCAGCCAAGCGACGAACGCGGTCGCCGCAAGGACGCCCGGTAGCCAGATCCGCCGCGACGACAGCACGATCACCGTTCCGATCAGGAACAGCGGCCCGAGGTAGATGAGATTCCGCTCCTCGACGCGCGTGAAAACCTGCGTCGAGTTCCATGCTGCCTTGACCCCGGTGTACGTGCCGAACGAAACGATCGACGCGGCGAAGTACGCGGCGAATGCCCGCCACTGCGCATCGTGCCGGCGCTCCGGCACCCAAAGGGACGCCAGACCGCCGATCGCGGGGAGTATCGCCAGGCCGATCGCGAACGCCGATCCCGATTCGAGCCCTAAGTGCCAGATCCGCCCTTTGAACGACTGCGTCACGTATGACCATTGCTGCGCGTGCGGGCTCGCGAACCTGTTGAGGACGACGAACGCGCCGATCAGCAGCAGGGCCGCGCCCACGTGGTCGGCAAGGCTCCATCCCGATCTGAACCGGCGGCCGCGCGGACCCACGACCCACAGCCACGCCGCCGCCAGCGCAAGGGCGAGCAGCGCCATCGCGAGTTGCGTGCGAACGCCGATGACGGCAATCGAGAGCAGCACCGCCGTCACCGTCCAGGGGCGGCCACGGCCCGCAAGTGCCTGAACGGAGACGTACGCGCAGAGGCAGAAGGCCGGGAAGGCCAGCGTCTCCGGCAGGAGCAGCGGTGCGTAGAAATACGCCGACGTGCAGAGCGTCCCGAGCGCAGCCACGGCGGCCCATCTGGTCGGCACGAGCGTTCGGCCGAGCAGGTAGACCGGGACGGCGGCCGCCGCCATCACCAGGGTGTCCCAGTACTTGATCGCCGTGTACGCAGCGTGCGTCGACGAAAGCCGCCACCACGGCGAGATCAAGTAGGCGAAGAACGATCGGAAGCCGGTCGGCTGACCAAGGCGTGCGCCGTGGCCTGTATGCGCAATTGCGCGGGAGATCATCGACCACTCGAGCTCGTCGCCGAAGATGATCGGCGACTTGAGCGCCGATGCTTCCCAGAGCAGGATCGAGAGGAGGGTCAGTCCCGCGACCGCCGCCGGGACGACTGCAAGGAAGCGATCGAGGGTCGTGCGCTCGACGGCCGCCGTGTTCGTCGCCGCGGAGGCCTGGGTCACTCTGCCACCGTGTTGAGAACGACCTTCGGGTCGAGGTCGATCTCGCGGCGGACGAACCTGCACGTGACGCCGGCCGCCGCGCACGCGGCGACGACCTCGTCGAGACGCTCCCGCGGCGCGTCGGGGATCGTGACGAGCACCGCGTCCGGTTCGAGCCGCTCGAGCAGCCGCTTCAGCTCGTGTGTCCCGCCGACCACGGGCACTCCCTGGATGCGGCGGCGGCGAAGGCGCGGGTTGTCGTCGACGAAGCCGAGGACGCGCTCTCCCGCGGTCTCTCGCAGCTCGCGTTGGAGGCTCCGGCCGGTCCGCCCCGCGCCGACGATCAGCGAGCGGCGCCCGGCACGGTCGCGGTACGAGCGGAACCCGGTCACGAGTGCGCGCTCGGCGAACCGCGACGCTGCGATCGTCGCGGTGCAGAGGAGGCCGTCGACGACGAAGAACGACCGCGAGAAGTCACCGAGTGTCCGGGTGAGATCGACGTAGGCGAGGGCGACGACCTCGGACAGCACGACCGCGGCGACGATCGCGAACAGATCACGCGACCCCGCGTACCGCCAGATCGAGCGGTAGAGCCCAAAGGGGATGAACGCCAGATAGCGCGCCGCGATCACGATCGGCAGCGTCACCTCGGCCATGTGCCGTTGGTTGACGGTTCCGGGCCAGCCGAACTTCAGCGCGTAGGCCGCTGCGAACGCGCCGAAGATGAGCCAGAAGTCCGCGACGACCTCGACGAGTCGCCGCCAGTGCACGGCGAACGTCTGAAGCAGCCCGGGCATCTTCTCGTCGGGCGTGACGCGCCGTTCGACGTCGGCGAGGAAGCTTGCGAACTGGATCAGCAGCACGAACGTGACGAGCACGCCGACGAGCGCGAGCCGCTGGTCGTCGAGGACGTTGTAGGCGAGGCTCGTGCCGCCGAGTGCCGCCGCGATCAACCCGAGCAGCACGACGGCGTTCCGCTCCGACAGGCCGAAGCGCACGAGCCGGTGCGACGAATGGTCGCGTCCGCCCTGGTAGATCGGCCGGCCTTCGAGGAGCCTGACGACGGTCACGAGGCTCGTGTCGAGGATCGGCACCGCGAGCACGAGGATCGGCAGCAGCAGTGTCGCGACCGTCGACCCGGCGACCTTCCAGCTCGCGGACAGTCCCATCGCGGCGAGCGCGAACCCGAGCAGCTGTGAGCCGCTGTCGCCCATGAAGACGAGTGCCGGGCTGTTCCGGCGGAGGTTGAACGGTAGGAAGCCGACGCATGCGAGACCGCCGGCAAGGGCGAGCGCGAGGATCGTGTCGTTCGGGTGGATCGTCACCGCGTCGATCGCGAAGAACGTGAACGCGATCGCCGCCAGCGTGGCGGCGAGCCCGTCCATGTTGTCGAGGAGGTTGAACGCGTTCGTCATGCCGACGAGCCACACGAGCGCGAGCGCCCACGCGAGCACGTGGGTGTGGATCAGCTGTACGTCGGTTCCGGTCGCGAGCACGATCACTCCCGCGGCGATCTGGACGGCGAGCTTCACGATCGGGGGCAGCGCCCGGACGTCGTCGGTGAGCCCGGCGACGAAGAGCAGGGCGATGCCGCCGAAGATGCCTCCCAGCTCTTTCGTGAGCGGGATCGCACCGACCGCGACCGTGAGCCACAGTCCGACGCTGAAGCCGACGAAGATGCCCGCGCCGCCCAACAGCGGCGTCGCGCGTTCGTGCCAGCGGTCGGAGGACGGAGCCGCGACGATCCGCTTCGCCAGCGGCGAGCGAAGCAGCACCCAGACGGCGAGGAGGGCGGCTGGAAGGGCGGCGACGGCCGCGGCTGTGCTCACGGACGCGGAGAGTAGAAGAGCGGTGTTAGGGCCGTGTTTGCCGGGATTCGGCCTCCCTACACTACTGACGATCCATGACGGTCTATTCCGACCTCGTCCGCTACCGGGAGCTGTTCGCGAACCTCTTCCGGCGGGACTTCCAGGCCAAGTACAAGGGGTCCGTCCTCGGGATCTTCTGGTCGCTCCTCAATCCGCTGATCCTGCTCGGCGTGTACCTCGTCGTCTTCGAGGTGCTGATCAAGCGGGGAACGACGCCGCACTACCCGCTGTACCTCCTCGCCGGGCTGGCGTGCTGGATCTTCTTCTCCGTCTCGCTGCAGTCTGCGGCGCGATCGATGATCGACAGTGCGGAGCTGATCAAGAAGGTGCGCTTTCCCCGGCAGCTGGTCGCGTTCTCGATGGTCGCCGCGCAGGCCGTCACGTTCGCGGTGATGCTCGCGATCCTGATCGTGCTGTCGCTCGTGTTCATCCCCGGTGCGCGCACGACGGTCTGGTTCGCGATCCCGCTCGCCGCCGTCTTCGCAGCGTTCGTCGCCGGCTTCGCGCTGCTCGCGGCGTCGCTCAACGTGCTCTACCGGGATGTCGAGCACATCCTCACAGCAGCGCTCCTGCCGTGGTTCTTCCTCACACCGATTCTGTGGAGCCCGTCCGGCTTGAGCGGCGGCGGCCGTCGGCACCACACCGTTCTCGAGCTGCTGCACTGGGCGAATCCGGTCACGCCGCCGATCTACACCGTGCGCGACGCGCTCTGGCTCGGCCACGCGCCGCGGCTCGCCGACGTTCTCTACCTCGTGGTCGCGGCCGCGGTGGCGCTCGCGCTCGCGTCGCTCGTCTTCAGGGCGATCGACGATCAGATCGCGGTCGAGCTCTGAGCACGATCCGGCCGTCGTAGAGCCAGGGCTCGTCGCGTGGCGCGGCGTACGCAGGCAGCCCCGCGACGTCCTCGAGGCGGTCGAGGTGCACGCCGGCCACGACGGAGGGACAGAGCAGCGGCGCGCTGAAGCCCGGCACGCGTCCGACGCCGGGCGCGTACGGCGCGAGGGCCTTGGGCCGCCGGTGGAACGTGCCGCCGTCCCATTCGATCGCACCCGCGACCACCGCGAAACCCTCACCGTGCGCAGCACGTACGCGCTCGGCCCAGTCCGGCGAGGGCTCGACCCCCTCCGGCAGCTCCGCGTGCGCATCGTCGTCGCGCGGCGCGACATCGAGATCGAGCGTGAGCATCGGGCTGCCGAGCTCCGAGAACCACGCGCGCTGCTCGGCCACCATGTCGAACGCCAGGCGGTAGCGGCCCGGCGGGATCGGCGCGCGCACGGTTGCCTCCGCTGCGCCGCGTCCGCCCGGCTCGAGCGGCGGTGCCGGCGTGCGGACGCCGTCCCACACGATCGGGTTGCCGCGGTCGTCGAGCCAGTGGTACGCGACGAACGTGCCGTTGCGCCACGGTGCCGAGCCGGCGTTCTCGAGCTCCAGCCTGACCTGCGAGCGCGTGCCGGCGCGCGGCCGCAGCTCGGGTGCTTCGCCCCACGAGACGGCGAGAGGTCCCTGCGACACGGGCGGCTAGTCTAGGGCCTCGTGGAGCCGCTGCTCGTGCGCGCCGCGCGGCGCGAGGCCGTCGAGCGGACGCCGGTGTGGTTCATGCGGCAGGCGGGCCGCTCGCTGCCCGAGTACCGCGCGGTCCGCGAGCGTCACTCGTTCTGGGAGGTCGCGAACACCCCCGAGCTGTGTGCGGAGGTGACGCTGCAACCGGTCAGGCGTCACGACGTCGACGCCGCCGTGATGTTCGCGGACATCATGACGCCGGTGCTCCAGCTCGGCATCGAGGTCGAGCTCGTGGAAGGCGTCGGGCCGGTGATCGCCGAGCCGATCCGCACGGCTGCAGACGTGGAGCGGCTCCGACGGACCGATCCCGACACCGCGTTCGCATCCCTCCTCGACGCGATTCGCATCGTCCGCGGCGAGCTGCACGCCGAGAAAGCGGTCGTCGGCTTCTGCGGCGGGCCGTTCACGGTGGCCTGCTATCTCGTCGAGGGCGAGCCGTCGCGCGAGTTCACGACGGCGAAGGCGCTGATGTATCGGGAGCCGGACGTGTGGCGCTCGCTGATGGACGTGCTCGCCGACTGCTTCGCCGGCTACGTCGACGCGCAGGCACGGGCGGGCGCGGACCTGGTGCAGCTGTTCGACTCGTGGGTCGGTGTGCTTACTCCGGCAGACTACGAGGAGTTCGCCGCCCCATGGTCGGCACGCATCCTCGCTACGCCCCCGACGCCGACGATCCACTTCGGGACGGGCACCGCGACGCTCCTGCGCGCGATGGCCGCCGCAGGCGGCGACGTGCTCGGACTCGACTGGCGCATCCCCCTCGACGAGGGCTGGGCCCTGGTCGGCGCGGACCGCGGTGTGCAGGGGAACCTCGATCCCGCTGCGGTGCTCGGTCCGCCGGACAGGCTCGAGGGCGCTGCACGCGACGTGCTCCGGCGCGCAGGTGGTCGTCCCGGGCACATCTTCAACCTCGGCCACGGCGTCCTGCCGGGGACCGACGCGGACGCGCTGACGCGCCTCGTCGAGCTCGTCAGACGCGGCCTTTGACGAGATCGATCAGCCGGCCGACCACGCGGCTGTCGGCGCGCAACCCGTCGTGCTCGTACTCGTCCGAGATCCACGGTCGGAGCCCCCTGATGCGCACGGCGGTCTCCTCCGAGAAGACGCGCGGGACGTACATGTCGCGCACCCAGATCGCCGCGGCTGCGGGAACATCGTTCTGCGCGAGCACGTCAGGGTCGTAGAGAGGGGGCCATTGACGCCGCGCCAGGAACTCCGCCGCCTCACGCAGCGGCGCGAGTGCTCCGTATTCCTCGAACACCCACGGGTAGAGCATCTCGCCGGCGAGCAGCGTCGGATCCTCGCGGAAGTCGTCCGGCATCGTCCGTTCCGCCGCCCAGCCCGTGCGGGATCCGTCCGCGTAGCACGCTTCGTGCACCACGGCGTACAGCGGGTTTCGAATGACGCGCATCGGATCGTCGGCGTCGTGCAGCAGTCCCGGCGATCCGAGCGGTCGCTCGAGCACGTAGTGCAGGCGCTCTGCCCCGTCGCTCATGCCGAGCACGTTGCCGAGGTGTCGCAGGCGGTTGACGGTCAGACGGTCGCCGCACCGTAAACGCACGTCGCCCGACGCGACGGCGTCGAAGAGGCGGCGCGCCCGGTCACGATCGCCGGGGTAGCGCGCGTAGAAGCTCTCGATGCGGCCTCGCAGGATGTCGTACGTCGTTCGGTAGACGTCGTCCGGCGGGCGCCGGAGCGGCGGCAGGCCGGCCGAGATCAGCGCTTCGCGCAGACCGTGCGGCGCCAACGACAGGTACGTCGTCACGCAGAACCCACCGAAGCTCTGTCCGAGGACGCTCCAGCGATCGACGCCAAGGTGCTCTCGGAACGCCTCCGCGTCGCGCACGATCGCATCCGCACGGTGGTGCGAGAGATACGCCGCCTGTTCCTCGGCTGTCATCCCGGGGAGCGTTCCGACCGGTGTGGACCGGCCGGTGCCACGCTGGTCGAGCAGCAGCACGCGGTAGTCGACGAGGGCCCGCTCGAGCCAGCCGGGGGAAGCGGTGGTGAGGGGCCGGGGCGCTTCGGAGCCCGGGCCGCCCTGGAAGAAGACGAGGTAGGGCCGTCCGCGCTCGTCGTCGGCCGACACCTCGCGCGCGAAGACGGTGATGCTCTCGCCATCCTGGTCCGCGTGGTCGAGCGGAACCTCGAGCTCGTGCTCGGTGACCACGAGGCCTCTCACGCGGTGAGTGGTGTTCGGCACGTCGGCTACCGTCTCACACGTGCCCGAGACCGCGCTCGTCTTGATGGCCTACGGCTCGCCCGAGCGCATCGCCGACGTTCCGGCCTACTACGCCGACATCCGCGGCGGACGTCCGATCGCTCCCGAGCGTCTCGACGATCTGGTCGCGCGCTACCGGCAGCTCGGAATCGAGCAGTCGAATCCGCTGAACGCGATCACCGAGTCGACCCGTGCCGCGCTCGAACGTGAGCTGGAGCTGCCGGTCTTCACCGGCATGAAGCACTGGACTCCTCGGATCGCCGAGGCGGCGGACGCCGCGCTCGCAGTCGGCGCCCACGTCGTCGTCGGCCTCGTGCTCGCGCCTCATTACAGCCGGCTGTCGATCCTCGGCTACCGGCGGCAGCTCGAGGACGCCGTTGCCGGAAGGGCCGAGATCGCCTTCGTCGACAGCTGGCACGACGACGAGGGGCTCGTCGCCTTTCTCGCCGACCGAATCCGCGGGACCGATGCGCACGTCGTCTTCATGGCGCACTCGCTGCCGGCGCGGATCCTCGACGAGGACGATCCGTACCAGGACCAGCTGCTCGAAACGGCGGCGCTCGTCGCGGCCGCGGCGGGCGCCGAGGACTGGTCGTTCTCGTACCAGAGCGAGTCCTCGACGGGTGAGCCGTGGCTCGGCCCCGACATCCTCGACCACCTCGAGGAGCTCCATGCGGGCGGCGTCGAGCACGTGCTCGTCTGCCCGGTCGGCTTCGTCTCCGATCACCTCGAGATCCGCTGGGACATCGACACCGAGGCCCAGGGCAAGGCCCGCGAGCTGGGCCTTCGGCTGGAGCGGATCGAGATGCCGAACGACGACCCCCGCTTCGTGCGCGTGCTCGCGGGGATCGTGCGCCGGGCGCTCTCGGCGGTCGCGACGTGACCCCCGGACGCATCGTCGTCGACCGCGTGTCGCGGCGCTTCCGCGTCTACCCCAAGCCGCAGCGGACACTGAAAGACCTCTTCGTCGCGCAGGGACGGACACGCGCGCAGGATGTGTGGGCGCTGCGCGACGTCTCCCTCGAGGTCGAGCCCGGTGTGGCCGTCGGGCTCGTCGGCCGGAACGGGTCTGGCAAGACGACGCTGCTGAAGCTCCTGTCGCAGATCATCAAGCCGACCTCGGGCCGCATCGAGGTGGGCGGGCGCGTCGCGTCGCTGCTCGAGCTCGGCGCCGGCTTCCACCCGGAGTTCACCGGCCGAGAGAACGTGTACCTCAACGGGTCGATCCACGGTATCTCCCGCGCGCGTGTCCGCGAGCTGATGGACGAGATCGTCGCGTTCGCCGAGCTCGAGCGGTTCATCGACCTACCGGTGCGCACGTACTCCTCCGGCATGTTCATGCGGCTCGGGTTCTCGGTCGCCGCGCACATCCAGTCCGACGTGCTCCTGCTCGACGAGGTCTTCGCCGTCGGCGACGAGCAGTTCCAGCGCAGGTGCTTCGGCAAGGTCGCCGAGTTCAAAGGACGCGGCGGGACGATGGTGTTCGTCTCGCACGACGCACAGGCGGTCGGCCGGCTCTGCGACCGAGCCCTGTTGCTGCGTGAGGGCGAGGTCGCGTTCGACGGAGACACGCGTGAGGCGATCGCCGCATACCGCCGGCTGCTCGCAGCCGACGCGAACCCGGACGAGCTCGGAGCAGGATTGCGGGAGTGGGGCAGCGGTGAGGCGCGCATCGAGTCGGCCGAGCTCCTCGACGCCTCGGGTGACACGCGCCTCCAGTTCGCCGCGGGCGAGCCGCTGACCGTGGCGCTCCGCGTCGTCGCCGAGCGCGATCTCGCGCCGCCGCGTATCTCCCTGGAGCTTCGCGACGACGGCGGTCTCGTTCTCGCCTCCGCCTCGCACGACACGGCCGAGCTCGGCTGGTCGCCTGCGGCCGGCCGCTGCGAGCTGCGCTTCGACATCGAGCGGCTGCCGCTCGCCGACGGCCGCTTTCATCTTCGCCTGGCGCTCGTCGACGCCGCGCAGGGGCGCCTGCTGCACAGTCTCGAGGACGCGCTCCGCTTCTTCGTGTTCCCGGTCGGTGACGACACGGGCGCGGTGCTGCTCGACGGATCCTGGTCGTTGCAGGAGATCGGCCCGGCCGAGCCAATTCCGCGGCCGTGAGCTCGCGCACCTGTCCCGACTGGCCGGCGCTGATGGAGATCGCCCCGGACCTGCAATTCCGCCATCACACCCTCGGCGAGGTGCACCTGCCGGCCGAGGCATTCGTGCGCATCGAAGGAATCGGCCTCGACGACGTGGTCGTCTGCTGCGATCTCGCCGCGCACGTCTACAACCCCGAGCACACCGATCCGCGGATCGTCGCCGCGCTGCAGGGAACGCACTGGATCGACGTGCGCGAGCTCGGCGCGCCGCCGCCCGCAGCGTAGTCGGGAGGGAAACCTTCCCGGTTTCCCTCCCGAGACCTGGGAAGGGAACCGTAGGTTCTCTTCCCGAGGCTAATGTGCCGGGCGCATGGCGAGCGTCGTCGTCCCGTTTCGCGGTATCGATCCGAAGCGCCGGCTCGACTCCGTCTCCGAGCCCGACCGGCGCCGCCTTGCAGAGGCGATGCTCGACGACGTGCTCGCGGCCGCCGTCGACGTCGGACCGGTCTTCGTCGTCGCACCGGACCCCTACGAACGGCCGGGCGTGACGCACGTCCCGGACCCTCGCCGCGGGCAGGGTGCCGCGGTGCGCGCGGGCCTCGACGCGGCCGTCGCCGCTGCGGCGCCTGCACCCTACCTCGTCGTCAATGCCGACCTGCCCTGCGCGACCGCGCGCGACCTGCTCGCGCTCGCCGGCGCGATTCCCGCCCACGGGCTCGCGCTCGTCGCCGCGGCGGACGGCACGACGAACGCACTTGCGCTGTCGGACGACGCGCTCTTCGAGCCCTGCTACGGGCCGGGCAGCGCAGGTCGCTTCTCGGCGGTTGCCCCGTCGCGGACCGTCGACGCGCCGAACCTCGTCGACGACGTCGACACGCCGGCGGACCTTGCGCGTCTCGCGTCGCGACTCGGCCCGTGCACGCGGTCGGTGCTCGAGTCGCTGCGCGAGGAAGCTGCGTGAAAGTCGCAGTCCTGTCGGGCGGCGTCGGCGGTGCGCGCTTCCTGCGCGGGCTCGTCGGCGTGGTCGATCCCGCGGACGTCTCCATCATCGGGAACGTCGCCGACGACGTCGAGGTGCTCGGGCTGCACGTGTCGCCGGATCTCGACAGCATCCTCTACACGCTCGCCGGTCTCGGCGACGACGAGCGCGGCTGGGGGCGCGCCGGCGAGACGTGGCACGCGCTCGAGACGGTGGCGCAGCTCGGCGGCGATGCCTGGTTCCGGCTCGGCGACCGTGACCTCGGGTTGCACCTCGTGCGCACAGAGCTGCTGCGCGGAGGCAGCACGCTGTCGGAAGTCACCGAGAAGCTCCGGCGGGCGGTCGGGCTCGAGTCGACCTTGCTGCCCGCGACCGACGATCCACTGCGGACGTTCGTGGAGACGCCTGCCGGCACGTTCCCGTTCCAGACGTGGTTCGTGGGCCGCGGCCACCGGGACGAGGTCGACGACGTCCACTACGCCGGCGCGCCCCAGGCGACCCCGGCGCCGGGCGTTCTCGCGGCGCTCGCGTCCGCGGAGCTGATCGTCGTCGCGCCGAGCAACCCGTACGTGTCGATCGGGCCGATTCTCGCCCTCGATCCGATCCGCGCGGCGCTCGAAGCGCGAAGCGTTCCCTGCGTCGCCGTCAGCCCGCTCGTGGGAGGCCGCGCGGTGAAAGGGCCTGCCGACCGGATGCTCGCCCGCATGGCCGGCGGCACGAGGCCGGCCGACGTCGCCGGCTGCTACACGGGTCTGCTCGACGCGCTGGTCGTCGACGAAGCCGACGCACCGGCCGATCTCGGCGACGTGCGCTGCGTCGTCACGCGGACGCTGATGACGGATCTCGAGGCGGCGCGGCGTCTCGCTGCCACCGCACTCGACGCAGCCGGAGCGGTTGCGTGAAGGTTGCGGTTCTCGGCGGGACGGGCAGCTTCGGCCGCGGGCTCGTGGCGAGGCTCCTGGCCGCCGGGGTCGACGATGTGGTCGTCGGGTCGCGCGACGAAGGCCGCGCGCGCGACGTGGCCGCCGAGCTCGGCGGCGGTCGCGTCACCGGCGCCGCGAACCGGGACGCCGTGAGAGACGTGGACCTCGCCGTTCTCGCCGTAAAGGCCGACGGTGCGCTCGACACCGTGCGTGAGATCGCCGATGCGCTCGGCGAGACCCCGCTGCTGTCGGTGGCGAGCGCGATCGAGGTGCGCAAGGGCGTCGGCGCCGTTCCCGACCCCGAGGCCCAAAGCCTCGCCGAGCGCATCCAGGAGATCGTCCGCGCACCGGTTGCCGCAGGACTGCACTCCGTCGCAGCCTCGAACCTCGGGGAGGAGCCCGCCGACGAGGACGCGTTCGTGTGCGGCGACGACCCCGGCGCGAAGACGCTTGCGCTCGAGCTCGCCGGCCGGGTGGTCGGGGGCCGGGCGCTCGACGCGGGGCCGCTCGCGAGCGCGCGTGCGCTCGAGGGGCTGACGGCGGTGATCGTGAACCTGAACCGCCGCTACAAGGCGCACGCAGGCATCAGCGTCACGGGAATCCTTTGATCCAGCTCCTTCCCGTGCACGGCCTGCCCGAGATCCGGGAGGGCGACGACCTCGCCGCGCTGATCGTCGCAGGCGCGGAGCTCGCGGACGGCGACGTCGTCGTCGTCGCCCAGAAGGCCGTCTCGAAGGCGGAAGGCCGGGTGATCCGGATCGACGAGCTCGAGGCGTCGGACAAGGCGCGGGAGCTGGCCGGCGATGAGCGCGATCCTCGAGAGGTCGAGGCGGTGCTGCAGGAGGCGCGTCAGATCGTCCGGGAGCGCGGGCCGCTCGTGATCGCAGAGACGCGCCACGGTTTCATCTGCGCGTCGGCCGGCGTCGACCACTCCAACGCCCCCGAGGCGGGGACCCTCGTGCTCTTGCCGCTCGATCCCGACGCGAGTGCCCGGGGCATCCGGGAGGGGCTGCGCGAGCTGTCGGGTCGCACCGTCGGCGTCGTGGTCACCGACTCCTTCGGCCGTCCGTTCCGGCAGGGGACGACGGACGTCGCGATCGGCGTGGCCGGGATCCCGCCCCTGCTCGACCTCCGGGGGACGACCGACCGGATCGGGTACGTCCTGCGCTCGACCCGCGTGGCGGTGGCGGACGAGATCGCCGCGGCCGCCGACCTCGCGCGGGGCAAGGCCGAGGGAGTGCCGGTCGTGCTCGTGCGGGGACTCCGGCTGGACGGGGACGGAACGGCGCGGGAGATCGTGATCGAGCCCGAGCTCGACCTCTTCCGCTGACCGGGCCCGTCACGGCCCTAACAATCTCCTTACAAGTAGTGCCGCCCACCCTGCGTCGAGTCGGTACCCTCCGGCCGTCGTTCGGCGGCCAGATGCCCAAGCCGCCACCGGCGTCCCTTTCGAGACACGCACTGGGCCAAGGAGGACAACCTCTTGCGTCTGACCATGCCCCTGAGCGCTTCGCTGGTCCTGGCCGCCGTGAGCGTCGCGGCCGTCGGCGCCGCGCGGGCAGCGCACACCGTGGCAGCTCCGGTCGACACCGCCAAGGTGCGAATGCTGCGCGCCGCCGTCGATCACTACCGGACGGTGACGTGGGTCTACGAGCACGTCGCGCGTAGGAACCTCACCGCGACGTCCTTCTCGTACCGCCGCAGCACCGATGCCGCCTACCTGCACTGGACGATCGACAGCTGGCAGCGGCGCGCCTACCGTGCCCGTGAGACGGCGCTCGGCGCGCTGCGGCTGAAGCTCGGCGTCGCCCTCCCGCAGGACCCCGGTGTCCACGCCTCGCTCTACCACCGTCTTCGTTACAGCCGGACGCTGGCCCTGAAGCTCGAGCGCATCTACCCGGGGCACGCGGGCCGTTCGCTCGAGAACGCCCGGTGGTCCGCCGAGGCGCCGCTCGTCGCGCTCTGGGAGCTGCGCGCCGCGAAGTCGGCGCTTGCGGTTTCCCGCCACGTGACCCGCCTGATGCTGATCGGCCCGCGCTGGCTGACCAGCGCCTTCCTCTGCATCCATCGCTACGAGGCGGCCTGGAACGCGAACACCGGGAACGGCTACTTCGGCGGGCTGCAGATGGACCAGGGCTTCATGCGGCACTACGGCTGGGCGTATCTCCGGCGCTGGGGCACCGCCGACCACTGGCCGGCGTGGGCGCAGCTCGACGCCTCGGAACGGGCCTACCGAAGCGGCCGGGGCTTCTGGCCGTGGCCGAACACGGCCCGCGTCTGTGGGCTTCTGTAGCCCTCTCGAGTAGGCCGTCCGTACCTCAAGCCGCGGCTTTGCACGGCCGATGAGAGGCCGAATGGTCCACGCGATCTCTGCGGCGCAGGAGACCGGGCCCCCGGAGCCTGCCACGAAAGGAAACGCCCCCGAGGAGCTCGTCCAGTCCTACCGCCGGCTGGCCGAGGTCTTCCACCACGTCCTGTCCGAGCAGAGCCTCGACGCCCTGCTCGAGCGCATCGCCGACACGCTCGGCGAGCTCATGCCCTACGAGGCGCTCCACATCTACGAGGCGAACGAGGACCGGCGCCTGCTCGTGCCGACGCTCTGCCGCGCCCCGTACGAAGAGGAGGTCATGCGGAGCCGCATCCGTTTCGGCGAAGGGCTGACCGGCTGGGCGGTTCAGCATCGCCGTCCGGTCTGGACGAACCGGGCTCACCTGGATCCGCGGGCGAGCACCGTGCCCGGGACGCCGGTGGAGCCGGAGGCGATGATCGTCGTGCCCCTGATCGCGCGCGGGACGCTGAAGGGCGCGCTCAACATCTACCGCATCGGCGAGGAGGCGGCGTTCCTCGAGCACGAGTTCGAGTTCGCCAAGTCGTTCGGCGATGCTGCGGCACTCGCCATCGACAACGCGCAGATCAAGGCGCGCCTCGAGTACCTCGCACAGACCGACTCGCTAACGGGTCTCTACAACCACCGCTTCTTCCACGAGCGTCTGCGCGCCGAGCTGACACGCGCGTCTCGTCAGCACGACTCCGTCGCCGTGCTCATGTTCGACCTGGACGACTTCAAGCGCGTGAACGACGTCTACGGGCACGGCGCGGGTGATCAGCTGCTGATCCAGATCGCCGGCATCGCCCGCGACACCGTCCGCGGCTCCGACGTCGTGTGTCGCATCGGCGGCGAGGAGTTCGGGGTGATCATGCCGTCGTGCGACGCGGGCGACGCGCTCGGCCTTGCGTCACGGCTGATCGAGAAGCTCCGCTCGCTCGAGCTGGAGCCCATGGGGCGAATGACGATCTCCGTCGGCGTCTCGCAAGGCCCTGAACACGCGATGAACCCGCGCGAGCTCGTCGCGTGTTCCGAGGCGGCGATGATGACTGCGAAGGCGCGTGGGAAGAACCAGGTCGTTCTCTACGACGACGGCGTCTCCGAGCGCCCGGCCGCAGCCGCGACCGCCGGCCGGGACGTCCGCTCGATCGCGCACCTCAAGATGCTGCAGTCGCTCGCCGGGAAGCTCAATCGGCTGAACGACGTCCGACAGATCGGTGAGACGATCTCCACCGAGCTTCGCCTGCTGATCGACTACCACAACTGCCGCGTGTACCTGCGCGAGGGCGACGACCTGTTGCCGATCGCGTTCGTGGGCGACTTCGACGAGTCGGCGGGGACCTCTCCGATCGACATCTACCGGACGAGCGTCGGCGAGGGTGTCACCGGGCGCGCCGTCGAGACGGGGACCTCGGTGCTCGTACCGAACGCGCTCGAGTGCGAGTTTGCACGCACGATCCCGGGCACCGACCTGATCGAGGAGACGCTGGCCGCAGTGCCGCTGCGCTATGGGTCGCGCGTGACCGGCGCGATCGTGATCTCCAAGCTCGGCATCAACCAGTTCGACGAGGACGACGTACGGCTCCTCGAGGTGCTCGCGGGTCAGGCCTCCGTCGCGCTCGAGAACGCGCGACTCTACGAGGCGCAGCGCCGCGAGGCCGAGGGCGCGAAGGCGCTGCTCGGCTTCCTCGGGGACGTCTCGCATGCCCAGTCGTTCGAGGAGATCTGCGACCGCACCGTCGAGACGGCCGCGACCCTCTTCGAGACGGACGTCGCGTCGCTGTGGCTCCAGCAGACGGACGGCGACTTCGTCCGCGTCGCGTCGCACGGTGCCCCAGAACCCGTCGGCAGTCTCGCGCCCGACACGGTCGAGATGGACGTCGTCGACAGCCGCGAGCCCTTCCGCGGGGAGCACGCGCTCGTCGCGCCGCTGCTCTCGGGTGACGGAGTGACCGGCTGGATCGCGGTCGCGAAGCCCGATCCGCAGCGCGTCCCGGACGAGGAGATGCGGTTGCTCGCGGCGTTCTCGTACCAGGCGTCCGTGGCGCTGCAGAAAGCGCGGCTCTACTGGCGCCAGCAGGAGGCGGCCGAGATCTCGAATGCGCTGCTCGAGGCGAGCCGCGAGCTCGCGACCGCCGACACGGCCAACGAGGTGTTGCGTCGCAGCGTCGAGGTCACCGCGCGGGCGCTCGGGACGGACCACGTGTCGCTCTGGATCCAGGAGGCGGAGGAGCCGCACGACCTCGTCGTGTGCGCCGCGGTGGGCGGCAATGCCGGCGATGCCTCCACCCGCTACTCGGCTGCCGTCGCCCGCCGGTGGCTCGACCGCGACGAGCCGTTCGTGCTCGAGCCCGACGACCTCCGGACCATCGACGAGGTCGATCCCGGACGCATCGCGCGCTTCGCGGTCGCACCGGTCCGCGTCGATAACCGCGTCGGTGCGCTCACCGCGCGGATCGAGGAAAACCGTGACTTCACCGACCGCGAGCTGCGGCTGCTTGCCGGGCTCGCACACCAGTCGAAGCTGGCGATCGAGGGCGCCGAGCACTACAACCGTCTCGAGCGGACATTCGTCTCGACGGTCGCGGCGCTCGCGAACGCGCTCGAGGCGAACGACGCCTACACGTCGTCCCACGCGCACTGGATCACCGAGATGGCCCTTCTCGTCGGGCGCGCGCTCGAGCTCGACCGCGACGCGATGGGCCGCCTCGAGCTCGGAGCGCTGTTCCACGACATCGGCAAGATCGGGATCCCGTCCGAGATCCTCCGGAAGCCCGGCCCGCTCAGTGACGACGAGCGGAAGATCATGGAGACACATCCGGAGCTCGGCGAGAAGATCCTCGCGCCGATCGACCGGCTTGCGGACGTCCGGCCGATCGTCCGTGCCTGCCACGAGCGCTGGGACGGCCTCGGCTACCCGGACGGGCGCGTGGGCGAGGACATCCCGGTCGAGGCGCGCATCGTGCTCGTGTGCGACGCGTACCACGCGATGGTCACCGACCGGCCGTACCGGGGTGCCCTGCCGCCGGACGAGGCAGTCCGCCGGCTGCGTGCTGCCGCCGGATCGCAGTTCGATCCGTCGGTCGTCGAAGCGTTCGTGCGCCTCTTCGACTCGGGAGCGCTCCCGCCGCTCGGTTAGCTGCCGGCGCGAGGATCTTCGAGCCGACGCAGGGTGCACACGTCGAGGAATCCGAGCCGCTTCAGAATCGGGTACGACGTGTCCGGCACGGCGTGCGTCACCAGCTGCTGACCCTCTTGGCGTTCCGGTGGCGTTTCGAACGCCTCCCACATCACCTGCGTCGACGTGGTGTAGTCCTCGTAGGTCTCGACGCGCCGCACGTCGATGTCCGCCCGCGCCGCCGGGGGCTCGAGGCACGCGACGGCCTTGAGAACCGGCGCACGGTCGTCCGGAGCGGTCAGGCCCAGCGCCAGGAGGCGGTCGACGAGGTCGAGCGGCCGCGACGAAGGTCCGGCGCGCCAGGCGGTCCGCGTATCCGGGCGATGCGTCCGCGTACCTCGTCCAGCAATTGCGGCAGTTCCGCCGGCTCGACGCGGACGTCGACGACCGAGGCCCAATTCAGGCCTTGGAGGACGCACACGCGCTCGTCGGCGTAGCGTCCGACGTCCGGCGACAGCAGGCCGAAACGCTCCGGCGCCTCCGCAAAAGCGCGGAGCGCGTCGCTAGACAGCGAACTCGTCGGCGACCGAGAGGGCGTCGTCGAGGATCTGCAGCGCCTCGTCGAGCTCGTCCCGTGTGATCGTCAGCGGCGGGCAGCACATGACGACGTTCCAGTGCGTCATCAGGTAGAGCCCCTGCTCGAGCGCCCGCTTCATCAGCGCGGCGACGGGCAGCGCGGCCTCGCCGGTTCCGTTGAACGGGACGAGCGGTTCCCGCGTCGCGCGGTCCTTGACGAGCTCGAGGCCCCAGAAGCAGCCGAGGCCGCGGACCTCGCCGATCGACGGGTGCCTCTCGGCGAGCTTTCCGAGCTCGGTGCGGAACACCTCGCCTGTCGCCGCCGCCTGCTCGACGATGCCCTCCTCCTGGAACGCCTCGATCGACGCAACCGCCGATGCGCAGGCGAGCGGATGGCCGCTGTAGGTGAGCCCGCCGGCGAAGTACTTGTCGCGCACCCAGGCGGCGATCGGCTCGCGCACGATCATCGCGCCGAGCGGGACGTAGCCGGAGTTGATGCCCTTGGCGACGGTGAGGATGTCCGGGACGACGTTCCAGTTGTCGACGCCGAACCACTTGCCGGTGCGGCCGAAGCCGGCCATCACCTCGTCGCAGATGAGCAGGATCCCGTGCCGGTCGCAGGTTTCCCGGATCGACCCGAGGTACCCGTCGGGCGGGACGATGATGCCGTTCGTGCCGGTGACCGTCTCGAGGATCACGGCCGCGACCGTGTGCGCGCCTTCGTACTGGAGGATCTCCTCGAGGTGCGGCCCCCCGCTGCACACGGGGCACGGGTCGGGATGGCCCGCGGGGCAGCGATACGTGTACGGGTCGAACATCCGAACGACTCCGGGCAGCCCGGGCTCGGCGGGCCAGCGGCGCGGGTCGCCGGTGACGGTGATCGAGCCTGCCGTCGCGCCGTGGTAGCTGCGGTAGCGGGCGATGATCTTGTTGCGACCGGTGTACCAGCGCGCGAGCTTGATCGCGTTCTCGTTCGCCTCGGCGCCGCCGTTCGTAAAGAACGACATCGTCAGATCGCCCGGCGTCACCTCAGCCAGCAGGCGGCCGAGCTTCGAGCGTGACTCGGTCGCCATCGGCGGCCCGATCGTCGCGAGCTTCTCCGCCTGGTCCTTGATCGCCTGGACGATCTTCGGATGGGAGTGGCCGATCGAGACGTTGACGAGCTGTGACGCGAAGTCGAGGTAGCGGTTGCCGTCGTAGTCCCAGAAGTAGCGGCCCTCGGCGCGCTCGACCGCGATCGGGTTGATCGCGTTCTGCACGCTCCAGGAATAGAGGACGTAGTCCTTCGCGTCCTGAACGATCTGCCTGCCGAGCTCGGTGTTCGTCTCCGTCGTCGCCATGCACTGATCCTACCCCCGGCGCTACCCTCTCCTGACCACGCGAGGGAGGGAACGATGACCGATGTGATCGAGGCCCCGGCGGCCGTCAAGCCCATCAACCACTGGATCGGCGGATCACTGACTGCGGGCCGGTCCGGGCGGAGCGGTGCGGTGTACAACCCGGCGACCGGGCAGCAGACGGGCGCAGTCGACTTTGCGTCGGTCGAGGAGATCGACAGCGCCGTGCAGGCGGCCAAGGCTGCGTTCCCCGCGTGGCGCGCGACCTCGCTCGCGAAGCGCGCGGAGCTCTTCTTCCGGATCCGCGAGCTCGTCCACGACCGGCGCGAGTCGATCGCGCGGATTCTCACCTCCGAGCACGGCAAGGTGCTGTCGGACGCGATGGGCGAAGTCACACGCGGCCTCGAGGTGATCGAGTTCTGCTGCGGACTTCCGACCCTACTCAAGGGCGGGATGACGGAACAGGCGTCGACGGGGATCGACGTCTACTCGATCCGGCAGCCGCTCGGCGTCGTCGCCGGGATCACGCCGTTCAACTTCCCCGCGATGGTGCCCATGTGGATGTGGGCACCCGCGCTCGCCTGCGGCAACACGTTCGTGCTGAAGCCCTCCGAGAAGGATCCGTCCGCGTCGCTCTACACGGCGGAGCTGCTCAAGGAAGCCGGGGTGCCCGACGGTGTGTTCAACGTCGTACACGGCGACAAGGTCGCCGTCGACGCGCTGCTCGAGCATCCGGACATCGCCGCGATCTCGTTCGTCGGCTCGACGCCGATCGCGCGCTACGTCTACGAGACCGCGACGAGCAAGGGCAAGCGCTGCCAGGCGCTCGGCGGTGCCAAGAACCACATGATCGTCCTGCCCGACGCCGACATCGACATGGCCGCGGACGCTGCGGTCTCCGCCGCCTACGGCTCGGCGGGCGAGCGCTGCATGGCGGTCTCGATGCTCGTCGCGGTCGGCGATGTCGCCGACCCGCTCGTCGAGGCGATCAAGGAGCGCATCCCGAACGTCAAGGTCGGCGACGGGCTGAAGCCCGATTCGGAGATGGGGCCGCTGATCACACGTGAGCATCGCGACAAGGTCGCGTCGTACCTCGACGGCGAGGGGGAGCTCGTCGTCGACGGCCGGGACAGCTGCCCGGAAGACGGCTTCTTCCTCGGGCCGAGCCTGATCGACCATCTGACGCCGGCCGATCGCGCCTACCAGGACGAGATCTTCGGGCCCGTGCTCGGCATCACGCGCGTCTCGACGTACGACGAGGCGGTGCGGCTCGTCAACGAGAATCCGTACGGCAACGGCACGGCGATCTTCACGCGCGACGGCGGCGTCGCCCGCCAGTTCGAGTTCGAGGCGCAGGCCGGGATGGTCGGCGTCAACGTGCCGATCCCGGTGCCGGTCGCGTACTACTCCTTCGGCGGCTGGAAGAGCTCGCTCTTCGGCGACCGGCATATCTACGGGCCGGAGGGGATCGACTTCTACACGCGCACGAAGGTCGTCACCGAGCGCTGGCCCGATCCGGCGACGTCGAAGGTCGACCTCGGGTTCCCGCAGACGCGCTAGCACGTGTGGGAAGGTGTCCGACACCGTCGGCGGTGTCGGACACCACCACGTCTCAGCTGGAGGCGCAATGATTCGCGTCGCGCCCCCGCGGATGGCGACCTGTCCCCTTCCGCGTCACCGCCGCGGCCGGCTGCGTGGGGCGTCCGGATCGTACGACGGTGCGGCTCCCTCGCCGTCGCGTGTCACGAACTTGTCGCACTCCCGTGACGCTCTCGTAGGGACGGCTGCCGCCGGAC
>Ga0070731_10001746_pt1 | contig 21881 bp, 15 predicted proteins | sample Coa_R1_2_FD_66448 | JGI IMG/M metagenome (GOLD analysis project Ga0070731, IMG submission 66448) | Surface soil microbial communities from Centralia Pennsylvania, which are recovering from an underground coalmine fire - Coalmine... | ecosystem: Environmental > Terrestrial > Soil > Unclassified ... | reverse complement strand
TGACGCGAGGAAACAGCTTCTCTTGCGCATAGTCGCGTGCCGTATCGCGCACCATGCGCTCCTCGGCCGTCAATTCGCTTTCGAGGTCGAGCGGATCGTCCCATTTGAACGCGGCGTCCTTGATGAGCGCGCTTTTGGGCTGCAGCTTTTCGGTTTTTTCCGCGAGTTGACTCATGGCGTGTTCCTCCGCTGGCTGCGCTCTGCGTTTGGCCGCAAGCTTAGGAGGCGCTTGGGCGGGCGGCAAGCACCGACCGTTGCTGGAATGGGCGCATTCGGCTATCTAGGCAATATTCCCGACCGTTTGGCGCCCGTAGCTCAGCTGGATAGAGCGCTGCCCTCCGAAGGCAGAGGTCAGGGGTTCGAATCCCTTCGGGCGCGCCAACCCTTTTAGGTCGGTTCCGGAGAAGTGGGTCCTACCCGAGACGTGAGCGGACACTTTGACCGCACTGGGAAGGGGCCGGTCCGGCTTCAGACCACGCCTCGATCAAATCAAGATCGTGCAGCAAGCAATTGGTAACCAGATCATTAACGCAAGGGCAACCATTGTCGCGCATCATGCGCTGCTCGGGATGAACCAAAAATGCCGCCGGTCGATTTCCTCCATTCCTTCGGGCCTCGCCTTCAGCTCTACAAGCTCGATGACAGCAGCCGGCGGGTTCTTGCTGAGACGTGGCCGCTCATTGAGCCCGTTCTTGCGGACGCCGTCGATGAGATAGTGGAAGTTCTTCGCGTATTGCCACTGCTCAAAGAGACAGTCGCGCGGCACGCCGATCAAATTCGAAAGCTTGAGCTCGCCCACTTTCGTGCCCTGTTGGGCGGCAGGCTCGAGCGGGAATATGCGGAGTCTTGCCGGCGCACCGTCGAACAGGAAGCCGCCTTGGGATTCGACGGCCGCATCCGTAGCACCGCCGGCAGCTACGTCCTCAAGGCGGCGCTCGATGCGCTGGCGCGCCGGTACCGTTTCTCCGGTGCTCGCGTTGCCGAGCGCGCGAAGGTCATGTCCCAGGTCATCAGCTTTGACGTTGCGAACGCGATGACGCTGCATCGGCAGGCGGCCGAGCAGGCGACGTTGCACCGGCGAAGCGCAATTGATGAGGCCATCGCCGATTTCGGCACGGCGATCGGTGATGTTGTGGCCGCCATCAAGGAAGCGTCCGTGTCGCTCACCACGACCAGCGCGACGTTGGAGGAGGCCGCGGAAGATACCCGCCGCCGCATGTCGACTGCTTCTTCGGCGTCGATGGAAACGGCGCGCCGCATGGATGTCACGGTGACGGCCACCGAGGAGCTGTCGGGCTCGATCCAGGAAATCGGCCGCCAAGCTACGCGCGGACTCGGAATGGCGCAGTCGGCCGTTGGCGACACCGAGCGCAGCCAAACCGCTATTCGGTCATTGGAGGCTGCTGCGGAACGCATCGGCTCGGTGGTGGATGCGATCTCGGGTATTGCGGCGCAGACCAACCTGCTGGCACTCAACGCCACCATCGAGTCGGCACGCGCCGGCGAAGCAGGCAAAGGATTCGCCGTCGTGGCGGCGGAGGTGAAGACGCTCGCCAACCAGACCTCGCGCGCCACCGACGATATTTCGCGGCAAATCGCCGCCGTGCAAGAGGCGACGAAACGGTCGGTTGAGGAGATTTCCTCTATCGCCCGCACCATCGGCGAGTTGACGGCCGTATCGACCAGCATCGCCAGCGCGGTCGAGGAGCAAAGTACGACCACTCGCGACATCGCAGAAAGCGTTCATGGCGCCGCTACGCATACGGCCCGTGCGTCTGCTGAGATCGAATCCGTAGAGCGCGCCGTCGCCCTCGGAGCCGCCGCCGTAGGCGACATCACGTCTTGGACGGAACGGCTTTCATCCCGCGCCAACGATCTGGAGATGAAAGTCGCAAGCTTCTTCAGTCGCGTGCGCGCAGCTTGAACGGCGGAACGGCAGGGCTCTCAAAAATCTTCCCACGGGTTGGTGTTGGAGCCTGCACGCTGGAGCGTCAGCTTGCGCACCGCATAGAACAACGTCTGCATGTCCATGCCGGCCATGATGTAGACATCGCCAGGTTCGGACTTTCGGTGCCGCTTAAATAGATCGTGCAGACGATCGAAAAATTCCACGCATTGCGGGGCATTGTTGGCGCGAAAAAACATCAGTCGCACGTCCGCGCGCGCGATCGGAAGCTTGTTGGCATCCTCGATGACTTTGTTGATGTCGATCTGGTTTTCCGATTCGGCGATGAAGGTGAGGTCACTGTCCTCGCCCGGATAGTTCTTATGCGGGACCTTACCGGCGGCGTCCCAGATGAACTCTCTGGGTTTGAAATTTTCCAGATCGACTTTGATGCCATTGGCAAAGCCGACCGTATCCTTTCCTACTGCATAACGTATCAAGAACGACTTGATCGCGTGGGTCGACTTCGAACTGCTGCGTTTGACCTGGTCGGGAAGTGCGTTGAGGTACTGTTTCATCCAATGCGGAAACGTCGGGCTCAGGGCCGGATTGCCGTTCGCCCGCCCGCGCTCGGAATCGAACGGCGGCTCGAACCACTCGCTGGCACAGGCCTGGCAGCGAACCGACCGGCCGGCGCGGCCGAGCGAAGTGGAGTCAATCTGATAGGTTTTGCCGCAATTGGGGCAGACGACCTGTTCGGTGCGAGCAGGCCTGTTAACGACGGCGCGGTTTGGTATCTGTGCCACGCTTTCAGCGTAGCAGCAGTGACAAGGCTTGGAGATTGTTTGTTGCTGTTTTCCACCATCTCCCCAGCCACGTTTGATGCGCTGGGGACGGATTCAAAGCGACATTCGCCGCCGATCGGCGGCTATTCGGCCGGCTGGTTTGGCTTGGGTTTCACGAACGTACGCCTGAGGTTGTCCCAAAGCTGAATCTTGGCGCCGTTCTTGTGCATGATCACGCTCTGCTGGATCACCGAGAGCGTGTTGTTCCAGGCCCAATAAATGACCAAGCCCGCCGGGAAGTGTGCCAGCATGAAAGTGAAGATCAGCGGCATCCAGTTGAAAATGACCTGCTGGGTAGGGTCCGGCGGCGCCGGGTTGAGCTTCATCTGCACCCACATGGTCACACCCATGATTGCCGGCCAGAATCCGAGGTGCAGGAAGCCGCCGATGACCGGAAGGATCGACGGATCGAACGGGACCAATCCGCCGAGCGTGAAAATATTGGTCGGGTCCGCCGACGACAGGTCGTGAATCCAGCCGTAGAACGGCGCCTGCCGCATCTCAATGGTGATGAACAGCACCTTGTAGAGCGAGAAGAACACCGGAATTTGGATGGCGATCGGCAGGCAACCGGCAACGGGATTGATCTGCTCCTTTTTGTAGAGCTCCATCATCGCCTGCTGTTGCTTCATCCGGTCGTCCGCGTAACGCTCCTTGATCATCGCCATTTCGGGCTGGACCGCTTTCATCTTCGCCATGGACGCATAGGACTTGTTGGCGAGCGGGAAGAACAGGATCTTTACCAGCACCGTGACGATCAGTATGGCGATGCCGAAATTACCGACCAGATGGAAAAAATAGTCGAGCGCGAGAAACATCGGCTTGGTGAGGAAGTAGAACCAGCCCCAGTCGATCAGCAGATCGAAATGGTTGAGGTGGAGCGATTGATTGTAGCCGCCGGGCCCAAACGGGAAGTTGATGCCAACGACTGAGATTTCCTTGGCCCCGGCGAACAGCCGGGTGTCCGTGTTGATGCTTGCGCCCGGCGCGATGGTTTGCGCTTGCTGCAGATAATCTGTCTGGTAAGTCTGCTGGCCGCCGACCTCAGCCGAGGAGAAGCGCGTTTTCACCTTGGCGTCGGCATCGGGCAACAAGACCGCAGCCCAGTATTTGTCGGTAAAGCCGAGCCAAGCGTCGGATACGTCCCAGCTTTCGCTCTTCTTTTCGGCGATCTTCTTGTAGGTCTCTTCCTGCAAGCCCTCATTACCCATTTCGCCGATCGGGCCTTCGTGCAGGATGTAGTAGCCGAGCACTTGCGGAGTGCCATGGCGCGAGATCAATGCGTATGGATAAAGCGTGACCGCGCTGCCGCCTTTGTTCTGCACCTGATCTTTGATCGTGAACAGATAATGGTCGTCGACTTCGATCGTGCGGCTGAAGATTAACCCCTGACCGTTGTCGTAGCTGAGCGTAACCGGGTGACCCAAGCTGAGCGCACCGCTCCCATCTTGCTTCCAGATCGTATCGGTTCCCGGCGTCGGCACCTTGGTGCCTGAATCGGCTACCCAGCCGAATTCGGCATAGTAGGCGTCCGGGGCGCCCGACGGAGAGAGCAGTACGATCGCCGGCGAGTTCGGATCGGTGGTCTCGCGATATTGCTCAAGCGAGAGATCGTCGATGCGCCCGCCCTTGAGATCGATGCTGCCGTGGAGCCGCGGCGTATCGATGGTGACGCGCGGCGATGCGGCAATTACGGCAGCGCGAGTTTGCGTCGGCGGCTGCGCCGAAGGTGCATTCGGGGCCGTTGGTGCACTTGCTCCGGGCGCCGGCGTCGATGGCTGCGCGCCGTTCGGCTGCGTTTGTTCTTGCTGTTGCGCCTGCTTTTCCATTTCCGGCCGGGCGAAATAATATTCCCAGCCGATGACGACGATCAGCGAGAGCACGAAAGCCAATATGGTGTTCTTGTGGTCGGTCATTCAGCGCTCGCGATTTGGCGGCTTTCGGCGTGTCGTTGCCCACAGGTTCGTGGCCGGCGAACCTGTTTCATGTAGGGGGCGTTTGTGGGCGCCACCAGTTCCCTCCGGCTTCTGAGCGTGAACACGCTTGAGCGCCGTATCGAGCTCACGCATCATTTCGTCGAATGCTAGGCTGAGCGCGCCGCGCCGGCCGATCAAAACGTAATCGTGTCCTTGTTGCAGGCTTCCTGCGTTCGCGAGCCTTACCAGTTCACGCAGGCGGCGCCGGATGCGGTTGCGCTCGACTGCGTTGCCGATTTGACGCGTCACCGTGAAGCCCACGCGCGTCCCGTCCGCGTCTGTGCGCCGGCGCGCTTGCAACACGAAGGCGCTGCTGGGCGCCCGCATTCCCGCGGCCGCAGCCCGAAAGTCCGTCCGGCGCTTTAACCGCTCCATGGTCAGGCAAGTCTTGGACGGGTAAGCGCCCGTCACGCACTGAGCCGCTTGCGCCCCTGCGCGCGGCGGGCTGCCAGCACCTTGCGACCGCCCTTTGTCGCCATGCGAGCCCGAAAGCCGTGGCGGCGTTTGCGCACCAGTTTGCTCGGCTGGTAAGTCCGTTTCACGAAGCCTCTCCGCGAATGCGCTCGAAATAGGTCCTGTTGAGCCTGCCCAGGCCACTGGGCCGGGTCTATCCCCGCGGTTTTCCCGCAGCTTGGGCCCCCAGGCGCGCAAGTCGCGCGGCTTATACGGGACCCCTCCCGCGGCGTCAATGTGACGGCCGAAAACCACTATGGTGTCCCTACAAAAACGCTATTCCCGCACTTGGCGAACATAGTGGATGAAAATGTATAGAATGTGTGTGAAGTGACTGAGACTTTGGAACGCTGCGCTTTGCGCCAGTGAAGAAATATTTGTCCCAAGTTTCCAAGCGATTGTAGTGAGTTCGGCCGGCCAATGGCGCAAGACAGCAAGGAACCCGACATCTGCGTGATCGGTGGCGGCGCGGGAGGCCTTGCGGTCGCGGCCGCTGCCGCGGCCATGGGTGTGCCGGTCGTGCTGATCGAAAAGGGACGTATGGGCGGCCAAAGCCTCACCAGCGCGGTGCCGTCCAAGGCACTGCTGGCGGCGGCTAAACACGCCGCCGCCGTCCGCGCCGGAGCGCGCTTTACCGTCAGGAGCGCGCGTCCTGCCGTCGATTTTGCCGCCGTCATGGCGCATGTCCGCGATGCAGTGGCGGCGGTGGCGCCGCAGGTTTCGCCCGAACGTTTCGCCGGGCTCGGGGTGCGCGTCATCGCCGGTAACGCGCGATTTAAGGACGCGAACACTGCCGAGGCTGGTGACGCGACGATCAAGGCGCGGCGTTTTATCGTTGCGACCGGCTCGTTGCCGGTCATTCCCGCGATCCCCGGGCTTGCCGACGTTCCTTATCTCGTTCCGCGCACGGTATTCGAACTTTCAGACTGCCCGCGTCATCTCATCGTCATTGGTGCTGGAGGCATCGGCCTTGAATTGGCCCAGACATTTCGCCGCCTCGGCTCCGAGGTCACAGTGCTGGAGGCGGAAAGACCGCTGCAGCACGAAGATCCTGAATGTGCGGCCGTAGTGCTCGATGCAATCGCGCGCGAAGGCATCAGGTTGCTCAGCGGCGTCCGGATCGCGCAGGTGCGCCGAGTGCTGGCGCGCATTCAGGTCGTGATCGCAAAATCAGAAGGCGGCGGTGAGGAAACAATCGAAGGAACGCATCTGCTGGTGGCCGCGGGGCGCCGGCCGAATATCGCGGAGCTTAATCTCGAGGCCGCGGGCATTCGTCACGAGCCGCGCGGCATCGTGGTCGATAAGTTCCTGCGCACCAGCAACAAAAAGGTCTACGCGATCGGCGATGTCGTTGGCGGTCCCAAATTCACCCACGTTGCCAGCCACCACGCCGGGCTTGTGGTCCGCAACGCGCTGTTCCGCACCAGGCTCGCGCTTGAGCGCCGCACGATACCCTTGGTGATTTCTACCGACCCTGAACTAGCCCAAATCGGGCTTCTGGAGGACGAGGCGCGAAGACACGCCGCCGCCATTCGCATTTTGCGCTGGCCGTACGCGGAAAATGACCGGGCGATAACGGCGAACGCGACGAACGGCCACATCAAGGTCATCACCGATCGCCGCGGCGGAATTCTCGGTGTGACCATAGTGGGGGCGGGGGCGGGCGAAAACATCGCCACTTGGTCGCTTGCCGTCGGCAAAAAGCTAAAAATCGAGGCCTTAGCCGGGCTCATTGTGCCTTACCCGACCTATGGGGAGGTGGGAAAACGCGCCGCCATCACCTATTTTATGTGGGGTTTGACGAGTTCGCGGGTGCGTCGCATCATAGGATGGCTGCGTCGTCCCGGCGGGAATGGCTAGACGCGGCGAGGCTCAGCCGATGAACGACGAAACCGCCGCACGGCCGGAGCCGGTCCGTGCGCCACGCTTCGGGCTTTCGGGAAAGCTCCTCCTTCTCACGATTCTGTTCGTGATGATCGCGGAGGTGCTGATCTATGTGCCGCTCGTCGCTAATTTCCGGGTGAACTGGCTGAACGATCGTTTGCGCGCCGCCTACACGGCGGCGCTGGAGCTCGACGTTCCGACCGGCTCGCAACCAGTCCCCGAGGATCTTGCGCGCAAGATCCTCAACAGCATCGGCGCGCACGCCGTGGCCATGAAGATGGGCGAAAGCCGCCGCCTGCTCGCCGCTTCGCCGACGATCCCGCCGATCAACGACGATTTCGACATGCGCGATGTCGGGACTTTCACGTCAATCGTCGACGCGTTCAAGACGATGCTCAGCACGAAGAAGAAGGACGTGATGCGCGTCGTCGGCCCGGCACCCATGGGCGGCCAGTTCGTTGAAATCATCATGGACGAGCCGCCGTTGCGCAAGGCGATGCTTGTCTATTCGGGCGATCTCTTGCTGCTATCGCTGTTGATCACCGGCGCCACCGCCGCGGTGATCTATTTGGCGTTGCACTATTTGTTTGTACGGCCCATGCGGCGGATCACCGCCAACATGATGGCGTTCCGCGCCGACCCGGAGAATGCCGACCGCATCATGCTGCCGTCGGCCCGCGTCGACGAGATCGGCGTCGCCGAACGGGAGCTCGCATCCTTGCAAATCGAGCTTGCGTCGATGCTGCATCAGAAGAACCGCCTCGCTGCGCTCGGCTTGGCGGTGTCCAAGATCAATCACGATCTGCGCAATCTCCTGGCGTCTGCGCAATTGTTCTCCGACCGGCTGGCAAATCTGCCTGATCCTACGGTGCAACGCTTTGCGCCGAAGCTGATGCAGGCGCTCGAGCGCGCCATCGCGTTCTGTCAGTCGACCCTGTCGTACGGACGCGTGCAGGAGCCGCCGCCGGACCGCAAGCCCATTCTGCTCGAGCCGCTCGTCGAGGAGGTGCACGAGACGCTCAACCTGGGGCCCGATGCGCCGATCCGTTGGATCAGCGCGGTGGAGCGTGGGCTCACTGTTGAGGCCGACTACGATCAGCTGTTCCGTATTCTGCTTAATCTCGCGCGCAATGCCGTGCAGGCCATGGAGAGCCGCACGTCACCCGATCCCGGCCGCGACCAGATCCGCATCACCGGCCGGCGCGAAGGCGCCGTCGTGGTGATCGAGGTCTCGGACACAGGGCCCGGCTTCTCCGAAAAGGCACGCGCGCATCTGTTCGAGGCGTTTCAGGGTTCAACCCGCACCGGCGGCACCGGCCTCGGACTCGCCATCGCGGCCGAACTGGTGCGCGCCCACGGCGGCGAGATCCGCCTGGTCGAGGGCACCATCGGCGCGACCCTCAGCCTGACCATTCCGGACCGCGCCGTGGAGCTCTCCGCCCACCGCGGCGCGCGCGCGCATGGCTGACGCCATTCGCGGCCGGCGCGGCGCGTCTTGCCATCAAGCGGCGGACCCTATAGCTATGCCGCCGCAAGCCGCGTTAGCGGCAGGCCTTTTCCGCGCGACGCGCAAAGCGCCCGTAGCTCAGCTGGATAGAGCACCAGACTACGAATCTGGGGGTCAGGAGTTCGAATCTCTTCGGGCGCGCCATTATTTCGAGGACTTAGCGCTGTATCCGAAAGGTTCTAAGGTCCCAAAATGCTGCCGTTTTTTCAGTTAGATTTTTCTCTGTTGAGACGGGGGTTAGGGCGGCCGCGCCTCAAGGAGCTCTGAAGTGGCTCGGGCGGGATTTCTGTTTCCCTGGGGGGTCGACGCAGTGAACTTGATCAGGAATATATCTGCGTTTGGAGCGACGATTTTCATTCTAACGCTCTCATTAGCTACTGCGGCGTTCGCGCAGGAGGGTGAGCGCTCCGATGAAGGCAAGCTGACCCCCTATACCCCTTGTGCTATCGACCTTGTCGAACTCAGCGCCTTACCCGAATTTTTGACGCGGGCTGCACTGGAAGAAATCAGGATCAATCGAAAATTGCTCCGTGGCTACTACGAAGAGTCTGCGGGTGACCGTGACTCTTTGAGCGAGAACTTCCCGATGTTGAAGTCTGGAGCTCGACAATTGATCCGACTGGTCCAAGACAATCTTAAAATGCTGGATAGTACGAGGCGAACTGCCGCATTGCTATACAGCGTGCCCAGTAACGGAGGTGACGGATCTGTCCTTTGCGTTTGGTTCGTCACGACGCAGGATACGATGCTCGTCACGACGCGCAAAGAGGTTCCGCTGGCGCGATTTATCCAGGACCGTCTGGGTGTGACTGCGCGCGCGGCAGTTCGCGCTCCGATCCGCCGGGACGGTCGCCCCGTCGTCGGGGAAATTGGACCTGTCGAACTGACGCCTGAAAGGAAGCGCGAGGCGCTAGAACAGACGGCTGAGGTGATGCTGCCGCCGGCAATCAGGGGCAAGATCGAGAGCCAACAGATTCGCCGCGTTCTAATTTTTGCTCAAGACGATCTGGGCACGGTTCCATTTGCGGCGCTGCCGATGGGAGACGATCGGCTCCTCGCTGACGTTGCCAGTATCTTGATTCTCCCTAATATCAGTCAGCTTTTGGAGCCCTGGCCGTCGCGGCCAAATTTGAGCGGGGAAAAGCTCGTCGTCGGCGATCCAGATTTTTCGACAAACAAGACTTGGATCTTGCAAGACTTGCCCGCGGCGAAGGCGGAGGCCGTTGAGGTTGCAGAGATGTTCGGCTCTCCGGTACTAGTTGGCAAGAGCGCCACGCGCCGGGCAATCATGAGGAAACTCGATACACCGACAATCGGTCTTGCCTATTTTGCAACGCACGGCGTCGCCGATGGCGTCAATCCGATGGACGGTAGCTTTCTTGCGCTGGCGGGAGACCTTCTTTATGGGCGCGACATCAAGAACCTTAAGCTCAAAAGCGGCCCCTTGGTTGTGATGAGTGCTTGTCAGACAGGGCTCGGCAAGGTGTTTCCCGGTGGCATGTTCGGGCTAGCACGGGCATGGTTTTTCGCCGGGGCGCCGCAGGTGGTAATGAGCCTGTGGGACCTCGACGATGAAGCAACAAAGTTATTGATGGTCAAGCTTATGACGAAGGTCGCCGCACAAGAGCCGATTGAGCTCGCGATGCAGGAGGCGATGCGCGAGACCAAATCAGTGTTCCCTGATCCAGCTTTGTGGGCGGGATTCGCCGTATACGGACAACCCACGCGCTTCTGAACAATTGCAAACGTGGCCGCGGCGGGCGGGTGGTCGGCAATGCGCTTGAATTAGATAGGGACGCCTCAATCATCTCGAGCATACTCGGGGAGATCAATGAACGGGCGCGCGCCGCTTAAAAAGCCATTAGGACTTGGATAATATGATGATGTTTGTCTCCAAATGAGCGTGCCGCTCTCTCTTGTCGATCGGCAACCAAGCACCGCGACGTCATGGACGTGAAGGCAACAGACATTCCGGGTGTCCTGCTGCTGAAGCCGCGCTATCTGCGCGATGCGCGGGGATATTTTGTCGAGACCTACAACGCGCGCGCGGCGCGTGAGGCCGGGCTGAAGAGTGAATTCGTTCAGGACAATCAGGCGCTGTCGCTTAAACAGGGCACGGTGCGCGCGCTGCACTTTCAGGTGCCGCCGCGCGCGCAGGCAAAGCTCGTCCGCGCGCTGCGTGGCAGCATTTACGATGTTGCCGTGGACCTGCGCGTCGGTTCTCCGACTTACGGACGCTGGACGGCGGCGACGTTGAGCGCGCAGGGCGGCGAGCAATTGTTTGTTCCGCGCGGTTTTGCGCACGGTTACTGTACGCTCGAACCCGAGACCGAGGTTGCTTACAAGGTCGACGACTATTACTCACTTGAGTGCGAGCGGGGCATAATCTGGAACGACCCCACGCTGGCGATTGGCTGGCCGGCTGCGGCCGCGAACGCCGTTTTGTCCGACAAGGATCGCAAGCTGCCGCGCTTGGCTGACTTTGTGTCCCCGTTCCGTTATGATGCGGGCTGATGACCAAGCGATTTCTCATCACGGGGGGCGCGGGCTTTATCGGGTCGGCCGTTGTCCGCCATCTTGTTCGCGAGACCGATCATCGCGTCTGCGTGGTCGACAAGCTCACCTATGCTGGCAATCTGTCGTCGCTGGTGCCGGTTGCGAATAATCCGCGCTATTCGTTCGTGCGCGCCGACATCGCCGACGCCGATAAAATGAAAGACGTATTCGCGAACTACCGGCCCGATGTCGTTATGCATCTGGCAGCGGAAAGCCACGTCGATCGCTCCATCGACGGGCCTGCGGCGTTCATGCAGACCAATATCATCGGGACGTATGTTTTGCTGGAAGCGGCGCTCGCCCATTGGCGGGCTTTGCCGAAAGGCGCGCAGAATGACTTCCGCTTCCACCATATTTCGACCGACGAGGTCTTCGGCTCGCTGGAAGCGGACGGCAGCTTCACCGAGGAGACCGCCTACGATCCGCGTTCGCCCTATTCGGCCTCAAAGGCTGCATCGGACCATCTGGTGCGCTCGTGGCATCACACCTACGGGCTGCCGGTGCTGGTCACCAATTGTTCCAACAACTACGGTCCCTATCACTTCCCCGAAAAACTCGTTCCGTTGACGATCATCAACGGTCTCGAAGGAATGAAGCTGCCGGTTTACGGCACTGGCAGCAACGTGCGCGACTGGCTGTACGTCGAGGATCACGCGCGGGCGTTGCTGACAGTGGTGAGCGCGGGGCGTATCGGCGAGACGTACTGCATCGGCGGCCGTGGCGAGCGAACGAACCTCGATGTGGTCAAGTCCATTTGTACGCTGCTCGATGAGCTTGCGCCCAGCAAGGCGATCGGCGATCGCGAAGCGCTCATCACGTTCGTCACCGATCGCCCCGGCCACGATCTTCGCTACGCCATTGATCCCACACGGATCTGCACCGAGCTTGACTGGCAGCCATCCGAGACATTCGAGACCGGCCTGCGCAAGACGGTGGAATGGTATTTGGCCAACCGCTCGTGGTGGCAGCCGATCCGCGACGGCGTGTATGGCGGCGAACGCCTCGGGGTCCCGGCGTGATCCTCGTGTTTGGTGGCAACGGCCAACTCGGCCAGGAGCTAACGCGTCTGGCCGCCGCGCGCGGGATTGCGATGCATGCGCTGCCCCATGGTGAGGCCGATATTGCCGACGATGGTATGGTGGCGGCGTCGCTCGCACACTGGATACCGGACTTGGTGGTGAATGCCGCGGCTTACACGAAGGTCGATCTCGCCGAAACAAACACCGAAGAGGCGTGTAGGGGTAACGAGATTGGCCCAGGTGTGCTCGCAGGGGCTTGCGCTGCCGCAGGCATCCCGATGGTGCATGTCTCGACTGATTACGTGTTCGACGGCAGCAAACCTGACGCTTATCGCGAGAGCGATCCGGTCCGACCGCTCGGCATGTATGGCCGGAGCAAGGCCGCGGGCGAGGATGCGGTTCGCCGCAACCTCAAACACCACGTGATTTTGCGCACCGCTTGGGTGTACAGCGAGTTCGGTCAAAATTTCCTCAAGACGATGCTTCGCCTGGCGGAGACGCGTGACGAGTTGCGCATTGTTGGCGACCAGCAGGGCAGTCCCACTTCGGCGCGAGAGATCGCCGAAGCCATTCTACACGTCGTGCCTGCAGTCTTGGGCGATCAAACACTTTCGGGCACCTATCATTTCACCGCCGACGGTTTCACAACCTGGCACGGATTCGCCAACCGGGTGGTCGAAATCGCCGCCCCGATGACCGGACGTCATCCTCGCGTCATACCGATAACGACCGCGGAATATCCCACGGCGGCGAAGCGGCCCGCCAACTCGCGCCTGGACTGCCGATTATTCGTCGAGACATTCGGCTTCACCCCGCGCCATTGGACCGAAGGCGTCGATGCGACGACCCGCACGCTGGCTGCCGCCGCCAAGCGGATGCCAAGCCATGTCGCGTAAGGGAATCATCCTGGCCGGCGGCGCCGGTACGCGGCTGCATCCGCTGACCATGGTGATGTCGAAGCAGTTGTTGCCGGTCTATGACAAGCCGATGATCTACTATCCGCTGTCGGCGCTCATGCTCGCGGATGTCCGTGACATTTTGATCATCACGACGCCGGAGTCCCAGGCCGCGTTCAAGCATCTGCTTGGCAGCGGCAAGCAATGGGGCCTCAAGCTTGAATACGCCGAGCAGCCGATCCCCAACGGTCTTGCGCAGGCGTTCGTCATCGGCGCCGACTTTGTGCGCGGGCGTCCGTCATGTCTTATCCTCGGCGACAACATCGTGTACGGGCACGGACTGCCAGACGCCATGCGCCGGGCCAGCTCACGCACCGAGGGAGCGACCATCTTCTCGTACTGGGTCGAGGATCCGCAGCGCTATGGCGTGATCGAATTCGGCAGCAACGACGAAGTCCTGTCGATCGACGAGAAGCCGCAAATTCCGAAATCGAACTGGGCGGCGATCGGTGTTTATTTCTATGACGAGGCCGTGGTCGATCTGGTCAAGGAACTAAAGCCCTCGGCGCGTGGCGAATTGGAAATCACCGATCTCAACGTTCTCTATATGCGCCGGCGCCAGCTTAGCGTTGAACGGCTGGGGCGCGGGTTTGCATGGTTTGATGCCGGCACCCACGATTCGCTTTTGGAAGCGGCGGAGTTCGTGCGCGTTCTGCAGCACCGCCAAGGACAGCTTGTCTGCTCGCCCGATGAAATCGCTTTCCACAATGGCTGGATCGGCGCCGCGGAACTGAAGGGCCTCGCTGCAAAGTTCGGAAAGACGCAGTACGCGCGACGGCTGCTGGACAACTTGCGCTGACGGCCTGCATTTAATCAGTTCGCGGTCGTCGGCAAGCGGAAGCCATCATAAAGCCAGGCAAGGCACTGAAAAGTGTCCGCCTCACTACGCTCGCCCAGCATCTGCCAATAGACTTCGCGCGCAATGCCGTCCGCGTGATAGACCTCCCAAATGGAGCGGGACTCGAGCGTCACGCGCGCGGTGCGCACCGAGCGAGCATTTTCATAGCGCCTGAAGGCTGTTTCATAATCGCCATCCGCCGCCGCAATGCAATCGGCGAGGCAGACACCGTCTTCGATAGCCATGCAGGCGCCTTGGGCCAGCGACTGCAGGGTCGGATGGGCGGCATCGCCGAGCAACACCACGCGGCCCTTGTGCCAATGCCTGATCGGGTCGCGGTCGCCGATCGCCTGGCGCCGGCCCAGGTCGAGCATCGCCAGCAATGCCTTCATGGTGGGATGCGCGTTGCGGTAAGCGTGATCGACCTCGGCGCGGTAAGCAGCGATATCGCCGCGTTCGGAGTTTTCCGACCTGCGGAATGTCGCGGCGATATTGAACAGTGTGCCGTGGCGCAGCGGATAGTGCACGAGGTGTCCGGTCGGACCTCCCCACAGCGCAACAATATCCCGAGGAACATCCGCGGTGACGTCAGCCATCGGTACGATGGTACGAAAGGCCATGAAGCCGTTGCGCCGAGGCTCACCGTCGGCGAGGAGCTGAGCCCGTGTGCGCGAGCGGATGCCGTCGGCGCCGATGAGCAACGCGCTCTGAAAGCTGCGCCCATCTTCGGTCGTCACGGTGACGTTGTCGCCGTTTTCCTTGAAGCGCGTCACCATGGCGTCGTCCACAAGCGTGACCAGCGGATCGCGCCGGCAGGCATCGAGCAAAACGTTATGCAGATCGATGCGATGGATGATGATGTAGGGATATTTGAAGCGGTTGCGGAATGCCGGGACGCCCGTCGCGACCCTGGTCACCTCCTTGCCGTTGAATGCATCGATCATCAGGACAGCAGGCGGCTCGTCGGCCTTTTCCAGCACGGCCGCACTCACGCCGATGCTATCCAAGGCGTGAAAGACGTTGGGGCCGAACTGGATGCCGTAGCCGATGGCGCCGAATTCCGGCGCACCCTCAAGTACGCGCACCGTGAAGCCGTGGCGTGCCAGTGCCACCGCTGCGGTCAACCCACCGAGTCCGCCGCCGATAATGATGATGGAATCCTTGCGGTCCACGCGGACGAGGCTCCCGAGAGACTTTCTACGCCGTTTATTTACTCTCTTTTGTGGGCACCGATGAGATATATTTGTCGGTAGAACTCCACTCACCGGGACCGGCGATGGGAATTTCGGCAGACGATCTGAACATCCTTGGCGATTTGGAGCGCAAGGTTTTGTGGCTCGCCAGCTGGACCATCCATTATGCGAACCATGTGCGTGAGAATATCGATGGCGTGAAAGTCGGTGGCCATCAGGCATCGTCCGCCTCGCTCGCCACCATCATGACGGCGCTCTATTTTCGCACCTTGCGGCCGCAGGACCGTGTCGCGGTGAAGCCGCACGCCTCGCCGAATTTCCACGCGATCCAATATCTCCTCGGCAAGCAGACGCGCGAGAAGCTGGAAAACTTTCGCGGCTATCACGGCGCGCAGTCCTATCCCTCGCGCACCAAGGATACCGATGACGTCGATTTCTCCACCGGCTCCGTGGGACTCGGTGTGGCACAGACTTTGTTCTCTTCGTTGGTGCAGGATTACGTGCGCGCCCACGGCTGGGGCCTCGATCGCCCCGAAGGACGCATGGTAGCGCTGATCGGCGACGCCGAGCTCGACGAAGGCAACATTTTCGAATGCATGCTGGAGGGCTGGAAGCAGGGTTTGCGGAACTGTTGGTGGATCGTCGATTACAATCGGCAGAGCCTCGACGCCGTCATCCGCGAAGGACTGTGGCAGCGCTACGAGCAACTGTTCCGCAATTTCGGCTGGGACGTAGTGATCCTGAAATACGGTTCGCTGCTCGAAGCCGCGTTCCGCGAGCCGGGCGGCGACAAGCTGCGGCAATGGATCGATAGCTGCCCAAACCAGCTCTACTCCGCGCTGGTCTTCCAGGGCGGCGCCGCGTGGCGGCGGCACCTCAATGATGATATCGGCGATCAGGGGCCGGTGACGAAGCTCATCGAATCGCGGTCCGACGAGGAACTGGCGCGGCTGATGACCAATCTCGCCGGTCACGATTTGCCCACGCTGCTGGAGGCGTTCGGCCAGATCGATCACGAGCGGCCGGTCTGCTTCATCTGCTACACCATCAAGGGTTATGGTCTGCCGCTCGCCGGTCATAAGGACAATCACGCCGGACTGATGACTCCGGCGCAGATGGAAACTTTCCGACAGGCGATGAATATTCGCTCCGGGCACGAGTGGGACCATTTCGAGGGACTGCGGCAACAACCCGAAGCGCTGCAACGCTTCCTTGATGTGGTGCCTTTCGCGGCCGGCGGCTTGCGGCGGCTGACGGCGCCGCCCTTCGCGGTGCCAGACGCGCTCGCCGTGACCATCCAGCCGGAAATGTCGACGCAAGCTGGTTTCGGCGCGCTGCTCAATGAGTTGGCGCGGGAGAAGTCCGAACTCGTGGGGCACATCGTCACAACGTCGCCGGACGTGACCGTCTCGACCAATTTGGGCGGATGGGTGAATCGCCGCGGATTGTTTGCCCGCGAGGCGCTCGCCGACACATTCAGAAGCGAGCGCATTCCGTCGACGTTCAACTGGGACTCCTCCGCGAAAGGCCAGCACATCGAACTGGGCATCGCGGAGATGAATCTCTTTATTCTGCTGTCGGCGCTTGGCCTCTCGCACTCAATCAACGGCGAGCGGCTCATTCCGATCGGCACACTGTACGATCCGTTCATCGCGCGCGGCTTGGACGCCCTGAATTACGCCTGCTATCAGGACGCCCGCTTTATTCTTGTGGCGACACCGTCAGGTATCACGCTCGCTCCGGAAGGCGGAGCACACCAGTCGATTGCCGAGCCCCTGATCGGCGTGGCGCAGGACGGCATCGCCGCGTTCGAGCCGGCCTTCGTCGATGAACTCGCCGTCATCCTCGCCTTCGCTCTCGAATATATCCAGAAGGACGCCGGCGATACGGGCGGCGAAATCTCCGAGCGCAATTGGTTGCGCGATGAAACTGGCGGGTCGATTTATCTGCGACTCTCAACGCGGCCTCTGGAGCAAATCAAACGGGCGATGACGCCGCCGCTCCGCCAAGCAATCGTGGATGGCGCCTACTGGCTGCGCGAGCCGGGCCCAAATTGCCAAGTGGTTATTGCTTATACGGGCGCAGTGGCGCCGGAGGCGATCCAGGCGACGGGCTTCATCGCGGAAGACCGCCGCGACGTAGGGTTGCTTGCGGTGACTTCCGCCGACCGGCTCAATGCCGGATGGGCCGCAGCCATGCGCGCGCGAGAACGCGGCTTGGTGCATGCGCGCTCACATATCGAGCGGCTGTTCGCTGACCTGCCGCCCCACTGCGGCATCGTTACTGTGCTGGATGGTCATCCGGCGACGCTGGCTTGGCTCGGTGCGGTTGGTGGTCATCGCGCACGGCCGTTAGGCGTAGAGCATTTCGGCCAGACCGGCACGATTGCGGAGCTTTACCGGCACTACGGCGTCGATGCGAACGCCATTATCGCAGCCGCGCAGACGATCGCACCCGGCAAGCCGCTCCGGCATCTGCGAGCGTTGTGATCGCGATATCTGACTGTGTCAGTTCGTGAGAGCCGGCCGGCGCGCCCGTGATGAATTGAGCGCGTCGCGAATGACACGGCCGAGAGCCGGCAATTGGTAAGGTTTACGCAGCACTGGCAATTCCGGCTCGGTATCGAACACCTTCGAATAACCGGTTGTCAGCACGACCGGCACTTGGGCGTACCGTTCGGCGATTTCACGTGCGAGCGCCAAGCCGTCAATGTGGCCCGGCAAGACCACATCGCTGAAGACGAGACTCACGTCCTGCCGTGAGGAAAGGACATCGAGCGCAGCGGCAGACGATTCAACCGCTATGGTCCGATAGCCGAGCTGTTCAAGCAGCGAAACCGCAACGTTCCTGACGTCGGGATTATCCTCCACCACCAATATTGTTTGGTGGCCCACGGCGCGATATTGCGCCGTATCTTCCGGCGAACTGGCCGCGACAGCCGAGCGGCTGCGCGGCAGATAGATGGTCACCTTCGTGCCGCGGCCGACTTCGCTTGTGATCTGCACTGTGCCGCCTGATTGCCGTGCAAAGCCGTAGACTTGCGTCAAGCCGAGTCCGGTCCCCTTGTCCGGATCTTTCGTGGTGAAAAATGGCTCGACCACTCTGGGCAAAAGCTCGGGAGGAATGCCCGAGCCGGTATCGGCGACGTTGAGCGCTACGGCATCACCGATAGGACCTCCGGGGATCTCGCCCGCGTGCAACTCGACATTGTCCGCCGAAATGGCCAGGCGTCCGCCGTCCGGCATGGCATCGCGCGCGTTGACGGCGAGATTCACCAGCGCCAACTCAAGCTCCGATTTGTCGGCGCGCACCGGCCAGGTGGTCTTCGGCACGTCGATCACGAGTTCGATGTTGACGTTGAGCGATCCGGCGAGAACGTCGCGGAGGGCTGGGACGGCGTCGGCAAGCCCGATCACGGTGGCATCGAGCGGCAGAGTGCGCGAGAAAGAAAGCATCTGCCGGGTAAGATTTTCTCCGCGCGCCGCTGCCATTTCGATCGCTTGCAGCGCGCGAAGATCCTTCGGGTCCTTCAGGCGATTTTTCAGACCCTCGGCATGACCACTGACGATCATCAAAAGATTGTTGAAATCGTGCGCTATACCGCCCGTGAGCTGCCCGATCGCCTCCATTTTCTGCAGGTGCGCGGCGCGGCGCTGTGCTTGTTCGAGGGCGGCAGCAGCTTCTCGTTCCGCGGTGATATGGCGGCCCACAACGTAAAGCAGGCCGTCATTCTCCGTCATGGTCCATTGCAGCCATCGCCAGCTTCCGTCCTTGTGGCGGAAGCGATTTTCCAGGCGCACGGTCGGAACGCCGCGGGCAAGCCGCGCGCGTCCTTCTTCGGCGTGCGGGGCATCGTCAGGATGGCGCAGGTCGCTTACATGCATGGACTTGATCTCATCGCTGCTCCAGCCGAGCAACCGGGTCCATGCCGGGTTGATGCTGATGAAATAGCCGTCGAAATTTCCGACCGCGAGCAAATCTTCCGACACGTTCCAAATGCGGTCACGCTCGAGCGTGCGCCTTTCGACTTCGGCGCCCAACTGTTCGCTCAAGGTGCGCAGCTCCTCTTCGGCGCGCTTTCGCTCGGTGAATTCCTGAAAACTGCAGACGGCACCCTCTACGCTGCCGGAGGCGGCCTTGAGCGGCGCCACGTTCATCAGCACCGGAACGCGCAGTCCGTCCGGCCGTTCGATGGTCACTTCGGCGCCCAGCAAGGCTTCGCCGGTGCGCAAAGCGGTTGCGACCGGTGACGAGGAGAAGGGCAGAGGATTTCCGTCCGGTCCGTAGCGGCGGAACGCGCCACGATCGAGCTCGGCCGGGTCGCGGAGCCGAGGCGCCCGCCCCCAAAGCTCGACGGCGCGCCGGTTGTAGCGAACCAGCACGCCAGTCTCCGCACATACGCAGAGGCCCGTCGGAATAGCGTCCAACGCGCCCTGTTCGATGGCGAGAAAGGCCTGCAATTCGGGCGGCGGCAAAGCCGCACCCGGACCTTCAGCGTTACTCATGATGCCCCCGTTCGGCCACAATCAAAGTCGCCGAGACGGTCCCAGTCCGTCGCTAATAATTAGGGACACCATTATGCGGCTTTTTTCAGCCGTCGAGCGCGCAATTACCAGTCTTGTTTCTTTCGCCTATGAAGTTCTAGGTCCGTAATACCATTCGCGCAGTTGCAAGTAGGTGATCGGGTCGTAGAGAGGAGGCCGCGAAGGACCCTGGCAGGTCGGCAGCACCTCGATCATCGCGTCGCCGCTTGGACCAAAAAACACCGGGATCGAGTAGCGGTCTACCGTGTTCGTGTTGATCACGCGATGCTTGGTCGACAGATATTCGTCGTTGGTCCAGCGCACCATCAGGTTGCCGGTATTCACCAGAATGGCTCCGGGAACGATGTCGACTGCGCGCCAATGGCCCGACGGCATTCGCACCGCGAGCCCGGACACGTCCTTTTGGGTCAGAAAAGTCATCATCGCGTTGTCGGTGTGCGGCGCGATTCCGTATTGGCGATTGCCGACCTCCTGCTGTGGCGGGTAGTAGAGCAGGCTCATCGTCAGGTGCGGCGTCGCAAAAAACCTGTCGAAATAGTCGGGCGGAAGCTTCAGCGAGGTGGCCCAAAGCGGGAGAAACTGGCGCCCAAGTTTTTCGATGCGGCTATGGTAGTCGAGAAGCGTCTCTTTGAAGCCGGGCAAGTTTTCGGGCCAGACGTTGATCCGCGCGTGGCGCTGCTCGTCGGTCATGCTCAGTCCGCCGGAGCCGCCTTCCCGATTGATCGAGAACTTGGCCACAAGATTCGGCTTCGCGTTCTTGATGATGTTGATGTTGGTGCTCTGATATTCGTCCTTGAAGCAAGGCTGATAGCCGGATCTGAAACTCCCGGTCTCGAAGTACGGAATTTTCTTCTTCGTTTCGGCGGGCAGGGCGTGAAACCGCCGCGATTGTTCGAACACGGCATCGATCGCGCTTTGCGGGATGCCGTGTCCCTTGACGTAGAAAAATCCGACAGTTTTGCTGATTTCGCGCAATTGCGCGGCGACCGTCTGGCAGCCATCCGGCTTGCCGTTCAGATAAGGCGCAATGTCGAGGGTCGGTATTTCCTCGTCCGAATCTGGGTGGTCCATCAGATAGACGGTTTCTTCGTCGTCACGGATCGCGCCGCGGACGTCGTGAACCTTGGCATCCTGAGTTTTGAGATCCATGTGGCTTTCCTTAGTCGGCGAAGGTCGCGGCGAGAAAATCGTTCATCGGTCTTCCTTCGGCCTCGCGGAGGCGCTGTAGGCAATTATATTGCCGGCGATGGGCGCCCGGCCCTGCTTGCGGCGCTCGGGGAAAGCAATCATCCTCCCAAGCCGTGAGGGCAGGCAAGGATACACAATCGGTTGCACCGCCAATAGGATTGACGGCGGCCCGGAAATTGCATGCAAATTAGGCTTATTGAGGCAATCCGGACGTAGCGCGTAAGGCATGTCGATCCTCGTCGGACTACATCATTCCACGCGCTACACCTACGACCGGCCGATCAACCTCGGCCCGCAGGTGATCCGGCTGCGTCCGGCCCCTCACTGCCGCACGCGCATTGCGAGCTACGCGCTGAAGGTGAAGCCCGAGCCGCACTTCGTGAACTGGCAGCAGGACCCGCACGGCAATTGGCTGGCGCGTTACGTCTTCCCCGAAAAGGCGAATGAATTTTCCATCGACGTCGATCTCATCGCCGACATGGAGGTGGTCAATCCGTTCGACTTCTTTGTCGAACCGCACGCCGAAACTTGGCCGTTTCAGTTTCCCCCGGAATTGCACGAGGACCTTGTGGCGTATGCGACGCCGGAGCCGGCGGGGCCACGCCTCAAAGAGTTCGTGCAATCGATTTCGCGCACACCGCGCAAAACTGTCGATTTTCTCGTCGAGCTCAATCAGCGTCTGCAACACTTGATTCGCTACGTGATTCGCATGGAGCCGGGCGTGCAGACACCCGACGAGACGCTTGGCTCCGCCGCGGGTTCATGCCGCGATACGGCATGGCTGCTGGTGCAAGTTTTGCGGCACATTGGCCTGCCGGCGCGCTTTGTCTCCGGTTATTTGATCCAGTTGCGGCCCGATGTGAAATCGCTCGAAGGCCCAACCGGCGCCGCGGAGGATTTCACCGATCTGCATGCCTGGACTGAGGTGTATGTACCGGGCGCCGGCTGGATCGGGCTCGACGCCACCTCCGGACTGCTATGCGGGGAGGGACACATTCCGCTCGCGGCGACGCCGCACTTCCGTTCCGCCGCACCGA
>Ga0070731_10001745_pt1 | contig 21881 bp, 14 predicted proteins | sample Coa_R1_2_FD_66448 | JGI IMG/M metagenome (GOLD analysis project Ga0070731, IMG submission 66448) | Surface soil microbial communities from Centralia Pennsylvania, which are recovering from an underground coalmine fire - Coalmine... | ecosystem: Environmental > Terrestrial > Soil > Unclassified ... | reverse complement strand
ACTATCGCGGCGGGCAAAACACGCCTTTGCAGGTACTTGATTTATCAACGCTTACAGAGCAATCCATTCCAACGGATGGCAGCGAAGACATTCGCCCGGTCTGGATGGGGGATGAAATATTTTTTCTTTCAGACCGCGATTTTATTATGAATGTTTGGGCTTACAAGCCTTCAACCAATGCTCTCCGGCAGGTTACGTCTTTGAAGACCGGTGACATTAAATGGCTCTCGGGCAATGGCAAAGATTTGGTATATGAGCGCGATGGTTATATTAATACCCTTGACCCCACCACTGGCGCAAGCAGGCAGTTAACCATCAACGTGACGGGTGATTTCCCCTGGGCAGAGACAAGGACGGAAAATGTCACAGGCAGCGTATCAGACGCCTCGCTTTCGCCTACTGGTAAGCGCATTCTAATGGAGGCAAGGGGCGAAATTTTTACAGTGCCCGTCGAGAATGGCGATGCGCGGAATCTCACGCGCAGCAGTGGCGCAGCAGATCGCAAGCCTCTATGGTCGCCTGATGGCAAGCAAATAGCGTGGTTCTCTGATAGAGACGGTGAAGGCTACGCATTGTACATCACTGACCAGGCAGGGACAAGAGAGCCGCGCAAAATATCCATCGGCGACAGCAAACTCGCGTGGGAACCTGTATGGTCGCCGGACGGCAAGTACATTGCATTTGATGATAACAGGGTTATTGTGAAAGTTCTTGAAGTTTCAACGGGCAACATTTTTACGGTCGATACAGCGGGCATTAACATCGACAGGGGGAACATGAACCCTTCGTGGTCCCCGGACAGTAAGTGGCTTGCGTACAATACTTCTTCGGCCAACTTCTTTCACAGCATCATGGTATGGAGTACAGATAGTAGGAAAACCGCGCGGCTCAGTGATGCGATGGCTGATGCTTCCACGCCGGTGTGGGATGCCAATGGCCGCTATCTATACTTTATCGCCAGCACAAATGTGGCGCTTGGTTCGGGCTGGGCTAACACCAGCTCGCAAGAAGCCAAGCCGACATACGGCGCTTATATCGCATTGCTTCGCAAGGACGAGGTAAACCCTTTTCCGCTGAAGACTGACGAAGAGCCTGATACCAGCAAACCGAAAGCCAAGGATACATCGACTTCCAAAAATGTGAGGATTGACTGGGAACAGATGGGTAGGCGCATCATTGCGATGCCGATACCGGTCGCAGAGTACGGCGGCATGCTGCCCGGCCCAAAAGGAACGGTACTCATCATTGAAGATCACAAAATAAGCAGGTATAACGTATCTGATAAAAAGTTAGAGGAAATTGTCAATGGTGGCAGCAGGTTCGCCGTTTCCGCGGACCGCGAGAAACTCTTATTTAAAAGTGAAGCAGGGTGGAGGGTCGTCTCGACCGGCCACGCCGCTACCCCTTCGGAAGGCAACGTCAAAGTGACCCTTAACATGGAACTAAGCAGGCTGGAGGAATGGAGACAAATATTTGACGAAGCGTGGCGATATCAGCGGGACTATTTTTACGACCGGAATATGCACGGCAGGGACTGGCAGGAAGTATGGAATGAATATACTCCCCTGGTGCCTTATATTCGGCATCGCGCAGACCTGACCTACCTCCTTGATATGCTTGGTGGCGAGGTTTCGGTGGGGCACAGCTTTGTATTCGGAGGAGACTTCCCTGGCACAGATGTCTCCAAGGCCGGCGTGCTTGGCGCAGACTTGGTTTTGGCTGACGGGAAATGGAAAATACAGAAAATACTTACTACGGAAAGTTGGAACCCGGGCGTGGTTGCGCCGCTTGCCCAGCCTAATTTAAAAGTTGCTGAAGGCGATTACATCCTCGCTATTAACGGGCAGTCATTAACAGCAGATATCGATCCATATCGCTTGCTGAACACATCAGCTGGCATGCAAACAACTTTGCTGATCAATAGCAAACCCACTGATGCAGATGCTTGGACAATTGTGGTACAGCCCATAGCCAGCGAAGGCGGCTTGCGCCAGCTTGCATGGATTGAAACCAATCGCAGAAAAGTGGATGGGCTTTCCCATGGCAAACTGGGTTATGTATGGGTACCCAATACTGGTGGGAGCGGCTTTAACAACTTTAACCGCTATTATTTTGCGCAACAGGATAAACAGGGGGCTGTGATCGATGAACGCTTTAACGGTGGCGGCTTGCTTGATGATTACATGGTTGACCTGATGGTGCGTCGTCTTCGTGCAGCGATTACCAATGAAGTACCTGGCGGCAAACCCATGCGGCTGCCTGCGGGCATTCTTGGACCTAAAGTTTTGCTGATAAACGAACTTGCGGGTTCTGGTGGCGATTTTTTCCCTTGGGTATTCAAGCACCAACATGTCGGCCCCCTGATCGGCACGCGTACCTGGGGCGGCCTGGTAAAATCAAGTGTTCATTACCAGTTTGTTGACGGCGGCTCCATGACAGCTCCCGATAACGCGATATTCGACCCTCAACAGAACAAATGGATAGCGGAGAATATGGGCATATCGCCGGATGTGGAGGAGAAAATCACGGCGGTGGCAGTTTCAAAAGGAGAAGACCTGCAGCTCGAAAAAGGCGTGGAAGTCGCAATGCAACTGCTGGATAAGGAGCCGTCACCGACTGTGAATAAACCACCGTATTCAACGCCGGCAAAAAGGAAATAGCCAATAAAACGCAGTACCATATCCACGACCACCGTGAGGATCCTCACTCTTCCCATTTTGGTCTTAAAATGCGGCCTTTTTTCATCGCGAATAGTAAAAAGACCAACCCCAATGCCAGCGAAAGCAGCATCGATTCGAGAGAATCCTGGGGGCCTCGTACACCGCCTGTGATTATCGGACTGCCCTCGATCTTGCTAGTCAACAATCCTTGTGTGAGTGAATTGCTGGGATTGATCGCACCAAAAATGCCTGGTTCAGCGAGGTCCCAGCCAAAATGGAGAAATATAGGCAGCCACAAGCTGCGACTAAAAACAAATGCCGCTGGAAGCATAAAGCCCGCCTGCATCGCTGTGGCGCACACCGAAATAACGGTTGCGCCCTGGGATTTTATGTGCAATGCCGCGAAAAGGATGATAAAGATGACTAATGCGATCATTGTTCCTGTCTGCCGCTCCAGCAGACGAAATACTACCCCAATGATGATGATTTCTGCGACAAACCCTGCGGTCAACGCAAAGGCAAATGGTTGCGCAAGGTAGGTGATGAGATTTGTTTGAAGGACGGAGTAAGTTCCTGCCAGGCATATGACCAGGATGAAAAATGCCTGCATCAGGATCCCTGTTGCGAAGCCGGTGACTGCATGGCCTGTAAAATCAGCAAGACTGAGTTCCGAAATGGGTCTTTTTTCATAAGCGGCAAATATTTTCCTGTACGCAATAACAGTCACGGTTGCGTGCAGGATGGCAACGATCAGTGATTTTATCCCTTCGGAAAGATTCGTTAATTCCAACGGTCGTCGAACCAATTCAACAAGAAACACAAAACCCACAATAATTCCTGAAGCTACAATCATTTTGGTCAAAAAGTAATGCAGAACTTTCCGGTAAATCAAATTGCTTTTTTGGCGGTGGTTGGCTGGGTTTGTCGGGCGCTCAGGCATAGGGGAGTTGTATGGTGAAACCTGTTCCGTCGCCAGGTTTGGTTTCCACTTTTATCTCGCCGCCGTGCGCTTTGACAATATCATAGGCCAGGCTGAGCCCGAGTCCGGTCCCCTGTCCTGTAGGCTTCGTGGTAAAAAAAGGTTGAAAGATTTTATCAACGATGTTTTGAGGTATTCCGGTGCCATTGTCTGCAATTGTCACGACCAGCGAATCGCCGGACCGCTTCGTCTCTACCGTGACGGTGGGTTGATATCCGTTGCTGTTCGCTCTCTTTTTTTCGTTTACTGCATAAAAGGCGTTGGACAGTAAATTCAACAGCACCCTGCCGATATCCTGGCGAATGACATTCACGGTTCCGATTTCATCGTCAAAGGCAGTATTAATCGTCGCATTAAAGGAATTGTCTCTGGCCCTGACGCCATGAAAGCAAAGCCGAATATATTCATCGCACAAAGCATTGATATCCGTCGGCTGTTTTTGGGAAAAGCTGCCGCTCCTGCTATGCTGCAGCATACCCTTGACAATAGCATCGGCCCGCTTGCCATGATGTTCAATTTTTTCGAGGTTTTGAATAATGTCCGCAGCAATAGCTGCTGCTTCGTCCTGGTTGTTATTCTCCACAGCGTTTTTCAGTTCGACGAGCAATTCTTTGCTGACTTCTGCGAAATTGTTCACGAAATTCAGCGGATTTTGAATTTCATGGGCAATTCCCGCGGTCAACTCACCGAGCGAGGCCATTTTCTCCGACTGGATCAACTGCCGCTGGGTCGCCTGGAGTTCTGCAAGAGCGTCTTCTGCTTTCTTACGGGCTGATTTGATTTCAACCAGGTCCTGTTCAGCCTGCGAGGCATGTGCCTCTGCTATTTTCAGGTCATTAAAGCGCGTATAAGTGAGATTGAAAACGTAGGCGAACCTTTCGAGCAATTCCAGTGTCTCAGGCGGCTGCTCGTCAGGCGAAGCCATTCCAATAAAGCCGTTCCCGAAATAAGCAATATGCTGTATTCTTCTTTTTTGTTCCAGGCCGGCCTTAAACGGCACATTGATCGAGCTGAGGTACCTAAAATAATCCTGCAGCTCGTCATCGTGCATATCGATAATTAGTGACTTCCTTTTCTTCAGCCATCCGTCAAGCATCTTTTTAAACGACACATTATCGTTCAGGTTAGCATGATATGCTAAACTGACGCGGCGACCGTCTTCATCTGTTATCCAGAATTCTCCTTCCCCGCCCTCATCTTTAATAAGCGTGATGTAAAGACGATTCGGAGCGATACCAAGAAGAATAAGTTGCCTGAAAAGAACCGCGCCGGTTTCGGCTAGCTCTTCTGATTGCTGCATGGCCAAAGTACGGCTTCGCACCCTTTCGAGGGCTGCTTCAATCTGGGCTTCTCTTGCTTGCGCTTCTGCATTCTGAAGATCAAGAAAACGGCGATAAGTCAGCTCGAAAACCTTTGTGAAGCGCAACAGTATCTGTTGTTGATCGACTGGCAATCTGTCGCCACCGATGATAAATAAGTATCCATTCTTAAAATTAAACGTATTGATGAACGCTTTTTTGGGCGAGACCTGCAGAAAAGCTTCTACCGAAAAGGGAATATTCGATTTTGATTTTATTATCCCGTCCAGGATGTGTTCACCGATATAAGTCTGATGTCTGATTGTTGCGACTTCATCCAGCTCAATGGAATGTACGGGTTCCTGCTTTTTCCAAGCCGAAAGGATCTCACGCATCACCGCTGTCTCAGTATGTGGAAACACAAAGGGATTTTCGCCTACTCTGCCGTCCACAGGGTTAATTCCATAATAATCGGCACTCCGCTCATCTTCGGCCATAATAGAATAAGTGACTGATAAACTCCTAATTCCGAGGCCCGTCAATTCTTTGTACAAAAGCTCGCCCACATCAAGCAACTCATTCGTCTTATGCATGGCCATTGCCCTGGCCCTGACTCGCTCTAGCGCAGCTTCGATCTGCGCCTCCTTTGCCTGCGCTTCGGCTTTTTCAAGATCAAGAAAACGGGTATAAGTTTGCTGGAAGACTTTTCCAAACCGCATCAACACGGCGTTTTCTTCATTGGTATATGGGGTGCCTGAAAAATTCTCGATGTAAAGGCCTACGTTGTCTAATAGTGCTGTCGAACTCGCAAGACCCGGGCAACTTAAATAAAACTGCTTTGCTTCCTCCCCTATTCCGGGAACTAAGTCAAACAAATCATTGTAGAATTTGTTTTTTTCTTCAAAAGACAAATGGTTAGTAAAGAAATCCTTCCCTGTTTGTTTTGCTTCAATAAAACTTCTCCAAGAGGCACAATCAAAATATGGAACTGTTACCCGGAAGGGGACCTGGTGCTCGTCAGCCAGCCAGATATTCATATCATCTTTCTCTTTATAGTCGATAATAAACCCCGTATGCTCGACATGCATGTTTATATGAACGAATTGTTCATAAACAACCTGAATGACTTCTTTGAGCTCGCCACTTTTTTGCATGCCCATCGAACGGCTTCTTATTCTCTCCAATGCTGCCTCTATCTGGCCTTCCCTCGCCTGAGCTTCGGCTTTTTGAAGATCGAGGAAGCGGGTGTAAGTCTGCTCGAATACCTGCGCAAATCTTTGCAAAATGTCGGCATTTTCTCTTGAAAGAGGTCCTTTGCCCAGCGCCTGCAATACCCCATAATTAAAAAAGGCAGTCGAGAACGTTACGGATTCAACTTCGATCATCACCCTTTTTACGTCTGGCGGGACATTTTTAAAATCTGTCTGCGTAAGGAAAACAGCGTCAAATTCCTGTTTCATTTTTCCAGAATACTCAAACACGCCGTATTTGTCGTCGCGCTTCCATGCATCAAGGAGCCCGTCCACGTAAGGGTGGCTGAAATAAGGGACTTTATAGCTTTCGGGGAAAATTTTTGGCGCGTATCCGCCAATCCAAAATTCGCGATCCCCCGTCGCCTTGTTGATGATAATAATGTTGCAAGCATGCGTATCAAAATTGAGTACTTGCAATTGTTCATAAAGGGTCGTTACGACTTCTCTCAATTCGTCGCTTCGTTGCATGGCCATCGTGCTGGCACGAACTCGTTCGAGTGCCAACTGGATCTGTCCTTCCCGCGACTGCGCTTCCGCTTTTTGCAAATCAAAGAAACGCGTATATGCTTGTTCAAATGCATTACCAAATCGCCTGACAATCGCGTTTTGCTCCTCGCTATATGGCTCCGCATCGTAGTTGCCGACCATCAGGCTGGTATTTTTGAAAAAGACGAGACTCCATGCAATTCCATTTGAGTCTTTTATCGATTTTTCTGCATCATCGGGGGGAATAATACCCGTGATCTTCTGGTAATGCTCCCGGAAACTGTCCCTGACCTCCCTGGAAAATACCGAAACGTTGAAGTCAAGCCCCTTGGCCAGGGTGTCCTGCACCGTATCGAAGTAGGGATGGTCAAAATGCGGTATCCGGATTCGTGGAAGAACGGTGCCCCTGACCCAAAGCCAAAGAATAAAATCCTTTTCCCTGTATTCGGTGTTGAAATTGGCAACATCAATTTTAAACCCAAGTCCCTGTAGCTGCGCAACCAGCAAACTGAGAACCTCTCCGAGATCGGAACTCTTTTGCATTCCCATCGTCCTCGACCTGACTCTTTCCAATGCAGCCTCTATTTGTGCTTCCCTCGCTTGCTTTTCTGCCTGTTGGAGATCGAGGAAACGGGTATAAGTTTGTTCAAACACTGCGGCAAATCTTTCAAGCAGGCGAATACTTTCGCCAGACCTTGAAACCGTCGATTGTACATTCAACAGCCCTTTGGAGAAAAAAGCCACGTTGATGATGCGGCGTTTTTCTTCGGGATTGTATTTGGCACCTCCCATACTGTGCCGGTAAAGAGTAAATTCCTCCAGCTCTTTTCCGGCAAGATCAATGACCAATGAACTTTGTTTTGTTTTCCATGCGTCATAAATCTTTTTTGTCACATGAGGCTCATCAATCGAAAACTTGAAAACCTGGTTGATCTGGTTGCCATACATCGTCACCCAATATTCGATCACCCTGTCATCCTCATTCACAATTCCGATGGTAGCCTGGTCCGGACTTTCGCCCAAATCCCGGAATTGCTGGAAGAGGATATAGACGACTTCCGACAATTCGCTGCTTCGCTGCATCGCCATCGTCCGCGCACGGACTCTCTCGAGTGCCAATTGTATTTGAGACTCCCTTGATTGTGCCTCTGCTTTTTGCAGATCATCAAACCTTCTGTATGAAAGTTCGAATACATGTTTAAAGCGCTTCACGATTTCTCTTTGCTCGCCGGATATGGCTTGAAAAGTTGATATCCCGATATGCCCTTTACCAATGGCATACATATACCAGCAAAATGAGCCGGTCTTTTCACGATCATTCAGGGGCGCAATGGTCTTTCTCCATTTGCGCCATTCTTCCATCTCATCCTCGCTGAATTCTTTTTCATATAGACCCTCCCCGGTTTTGCCGAGGTGGTTGCGAATCTGTTGCACAAGCGAATCGCTGTCATACCTGATTTGGTTTCCACTGATTTTCTCGAATTCGGAGAATACATAGAAGCTATAGCTTTGTGTTTCGTCATGCTCAATCGCAATTTGCGCGTTCCTGATATTGTCGAAGCCCAGGTGAGTTAATTCCTTGAACATGGCTTCGCAGAAATCTGAGAGCTCTTCCGATTTCCGCATGCTCATTGCCACTGCTCTCATTCGTTCAAGCGAAGCCTCGATAGACGCCTCTTTTGCGCGTTCTTCGGCCTGCGCCACATCAATATAACGGCGATAAGCGAAATCGAAAGCATTTCTGAATCTTTTGAGTAATTCAAGCTCCCTGATATTTAGGGGGCGGAAGGTAGAAATCCCGATCGAGCCTGTTCCAACGGAATAGAAATAGTAATAAAGCGTATTGGCGTTATCGAGGCGGGGATCATTAAACTCTCCGTTTGCTGCTCTGAAAGCTTTCCAGTTTGCAAGTTCTTCGCCGGAGACAACACTTTCATAAAATGCATCCTCCGACGCCTTGATCTGTTGCCTGAATTTCTCGATCACAGAACTGCCTGCAAAGGGAATATCCACGACATGGTTGCCAGTAAGATCCGAATAATCGTAATTGCGAAAGGACCTGTTGTCAGGGTTGTCGGTGTTTATCAGGGCATTTCTCAATTCGGTAAACCCAAGCGACTGGATTTCCCCGAAAAAAACCCTGCACACGCCAATCAGGTCATCGGGCTTGCGCATTTCCATAGCTACCCCCCTGACTTTTTCGAGCGAGGCCTCGACCTGAAGCTCACGATTCTTCCTGGCAAGTTCAATCTCCAGTTCAGCATTCTTTTTCTCAAGTAGCCGTTTCTCGTCTTTCTCCATACTCTGAAACCGATATTGATTCGTATAAAAACCACCCTATTATCAGTTCTGAATATAAGATATTTTCCATTTGTGCCAAGAGAGCACAGGAATATTCCATCTGTGCAGCTTCCATTGCAGACCTGGCATCCAGTGCTCTAATGATTCCGAACAATTTCGACAGCCCTGTCCAACTCACCATCTTTTTTTTCGATGAGATCCGAAATTGTAGGATAAAGCGGGTAGTCAGGTTTGATGCTCCAGACGTTTTCGCCAATATTGCGCACGGCGACGGTATATTTGACCAAGGGTAGCCTGATATCCAGGTGCGAGTTTGGAAGGATAACATGCACTTCGTCACCCGAGGTGTTCCCGTAATACCCACCGCCACAAACGTCTCCAATGAATTTGCCGCGGTCATTGCTTTTTACAACGGATGAAAACTCTGCGCTCGCGGAAAAAGAACGGCCGTCGGCAAGTACATACAATCTCCCCGCGTAGTTATTAGCCTGCGGTTGCTGGATGGCAAGGTTTGGTTGGTCTTTCTCAGTGAACTTTTGCGTAGTCGTTTCCTGTGATAAGTAATACCTGAATGGCTTTGCAGTCAGGTAGGAATAAAGCAATTCGCCATTATTGTCATTGCCACCCTGGTTTCGGCGAATATCGATCAATAACTTCTCAACCCTTCTCTTTTTTATATCGCTGAACGATGAGTCCAGGAAAGCTTCGAAATTTTCATGGGTTTGTTGCAAAAACCCATTGAAAAAGCTCTTGATGGTAATCACCGCTATATCTCCCTTTTTGTAATTCAGTTCGAGATACCTCGTCGGCCTGGTAAATGGCGGTGGGCATAAAATGCCTTTGAAGGTATCCGGCTTAAGGGTTGCTTTTTTTATCTCCCCGTTGGCTGCCTGGCAGCTCACCTCAAATTTGTCCGGGTGGCCAAAGATCAGGTAGTATAAAAAAATGAACCCGTCGGGGAGTTCAGTGTCCTTGTGGGACGTAATGAATGCGTCAGACTGTACATAACCATAGATTTTTTGCAACACCTGCCCCATAGGGACATCATTGATAGACAATATTTCGGAGCCATTAATTTCCGGGGACTGGTTGCAGCAATAAACGTAGGCTTGGCTGTGAATGAAAATTGGCAGCGCAGGAAAAAATTTCTCGCTGTTCATAAATTCCTGCAATACTGGGCGCGGCGGATTGCAATTCGTGTGCCCATCGCCAATCGAAGCCACGATATATGCCACGCGGGTGAAGAACTCCATAACGGTCTCGCTGTCCCTGATACTTGAATAACAGCTGTCAAAGACGTAGTCCATATCTTTTTTTGACCGGTAGCGATAAAGACCTGGGTGGCTCCTTTCTAGCGTATCTCGCAAAAGCAGAAAATCCAGTCGGAGAAGTGGAGGCGCAATTTTTTGATTATAGTGAACCTCGCCCTGACATTCGCAGGTTTGGAATATTGTCGAGAAAAAAAAGCTGGCAATTACAATGGGTCTCAGGAAAGCTCCAATCATGGTTTTTTTTCAATATGAGACCGGAGATCAAGAAAATGGTTGCATTTTTTTTGAAAGAACCCAAGCTGGCTCCGTTGACAAAATGTTCACCGCCGCACACACAGCCGTATCGAAAGCGGACATTTCAGGTCAGCATGCGCGGGCGTCAAAAAATTGATAGCCAAAATATTGAAAAGATGGCTCCTTTTTTGACCTGGCGCATGGTGTTATTATTGTCCCAATTCATAAATGACTGTGCGATGCTCAAGAATTATTTGAAAACAGCCTTTCGACATATTGGCCGCCATAAAACATATGCAGCTGTCAATATAATCGGATTATCGGTCGGCATTACGGCTTTTATTGTCATTCTTCTATTCGTCAGGTACGAATACAGTTTCGATAATTTTCATAAAGACAAAGAGCGGATTTACCGTCTTGTGAGTGTGCCTTACACCACTTCGAGCAGCTTCGCACCCACAGCTGCCGTGCCGCTGCCGGTCGCCGAAGGGCTGCGTCTGGATTTTCCCCAGCTCGAAAGTGTCGCCGCAATATTTGGAAGGGATGGCCAGGTGACCATACAGGGAACCGCAGATGGCACAGACAAGAAATTCAATGAGTCCGGAGACCTCTATTTTGCAGAGCCGTCATTCTTTGACATATTCAATTTCAAATTTCTTTCGGGTGACCCGAATACTGCGCTGACGCAGCCAAATTCCGTCGTCCTTTCACAGGATATCGCGATAAAATATTTCGGGGACTGGCATTCTGCCATTGGAAAAACGATCAAATATGAAAACCGGGACATATTCCAGGTAACAGGAATTCTTGCCAATCCACCTTCCAATTCAGATTTTCCGTTGAAAATTGTTGTCTCTTATAAATCACTCAAAAATATTGACGTCAATGACTGGGTCGGCACCTATGGGAGGGGTTACTGTTTTGTGAAGCTCCCGCCCGGTCTTACCGCGAGGAAATTCAATATGGCTCTCCGCGATTTCGTAAAAAAGCATAAGCCTGCTGATCACGCGAGCGAAGGAATTGTTTTGCAGCAACTATCCGACATGCATTTCAACAGTACTTTCGAAAATTACAATCGCCGTATATTCAGCAGACAGCTACTTGTTTCCCTTTCTTTGGTTGGCATTTTCCTCCTGGTTATCGCTTGCGTGAATTTTATAAATCTCGCAACCGCGCAGTCGATCAACCGCTCCAAGGAAATCGGCGTAAGGAAAGTACTTGGGAGCAGCCGAAGCCGGCTTATCTTGCAACACCTCGGCGAGGCCGGACTGGTTACCGTATTTGCGCTGGTCGTCGCCGTTAACCTGCTGGTTTTAGTTATTCCGCCGGTGAACCAGCTCCTCGAAGCCAATCTTGCCTTGCGTTTTAATGGTCCGTTTTTGATTCTTACCCTGGGAGCTATTTTTCTCGGAGTTACATTGCTCTCCGGCTTTTACCCGGCCCTGGTATGCTCTTCATTCCATCCGATTAACGCCTTAAAAAATAAATTGTCGGCCGCCTCGAATCGCGGGATCAACTTTAGAAGAGGTCTTGTAATCGGGCAATTTTTTATCGCCCAGGCCCTGGTGATTTGCGTCCTCGTCATGATCCATCAAATGGAATTATTTCACCATGCGCCATTGGGCTTTGACAAGGAATCCGTCGTTACCTTACCCATACCTGGTGACAGCGCCAGCCAATCCAAAATGGAAGCCGTGCGTAGCGAATTGCTCGCGCTACCGGGTATCACCGCAATAAGCTTCAGCACTTTTAGTCCGCTGGACAACGACATCTGGGCAAATTCATTCAAATTTGATCATAACCCGAAAAAAACCGATTTCCTGACCTATTTCAAATGGGCTGATGCGTCTTATTTCAATACTTATCACCTTGAACTTGCTGCAGGAAGGTTTTATTCACCAAGCGATACTCTCCGGGAATTTGTAGTCAACGAAACGCTTGTCAGCAAGCTGGGGTTTCGCGATCCAAAAGATATCCTGGGAAAGGAAATAAAATTTTGGGATAACGTGAAGGCGCCCGTTGTGGGCGTTGTCAAGGATTTCCACACCATTTCTTTACAAACACCCATCGTTCCGGTTGTCATGGGTTGCGCGAAAGAGGCCTATAGCCTGGCGGGAGTCAGGATTAATCCAAAGTTTTCTGAAAGAATTATGCCTGCTATTGAAAGCATTTGGAAACAGGCATATCCTGATTTCGTTTACGAATATCAATTCCTCGACGATAAAATCGACGGTTATTACAAAGATGAAAATCGACTTTCTGAGTTATATAGGATCTTTGCAGGACTCGCCATTCTTATTTCGTGTTTGGGATTATTTGGCCTTGTTTCACTCATTGTCGCACAGCGGACAAAGGAGGTTGGGATTCGCAAAGTGCTGGGAGCTTCAGCTTTCCAAATTACCTACATGATTTCTAAAGAGTTTACCCTGCTGGTTTTATGCGCCTTTATCATTGCGGTTCCCGTTGCCTGGATGATCATGAACGGGTGGCTTGAAAACTTTTCGTATCGTGTGGCAGTAAGTCCACTGACAATCGTGCTGGCAATGATCTTTTCCATTGCGATTGCCTGGGCCACTGTGGGATACAAGTCAATAAAAGCCGCACTGGCAAACCCGGTTAAAAGCCTGAGAACGGAATAAATCGAAGGTGTTTGCAATACCTGAAAGTAAAAAGCGATCAGCGGGCCAGCGCTTCGTTCAACCCTTCGCGCGCAAAAAGAATCCGGCCAAGTCTCAGGTCGTTCCAGCCTTCTCTCAGACGGTAACTAAATACCGGGACATTGTCATTCAGCACACATTCTATCGAACAAACGGAGATCTTATTTTGCCTGACTTCTTCCATCGCCTGCAGCTGGTGAAGATGCGTCGATATTAAAAAGATACAGTTAGGAAACCGGTTAAGTCCCGCAATGGTAATGGTGCTTATTTCCAGTGCGTCTTCAATATTGGTTCCCCTGAACAGTTCATCAAAAACAGCAAAACAGCGTTTCCCGTTAGTCGCGTCTTCGACGACGTTTTTGAGGGTAATGACCTCCGACATAAAATGGCTGTAACCGGAAACAATACTATCTGTCAGGTTGATGGCTACCGACATGCTGTCAAAAAATGGCATAACGGCCTTTGACGCCGGGACAGCGAGGCCTGCGTGTCCAAGGTAAACACAGATGCTGACGGCCTTAAGGAAAGTAGACTTGCCGGACATGTTCGGGCCAGTCAAAAGTGTCACCGGGTGGAAAGCCGCAAAATTATTCTTCACAGGGTTTTTGATTGCCGGATGATATACCGACTCCAGTTCGAAATGCTCGTCATCGAATTCGGGAAAGACGAGTGCCCTGTCGATGATACACCTGCTGATCGAAAGGTAGGCTTCGAAGACAAACCAGCGCTTCCAGAATTGCGCCATTTCCCCCTTGGCTGTTTTTTCCATGACCAGCATGATCAGGCTGACGATATGAGATATTCGAAACTTGTTTTTCAGAAAAGCCTCTTCATAACGCTCCAGGTCAAAGTCATCAAGAAATTTTTTTAGGGCTCCCAGCTCAGCCGCGTAGCTGCGGGGAAATACAGCCAGGTCCAGTTTTTTCAGGTAGCTGTTCTTTATCGCATAAAATAGACGGACCATCAGGATCAGCTTCCCTCTCTTTTGTTCCCTGTTCTTTTGTGAGAACCGCAATTGGCGGCGAAGCCTCGCCTGCGTAATTGACCCGATAAAAATCGTTTCCAAAAAATCAACGATCTCTGACAAATCAAAACGGTAGTGCGAATAATCCTTTAATACATTGTCGTTCGTGACAAATCCTTTGAGCAATTGCTGACGCCTGAGAACTGACTCCTTGTCCCGCAGGGTTTCCGACAGCATATGACTAAGCTCCTCGCCGGAATGCCTGTTGTGGGTAATATCAAAAAATGATTTTACCTCTTCTTCGATATGCAAGTCCCCGGTATGATTCATCCTGCCGTTATTTTGTGCCGCCCAATTTTTATTGCTAAATAAAATCCCAGGCCTCCGCTAAAGTTACCCCTTCCCTTCATAATGCGTTGCTACGTTTCACTGGTATACTCCAGGATATCGCCCGGCTGGCAGTCGAGTACCCTGCATATCGATTCGAGCGTACTGAACCGGATTGCTTTTGCTTTTCCCGTCTTTAATATCGACAGGTTGGCCAGCGTCAAATTCACTTTGTCTGAAAGTTCGTTCAACGACATCTTGCGTTTGGCCATCATCACGTCAAGATTTACGATTATCGACATGGCTATACAGTTAATTCGTTTTCAGTTTGAAGCTCTACTCCTCTCTTGAATATCTGGGAGAAAACGAACACGACGCATGCCAGCAAAATGAACTCCATCGAGACAAAATGCGTTGGTGCGATTTGGATTCTTTTCGACAGCCAAAGCAAGTGAGCGTTATATAATGCTGCCAGGACCCAAACGCCGATAATATAATAACTGATTTTTTCAAGGTCTCTTGCTACTTCGGGTTTGAAGGGGTTCGCCAACCGGATTTTTGAGACGACCCTGATCACCATAAAAGCTATGTAGCACTTGATCATCTCGAGGATGATCATTAACATGACGCTTCCTGTATAATGGCCAAAGTCATACTGCCTCAGGTTGTAAAGGTCAGTGCCCTTATAAAGGTCTTTCGCCGCGATAGGATTCCCGATGCTTACAATATAAGAAACGAGAATTGCTCCGGCCTTTATGGCCAGGCCAACGGCTACGATCCAGGCAAGAACGGTCATTACGATGAGCGTCCAATCAGTTCTTGATTTCATAATTTTTTTGATTGAGATAGCAAATATCAATAATTATTTATTGATAAACAATAAATATTATAAATCTTTCAATAAATTTTTAATTCCCTGCATGGCAGAAGTGCCAAAGGGTTAAGCGCCAGGTATGAATCAGACATTTATTCATCCCTGAGATGCAAGAGCATCAGGGTCAACACAAGGAAACTGAGGATCCGTTCGGCAGAAGCAAGACCATTCCATGCTGCGCTTTGCCACATCGCGAACCATTCGCCGCCAATTACCTCGAACCCGATAAACCATATCAAGATACCGAGAATGATACCGGCGACCGCCCAGTTTTTAGATGCATTGAAGGAAGACGCGTCTTTCTTTAAATTCCTGCACAGCACGAAGGTGCCCCAGATGCAACAAATGGCCATCGCCGCTTCCGTGAGAATAATAAGCAGATAGGCGAGGTGAAAAAACGTATTGCTGTGGATGCTGCGGTACTGCAATTTGCTTCCTGGAAAAATTGTGTCCATCTTCAGTACATGTTGTACAAAGTCATAATTGGTGTAATAATCCGTCGTATTGCCAACGACCACAAGAAGGGACATCAATCCGATGGCCGCCACACAGATAATTTTCGCTACGCGAAACAGGTATTGGGCAGAATACATAGTTTTTATTTCAATCCAGTTGATGTTTGTCCTTGAAATGACGGGTCAGCCCCGTTGCTCTTTCTCTCAGGTTTGATGCCAGCATTTGCTGAAGGAAAGTAACCCGGCGGCATAACAACATCTCATTAAACCACCTGTTCGGGTAGAAGAAAGGTAAATAATTTTCCCTTGCTGATTTGGGCCACCGAATTCTTGAAAAATCAAAAAGTCAGATCATTTTTGTCAATTGCCATCTAACCTGGTAATCCTTTGAAAAAGGTCCCGAGCGAAAAATCGGCAAAGCAGCCGAAGTCAGCCCAGGCAGATAAACCTTAATCGCGACCTTCCGCCGCCCGCTGCGAACGTCTTGATAAAAGCAATGCAAGCAGCGTCAGCGCCGATGCAATCGAAAGATAATAGCCGACATAGGAGAGGCCATAAGATTTCGCAAGATCCATGGCAAGATAAGGCGCAAGCGAAGCGCCGATGATACCGGCGATTGTAAATGAAAGCGATGATCCGGTATACCGGACAGAAGCTGGAAATATTTCAGCGAGCGATGTGCCGAGTGGGCCATACGTAAATCCCATCAGGACCATTCCCAACGCGAGAAAAATCGAGGTCGAAATCCAGTCGCCTGCCCTAAACAACACAGGAAAGAAAAATCCAAACAATAATATGGCAATGGTGGCGAAGATAAGCGTGATACTGCGGCCGTGCCGGTCGGCCCAGACCGCAGAAACCGGAATACTGACCGCAAAAAATAAGACAGCAACCAGTTGCGCAATCAAAAAACCGGATCGCTGGAAGTGCAGTGCGGAAGTTCCCCAACTCAGCGTAAAAACAGTCATCAGGTAAAAGAGAACAAACGTAGTTACTGCCACAAAAGTCCCAAGGATAAGTGTTCGGGTATGTTTTGCGAATATTACCATCATCGGCAGCTTCACGCGTTCCTTGCGCTCCACCACGCGCAGGAAATCCGGCGTCTCTGTTAGCCTGAGGCGCACATAGAGCCCTACCCAGACCAGGAGCGAGCTTGCAATAAATGGGATTCGCCACCCGAACGCAAAAAACTGGCTGTCACTCAGCGTGCTGCTCAGCAGAAGAAATGTTCCGCTCGACAGGACAAACCCGACCGGGGCCCCCAGCTGAGGAAACATTCCGTACCAGGCCTTTTTTTTCTTCGGGGCATTCTCCATTGCCAGCAGCACCGCGCCGCCCCATTCGCCTCCAAGTCCCAGCCCCTGGCCGAAACGAAAAAGTGCCAGCAGGATTGGAGCGAAAACGCCAATCGAAGCGTAGGTCGGCAGTAGGCCTATTGCCACGGTAGATGGCCCCATCGTCAACAGTGCGGCGACAAGCGTTGCTTTTCTGCCAATACGGTCACCGAAATGACCAAAAAGAGCTGCACCAATGGGTCTCGCAAAAAATGCGAGTGCGAAAGTCGCCAGCGATTGCAAAGTCGCCGAAGTTGGATCTGAAGCAGGAAAAAACAATTTCGGAAAGACCAGCACGGCAGCGGTTGAATAAATATAAAAATCAAAGAATTCAATGGTCGTACCTATCAGGCTTGCAATCAAGACCCTCCTGACGGGGTTGGACAAATTTTTATCCTGGCCTATTTCATTTCCCATGGCAGTTTGGTCAATTGTTGGTAAACATAGGACATAAATATAAAATCGGTCCAATCCAATTTGCCTATGCCGGCAATGAAATTAAAAAGCCCGATGTAGATACACCCGGCTTTAAAACAATGTTAAGAATGCCCAAAAATATGACAAAAACACATTAATTAAAATGATAATATAACATTTAGTTTTTTTTAAATTAAGAATTTCTCGTTTTAAACAGGAGGCTATCATTTTGGTAGTCTTTGTCTATCCGCGCATTGACACTCGATCCCTACAGTTTCCGACACAATTGCATGACTATCTATCTCTTTCACCCCATTGAATTTTCAAGCTGCTGATTGTGGTACCGCGTTGGCACTTCAGGCAGTAACTAAAATTTTGATTCAATGGGAAAAAAGATTTTGTCGTCGGCCACTCCTGCCGCCAGACGCCTCGGAAGTTTACTGATTGCAATGGCTACATTCCTCGGAAGCGCAATTGCGCAGGGACCCAATCATAATACGGATTCCTTGCAAAAGAAAGATTCTGTAACAGCGGCTCCCGCGAGAGCAAGCGATCCATTTGCATTCGGCGATTTTTCCTGGCTGAACGGCACCAGCAGGAAAACAAGTCCGCCCGCATTCGACTCAAAATATTTTACGGGCGATGTCACTTTTGATTTCAATTATACGCACTCCTACAATCACCCGAACGACAATACCGTGGTCGGATCAACGGCATTGGCCAGGGATAATGAACTCCAACTTTCCTTCATGGGCGTTGGCGGCGACATTCACGTCGACAATGTAAGGGGGAGGGTAATGATGCAGTTCGGAACACGCTCAACAGTCGTTCCCAGGAACGACGGAAGTTCATACAAGGGACAATACGACCTTCAGACAATTTACCGCTATATCAGTGAGGCTTATGCGGGTTATCACTGGGACGTCTGGCATGGGATAAACCTCGACGCCGGAATTTTCATGTCATATATTGGCCTTTTCTCTTATAACAATTTTGAGAACTGGGGATACCAGCCCTCATATACTTCAGACAATACGCCCTGGTTTTTTAACGGGCTCAGGCTGCAGACTTTTCCATCAGACAAGTTGAAAGTAGAGCTCTGGCTGATTAATGGTTGGCAGTCTTACGGTATGTTTAACCACTCCCCTGGTATGGGCGCGTCGATATACTATCGTCCCGCCGAAGATGTCGACTATGTCTTTAACAACTATTACGGGAAGGACGATCAGGGAGCACCAGGCAGATATCGTGTACACCTCGATTACAGCTACGAACGCCGTTATCTCAACCGGCCGCACGCGAAATTCCTGAAGAAAGCGGCCTTTTCAATTACGGGCGATTTTGGTTTCGAGAACGGCGATGGCGTTTCGCCATTCGGGAAAATGGATCCAAAGACGGGCGAGAACCTGCCTGCACAGAATTTTATCAGCGGCATGATTTACAACCGCTTCTGGTTCGGCGACCACTGGGCATTTAATTTCGGAGGCGGCTACATGCACAACCCCGGTCAATACCTCGTACTCGCGCCTACCGGTTATGCTGATACGTTGTTTCAAAAACAGACGGGCCCGGGTTCGACATTCAATGCCTGGGACTTCTCAACTACACTGGACTATATGCCTTCGCAAAACATAACGATCAAGCTGGAGTTCGTGCGCAGGGCTATCGTAAACATCGGACCAGCGCCAGGAACTCCTGCGCTTACAGGTTATTTCGCCGGACAGGGAGGAGTCACTTCACCATCAGGGTTCGCAAATACCGGCGGCTATACCTACGCTTCGAACGGCGCCTCCATTGCTCCTCCGCTAAGTAGCTGGGGCGGGTGGATGCCAGACTTGGTCAAGGCCGAGTCGCGGATCATCCTTGCTTTTCTTGTTCGGTTCTAATAATAATATATTATTCACCAAATGTTATCAATATGAAACAGTTCATTAAAATGCTGGTCGTGCTGGTCCTGGCAGGACAGGCCGGCAGAAGCGACGCACAAACAGCGGTTGCAGGCTTATTCAAGGATGAAACAGATTTCAGAGCGAATCGTGTCAGTTATCCCTTGTCATGCGACCCCGGCGCACGCGCAATTCAAACCGAGAAACTTTTTGCCAATGATAAAATAATCGTCAGGAACGGCGATAAAAAAACCGCGTTGCTCAAAAAAGATTTTTTTGGCTACCGCGATTGCCGTGGCATCGCTTACCGGTTTTATCAAAATGAAGCATACCGGATTCTCGATACAACAGATTTTTATCTGTATACACGCACTGCGCTGGAGCCCAATGCCGGTGGCAAGGGTTTTTCATCAGCGACGAAATATTATTTCAGCCGCTCGCCAAATGGTTCGCTCGAACTTCTCACAAAAGGGAATCTTGAAACTGCCTTTAAAGAAAACGCAAGGTTCCGCAATTCGGTCGGGACATATGCAAGAAACGACAACGAATTGAGGGAGTACGACCCATACCTGAAGCAGTATAAAGTCAAATACCTTTTTGAGGAGTCCGAAAAATAGCCAGCCTGATGCACAAGGTCCTGATAGTTGACGATGATTTGAAATTCTGCAAATTACTGGGGAGGTTTCTTTCTCTTGAAGGTTACGAGGTTTTTCGCTCGCACGACCTGCAAACCTCCTCAGTTATTTTGGAGAAGGAAGATATCCAATTTGTATTGCTGGACGCCATGCTACCGGATGGCAATGGATCATCCTTTGCCAAAGAAATAAAAATGCGGTATCCCTCCATTCAAACCGTGATCCTCACGGGTTACCCCGATATCGAAAACTGCGTCAAATCTTTCAAGAACGGCGTAGCCGACTATATCATCAAGGGCGAAGACGTCCACAGCGTAATCCAGACCATCAAAGATCAAATTGCCGGATTCAGCCCGAAAGAAGGACGAAAGGAGAGCCGGCCAGAAACTCATGCTGAAACCATTTTCAACTTTAACAACATCGTCGGTGAGTCCGAACTCATCCGGGAGGCTGTTGAACTCGCCAAAAAAGTTTCACGGTCGGACGCATCGGTTTTACTCCTTGGTGAAACGGGTACAGGCAAGGAATTATTCGCACGGGCAATACACAATAGTAGTACCAGGCTTTCCGGCAGCTTTGTTGCGATCAACTGTTCATCCTTTAGCCGGGAACTTCTTGAGAGCGAACTTTTCGGCTACCGCGCCGGCGCATTTACGGGAGCAATCCGCGATAAGAAAGGTTTGCTTGAAGTTGCCGACGGCGGAACGCTCTTTCTAGACGAAGTCGGCGAAATCGATAAAGATTTGCAGTCGCGGCTACTACGCGTGCTTGAAACGGGCGAATTCATCAAGGTAGGCGACAACAAAACGTCCCGCGTAAATATCAGGTTAATTTCTGCGACTAACCGTGACCTTTCCAGCGAAATTGGGATGGGTCATTTTCGAGAGGACCTTTTTTACCGCCTGAACACTTTCTCGATCCAACTTCCACCGCTCCGCGAACGAAAAAGAGACATCCTCCTGCTCACCGAATACTTCGCAAGGCTTTTTTCGCAGAAGCTCGGCAAACATATTACCGGCATTACAAGAGAGTACGAACGAATGCTGATGAACTACAACTGGAAAGGAAATATTCGGGAACTTAAGAACATCATTGAGCGGTCGGTGATTCTCTCTGCCGGATCGATATTGTCCGAAGAAACACTTCCCTATGAAGTCCTTTCCTATCCCTTCCAGGACGCGAAAGGAGGAAACTCCTCATTTGATCTCAACCTTTTTGAACGCCTGCATATCCAAAAAGCATTGATTACTGCAAAATGGAACAAGGCCGAAGCGGCTAAAATGTTGAACATATCGCTGTCGACGCTCTACCGCAAAATTGAGGATTATATACTTTCACCAAATGACCGCAACTGATGAGCCGAGGAGAAACATTCCGTGGATCAAACAGCACCGACCGGGTGACGAGAGTTATTGGAATCATGATTGACAAATTCGCGATTGATGAACGTTCCTTGTCCTTTCAGGCTTCTTTTCATGATGATCTTGACATCGATTCGCTTGATTTTTGCGAATTCATTTCAGAACTTGAAAAAGAATTCAAAATTTCTATCCCAGACGATGACGCCGAAAGGATGAAAACCGTGGGATCGGTCCTTGATTACATCGACAAGCATTTGCCCTGTGAAAAATTGACGGAAGCCGTCAACACGGAATTTGAAACCTCAACTGCAGGCTAGTCAGACGTCCAAGGTCTGGCAGAGTTCTATGAACTCATCACGAAGTTTCATAGGCTCTTCGACCATCCGCAGTTCAAATTCTTCGCCGTCAACGATCAGGCGCCTGGTATTCCCGTACAGAACTTTTTTGAGAAAAGCTTCCTTCACTTCGAGAGGGGAATTATATGAGTGA
>Ga0070731_10001744_pt1 | contig 21885 bp, 29 predicted proteins | sample Coa_R1_2_FD_66448 | JGI IMG/M metagenome (GOLD analysis project Ga0070731, IMG submission 66448) | Surface soil microbial communities from Centralia Pennsylvania, which are recovering from an underground coalmine fire - Coalmine... | ecosystem: Environmental > Terrestrial > Soil > Unclassified ... | reverse complement strand
CAACATTCTGGGGAGCTATGATCACGGACTAAAAAGCGTTAAGATTACTGATTTTGGAATTGCCAAGATGGCAGAAAAGGAAATTGCTGACGCCTTTAAAGATAACGAATCCACGACCGGGTCACAGACTGTGATGGGAGCGCTACCTTACATGGCTCCAGAGATGATTTTGGATCAAAAATCAGCGACCCTACCTGCGGATGTTTGGGCACTGGGTGCCCTTCTCTATCAACTAACCAGCGGCAAGCTGCCCTTCGGCCGAGGATTGGGTGCACCGCCAGCAATTGTAGCGGCCAAGTTACCACCACCACCCGCTCTGTTTGCTACAAAGGAGCAGTTTCGTCCCCTCACAGACGCCCTATGGTCTGTTGTAACGAGCTGCCTACAGAAAGATGAAGCACAGCGTCCACGATGTGCTCAAAATTCTGTTACTCGACCGCCGATAGGCACACGGGCTCAATTAACAGCTTTGCTGGAGCGGGCCGAGGGAAATAGAGATTCATAGACGTTGATGGGAACGGTCAAGCCTTCTTTCACCGCGATAGCTTTTATGGCGCAATTACGGTCGGAAGTAAAGTGAACTTCGCCGCGTTCCCTGGTTTGCCCCAGGCTAGGGCTTTTCCGGTCCTCCCGACCCGCACCGAACTAATGCCAGCAGAATTTTCGATATTGTTAAAGGCGTGCAGTCCGGCAACGGCTTAACCCTCGCCCAATTCATCGTTGCGAATCCCACGGGCCCGTATGTTTCGGGAATACGCCGGGCTGGGATACTGTGGCGCAAAAACTCTAGCCAAGAGTCGCGTTTTCTTTTTCGCTCATGACAGCCGTTTAGATTTGAGGAGCGCAGTAGCCAAACGAGGGCGTAGGCAGATGCTGTCAATTTCTTCTCTCGTGATGACCAACTCGAACGGCGGCAGTACGGGCTTCCTCGCCGCCTGATCGGGGACACGTTGTCCATTCTCAATAAGACGAGCGGCGAGCGTCCTCTATGTCTCGCTATTCTCTGTCAAAATCTCGGAAGCCTGAGGCAAGATTCACTCCCGTTTGGCCGTCAAGACGCGTAAGTTCGCCACGTTTAGAAATCCAACCTGAAGTTCTGACGGATTGTGAGCAATCCGGCTCAGAATTTTCCGCCTCAGCCTGTCATGGTTAGGGGTGGAGTTATGCGCGAGATCCTCGATCACTCGTGCAGTCAGCTCCGATGGAACTGATGCAAGAGCTTGTTCGAAGGAGAAGTAAGGAGAGCCGATGCAACCCGTTCTTCCACTCCGCTATCGGCTCCGCAGACTCTTAGCTCCGGTGCTCGATTCATTAGGGAAGTTGCTGGCGATAGCCCGCCCGCAGGCCCAGGAAGTCCGATCACAAAGGATGTGCCCGTTTTGCGGCTTAATCACCTCACGAGCCAAGCCGACTTGCCTGGAGTGCGGCAAGGCGGTCGGGACCGTTCCACTCGAACAAAGAACGTAAAACCAAAAGGAGAACAAAGGAGATTGATATGCTTTGGACGATTTTTGTCGTACTTCTAATTCTTTGGCTTCTCGGTTTCAGCCTTCACATCGCCGGTGGTCTGATTCACTTGCTGCTAGTGGTGGCGTTGGTGGTCCTGGTGATTAACTTATTGAGCGGCCGCCGAGCAGTATAAAACATGGCTGGAACGGTTGCCGCCGAGGAGCATCTCAATCCTCCCGCCAGCCGATTCTACTTGTGATGAAAAAGGGCGCGAAAACTTGAGCTCGTTACTTCCTTCGCGACTCGCACAGCCGCCCGGCTAAGACTCCCCGGGGGAGGAGCTTGGGCGGCGGCGAGCGTGCGCGCCAGATGCGTCTTGGTGCACGGATGTCCCGTGGTCAGCGTGCACTGCTCTTCCGGTTTAGCGTGGCACATCGGGCAACGGACGGACAGTATGTGTCGCAAGGTGAGCTTTTCAGTTTTCACAACTACCATTGTTCAGCATCGCTAGTTTTGAGAGATGGTCAATTGTGCTCGTTTCATGGCTCCTTGTGGCAATGGGAACTAAAACGGGAACCGGCGTTAGGAGCGGATCTCAACGCGTTCAATATTCGTGTTCGACCTCGCACTCTGAATCCGACAATTTCCTCGCATACGTCTCTACACTTTCTCTGACGCAAATTTGCGACAATTCTCCCCAAAAACCGCTCAATAGCCGCCAGGGGGAGCGAAGCGAGCAATACAGACCAGTAATCGGCTTCCCGAGGGCCTAGAATTCGCCGTAGATCCCCTTTGTTGTAAGGAACCCCATGAAAAAACACTACCTTCACCTTTCCGCTTACCGATGCAATGCGTGCGATGGGCCGATTATCGCGGGCTCAACCACTGTCCGCGAGAGTGAAATCTCAAAAGAGACTGATATCGCGCACGTAGGCGCAATCTGTCTGTCGTGCGGGCATCGCCAAGACAATGCGATCGAGCCGGCGCTGGCCCGTCATCTGCTGCCGATTGCATGGGAACCAGCGGGTGCGATCAACAGTCGTCATCTGACGGCTGCCTTCGTGGAAGCACTCAATCGTGCAGAACTACATTGAGCAGGGAGCTGTGGACTTGCAGAGCGCCTTCCGTGCCGCCGGCGTAGTGAATGAAGCCAAGCTTTCTGAAGCGGTTTAGGAAAAAGCTGACTCGGCAACGGGTGAAGCCCTGTTTCTTCATGACTACACCATGCACTGATGCCTCCAAAGAAATGGTCAAAAGTGATCAGTTTCAATCCTCCAGAGAGGCTCATGATGTCTGTGGGAAGTAGGAGCTGAAGGTCACCCCGAACGTATCGGAAGATCGTACGGACCTTCTGGAGCTTTTCCCGGAGTGATCGTAATGTTTACAAAATCGACCACGGATGCGAAGTTCCCCCAACCGCCGCAGACCTCCGCACAAACGGCGTGTGGCTCGGAGCTTGCCGAACAACCGCCGCCTACCTTCGGACGTTAACAGGAAACCGAAATATCTGACCAGCCTGCTTGACCCAAAAGAACCGGCGTCTGCTCAGAGAACTGATCGGAGACTGGTTTCGCAAGCTACCGGTTCTCACCAGATAGGAACGAATGTCGCTACTAAATACGGTGTTTAATGAAAGGACTTCGGAAGCAGTCAGCCCGCGCCCTTCGGTAGGGATTGGGCCCCAAGCGGTTCACTCACGATTACAGTCGACCCCATCGCTGCCCAGTCGGATTGCGGTGATTGGGAATCATCTTCCGCGGCATTGTGGGATTGCTACCTTCACTACGGATCTGTGCGCGGCCATATCCACGGAGTGCGGATCTGCTCGTTTGTTGTCACTTCCGGTCAACGATATTCCGAAAGGATACGACTATCCTGATCGAGTGAGATGGCCGCTCGCCCAGGACGATGTGAAGTCGTATGAAGATGCGGCTGACTTTCTGAACTTTAACAAGATCGACATGGTGTGCTTGCAGCACGAGTATGGAATCTTCGGCGGTCCCGCTGGAAGCCACATTTTGGATCTGCTGCGTGGCCTGAAGATGCCGGTGGTGACGACCCTGCATACCGTTCTCCGCGAGCCGGACCCAAACCAACTGATGGTTATGGAAGAGATCGCAGACCTCTCCGACCGCCTCATCGTCATGAGCCAACTGTCGTCGCAGTTCCTGCAGGAAATCTTCAAGGTGCCCGGCAGCAAGATTGACATGGTGCCGCACGGCGTGCCAGATCTGCCATTTTTAGATCCAAATTTCTACAAAGACCGCTTTGGTGTGGAAGGAAAAGCAGTTCTGGTCACGTTCGGCCTGCTTTCTCCGAATAAGGGAATCGAAAATGTAATCCAAGCCTTGCCGCAGATTTTGTCCAAACACAACAATGTTGTCTACATAGTCGCAGGCGCGACTCATCCGCACATCCTCCGCCGCGAAGGGGACAAATATCGTGCCAGTTTGCAGGCCTTGAGCAAAGAAATCGGAGTGGAATCGCAGGTAATCTTCCACAACCGCTTTGTCAGTCCCGAAGAAATGGTCGAATTCATTGGCGCTGCCGACATCTACATTACGCCCTACCGGCACGAAGCGCAGGTAGTTTCTGGAACTCTTGCCTATGCGCTGGGGGCGGGCAAAGCGATTATTTCGACTCCCTACTGGCACGCGATCGAGTTGTTGGACGACCACAGAGGCGCGCTCGTCCCGTTCCAGAATCCCGGCGCGATTGCGCAGAAAACGATCGAACTCTTGGACACGCCTGCGATTCGCCACGCGATGCGCAAACGTGCTTACCTGTTTGCGCGGCAAATGGTATGGAAACGAGTGGCGCAAGGCTACGTGGAAAGTTTCGTGCGAGTGCGCAGTGACCGCATGCGGAGTCCCAAAGTCCAGTTCTCGGCCCGCATGACTCACAAATCGTTGGATCAGTTGCCGGAGTTGAAGCTGCATCACTTGAATCAGATGACCGACGACACTGGAATGCTGCAGCACGCGATCTTCACAATCCCGAACCGCAGCGAGGGATACACCACGGACGACAATGCCCGCGCTCTCATACTTTCTACGCTGCTGGAGCAGTTGGACAAGGATCCGCGTAAAAAAGATCCGCGTAAAAAGGCAGATTCATCGTTCGCGGATTCATCTGGTCTGTATCTGTCGTTGCTTGAGCATGCTTTTAATTCTGGCAAGGGCAGATTCAAGAACTTTCTTCGCTACGATCGCCGTTGGAACGAGCCTATAGGGTCCGAAGACTGCCATGGGCGGGCATTATGGGCGCTTGGAACAGTTCTGGGCCGATCCCAGGATAAGGGATTGAGGGGGGCTGCTGGGCGCTTGTTCGAGTTTTCTCTGCCGGCAGTACTGGAATTCAATAGTCCGCGGGCCTGGGCCTATACTCTGCTCGGCATTCAGGAATACCTCAATTCGTATCCGGGAGACCGCGATGCGCAAAAAATGCGATCCACCCTTAGTTGCCGTCTGCTCGAAATGTATGAGTCGATCCGCCGGCCGGATTGGAAATGGTTCGAGAACGTTCTAGCGTACGGAAACGCGAGATTGCCCCAGTCCTTGCTGTTAGTGGGTGCAGCTTGCTCGAACGATCGCCTGATCTCCGCCGGCCTCGAATCGCTCGATTGGCTATCAACTGCGCAACACTGCGAAATTAACCGCCACTTTGTGCCGATTGGTTCGCAAGGCTTCTATCGCCAGGATGGTGAAAAGGCCCGCTTTGATCAACAGCCGCTCGAAGCCGCTGGTGCGGTTTCTGCTTGCCTACAAGCGTACCGCGTGACTGGCGACGGTCGCTGGCGCCGCGAAGCCTGGTCTGCTTTCAACTGGTTCCTCGGCGACAACGATCTCCAACTGCCGCTTTATGACTCCACGACTGGCGGTTGCCGGGACGGCCTGCATCCCGACCGCGCGAACGAAAACCAGGGCGCAGAATCGACATTATCGTTCTTGATGGCACTCCTAGAAATGCGATCCTTGCAAGAGCCGGAACAAAAGGAAATTTTTCCATGACTGTACCCGCAGAAACCCTGTTGAGCACTCGCTTCGAGCCGCTGCTTCTTCGTCATCCCTCGAACCCAATCCTGACGAAAAAGGATTGGCCATACCCTATTAACAGCGTGTTCAACGCAGGCGCAACGCTACTCGCCGACGGCACAACCCTCCTGCTTTGCCGAATTGAAGATCGTCGCGGCTTGTCGCATCTTTGCGCGGCGCGTTCTCGCAACGGCGTCGATGGATGGCAGATCGATACTGAGCCCACATTGCTGTCCGACCCAAAGAACTATCCGGAAGAGATCTGGGGCATTGAAGATCCTCGCATCACATTTGTCCCAGAACTGCAACAATACGTGGTCACCTACACGTCCTATTCACGCGGTGGCCCCGGCGTGTCTCTGGCTCTTACAAAAGACTTTCGCAGCTTCGAACGATTTGGCGTGATTATGCCGCCCGATGACAAGGACTCGGCACTTTTGCCTCGAAAAATCGACGGATGCTGGGCGCTGATTCATCGTCCCATGACGACGCTCGGAGCGCACATGTGGATTTCGTACTCTCCCGACCTGCGCTATTGGGGCCGGCACAGGCTCATGCTGGAAGCGCGCCGCGGTGCCTGGTGGGATGCAAACAAAATCGGATTGTCGCCGCCACCCATCGAGACATCCAGAGGATGGTTGGTGTTCTATCACGGAGTACGACATACGCCTTCAGGCTGTCTCTATCGGTTGGGCCTGGCTCTCTTCGATTTGGAGAATCCGGAGAAGTGCCTGCTGCGAGGAGATTCGTGGATCTTTGGACCAGAAGCGTCGTACGAGCGCCACGGCGATGTTGATGATGTCGTATTTCCCTGCGGATACACGATGGACGCCGATGGCGACACGCTCAACATTTATTACGGAGCTGCGGATTGCGCTATTGCCCTGGCTCGGGCTAGTGTGCATTCTCTGCTGGAGTGGCTGGATGTCAATGGCAGTTGTGAACGCCGACAGCGCGCGCAGGATTTATGAATCCGCAGCTTTGGATTCTTCAACTCACCTTTCTGCTACTGCCATCGCACGCACCTGAGCCGCATTCGACGAGTCGAAACCGTTAGATTCAATCGAAACTGCAACGCTCAACGCGTCGGGAGAGCGACATGGCTACTATTGGGTTGATCATCCTAGGTCTGGGCTCTCTAGTCAGCATTCTTTTCAACTTGCTTCAAGTCAAGTGGCAGCCATGAGGAACGGGTGGCACGTGCCAAGTCAGATGCTGAACAGAAACGCCAAAGCAGCGAGGCGGAAGCAGAGCAGCGACTGAAGCAACAGGCCGTACCACTATTTTTCAACTTCGATGGAACCCCCGGCCCCATACTGATCACCGAAAGTCAGCATTCGTCCCAAGGGCCCCTCATGTTCGTATGGGGACTGGTAACTGTCGTGAATCGCACTCAGATGCCGCTGAAGATCACCCCGATCCGGCTCCTCGTGGCGGGCGAGGAATGGGCTGCTAAAAGCATTTCGTTCCACCTGAAATCCAATGCCACCGAAAGATCAGATCGAATTAGCTTGAGAGGGAATAACAAAGAAGACTACGAATTGCATTTTAGGTTTTCAGAGGACAAATGCGCCACTGGCACTGGGGACCTTTGGTTTGCCAGCGACAACCGGCCGGAGGAGTTTTCCGTACCAGTTAAGTTTCAGCAATAAACCGTACGGACTAAATGCGGCTGGTTGTGCAGCAAACACAACTCTCAATTGATGGTCTGAAGGATAACATTGGCTATTCCGTTCCTGCGTTCGGCTGGCGCGGCCTCAGGTGCAGATTGCACGTGGATGATTTCGTTCCTCACCGCATACAGCACTAACTTGGCGATGGAATGAATATCCAGCTTGACCATGATGTTGTTGCGATGTGTTTCTGCCGTTTTCAGCGCGATGTTCAGGATTACGGCCACGTCTCGGGACGTCCTGCCTTCGGCCAGGAGTTGCAACACCTCGCGTTCCCTTGGCGACAGTTGGGGCACCCTGAGCCCGGTTGAATCGGCCGGATTTGGCTTCGACTGGTTTCCCACAAGCAGGTCGGATATTCGCAGGCTGAAGACGCAGTTGCGCCGCTCCATGGCCTCCACTGCTGCGGTCAGGTCGCTGGCTGTGTCGGACTTAAGAACCCAGCCGCGAACACCCGCTTGCCAACAATCGCGCACCACTTTGTCGGAGTCTACTTCCGCGAGGACCAGAATTCTCTGGGCTGGATTGTCTTTCAGGATTTGTCGTGCCGCGTCTACGCCATTCAGTTTTGGCATGCAGATGTCCAAAATAACAAGATCCGGTTTTAACCGCATGCATTTCTCAACCGCATCCCGTCCATCGCCGGCCTCACCGCAGACCTTCCAACCTTCACGGGAACCGAGCAGCGAGCACAAACCTAAACGGAAAATCGGATGATCATCAGCCAGCAGGATGCGAAATGTACTCATACTTTCCCCACGGTAGAGAAAACTTATCAGGGCAAGTACGATGCGGTCTGTTCAAAATTGCTCACAGGCGGTGCGTCGGGGCCGCGAGAGCGTTTCTCGAAACTAGGGGAGACGGCACATGAAATAGAATCGGGGCAATGCCCTAATAACGGGTCGGCGAGGGGCGCTTTGATTTGGAACTGCGGTTTTCGAAAGACTTGATCCGTTCCAATAGTTGTTTCGATTCTTCGACTAATTCCTCAGTCTGAGTGATCAAACGCACAGTATTCCTGTTCAGTTCTGCAATCCTGCATCGCAACAAGGCAGACTCCTCATCATTATCATTTCGCGGAGCGGGCATAATCTGTGTGCCGGTGAGGAGCATTAGAATAAACTCCAATCGTGAATCGGGTCTGAGATGGCGGATTTTCACTCCGCCGCCTCGGACCAAACGGGGCAATTATCTCTTAAGCTGCTACGGGTACATCGTGCTTTTGAAAAGTCGAGGTGACAACGTCGAAGGTGTGAACCTGGGGCGTGCCTTCGATGAATCTTGCCAATGTTTTCAACACTTGCGGATAGGTATTTGTGTTGTAAGTGTCGGCATCGTTCTTGCTATCCCAAAGGCTGATGGCAGTCACATCGACTCCGCCGGGACCGGCGAGTGTGATTTCGTCCTTAAAACCATTCTGTTTACGGAGCAAGGGAAGAACGTCCTTCTCAAAACTCTTCGAATAATCAGACAACATATTGGATTTCAGATGAATCGAGACATTGCGAGCATACATAGGCAACCTCCTTAGGGTTGGGGTTGCTAAGAGAGACGACTTCAGATGGGCTGACTTAGTTCAGAGGACCTGAAATGAGGAGAAGGTGTTAACCACCTCAGCTTCCACCCTAGTCTCATATGACGGAACTGTCAAACACGTGAATTCAAGACCCGCATTATTCCGGTTCTACTGCCGTGCAGACGCTGGTCCACGGCTCATCGGATTTAGGGCTGCTAAAGGAACGGTTGCCGCATCGAAACGAGGAAGGAGAAGCCCATGCCACAGAGCTCGCACAACCGAATCGCGGAACTCCATAACCTTGCTGCCCACGCCCACACCGCCGCGGCCACGGCACATGGTAAAGGAGATCATTTAACGGCTCATGAACTCAGTAAACAGGCGTTCGAACACTCCATGAATGCCCACAAGCTCAGCGAGGAGCAGCTCACCAAGGTCGCCAAGTCAGGCGAAGCCAAAAGCGCGTAGTCTCTCGGGAAACCGCAAACCTTATTGTGGCTTTGGCGTCGCGGTCGCAGAAGCGGGAACTGGTTGATCGGAAATTGTCGTGGAAGCCATGCCCGCCTGCGGCTGCTTGTTCGGCGGAATTTCGGTTCCGGAGGGATAGATGAAAATCTGCACGGTGCCCCAGCCGGCATCGGAATTCGTCTCCGCCTGCTTGCCCATTCCCAGAGTCTTGAGTTGACTATCGTCAAACCCGAATTTTTCGACCAAATACTCGCGTACCACCATGGCCCGGGCTTCGGTCAGCACCAAGTCCTTCTGAGTGTCGCCTTCCATACCGGCTGACACGGCAACCACCGCAAACCCGAACTGGTTGTTGGCCAGGAACTCGCCACCAGCGTTTAGAGATTTCTGGTTCTTCAGCTTGGCAGAACCTTGCTTGTCGAAGAGCTGCTTCGATGAATATGTGAATTCCCTTGTCGGCGTTCCTTGCGGCAGACGCTCAATCTCGTTCTTGGCGAGTTCGGCAGAATCTTCGTAGCCGCGGCTCTTGAAATATCCGCGCAGGAAGAAGTTGTGCTTCATCGCGTCCATATTTTCCTGGAAGTCGGTAACTCCGGCTTCGGCATGGAGCATGGTGTCGCGCATGGCGGCCGTAGTCTGTTCGAGGTTGGTGTAGAGAGCTTTGTCGTTGACCAGAGCCCCTGCCGTTCCCTGACCCTTATCGATCTTGGCGCTGATCGAATCCAGATTTGCTGTCGCGCGCGTTGCGTTCTGAATGGCTTGTTGGCTGCTATCCAGAATGCCGCTGGTCTTTGCGAGAAGGTCTGACATTTCGAGTGGCGGCTGGCTGGTGAGCAAATCACCATCGCGCACGTCGCCCGATCCGGCCGATCCAAACGAGATCGCCAGAAACTGATTGCCCAGCAATCCTTCCGTTTCAATTGTCGCCACTGAGTCTTGTTTGATGATCTCGTGTGTCGATTTGCCGAGATCCATAATCACCGTGACCTTTTCCCCCGGCTTGTGGGGCAGCACGATATTGCGTACCGTTCCGCTATGCACGCCGCCGACCCGCACATCACCCCCGGCATCCAGGCCCACCACATTGTCGAATTGCGCCTTCAACTGGTATGTGGAGCTGAACATATACTGCTTGCCTCCGATGATGAAGACGCCAGCCACCAGAATCGCCAGTGTCACAACGATGAAAGCTCCTAACCGCGCCGCTCTCGACATAATGTTCTCCTACGAATGCTTTAGAAATTCTTTGACAAACTCGATGTCACTTTTCTGCAGCTCTGCAAAGCCGCCATCGATCACCACACTTCCCTGGCCGAGCAGAGCTAGACGGTCCGCGATCGTCTTCGCGCTGTGCAGATCATGCGTCACCACGATCGACGCCATGTGATGCTGTTGCTGGAGTTTGAGAACCAAATCATCAATCTCCGCCGAGCTGATGGGGTCGAGGCCAGCCGTGGGCTCGTCGAGCAGCAAAATATCCGGTACCAACGCCAGCGCCCGCGCCAGACCCACTCGTTTTTGCATACCGCCCGAGATATCCGAAGGCATCTTCGCAAGGGCATCTTCCATGCCCACTTCCGCCAGCAGTTGCCTGACACGGTCGGTCTGTTCAGCCTTCGACATCGCCTTCTCATGGTGTTGTAGCGGAAAAGCAACGTTCTGTTCGACGGTCAGAGAATCGTAAAGTGCGGCGTGCTGAAACAGAAAACCCATCTTCTTCCTGATCCCACTGAGTTGGTCGAGAGCCAGGCCGGCGATGTCTTGACTATGGATACGAACCGATCCCGAGTCAGGCTTTTCGAGTCCGATGATGATCCTCAGCAACACGCTCTTGCCGGTGCCGCTGCGCCCCAGCACCGCAAGAGTTTCGCCGCGTTTCACGGCCAGGCTGATCCCGTTCAATACTTTTTGGCTTCCAAAAGACTTATGCAGATCCTCGACGGCGATAACGGCAGCACTGCCGCCTTGTTCAGCGGCTGCCACATCCGTCGCTATTTGGTCGATTGTGTCCATATCTATTTTTGCCGTTTTTCTAAATCGCGATGTTCACCGGCAATCTTTCATGGGAAAAATAGGATGATGAGTTTCACCAGCACCACGTCGGCGAGGATTACGAACAGCGACGATAAGACCACTGAACTCGTGGCGGCGCGACCCACGCCCGCTGCGCCTCCTTCGGTCCGCATTCCCTGGAAACACGCAGTCAGACCGATGACCAGGCCAAACACAGCGGTCTTAAACGTGGGTGGCAAGAAATCGTTAAAATCGGCGCCGTTGAAACCCGCGTTGATGAACTGATGCAACGAGACGGGCTCAACCATCGCTTGGGTAACCCAGCCCATCAGCAGGCCGCATGCGTCAGCAGCGAGGGTAAGCAAAGGCAGCATCAGGATGCAGGCCAGGATGCGGGTCGCTGCCAGTAACCTGTAGGGGTTTACAGCAGACGCCTCCATCGCATCGATTTGCTCGGTCACTTTCATCGACGCCAACTCCGCGCCAATGCCCGCACCTACTCGCCCACTTACTACCAGCCCGGTGATGATCGGACCTGTCTCATGGATCACGGAGAATACGATTGCGGCGGGAAGAAGCGATTTAGCTCCAAATCGAGTCAGGCTGTAACGCGCTTCCAACGAGAGCACAACGCCGGTTGCGGCACCGGCCAATGCGACCAGCGGCAGGGACTTTGATCCAATCTCGTCGAGTTGCCGGAACAATTCGCGGAATTCAAATGGCGGGGTCACCGCAGCTCGTGCAACTCGCCAGAAAAATATCCCCAGGTCACCGAACCATTCAAAAAATCTGCCGATCCCACGAATGGAGGGTTTCTCCCTGGGAGATACTGCTAAGATCCGTTGCCCGGGAAGCGGAGGGTTCATGCCTGCGGCCGCAATGGATTCGCGGCCGCTCATGGATTTGATCCCGGATTTGGCGCTCCGTGCCCATTGTTGAGGTGCATGCGATGCATCAGGGAGTGGGGTCCGCTATAGAAAAATTCGAGGGCGATGTTCCCGCCGACATATCCCAGCATGGCGTAGTTACCCATCCGAAATGCGTCTTTGCCGCTATAGCGGCCGGGATACCATGTATAGACGGCTGTGATCGAACCCGCATACGGAGCAATCAAGGCAGGAAAAGAGAAGACGTTATGGCCGTCTTGACCGCGGCGCGCTGTCAAGGTGGAAATCAACGCATGGCGCAGCCGCGGAACCACGCCTTTACATTCACAACGGTAGTACAACGTGTCTTCCCTCAGCGCTTCCGCTATTCCATATCGCGTCGACGTGCTGATCGCTGCGATGCCAAACGCCGATCCAAATCGCTTGCTGTAACCCTCAACCCCTCGCTTCCATTCCGGAGGGGTGTTGTACGCTTGCCCGATACCAGCAGCAAGCGCGGCGCCGGTCGCCGGATAGGGGCCGAGCGCGTCGAAGAGATAGTTCTTGATCTTCGTTTTTTCCGTCGGACGCGTGTAGGTCAGATTTGGCTGTGCAGCGGGTGTGCTCGCAATCGAACCAGAGGAATCTGCTGAATCAGCCAGCGCTTGCGCCGTTGCTGGAGCTGGCGCAGCCGCAAGGCCCGCGATCGCCGATAACAGGAACAGCAGTCTGCGCATCTTCATGTTGACTCCTTCCCGTGACCTACTCCGAGTCCAACAACAGGCACCCGATCTTCACGTAGTGAGCGGGCAAGTCCCGTGGTCGCACTGGCACGCAATCTCTACTTCTTTAGATCCAGCGTCCTTACAGGCCTGCCCGCAGTACTTGTCGCCGCCTTGCACCATGCACCGGCATGGGATATGCGCACACTTAACTTGCTCATTCGTCGTCATCACCGTTCTCCTTTTCTGCTTTTCTATCCAGCCTTCGTTCTTAAGCCAGTATGAGACTTCGAGCTTTGCAAAACTGATCAGAATTGACCTAGATCAGTGCTATGCGCTGTGCAGATGACGCAGTTGGAATCGGAGTGTCCCCAGAGAAACGACCTTTCAATCGCCGGCTGTGTCTGGCGAAGACCATTCAGCCCGAGAGGTTTAAGTACATTCCGAGACCCGCCATCCGCCCAGAACATTCCCATTTCGTCGGCTGTGCAATTTTGCTCAGACTCTCCGGAGCGCTGAATGGGAGAATCCAATCACTGAAAACCGGGAATCGTTCGTTTCTCCCCACCGCTCTCAGGAGGACCCTATGTGGATTTCAAAGCAGTCCAGGCAATTGGCACTTTCGCATGCCCAGCTCGAATCCGTAATCTTGGAACGCACCGCGGAACTTCAAATTCTCTCCCAGAGGATTCTCAAGGTGCAGGACGACGAACGACGGAGGTTGGCTCGCGACTTGCACGACAGCACTGGCCAAACGTTGGCAGCGCTAAAAATTAGCATTTCGTTCCTTCGTGAAAAGTGCAAGCAAGATTTGTCGACGCTGGGGTTGGTATCTGAGGTTGTGGCGCTGACTGATCAGGCGGCTGAGGAAATTCGCACAATGTCCTACCTGTTGCATCCACCACTGTTGGATGAGGTAGGCTTTCCTTGCGCCGCGGAATGGTACGTCGAGGGCTTCGCCAAACGGAGCGGGATCAACATAAGCCTGGACCTCGCGACCGAGTGCGAGCGCTTGCCTATGACCATGGAGGTCGCCCTATTCCGTGTACTCCAGGAAAGCTTGACCAATGTGCATCGCCACTCCGGGGCTACACAGGTTCGCGTCTCTTTTCAACACCAATCCGAAACTGCCATCCTGGAAGTAAGGGATTTCGGGCACGGTATACCCCTCGATCGGCTGGCCAGGCTCCGTGAAAGCAGCGCGGAAACCGGTGTCGGCCTGGCTGGAATGCGCGAGCGGCTGCACGAATTCAACGGCCGACTTGAAATCGGATCGGATGGTCATGGAACGGTCATCCGGGCCATTGTTCCCGTGCCGACAACAACTGTTTCCCAGCCTACAACAGCGGGACGGGCTCGGCCCCGAGAGTGCGAACAAGGTGGTCTGTCAGCGTCCGCTGACTGATACTTAGCTGCGAGAGGAACCGCAATAATTGAATACGCTGACCCACCGAACTCGGCCGCCGACGAACGACGCGACTGTACCTGCAGTCATCGTTTTTGTCGTTGTGGTGACTGTCATCGTGACGGTGGGCGTAGTGTGGACAAGCGCAGGGTGGATCTTAGCTGCGATGCGGCAAAAACCACAGAGGCAAAAAACGCCTTTGGACTGGTACGCTCTGCCAGGCGCCAGCTCTAAGTGAGCGGTTCGATAGGCCCAATCGAAACCGGGGAGCAATTTACAGCACGAGAGCGCGAACGTGCCAAATCACTTTCAGAGACTCCTCGTGATAGGATGGCTTCGAGGTAGTTACCACCTTCTCCTCTTTCAGGTTTCCTGAACTAAGTCAGCCCATCTGAAGTCTTTCTCTCCTTAGGCTTTGAAGAAAGCCACGCACCCGATGCCTTCGAACGCGATTCTGCAGGAAGTTCAGCAACTCTACAACGTGAGCGACCGCCTTGACTTGTTGGCAGGGGAACATCCACTCGTCTCAGAAGCGCTCATCAAGATCTCGGGAAGCGTTCGCAACATGGCAACTCTGCTGGAGGTACTGGTAGCGACGAGGCTCCCGCCGCTCCCCGGCTTAGACCCGGCAAATGCCTGACTTCTTATTTTGTCTGGAACTTATCGGCGAATTGCCGCTCGGGATCAGTCGTGGAGAACGACATTCAGGAGCGAGCTGTGAACCTGCAAGCCGGTGTCGCCATAGTCGAGGAAGCCTAACTTTCTGAACCGATTCATGAAAAAACTGACGCGCGAACGAGTCGTGCCGATCATCTCGGCGAGAGTCTCCTGGCTCATCTTGGGAATTACAGTTTCGGGCACACCCTCCTTGCCGAAGTGAGCTAGCAACAACAGAAGCCGCGCCAGCCTCTTCTCACTGGAATTAAAGAGCTGATCGACCAAATCCTCTTCATATCGAATGTTCCGCGCCAGCAGATAGGCTACGAACAGATCGGAGAACGAGTGTTCCCGGTGAAGTGCGAGCATCATCGCCTTCTTGTCAATGCGCAACAATTCGCAATCGGTCATTGCAGTTGCAGATCCCATTCGTAAGGACTGCCCGGCCAGAGCGCCTTCTCCGAAAAACTCTTCCTCGCTCAATATGCCCAGCGTGGCTTCCTTTCCAATGGTTGATACGACGGTGAGCCGAACCTTGCCGTCCTGGACATAAAAAACCGCGTCAGCCACGTCTCCCTGCGTGAAGATCGACTGCTTCCTGGGAACGGCCACAATTTTTCTACCCTCACCGATAGTGACAAGAAATTTCTTCGGGTCGAAATTACGGTTGTCCGTGGCCATCGAGGCTGATGCGATCATGGAACTGCTTTCAAAGCGGGACCTACACTCTTCGGAATTATCGCCGATCATCATCACCAAAGATGTTCACTTTTGTTCACACTTAGCAAAAAACACCGGCTCACCAAATTGTCACCTGTCGCTTTAGTTAAATGTCTTGAAATGAGCAATATTGGACATCCTCCCAGCCGGAGAAAGTTGCATCATATTGCCGGTGAAGACCAAAGAACTTAGTCCTGAACAGATATTATCCGTGCCTTGCACTACTTGCGGTGCAGCCATTGGAGAAGCTTGTGAACTCCACACGGGTGCCGCGCGCACCGAACCTCACCGAGACCGGAAACTTTCCGCAGCCGAAGCGGTGGAAACGAAAGCCGGCAAACGATAGCGATCGGTGATGTGAGCCGGGGTAGTGGGTCTGAAAATCTGCGCCGAGGTCCACTGCGAACGTGCCGACTGTAACGGCGGCGCTTTAACGCCGTCCCCATTTCTATTCAGAGAGTGGAGCAATTTTATGGACGTAGAGCAGATGAGAAATCTATCGATCGAGTAGCACTCCCATTTCGCCGGACTCGCCCCAGGCCTTGACGTATTGCGCTTTGCCAATTGCTCCTGGGCCGTTCGGCCCCATCTCGTAATAGACCGTTGCGTCTGGCGGGAATTGCTTCAGGGCTTCCATAAGTTCTTTCACTGTCCACTCTCTAGCTGGCATACTTCCTCCACCTATGCGGCCAAGTTGTGTTTTGCACGTCGCTTCACTTCAGGCAGCAATCTTCCACTCGCTTCCTGCAGAAGCTCTGCGTTGAATTGGGCGCCGATCAGGACTACGAAACCGGTCCAGTAGAGCCAGATGCTAAAGGCAAGCGCCACCCCCAGGCTGCCGTAGCCCCTGCTGTAGGCGGAAAAATTCTGGAAGTAGATTCCGAGCAGGTAAGAGAGTCCGATCCAGCCGCCCACTGCGATTAGCGCTCCGGGCAGTGTGCTCATGAATTTTTGCTTCACATTCGGCGCAACGAAGTAGAGGAGTTCAACCGCGAGAACCGTACATGCAATTGCCACCGCCCATCGAACATACGGCCAGAGATTTCCCAATCCGAATGCTTCGGTCAGCCTTGCGCTGAGGGCAGGGCCCACAAGCAGCAGACTGAGGGCAATGATGAGCAAGCATCCAACTGAAAATGTGAGAAGCATGGCGAGACCGCGCGTCTTCCAATAGCGCCTGGTCTCAGAAACTTCATAGGCAGCGTTGAGCGCGTCGATCAAGGCCGTAAATCCACTCGATGCCGACCATATTGTGAACAGAATTCCGAAGGTAAGCAGTCGGCCATGAGCGGACAAAATCGTCTTCTTCATCAGATTCCTGAGAGGGCCCATGCTGGCGGCCGGGACGACTCGTGCAATCAGTCCCATCACCTGACTAAAGAAGTCCGGAAGCGGCAAATGGGCAGCGACCGCGGAAAGAAAGATCAAAAAAGGGAATAGGGCAAGAACGAAGTAGTAAGCCAGCGCCGCGGAAAATGCCATGGTGTGATTCTTTTCCATGTCGCGAACTATATTGACTGCTGCGTTCTTGAAGTGAGGCAAGCGCATGAGATCACCCTGCAGGGCTTGCCGCGACGCTCGGCTCCGATCCGCCCTTCAACTCTCCGAACGACGCCCGGTACAGCTTGCTGGCGTGCGTAGTCCCTTTTGGTTTCGAACGACGTGGAGCGGTTCGGGAACTCACAGCTCAAATCTGGCCGAGAAGCAACAGAATGACAACAATAAAAAGGACCAACCCCAAGCCGCCAGTTGGTGCGTAACCCCACTCCCGGCTGTGCGACCAGCGTGGCAGCGCACCGATCAGGGCTAAGACCAGAATCACGATCAATATAGTTCCAAGCATACTTGACTCCTTTTCCTGCAAGTCTGCTTTGGTTATAGACGTTTCACCGGTTTCCAAATGGTCAAAACTGCTCACTGAAAAATAGGGGAGATGGAGGGGCTAATTTCTGCGTGCAGTAAAGAAAATGGCGTGAATCCAACGATTGGATCCACGCCGAAGTCTCGATTTTCCTACACTTCGAACAAATTGACGCGATAGGTCGTATTCAATTGGCTAGTCACGAGATTCACCTTTTCCTGGTGCTTTCTCCGTTGCCGGCTTAGGAGCGGGCTGCGCATGGGCTGCCGGTTTCGGCGCAGGCTGGGCACGTGCTGCTGTCGGCTTAGGAGCAGGCTGCGCATGGGCTACAGTTGTCGCCTTAGGAGCCGGCTCCTTATGTGCTGCTGCCGGCTTAGGGGCGGGCTCGGCACGAGCTGCCGTTGGCTTTTTAGACTCAGCGGACGGACTAGCCTCTTTAGGTTTAGCTGCCGCCTTATTCTCATTCGCACGAGTTGCTGCTCTATCCTGTGCTGCCTTATTCTCGGCCCCCTTGCCCTCGGCAGCCTTATTCTCATCAGCTTTGTTTTCAGTTGCCTTACTCTCGGCGGCTTTGTTCTCCGCGGCATTATTCTCAGTCGCCTTGCTCCCGGCCGCCTTATTTTCAGCGGCTTTGTTCTCGGTTGCCTTGCTCTCAGCAGCCTTATTCTCGGCGGCTTTGTTCTCAGTCGCCTTACTTTCGGCCGCCTTATTCTCGGCGGCTTTGTTTTCGGTCGCTTTGCTCTCAGCAGCCTTATTCTCGGCGGCTTTGTTTTCGGTCGCTTTGCTCTCAGCAGCCTTATTCTCGGCGGCTTTGTTTTCGGTCGCTTTGCTCTCAGTGGCCTTATTCTCGGCGGCTGGAGCTTTGTAAGGTGCTCCCGCTTCTTTGGCTGCTACTACCCCGGACCCGCTGAACTCGCCAGGCTTCGACGTTGCAGCGATTGCTGGCCGTCCCTGGTTCACAGACGCCAAGAGTGCGTGGTTGGTGCTGGCAGCGTGCACATGCTGGGTTTGCATCGCCGTTGGGGGCGTGCGTTGCCCGCGTGCCGCGGTCTCTTCCGCAGCGGTTGGGCGTGCGGTAATTCCACCAGTTCCGCCGTTATAGCTGACATAATTAGTCGTGGTGTTGTTGATTACGGTTTTATTGTAAACATTGTGAATGTTCGTCGTGTTCACGTTATTCACTGAGGTGTTGTAGTTGAAGGCTCCGTTGTTCCAATATCCGCCTCCGTAGCCGGAACCACCATAACCGAAGCCGTAGTTGACGCCACCATAGAAGCCGACACTTTGGCCCCAATAGCCTTCATTCCAAGCGAAGGCGTTATTGCCCCAACCCCAATAACCCGGAGTCCAGAGCAGGCCAGCGGTGGGCGGCTCGACCCAAGTACCAGGCACCCAGAAGTAGCCTTCATCCCCGTAATACCAGTAGCCGGGCGTCCACATGAAACCATCGGCGGGGACCATGGGCTGCGTGTAAACCGGCAGCGCGGGCGGAGCGATCGTGATGGACACCCCGAACTGAGCGAACGAGGTGGCCGGTATGGCCAGAATCAGAAGTGCCAACAACAGTAGACGGGAGATACGCATTTAATTCACCTTGCCGGTTCATCCTTCGATTACCCGATTGAACCTGAACGGCTGCGGGCTGCGTGGATTGAGAGGCTTCGCGTTCACCTGCAAGAGTTTCACGGACGCACTGCCACGTCTGTGCACTTTGGATCACTTTTCGGAAATGTGGAGATAGGTCTGCTCAACGAGTACCTGAAACCCCTGCACTGTCATACTCCAAGCGCTGCCGGTCGGTGAGCGCGTGAGCCAGGTTTTCTGTTGTGGAGCCCCAACATTTATGTGTTGCCAGATGCGTTGCCACTTAAGTGCCAACCGACAACCCAACAGCCCGAGTCAGGTGACCTGTTCCGGATTTAAGTGATTGAATCCGCGTGGCGGCCCTTTGGAAAGTACATCTCATAATCCGTAGGTCAGTGGTTCGAGTCCACTCGCCGCCACCAGATCCTTCAACACCTTGCGAAGATCCGGTGGAACCTCCATCTCGACTTGTTGCGCGGGAGTTGCGGACTGTGGCGGACTTGTTTCTGCCGGCTCGGGCACGATCGCGTCTAGTCGATCGACGAAGGCGACGGAATCAGGTGGCCGTAGATATCCACGGTGCCTTGAATGGAACTGTGCCCCATTTGCTCTTTCGCGTAGACAATCGAGGCGCCGTTTTGGAGGAGCAGTAAGCCGAAAGTGTGGCGCAGACCATGAAATCGGATCTTGCGTATGCCGGCTGCGACCCAGCGCGGGTAGGAAAACCCGATGGTAGAGGTTGTCAGGATCGAGAATCGTTCCTTGAGGCGTCTGGAAAAGCAGGTCTTCGGAGATGGCGTTCTTGCCCTTAAGGAAAGCCTCTAGCAGACGCTTGTCGCGAAGTTCGGCGAGTACTTGCGGAGTTCTCGGGACAAATCGACCCGCCTCGACTTCTTACTCTTTGTGGTAGTGTGTTCACGCCGCACGTAGTTGTGCTGCACCGGATAAAGCGGTCAGAACCCGCGTCATCCGCCCCGATTTGGACATCCCCCCATTGCAAGACAACGGGCTCTCCGCGACGCAACCCTGTCCGCACCGCGTGAGGAGGAGCGGATGGTAGTTGGTCTCTTGTCCTCAGCCGCATCGAGAACGCCAAGATCCCCGAGCGCGAGCTTCGCCTCAACCTGGCGCTTGACATACTCGGTGGCCTCCCGACTTCCAACGCATTTCGACTTGCGATGCCCGTGGTAGTCAACGACCACGTACCGCCTGTTGCCTTTCTTGCGGACTTTCACACCCATCAGTCTTTCCCCCTTTGCGGCCGCGATCAGTTCATCCACAATACAACCTACGTCAAGATGTTTTACCTCGTGAGCCTCCAGCCAGCGGTCGAACTCGCTGCGTCGAACGGGGATCTTGCGTCCGACGCGCATGGCCGGCAACGGGGTCAACGGCGCGGCTAATCCACCCGCGCAAGGTTCGATCTGACAGACAGGCATATTCTGCGAGCGCCCCTAAGTCGAGCCATTCGCGTTGCTGTTGTGAAATCATCGGGCCTGCCTTGCTCGTACTTTCTCAGATCCAGAAGCTGCTACTAAGGGTGCCGCCTGAGACCGAGGACCTAAACCCGTTGACGAAATTCAGCTTGAAGTAGCCTTTGTCGAAAAACACATTCGAGCCGCAACCTGAAACTCGATGGCGGTTGGGGAGGCCTGGTCGGCACGCGCTACACAAAGCAAGAGCGCGGGCAGAAGCAAACACAACTGCGAGCCAGTATGAGTTTCGACTCATTGGGTGTGTCCTCGGTCATAACTCGCGGGTATGCCCGGCGTGGCTTGAGCGGTTGGACTAAGTGCGGGTAGGGGCTATGCCCAGATACCTAGAGGCGGACGGGTGGCTTTCTAGTGTCCTGATCTTACCCACGCGGATGTCGCTCCCGTTGCGCGCGCCACCACCGTCGTCATCGGGAAGGCTCCGGTATCCGAGTCAGGACGTGCCAGCGTCCCGGAGCCCTAAAACTCGGCAAGTGTGCATCAGCTCCAGGGCATAAGTCAATACCAATTTGATAACTCCGCCACAATTCCGATCTCGGATGGATCAAATTGTTTCGACTCGAAGGGCGATCCGCTATACTTCCCCCGGGTTAGTTGACTATGCGAGAAGTCATCAGGCGGCTAAACGTGGAAGCGATTGCAAGGTGACACTCCGCGATGAACTCGGTCCCGTGGCAATCATGAGTTTTTCAGCGGCCTGCTAGACGGTCAACGGAAACTATGCTCATCATCTGACCGCAACTTGGCATATGCGCGACTCCTGTGGTAGACCAATGGGGCACGTGGAGCTAACAACGTCAAACGTCTTAACGTAAGGTCCCCCATCCAGGAGCTTGTCCAGTATCTTTAGGGCTTCCGGATAACCGCTCAAGTTGTAAGCTTGAGCATCTCGTTGACTTTCCCAGAAACTCAATGTGGCGACTTCGCTGCTATCCGGTGCCGCTAAAATTATTAAATCGAGAAACCCTTCCTGTTTTTGAAGCCAGGGAAGAATCTCAGACTCCATGAGGCTCGCAAACTCCTTGAGCGAATTTGCCCTAAGGCGTACTGCAACTTTCCGCACAAACATCTCTACCCCCGATGCACCGATTTCGTACGACGGAGTGGCCCGCACGTATATTCAGTAGTGCATTTTGGCGCCCCAACGTTACATTTTGCGGGCAACTTATTCTGAATGTGCAGAGAAAAAGACCCGACAAATGAAAAGGGACGCAGATCAAGCACGGCTCCTGCCGAAGAACGAGCAACCCGGAACACAACTGTCAGTTTCTTGGTTGCCGACGACACGACCGGGAAATGTGCCTCTAATCTTACGCAGCATCGGCGGCGACCGCGTCCTCACCTTGTACGGCGATTTGCGATTCCATTTTATCCGTGCTGAGCAGTGGCCATCCTCGATGGAGCACGTAGTCCAGCCACGCACC
>Ga0070731_10001743_pt1 | contig 21891 bp, 14 predicted proteins | sample Coa_R1_2_FD_66448 | JGI IMG/M metagenome (GOLD analysis project Ga0070731, IMG submission 66448) | Surface soil microbial communities from Centralia Pennsylvania, which are recovering from an underground coalmine fire - Coalmine... | ecosystem: Environmental > Terrestrial > Soil > Unclassified ... | reverse complement strand
GTCGCGTTCCGTTCGAAGGCATAGGAAATTGCCATGGCGCGAAGGGCTTGCTGTCTGGCGTCGGCGGGAGCTGACTCCATCGCCTTGCTGAAGTGCTCACGAGCCTCGCGGTATTTCCCTTCCAGGTCGAGCGCGATGCCGGAAGCCAGATTTGCCTCGTAGAGATTCGGCGAAATCTCGAGCGCCTGACGGTAGAGAGCGAGCGCTTCGTCCTGCTTCCCTTCGCTGTTCAGCTTCTGCCCTTGCTTGACCAGATCGAGCGCGGAGCGTGCGGCAGTTTGTGCGGCGGCAAGAGCGCCGAAAAAAACTAATGAGGCAAAAAGAAGGCTACGAAGCATGAGGGAACCTCCGAAACGAGATTTATTTTACTCGTCTTCGGTACATTCTCACTTTTGCGACAGTTGATCTAAAAAATCGGGAGCGAGGCTTGAGTTACTTTTGCAGCAGGTTTGAAGGCTTGCGCTTGGGCGTTTGATTCAGCTGGGCAGCTCCCAGCCTTCATCCTTCATCTTTTTGTTCGTCCATTGCTGCAGCTGTTCAAACAGCGCGGGATCGATGACGGCAAAGCGGAGGCCGACGCGTCCTTCATCACCGAACCAAACGATGCGGGCCTTTGCCTGAAAAAGGGAATCGCTCTCCGGCAACAAAAAACTCACATCGACAAGACCGGTGAATCGCATCGCTTCGCTCAAGCCGTCAAGTCCCATGCCGCCGGTGCTGAGGTTCACTCCCTGTACTTGGGTTTCGTAGCCCTGCTGATTTCTCAGCGTGACGGCAAGCTGCACCCGGGCGCGGAAGAACTTTTGCTGTTCAAGACTGATCGATCCCAGTGCGTTGGCGCCCTCGCCGGGATTGATATTGATGTTGTATTCCTTCAGCTTCCGGCTTAGGGTGCGGCGCGAAATGCCAAGTTGTTCGGCAGCCTGAGAGCGATGGCCTCCGCTGCGCTCGAGGGCACGAATGATCATCTGCTCTTCCATGCTGTCGAGATTGCCAACGGGCATGGAGGGCGATTGGCGCTGAGCGATCGGATTGCCGAAATTTGCGCCTTTGATTTGCGATTCGTGAATCTCCGGTTCACGGGCTTCGACCGCCACGCGCGCAATCAGATTCCGCAACTCCCGAACATTACCCGGCCAGGCGTGCGAGAGCAACGCGGTAATCGCGTCCGGCGCAAACGAGCACTTCGGCGATTTGAGGGCGAGAAAGTGCTCGGCCAGGGCAACGATATCTTCCGGGCGCTCCCGCAGCGGCGGCACGCGAAGGCGAAACTGGCCGAGACGATGAAATAAATCTTCGCGAAAGCGGCCCGCGGCAACGGCGGCTTCAAGATCCTGATTGGTAGCCGTGACGATGCGAACGTCGACGATGATTTTTCGATGACCCCCAAGGCGATAGAACGGATAGCCATCGAGAACGCGCAGCAGCTTTACCTGGGTCTGGAGCTGTAATTCACCAATTTCGTCCAGGAAGAGCGTTCCTTTGTCAGCAAGTTCAAACAAACCCGGTTTCGAAGAATCGGCGCCGGTGAATGCGCCCTTCTCATATCCAAACAGTTCGCTCTCAACCAGATTTTCGGGAAGGGCTGCGCAATTGATATCGATCCAGGGCCGGCTGCGCCGGTTCGAAGATCGATGGATCACATGTGCAATTAACTCCTTGCCCGTTCCTGTCTCTCCAGTGATCAGAACGCTTTCGGTGTGGCTGGCGACGCGGTCGACCATACGCATGAACTGGTGCATGACCGGGCTGGCGAGAACGAGAGCGGTGCCGTCGACGTCACGAGACTCAGCGTGGGCCGCTTCGGGAACGTCCGGCTTTCGTGCGGTCGCACCGGCTGACGCTGATTTCAAATGTTGTTGTGCTGGTGAGAGCACGGCGATCATGCCGGTTGGTCGCGTATTGTCGTTTCGCAGTAGCGTAACGAAGACGTGTGCCGTGAACTCTGCTCCAAATTCGCTCCGGCACCGATGGGAAGACTCATAGTGACCCTGCTTGAGCACGGCCGATACGATCTTCTTTCTTAGTTCGGCGCTCTCGGCGGCACTCTGGGAATACGCAACGTCAGCTACAGAGCCCGATATATTTGAGGCGTCGCAACCCAGGATTTTTAAGGCAACCTCGTTGCCGGCGGTAACTTTTCCTTCCAGATCAGCCAAAAGAACCGCGACTCCATCGGACTGATTGCTGTGGCCGGGAATTATTTTCGGATCTCCTGCGCTACCTGGTACGGGGGCGGGTGGCGATTTCATTCGCGAATTCAGCTTCGGTGATGGCATTTTTCGCACGTTTGGAATCGATCTTGACACAGCAGAAAGGGATTGCCGGAAGCAATGCGGTCTGGGATGTCACGAAAGTAATCTGTGCGGGTATGCACCGGAAGCAAAAGCAAGCTCGTCGATTACCGAAGTATCACTTCGGCGCGGTCTCGCGAGTTACGTCAGTAAGCTACTTAAAGTCCTGTAATACCAATACGATCTGAGGCGAACAGGTGCGTCTGGGTGTGCGGCTGTTGTGCGCTCACGCCGGAGGCGCAGCTATCCGCCTGTCCAGCAGAAACGCAAATATACGAATGTCTATACGCACGAAACTGTTCGTCGGAATTACGGTCGCGATCGGTTTGGCTGTGCTGTCTTTTTCGTTCTGGCACTGGCAGTCGGCTGATCTGACGCGGTTTGCCTGCTATCTGCTCGTTGCAGTTCTGGCTTCCAGCCTGAAAGTTCAATTGCCGGGCATCGACGGCACCATGTCGGTGAACTTCCTGTTCATCCTTCTCGGAGTGATGGAGCTTAGCCTGCCGGAGACGCTGGCGATCGGTTGCGCTGCCTCGCTGATGCAGAGCGTGTGGCAGGCACGAAAACGCCCGGACCCGGTCAAGGTGCTGTTCAACGTGTTTGGCATGATGGCGAATGCCAGCGCTCTTTCCTATGCCATCTATCACTGGCTCGACCCGAGAATGGGGAACGAGAAACCGATCATTCTGCTGGTCGCCGCCCTGGTTTTCTTTCTGGCGAACACACTCCCAGTTTCCGTGGTGATTGCGCTCACGGAAAACAAAACGGCCCGCAAGGTCTGGTCGGAGTGTTACTTCTGGTCGTTCCCGTATTACCTGGTCGGCGCGGCCGCCGTCGGATTGGTGGGAATCATCAACCGGCGCGCGGGCTGGCAGACTTCCCTGCTCGTGCTGCCGTTGATTTACTGGGTATACCGCTCTTATCGCCTCTATTTGGGCCGCCTCGAGGCGGAGAAAGAGCGAGTCGAAGTTGAGAAAAAGCACGTCGAAGAGATTGCCTCGCTGAACATGCGGACGATTGAGGCGCTGGCTCTGGCGATTGAAGCCAAAGATCACACCACGCATACCCACCTGCAACGGGTTCGCACCTACGCCGTGGAGATCGCCAAGGAGATCGGTTTGTCGGCGGACGAGATTGAAGCGCTTCGCGCGGCAGCGCTCTTACACGATATCGGCAAGCTGGCCGTGCCGGAGCACATCATTAACAAACCCGGCAAACTCACACCCGAAGAATTTGAGAAGATGAAAGTCCATCCCATCGTGGGGGCGGAGATTCTCGATCGCGTAGCGTTTCCCTACCCGGTATCTCCGATCGTGCGGGCGCATCACGAGCGCTGGGACGGCTCAGGATATCCCGCGGGACTAAGCGGCGAAGAAATTCCAGTCGGCGCTCGAATTCTCACGGTGGTCGATTGCCTCGATGCTCTGGCCTCAGACCGGCAATATCGTCCGGCCATTCCGCTGGACCGCGCCATGGATACGGTAAGAGAGCGGTCGGGTACGTGGTTCGATCCCAAAGTAGTCGACGTGCTCGGGCGCCGTTACAAGGACCTGGAGCGCATCGCACAAAGCACTCAGGAAAACGTTCCCTCAGGATTCTCGAACAATCTGCGCGTCGAACGCGGACTCGCGCCCGCGACCGGATTCGAGAAGTGGGGCGAGCCACAGAGCGAAACCGACTTCCTGACTTCAATCGCGTCAGCGCGGCAGGAAGCGCAAGCCATGTTCGATCTGAGCCAGGATCTTGGCAACTCACTAAGCCTGAGCGAAACACTTTCCGTGCTTTCAATGCGGCTGCGAAAGCTGATTCCATACGATTCAATCGCGGTGTTCGTGAATCGCAACGGCTGGCTGTTGCCCGAACTCGTAAGCGGTGAAAACTTTCGTGCTTTATCTTCTCTGAAGATTCGCATGGGCGAAGGACTGTGCGGCTGGGTTGCGGAGAATTGCAAACCGATCATCAACGGTAATCCACAGGTCGAGGAGGGTTATGCGGCCGATCCGAAAATCGCCACCCTGTCTTCCGCCCTGGTAGTTCCGCTGCAGGGATTGAATGGAGTGGTAGGCGTTCTGGCGATGTATCACTCCACCCAAGATGCGTTTACGCCGGATCATCTCCGGATTCTGCTGGCCGTCGCATCAAAGGTCGCGCTCTCGGTCGAAAACGCCTTGAAATATCAGCAGGCGGAAAGTTCGGCGACCACAGATTTTCTCACTGGATTGCCTAATGCACGCTCGTTGTTTGTGCACCTGGCGCAAGAAGTGACGCGCTGCCGCCGCATGAGGAGTTCGCTGGCCGTCATGGTTTGTGACATCGATGGGCTCAAGAAAATCAATGATTCATTTGGGCATTTGGAAGGAGACAAGCTGCTTCGCGAGTTTAGCGTGCGGCTGAAAGACGCCTGCCGCGGCTACGATTACGTGGCCCGCATGGGTGGCGACGAGTTTGTTGTAACCGCTCCGGGTCTCACACCCGAGGCAGCCACCGAGAAGATCAGCCGTTTGAACCAGGCTGCCGTGGATGCCGGACGCCATACCTGCGGCAGAGAAATGATTTCGTTGAGTGTCGGAACGGCATTTTGCCCGGAGGATGGATATGACGTCGAAGCGCTGCTGGCCGAGGCCGACCGGCGCATGTATATGGTAAAACAAGCCCACCACGCGCGGCAGCCAGCAGGCCACGAAACGATGGCACAAGGTGCGGCAGGAAAATAAATGCAAAGACTGCGCTGGAAAATCGTGGGGCACGGCCTGGCTTTGCTGGCAACTTTGGTTCTCGGCGGACTGCTCTCGGCAACCTTGGTCCGGCTGGCCCCAGGATTCGATTCGGACGAGCGGGAACTCGACCCTCATTTGAACGCCCAAAGCGTGCAAGCTCTACGCGAAGCGCGAAGGCGCGATGACAACATCTTTTACTTTTACCTGTCTTACATGAAGCGGGCCAAGAGCGGAGATCTCGGGACCTCCATCGCGATGGGCCAGCCGGTTCGTACCTTGTTGCAGCAACGGATTCCGCTTACTCTGCGGCTGCTTGGCGCCGGACTGGGGCTGGCGTGGATTCTTGCTTTGACTCTGTCGCTGACAACGGCGTGGCTGCGGCTCTCGATTTACGACGCCGTGACCACCTTCGCCAGTGCAGCTTTGCTTTGCCTTCCAGCCGCGGTCCTGGCTCTGCTGTCTGTGCTATGGAACATCCCGGGGGCGATCGCAATTGCGCTGATCGTTTTCCCTCACACTTATCGTTACGCGCGCAATTTGCTGGGCAAAGCTTATTCGCGGCCTCACATTGTCGCTGCACGCGCGCGGGGCGTGGGCGAAGGCCGAATTCTGTTTTGGCACGTCGTGCCGGTTATAGCTCCGCAGTTGCTTGCACTGGCTGGCGTTTCCGTGAGCATGGCGATTGGGGCGAGCATCCCGGTGGAGGCTCTCTGCGGACTGCCCGGCATCGGGCAATTGGCATGGCAGGCGGCGCTCGGGCGCGATTTGCCATTGCTGGTGAATATCACAATTTTGGTGACGCTCGTAACCTTGCTGGCCAATTCGAGCGCCGATGTAATCGGACATATGTTGCGAAGGCAGGACGTATGAGGCTCGGGCGCACGATTGCCTGCGTGGTTCTGGCGCTAATGTTTGGGATATCTGTTGCAGCGACATGGCTTGCTCCTGCCGGATATGCCAGGCAATACCGTGAGGCAATCGATGAACCTCCGTCGCACGCGCACTGGCTCGGAACCGACGATCTCGGCCGCGATCGTTTTGCCCGCGTACTCTACGGCACGCGAATTTCACTTCTGCTCGCGCCGGCGGCGGCTCTGCTTTCCACGTTTATGGCCGCATTAGTCGGCGGCCTGGCGGGATACCTTGGCGGAGCCTGGGCACGGTTTGCCATGGCTGTTACCGATCTTTTCATGTCGCTGCCGTGGTTGTTCTTGTTGATCACGGTCCGAGCCCTGATGCCGCTCAATGTGTCGCCATTCGTCTCGGTTCTGGTTACGTTTTTGCTGCTGGGGCTGCTCGGCTGGACAACCGCAGCCCGCGTTCTTTGCGCAAGCGCTTCGTCTTTGCGCTCCGCGGATTTCGTGCGTCAGGCGCGGGCCGCCGGCGTTCGCGGAAGCAGATTGTTCTGGGTGCATGTTGCGCCGAATTTGAAGCCAGTACTCTTCGCGCAGTTTTGGATCTCCATTCCAGTGTTCATTCTGAGCGAGGCGAATTTGGGCATTCTCGGCCTTGGGGTCTCGGAGCCAATGCCCTCGTGGGGAAGCCTGCTGAAGGAACTGGAAGGATTGGTCTCCTTCGGCGCCGAGCCGTGGAAGTTTCTGCCGTTGGCGTTGCTGGTGGTAGTGGTTACTTCATTTCAGCTTTTGCTTTCTCGCCAGGAGGAATTACCCGCTTGAAGATTTCGGCAGCAAAACTAAAAGCTCCTGTTCGTTCTCTTGCGCGAGTGATCGCCGTACTGGCCTGTCTTGCATCGCTCCTCGGCTCCGCTGCCGCTCAAGGTGGCGCGCTTCGGTTTTGCCTGCATAACGAGCCCAAGACTTTTTACCCATTAAAAGTCGATGACGATGCCTCATTCTCCATCCGGTATCTAACTGGAGGAGTGCTGATTCGCCTCAACCGCCAGACGCAGCAGCTCGAGCCAGACTTAGCAAAGTCGTGGCAGCTCTCGAAAGACGGGCGAGAAATTACCTTTCGCCTCCGGGGCGGGATCTTCTTCTCCGATGGCACTCCATTCAGCGCTCAGGACGTGGCTTACACCATGCAGCAACTCATGGATCCGGCCCTGCACTCGCCAACCGGCGACGCCTTTCGTTCTGCTGCGGGCAACGTCGTGACGAAGGTGATTTCGCCCACCGAAATTTCTATTAAGTTTCCGGCCGCGGTTTCCAGCCTTGATCGGCTATTCGACCAAGTCGCAATTCTCTCCGAGCATTCGCCGAAAAAAGAAATGGCCGTGTTGGGGCCGTTCATGGTGGCTGATTACAAAGCGGGTCAGTCGGTCCTCCTGAAGCGCAATCCTAACTATTGGAAAAGAGACGAGCAGGGACGGCCACTTCCCTACCTCGATTCCATCGAGTTGGACATTCAGCCGAATCGAGACGCCGAAATGATGCGCTTCAAACGCGGCGAAGTGGATATGATCAACACCCTCGACAGCGATTATTTCGACAAGCTCGAGGCGGTCTCGCCGCAATTGGTCCGCGATGCCGGACCGTCGCTCGATAGCGAACAGCTCTGGTTCAACGAGGTCGCAAAGTCCCCGCTTCCGGGGTACAAGAAGAACTGGTTCCGGTCAGCGAATTTCCGGCGCGCGATTTCCCAAGCGATCAACCGCGAAGATATGAGCCGCATTGTTTACCGCGGGCACGCGCAGCCGGCGATGGGACCTTTCTCCCCGGCCAACAGATTCTGGTTCGATGCAAAACTGAAACCTCCTGTCTACAGTCCTGATGCGGCATTGAACGCGCTGCAGTCAGAAGGCTTCCGCATGGAGAATGGCACGCTAAAGGACAAAGACGGCAATCCCGTCGTGTTCTCGATTATCACCAACGCCGGCAACAAGACGCGCGAGCGCATGGCGGTGCTGATTCAGGATGACTTGCAGAAAATTGGCATTCACGTCAATGTCGTCACTCTCGACTTCCCCTCCCTTGTCGAGCGCATGACCCAGAGCTTCGATTATGAAGCCATCATTTTGGGGCTGACGAATGTCGATCTGGATCCTGACAGCGAGATGAATGTCTGGCTGAGCTCCTCGGAAAATCATCAGTGGAACCCCCAGCAGAAAACTCCAGAAACCAAGTGGGAAGCGGAGATTGATGAACTGATGCGCGAACAGGCGTCTTCAAGCGACTTGAATAAGCGGAAAGCGGCCTTCGACCGGGTTCAGGAAATTGTGGTCGAGGAGCAGCCGTTCATTTTTCTGATCAACAAAGACGCGCTCTCTGCTTTTTCGCCCCGAGTGCACGGGGCGGCGCCGGTCATCCTGTCGCCGCAGACTTTTTGGAACGCCGAGCGGCTTACGGTTGTAGCGAAATAGATTTGAGTTACCAGCAAATTCAGGATCGAATGATGCCTATGCCAGCCGCCGAAAATCCGATTCTGTCGACCCAGCTCACTGTGCGCTACTCGGGGAAGCAGCCGGTTTTGCGGGACGTGCGATTAGAAATTCGTAGCGGCGAAGTGCTCGGGCTGGTTGGGCAGAGCGGCTCAGGGAAGAGCACGTTCGCCATGGCGATACTTGGCCTGCTCGAAAAAAAACGCGTTCAGGCTGAGGGCTCGATTTATTTTGCAGGATCGGACCTCCTCCAGCTTTGTGAACGGGAGTTGCGCGGGATGCGTGGCCGGGCGATATCGCTGGTGCTGCAAAGCCCTCTTTCCGCGCTCAACCCAGCACTGACTATACGAACTCAACTGAAAGAAGCATGGCGGGCGCATGCGTCAGGCAATGGCGAGCAATGCGCCCACGCCATCGGAGCCGCGCTTGAGAGCGTTTCCCTGCCCTCCGGCGAAGATTTTCTGCGAAAGTATCCGTCGCAGATGAGCGTGGGGCAGGCGCAAAGAGTGTTGATTGCAATGGCAGTGATGCACCGTCCGGCGCTGCTGATTGCCGATGAGGCGACTAGCGCCCTCGACGTAATTACTCAATCTGAGATTTTGGCGCTTTTCCGGCAGCTCAATCGTGCGACGGGAATGGCCATCCTTTATATTTCCCACGATCTTGCCTCGGTGGCGGGGATTTGCGATCGCATCGCCATTCTGCATGAAGGCGAAATTGTTGAGTGTGGCTCGGCTGAACAGATCTTCACTCAACCCCGACATGAATACACTCGCAAGCTAATGGCGGCGCTGCCAAAGATCGGGACATCAATTTCACCGCCAAGCCTGAAGACCGAAGCCGCTGCAGGCCGCTAGGTTCGACTTTCTTCCTGCCGATTTTCCCTGCGACCGGTCCCAAGTCAGAACTCATCTGCCTGACTCCATTTCTTCTTCCGGTAACATTGACCGCAAACTGAAGTGAGGCCCGCTCAATCTCTGAGACAAAGTGTCCCGCGCCCGCTCCTGCAGGACAGAGTGGCCCAAATCTCTCCTTAGCCCCGCCATCTTCTCCAGCAATATCAATGACTTACGAGGTCTCCATTGGCATGGGCCGTGCACTAGCAGGAGTGGGATTTAGTGCCGTTTCTTTCAAAACTCGTTCTTAGCACTCAGGAAGGTGAGAGATCTATGTTGCAGACAGTCAAATCCAAGCGGCCGGCTCGCGGCGAACGCCACAGTGCAGCGTGGGGTAAGCGTGCGGCCTTTGTTTTGATTTTCCTGGTGGCGGAGTGCGCATTTGCCGCTCAATCTGGGAATACTGCCAGCAAATTTGCTTCAGACCTTGCTCCGACCCTGGCGCGGGCCCACCGGGGTGTGGCGTCAGCCAGCGAAACTGTGAGAGTGATCGTGCAGTATCGCGAGGTCCCAACCGCAGCGCACTATGCCACCATGCAGAACCGCGGCGGCCGGCTGCACTCGAAGCTGCACATGATCAAAGGTGCAGCCTTCACGGTCCCGGTGAGAGCGCTGCCCCTTTTGGAGGCAGACCCCGAGATCGCATCGGTCAGCGTCGATCATCCGATGAACGTTATGGATGCGACGACCGACGGAGCCGTCGGCGCGAGCTCAGCCTGGAATTCTGGATACACGGGCGCGGGCGTCGGAATAGCTGTGATCGATAGCGGCATCAACGACAACCACCCTGACCTCTGGAATTCCGCTCAAACTCAATCGCGAGTGGTCTACCACCAGGACTTCACCGGCACGCCGACCACAAACTCGAACGGCGCACAATACGATCTCTACGGTCACGGCACGCACGTCGCCGGAATCATTGCCGGCAACGGTTCGCTTTCTGGCGGACAATACGAGGGCGTCGCACCGCAAGCCAGCCTGATCGATCTTCGCGCCTTGGACCTGAACGGCGCCGGCACAGACAGCACCGTGATCGCGGCCATTCAGCAAGCCATCGCTTTGAAAAGCACCTACAACATCCGGGTGATTAACTTATCTCTCGGTCGGGGCATCGGCGTCGGCTATGCACAGGATCCTTTGTGCCAGGCGGTGGAATCGGCATGGAAGGCCGGCATTGTGGTCGTAGTCGCTGCCGGTAACTATGGCCGCGTGAGTGTGAACGGAAGCAACGGTTTTGGCACAGTCACCGCCCCCGGAAATGATCCTTATGTATTGACGGTAGGCGCCACCAAGAGCAACGGCTCTTCCTCTCCCGCGGCGGAAACCCTGGCGAGCTTTAGCTCGAAAGGCCCTACAACCTACGATCACGTCGCCAAGCCTGACATGGTTGCGCCCGGCAACGACATCGTTTCATTGTCGGCTCCGGGAGCGACTCTCGAGTCGCAATATCCAGCTGAGCTGGTTAGTGGCAGCGACGGAAAGAGTCACTACTTCACGTTGAGCGGCACCAGCATGGCCACCCCGGCAGTCGCCGGTGCGGTAGCTCTGCTTTTGCAGGAGCAAAGCTCGCTCACCCCCGATCAGGTAAAAGCACGCCTGATGAAAACCGCTTATAAACCGGGGCTCACGCAAACCTCGGCGTATGTGCCGCACCTGTTGCAGTCGTTTCTCAGCACCTATGATCTGTTTTCGGAAGGATCGGGTTTGCTGAACGTCCAGGCCGCCTTGACCAATACCGATCTGGCGCCGGCGACGGTAGGATCGGCGCTTTCGCCGACAGCAGTCTATAACGTTCTGACTGGCGGCATCACGCTGGTCAACGGAAACGCGAGCGTCTCGGTCAATTCGGTGGTTTGGGGCAGCTCGGTCGTATGGGGCAGCTCAGTGGTTTGGGGAGCGTCCACAGTGAACGGAATGTCAGTGGTCTGGGGCAGTTCGCTGCCCTGGAACAGCAACCCGCTTTTGAGCGCATTTAGCGTGGTTTGGGGATCGAGCACGGGTGTCGCTACCGGACAAAGCGTGGTCTGGGGCGCCTCCGTGAGTAGCGCCGATGGCGCGTTCTCCGATGCCGGAGACGATGAACAGTAGCCGTGAATATCAGACCAAGAGAAAGGAGAAGATCATGAAGCACACACGGCTCACTCAAACATTCATCGCGGCAATGACTGCGGCGGCAATCGCAAGCACCGCCTACGCCAGCCTCGCGAGCCATACTCTGCACCTGCAATACGCTGTTGCCGTGCTGGCAATCGCGGCTGTGACTTCGCGAATGAAGGTAAAGCTGCCGGGAGTCGACGGCAACATGTCAGTCAACCTTCCGTTCCTGCTCGTGGCAGTCGTAAGTCTAAGCGCGGCAGAAGCGGTCTTAATCGCATGCATCTCTACTCTGGTGCAGTGCTGGCCAAAGCGGGATGCAAAATTCAAACCCGAACAAATGCTGTTCAACGTGAGCATGATGGCGTTCGCCGCCGGCATGGCTCACATGACCTGGCATGCCGGAAGCCACACGCGCATGTCTGAACCGCTCATGTTAGCTCTGACCACGGCCGTCTTCTTCTTCGGACAGACGGCGCCGGTCGCTACCGTTATCACTCTGGCGAAAGCTGGGAGTACGGATAGCACGTGGCATCGCACCTGGCTCACGATTTCCGAGATGTCATTCCCGTATTTTGTGCTGAGCGCGGGAGTCACATCGATGATGAGCACAGTCAGCCATGTCTTCGGCTGGCAGACAGCAGTGATCCTGTTCCCGCTGATGTATGTGATCCACCGCTCGTACCGGCTGTATTTCGGCACTACGGCGCAGACTGAGAGCGCGCCGGCGATGTCGAGAGCTGCGAGGGCGGGAGCGTAACCAATCACGGATTCCCGACCGGCTAATGCCGGTCGGGGTCACGAAAGTGCGCACTAATCCAACTGGCGCCCCGGCAAACCCTGGGGCGCCAATTGTTTTTTCCGCACGCCCTAAGCCTTGTCCGGCCCGGTTTTCCAAGGATTTCCCTCGTCGTAGGAAAACAATAATTGTACAAACCCATGACAATTTACTGACAATCCCCACGCCCCTTCCTCCTAGTATTGCGGCAATCCGCGAGTCTCAGACTTGGCGCGGAGAAAGCCCGGACAACGGTCGATGTTCCGCCCGCAATAAATCACCCAAGGAGAATCTCTCATGCCTCGTTTGCTCAGCCGCACCCACATTTTCTCAGCCCTGCTGGGGCTGGCGCTGGTCTTTATGGCCGGCTCCGCTCTGGCGCAATATCAAGCCGTAAATCTGGTTTCGGATCTGTCCGGAAAAGCCCTCCACCAGGATACTTTGTTGAAAAACCCCTGGGGCCTGGTCTACGCTCCCGGCGGTGCTTTCTGGGTCAGCGATGAAGCCAGCGGTTGGTCAACCCTCTACGATGGCAAAGGCAACCCGCAAAGCTTGCAGGTGATCGTTCCTCCGGCCAGCGGATCGGGCTCCGGATCGCCGACTGGAATCGTTTACAACGGTTCGACCGAATTCAAAATCGATACTTGGACGTCGGTCTTCCTGTTCGCTACGCTCGACGGCACCATCCAGGGCTGGTCTGATTTCTTTCCGAGTTCTTCTCTGATCGCGGTGACCTCCTCCGGTGCCTCATACACAGGGTTGGCCATCACCAGCAAAACGTCGGGAAATTTCCTGTTCGCCGCCGATGCAGCCAATAACAAGGTCGATATCTACGACGGCAATTTCAATCTGGTGTCGACATTTACCGACCCCGCGATTCCTGCCGGTTTCGCTCCGTTTGGAATTCAGGACATTAACGGAAAGGTCTACGTTTCCTATGCGGCGACCAATGGCGGCCCCGGCGGCTACATCGATATCATCAGCGAGGCCGGAAGTTTGGAAAAGCACTTCGCGCACGGCAAGCCCCTCAACCAGCCCTGGGGATTCGCGGTGGCTCCGGCGAATTTCGGGCCCCTCAGCAACACATTGCTGGTCACGAATAATGTGAGCAACGGCGGCATCAGTGGCTACAACGTGACGACTGGAAAGTTGGTCGGCACGATGAAGGATACGGCCGGCCACGCGCTCGCGATCAATGGCCTCTGGGGAATCGAGTTCGGCGGCGGCACTGCGGCCAACGGACAGAAGAACCAGCTCTTCTACACGGCTGGGCCGAACGATACCGATGGCTACTTTGGAGTAATCGCCTTCAAGTAGTTGATCTCGTTTTCTGGAAGATACAAGTCGTTAGCCAGGGTCGCCGTGTAACGGCCCTGGCATTTTTATTTTGAAGAATCGCTTCGGGCCGGATTGCTCAATGTCGCGGCCTGCACATTTCTAATGTTGATCGAACAGCGCGCTTCGCTCGATCCTCTCCCCTTTGAACACAATCAGCGAGATTCTTTCGGTCGAGCTTATATCCTCAAGCGGGTTTCCATCCACCACCAGCAGATCGGCGTCGTTGCCGGGGCGGATCGAACCGATTTTGTCAGCTGCGTTGAGCAGGCGGGCTGCATTTGCGGTAGCGGCCTGCAAAGCCACCGCCGGCGGAATCCCGGCCTGAACCCATAGTTGCAGCTCATGCTGCACCGTGGGCCCGTGGATTACGAGAAGATTACCCGCATCACTTCCCGTCACGAGTAAAACTCCATGCGCGTAAGCTCGTTTCAGATTATCAATGGCCGTCGACATATCGGTGGGATATTGGCCCAACGATTTACGAAATGACTCCGTGTCTGGAGAATTTAGCGCCTCTTCCGTTCCGCTCAACAAATCCGCCGGAGCGACTTGCTGCACCAGAGATCGTTTCAGCAAAGCATCTTTTCCCGCGGCAAAATCTTTAAAGGCTTCGCCCACGCTCAAAGTCGGGTCGTAATAAGTTCCCTGCTTCGCCATCTGGGTGAACCACGCGTCGGGAATCTTCTCGCGGAAGGATCCGTGCTCGATGGAGCTGGCCTGCGCTTGCACGGCGTCGGCCACATCGCGGGCGTCCCCGGTATGAACCGCCAGGGGCAAGGAATCGGCGTGAGCTTGCTGCGCAATGGCGTCGAAAAGTCCGGTGTCGAGCCGGTTGAAAACCTGGCCACCAGCGCCAGCCTCAAGAATCGCCTTGATGCAATCGACGCCGCGCGCTTTCAGTTCATCCACCTGCTCGTGAGCTTCGGCGCCGGAAGTTGGGATGCGTGTCGTCTGCTTCTCGAATGCGGAGCGAATCGCCGGCGGAAGATTCTTGGAATACTCCGTTCCATGACCGCCGGGCGCGGTGAACATAGGCCCGCAAGTGAATAACTCTGAGCCGAGCATCTCTCCGCTGTTTACGGTAGAACGTACCCCCAGGACTCCATCCAGTCCATCGCCGACGCTTCGCACAGTAGTGACGCCGCTATATAAGTAGGCCGCCAAATTCCGCAGCATTGCTTTGTTCGCGTCGTATTTACTCCAATCCTGATAGATACCGCCCGGGGCACCAAGATGAACGTGAACGTCGATCAGTCCCGGGAGAATCGTCTTGCCCGCCGCTTCTACGGTTTCCGCGTTTAGCGTCTTCGGATCGGGGGCCTGTCCGTCGAAAACCTCGGCAATCTTGCCGCCGCGCACCAGGACCGAGCCATTCTCAATCACCCTGCCATCGCCAATAAAAATGCGCGCTCCGCGAATCAGGAAGGTATCACCGCGCGCGAGTTGCCGGTTCAGAATTTTCGTCTTAGCGATACCGGTGCGGGCATGCATCTGCCAGAAACCGAGCACCAGAAACGGGGCGATCACCGCAGCCAGCCACAGCTTGGCGGAGGCTCGAATTTTTTCCTCTTTTTCCCAGCGGAATAGTTTGTACGAGATAAACAAACCGACGAAAGCCGTCAGCAGAAGCGCCAGCGTAGGTTGGATATTCTGCGCAATGCCCTCATTGCGCGCCAGCATACTCTGAATGCCAATTACCAGATATGTCGCGGGCACGAACTGCGTGATGACGAGCAGCCATGGCGGAAACATTGCCAGCGGAAACGTCGCCCCGCTTAGAAAAAGCATCGGCAAGTAAACCAGCTGAACCAGCAACTGGCTCTCCTGCATCGAGTTGACGACTGAAGCGAGGATCGCGCCGATGGCGCGAAATCCTACGATGCCAACCGTGATAAAGATCAGAATCGAAAGCATGGAACGCGGCCACGGCATGCCATACAAATAATGGGCCAGCGCCAGGATCAGAATCACATTCGGCATGTACAGAATCCAGCCGGTCACCACCGACGCAGCCAGCAGCGGCCCCGGCGTGATCGGCGTGACCTTGTAGCGCCGCAGAATATTCGCTTCGCGATCCTGCACGGCTCGAATTCCCGCCCCGAACAGGCCGTTGCCGAGAATTCCAATGATCAGCACCATGGCGATCACGATCGTCATAGCCGCGCCGCGCTCGGCGTGCATCGCCTGTCCAAAAATGAAAAAGAAAATCAGCGGAAAAAGATAGTTGAAGAAAATAACCGACTTCTGGCGTAAGGCCAGCTTCAGGTTCATTCCAACCAGTGCCCGGTAGCCTCTCATACCTTGTCGGCCCTCATTCGCGCAGGCTCTTTCCGGTCAGCTCAATGAATACGTCTTCGAGGCTGGGTTGCTTCAGGCTGACATCGGTCAACTCCAGGCCTTGTTGATCGATCCATTTCACCAGATCAACCAGCGTAGCCGCCGCGTGGCGCGAGTGTACGGTGAGCGTGCGGCCATCGTGATCGAGCGCACTTTGCGTCGCCTCCGACCATTGCGGACGATTTTCCGGAAACGTGGTTGCACAGGTCACGACAATGCTCGATGCATTGCGGCTTTGTTGTTTCAGCCGAGCCGGCGTGTCCAGGGCGATGATTCGGCCTTCGTCCACAATCGCGACCCGGTCGCACAGCCGCTCGGCTTCTTCAATGTAGTGCGTGGTCATCAGAATCGTGCGGTGCTCGCGCTTCAGCTCTTCAAGCAAGGAGTGAATTTCAACTCGCACCTGCGGATCCAGGCCAGTAGTAGGCTCGTCAAGAAAAATCAGTTGCGGATCGTTGACCAGCGCGAGAGCCAGCGCCAGCCGCTGTTTCTGTCCGCCGGAAAGAGTGTCGTAGAAGGCCTCGCGCTTTTCCTCGAGCTGCAGCCGTGCCAGGAGCTTATTCAGGTCGACGTGGCGGCTGTAGAAAGATGCAAAAACGTGCATAGCTTCATGAACGCGCACCTTTTCCGGCAAATTGGTCGCCTGCAGGCAAACTCCAATACGATCTTTGAGCTGCTGCCGCTGCTTGTCGGGATCGAAGCCCAGTACCGAGACTCTCCCTCCGGTACGCGGCCGCAGCCCTTCAAGAATCTCGACGGTGGTGGTTTTTCCCGCGCCGTTCGGCCCCAGTAGACCAAAGACTTCTCCCGGCTGAATCTCGAAATCGATTCCTTTTACCGCATGGACATCGCCATAGGACTTGATAAGCCCTTGCACGGAGATAGCTGGCGAAGCGGCACTCATGGCGGACTGTCAGGCTACCGGAGAACAGGAAGCAAGTCAAAAGCGCAGCCATTCAAACGGTCGATCAATCCTAGCGTCGGAACACAGCTCCAACATTCCACCATTGATAGCCCGTTCCTCTTCTGGTTCCTGCCTAGCACTGTTGGGCAGGTCCCCGCCGCATCGTGCCATTGTCAACTTGCCCCGGTAGCGTGAGGATGGTGGTGCAAAACGAGTTACTAAAGTTTCAGGACGGCAAATGCAAGTTGCAAGCTACAAAACGCGAGGGCTGAACGCGGGGCAGATCGGAAAGCCGCGCAAGGCCGATACGCAATCGCCGCAATTGCTGATGGCGCTCGCTCTTTTGCTGGTCGTTCTGACGGTGGTTGTGGCGAGAAATCGGGATTTCTGGTTCGGCACCGACGAAGTGACCGACTCCGATGCGATCTCCCAAACCGCGCCGAATGCGAAGCCTGCGGTCGCGCCGGAAAAACGCCTTCAGGCGCCAGAGCCCCAGGCGCCAGTCGCGAAAACCGAACATATTGCCAAGGCAGTCGGCAAGGTCTCTGAGGCAAAAGCAGTCGAGCCCGCGCCGGCCACTCCCACCGAGCCTGTGGTCGCCACCAATCGCGTCGCCCTTCCGCCGCTGGATGTTGAAGTGGTCGCCGGCGATAAGCACAGCACCATTCATCCCGGCAGCAACGTTACGGTTGCTGAGATCACCGGGAACCCAGGCCACGCAGCCGACACTTCCGCAGGCCTTTCGGTGAACGCCGCCCAGCGCGAACGCCTTTCAACCGCCGCCATTCCGGAACTCCGGCCGGTGGTCGATGCAACTTATCCGGCATTGGGATTGCACTCGAACGTCCAAGGTTCGGTAGTTCTCGAAGCGGTGGTCGCGGCTGACGGTTCGATCGAAGGATTGCGCGTGGTCAGTGGCCCTTCGATTCTGAGCGCTGCAGCCCAGCAGGCAGTCCGGCAATGGCGATTCAAGCCTTACCTGCAACACGGCCAGCCCGTCGAAACCAAGGCCCGCATCACGGTCAACTTCTCCATTCACGTCTCCGATAGCCAGGCCTCAGCGAGCTAAGCTGCAGTCCGTTTCTCTTCAGACACCGGACCACCAGACACCGACCATCGATCATCGGAATCAAACGCTGGAGTTTCGGCTCCCGCCGGAAGGAAAAAATCGCTTTTTAGGACTCTTGCCCCTTACGGATTTCTACCCCCTTCCTCCGTTCTCAAAAACCCCATTTTTTTGCCTTACCCGCACAAACGATCGTTCCGTTGGAGCAATCTGCGTCCTTGCCGCTCTGACCTGACGTCGGCGACAGGACTGTCGAATTTCGCCAGCACAATGACACCGCAGAGAAATGACAGCGCAGAGAAGAGACAGACACTGCAAAGCGTGGCCTGTCGAGGGAACTTGGGAGTTGGTGTACCGGTCGCACAACTCTGCGCAAGGAAAGGAGCGCGAAAGTAAAGAAAAACTCACATCTTGCCGAAGAAATTCCCTAGACGTTCGTGTGTAGCGACAGGCCGCTTGGGGAGATGCCCTCTGGGAGCCGGAGAAAGTGATATGCGTCCTGAATCATCCAACACCATGCCGGCGTTTTTATGCTATTCCGCTCAAAAAAGGCTCGTGACCGGATCTCACCGTTTGTTGGTGTGCCTTGCAATCTTCGCATTCACTGCCACCGCTGTGGGCCAGACTGGAAGCCAGGACTTGAGTGACGCTAGTCTTGAAGAACTGAGCCACATCCAGGTTTATAGCGCTTCGAAGCACCTGCAAAGCGCCAGCCAGGCGCCTGCCTCGGTCACGGTCATAACGGAAGACGAAATAAAAAGGTACGGCTACCGCAACCTCGCCGACATCCTGCGCAGCGTGCCCGGATTTTATGTCACCTACGACCGCAATTATGCCTTCGTCGGGGTACGCGGCTTCGGCCGACTCGGAGACTGGAACAGCCGGATCCTGGTTCTGATCGACGGCCATCGCAGCAACAATAACGTTCTCGGCCAGGCGATGCTGGGCAACGAGTTTCTAGTGGATGTAGACATGATCGAACGGGTCGAAGTCGTGTGCGGACCCAGTTCTTCACTTTATGGTGCGAACGCTTTTTTCGCCGTCATCAATGTCATTACCCGCACCGCGAAAGAAGTAAAGGATTGGGAACTCTCTTTCCAGGCGGGAAGCTTTGGCACCTACGAAGGTCGCGCAACCTACGGTCATCAGCTACACGGCTTGGACATACTGCTCTCCGGAACTTTTTATAACAGCCAGGGCCAGACTTTGTTCTTTCCCCAATTCAACAACCCGGCGAACAATAACGGTGTTACCAGCAATACCGACTACGAATCGTACAAGCACATTCTGGCAACCCTTGCCTTCCATGGCTTCACGTTGCAAGGGCTATTCAGCACGCGGGATAAAGGAGCTCCCACAGCGTATTTCGGAGCCGTGTTTAACGATCCCGGCGATTTCAACATTGATAGCCATCAATACTTCAGTCTGGGGTATCAGCGCTCAATAGGAAAGTGGCAACTCGATGCGCATACCAGCTATGACCAGGCTCGCCTGCAAGGCCCGGTGCCTGAGGCGCCTTTAAAAGCCGGCGATCCCGTCGTGCTGAATACGTACTCCTTTCGTGGTAACTGGTGGACGGGAGAGGCGAAGGTCAGCCGCACTCTCTTCGAACGTAACCAAATTACGTTCGGCACGGAGATCAGAGACAACATGAGGCAAGACCAGGGCGATCTTCTGAACTCTCCCACTCTGTTCACGTCGGATCCGAATAGTTCCCTGATCGCCGCAGTGTATGCCCAGGATGAATTCAATATCACCCACCGCATCACGCTCAATGCCGGTGTGCGCTACGACCATTACTCCACCTTCGGTGAAACCACGAACCCGCGCGCGGCATTGATCTACCGGCCTGCCGGCAAAACCGCGCTCAAGCTGCTTTACGGCCGGGCCTTCAGCGCTCCCGATGTTTACGAAATCTCGCCGGACTTCGGCACCTTTTATGACGACAACTCTAAGCTCGCCCCCGAGCGCATCCAGAGTTTCGAGGCAAGAGCGGAACAAGGATTGGGGCAACACTTTCAGCTCTCCGGTGGTGTGTATCGCAACCGGATCGACAACCTGATTACTCTCGTCTCCGTTCCCAGTACTCAGAATTTTCAGTATCAAAATGCCGGCAGCGCCGAAGCTACCGGAATGGATGTCGAGCTCATCGCTCGCGCAGCGAGCGGCTTGCAGGCCAAGGCCAGTTTCGATTACGTGAATGCCTATAACGACGCGTCCGGACACCCCGCTCTGGATAATTCCCCGGGTCCTATGGCGAAGCTGAACCTGAGTATCCCCCTGGTCGGCCAATCGTTGGTTGCCGGTATCGATGGAGAGTTTTTGGGAAGACGGCTGACGCTGCTGCAGAACTCGCTCAGTAGCTACCAGGTGTTCAACCTCACCCCGCTGGGACATAAGTTCGGAAAACACCTGGATGTGGCCGCCAGCGTCTACAACGTTCTCGACAAGAAGTACTTTGATCCCGGCCGGCCGGAGGATCCGGAAGATGCCATCCAGCAGGATGGAAGAAGTCTTCGGTTGAAACTCGCTGTGCGTTTTTGAAAACCCCTGATGAGTCGCCCTCGGGAGACAGCAGGCGTTTTCCGAGATCGAAAGGTTTAAAAACGCTGCAGCGGGTTGAGAGCGACATGCAGATTTTGAATCTGACTCCGGCGAATGTGGAAGGCGTAAGGAGTCGGAAACGACTGCTACGATCATTTGGACTGGTGATCCTGCTTCTCAGTGCGCGAGCGCAATCCCAATCCGCCGGTGAGTATCAAGTCAAAGCGGCCTTCCTTTATAACTTTGCAAAGTTCGTGGAGTGGCCGCCCAGTAGCTTCTCTGATGCTTCCGCGCCGCTCCGCATTTGCGTCTTCGGGCAAGATCCCTTCGGTCAGGAATTGCGCGACATCGTTAATGACAAGACAGTGAACGGGCGCAAACTTCAAGTCAATCAGATATCCGACCTCCAAACCGCCAGAACTTGCCACATCCTCTTCATCGCCTCCTCGGAGAGAGCGGAACTCAAACAGGCTCTTGAAAGTTTGCGGGGCACCGGGGCCCTGACAGTCGGCGATACCAAAGGCTTTATTGAGCATGGCGGGATGATTAATTTTGTCCTGGAAAATGACCGCGTGCGCTTCCAAGTGAACCACAAAGCTGCGGAAGAGGCCGGATTAAAAATCAGTTCCAAGCTGCTGAATGTCGCTAAATCGGTAACCGAATAGACGCTGTTGGGAGTGACTGCGATGAGTTGGTTCGGAAATTTATCGATTCGCCGAAAGCTAACCGCGCTGTTTTTGGCGATCAGCGGATTCACCGCATTGGCGGTCTCGGGGCCTGTGGCTGCCTACGACGTGGTGACCTTCAGGCGCGCCGTCGCCCAAAACCTGGCTGTCCTCGGCGATGTTCTCGCCGGCAACAGTACGGCCTCCCTCACCTTTCATGACGCTGAATCGGCGCGCGATGTTCTACGCGCGCTGCGCGCCGAGCCCGATGTGACTGCGGCCTGTATCTATACTTCGGATGGCGAACCCTTTGCCACATATGCGCGCGATGCGAAAGACTCGGGCTTCATACCGCCGCCACTGCAAGCGGAGAGCACGCAGTTCAAGGACGGCCATCTGGTTCAGTTTCGCAAAATTGTGCTCGCCGGTGAGACGATCGGCACCCTGTATCTGGAATCCGATTTAGAGAGACTGCAATCGCGATTGCGCGCTTATGCCGCCAGTTTCGTACTGACTCTGTTGTTTACAATCTGCCTCGCTCTGCTGCTCGCCTCGCGCTTCCAAAGGCCTATCTCCGAGCCCGTCCTTCGCCTGGTCACAACCACTAAAGCCGTCTCGGGCGGGGGAGATTATTCGATTCGAGCCGAAGTCCTCAATCGCGACGAATTCGGCATGCTGGCGACGGAGTTCAACGGCATGCTGGAGCAAATCGAGTCGCGCGATCTGGAGTTGCAGCAACACCGGCAAAACCTGGAGCAGGACGTTATCCACCGCACCAATGAATTGGTGGCAATGAACACAGACCTGAAGCTCGCCATGGAGGCAGCCGAAGCCGCCAGCCGCGCCAAGGGCGAATTCCTGGCCAACATGAGCCACGAAATCCGCACTCCCATCAACGGCATTATGGGCATGACCGAATTG
>Ga0070731_10001742_pt1 | contig 21911 bp, 16 predicted proteins | sample Coa_R1_2_FD_66448 | JGI IMG/M metagenome (GOLD analysis project Ga0070731, IMG submission 66448) | Surface soil microbial communities from Centralia Pennsylvania, which are recovering from an underground coalmine fire - Coalmine... | ecosystem: Environmental > Terrestrial > Soil > Unclassified ... | reverse complement strand
CGCCCAGCCACCAGACCAGCGGATGGAACCAGAAGACTGCTTCGACTGTGGCGTGCAGGGCGGCGGCCAGGTTATCGCGGCGGCCGGCGTGGCAGACCTCGTGCACCATGATGGCTTCGAGTTGCGCGTCGGCAAGATGCTCGGAGATGCCCGCCGGCCACAGCAAGACCGGCCGGAAGACTCCGAAGAGGCCCGGTTCCAGGCGGCCGGGAGAAACGAGCAGGCGGATCGGGGTGCGGATACCCGTGAGGCGCGCGGCGCGGCGGAGGGCTTGCCATTCACGGCCTTCAGAGCCGGGAACGGCTGCGCGCACGGCCGCTCGGACGCAGTTCCAGTTCGACCACCAGCGGAGGAGCGTGAAAGCGAAACCGGCGAACCAGAAGATCAGCAGGGCCGGCGGCGCGAATGAGGTCAGGGTAGAAGATGCGCGGACGGCCACATGGTGGGTCACGGGTGAGGCGAACGTCTGACTGACTTCCTCCGCAAAGAGCGAGACGCCGGCCCCCGCCAGGCGCGCGGATCGCCAGCCGATTCGGCTGCCAATGCCGGCCAGCACCGAGAAGGGGATCAGAAATTTCGCCGAGGCCGCCAGCCACAGGCGGCTACGCCACTGTGCCCGATTTTTCCGCAGCGCCAGGGAGAGCAGGGCCATTATGGCCGCAAAAAGCGTCGATTGCCACAAGTGGCTGAATACGGAGTTAAGGGAATTCATTGCGATTTCTCCTTTTGCGCCATTTCTTTCAGAGTCTTTTCGGCTTCCTGCACGTCGCCGAGGGTGAGTTTGCCGGATTCGATCAGGTGGGCCATCACGGGTTGGGTGCGGCCGCCGAACAAGGCGAGCAGATCGTCAACCAGGCGGCGCTGCGCGGCTCCGCGGGAGACCATGGCCTCGAAGATGTGGGCGTTGCTGATCTTCTTGACGCGGCGGACGGCCTGCTTGGCTTCCAGACGGTAGACGGTGGTCTGGACGGTGGTGTAGGCGGGCCTCCGGCGGGCGGGAAACGCCTCCTGAATCTCGCGAATGGAGGAAGCGCCGTGGTTCCAGAGGGCTTCCATGATCTGGAGTTCCAGTTTGGTCAGCTTGGGCAAAGGCATTAGATTCTACTATCCTTGTTTGTTATTCTACTACGACGCGTGGAGGCGATTTTGGTTAGGGGCGAAAAGATCGGCGCCCACACGACCTGGAATGCGCTATACTCGAAGCTACTGGAAGTTGATCCGCAAACCCCTCTCCCTCTCCTTAGGTAGTCGGCTCGTCGATTCTCCTCCGCAAACTCAAAAATGAAAAGTTTCTCTGAATTCCCCCTTTCTGCTCTCCTGAAGAGCAATCTATTGAAGAACGGCTTTGAAGAGCCGACCGCCGTCCAGGCCCAGGCTATCGAGCCGGCGCTGGCCGGACGCGACGTGGTTGCCACGGCCCAAACCGGGACCGGCAAGACGCTCGCGTTTGTCCTTCCTATTATCCAGCGGCTGGCGCACGAACCATCGCGCGGCGGCATTCGGGCTGTTATCCTGAGCCCCACCCGCGAACTCGCCATCCAAATTGACGAGACCTTCGCCAGGATGGCCGCCGGTTCCGCGGTGCGCGCCGCGGTGGTGATCGGCGGCGTCGGCGAGAGCCCGCAGTTGCAGGCCATTCGCAAAGGCGCCCAAGTGGTGATTGCCACACCCGGCAGGTTGTACGATTTTCTCAGCCGCGGACTCATCGCCCTGGGCAACGTGCGCATCCTGGTGCTGGATGAAGCCGACCGGATGCTCGACATGGGCTTCCTGCCGACCATCACCCGCATCATGGCGGCGATCCCGCAGGAGCGCCAGACGCTGTTCTTCTCAGCTACCATCGAAAGCTCTGTCAAGAACCTGGTGGAAAAGCACGTCCGCGATGCCGTGCGGGTAGAGGTCGGTTCCATCACCAAGCCGGTGGACAAGATCGATTTGCATCTCTACGAGGTCGAGTCTGACCGCAAGCTGGGTCTGCTGCAAATGATGCTGCGGGAGGAGCAGGGCTCGTTTCTGGTTTTCGCGCGCACCAAGCACGGCGCCGACCGGCTGGCGAAGAGGCTCTCGCATGAGGGGTTCAAGACGGCGGCCATCCATGGCAACCGCAGCCAGAACCAACGCAGCCAGGCGCTACGGGGCTTCCAGGACGGCTACTATCGCGTCCTGGTGGCGACGGATATCGCGGCGCGCGGCATTCACGTGGAAGGCATCTCGCACGTGGTGAACTACGATCTGCCGCAAGTTCCGGAAGACTTCATTCACCGCGTGGGGCGCACGGGACGCGCGGGCGCCCGCGGGACGGCTTCGACCTTCGCCACGCGCGCGGAGCGTGCGGACATTGCACATATCGAGCGCATCCTGGCGACGCGCCTGGTACGCCGCGCGGTTTCGGGGGAAGTGTGCCGCGACGTGAAGGCGGCGGCTACGGTCGTCGAGATTCCTTCCGGCTCGCCTCGGCCGGAGCAGGGGCGCGTGCGGTCGTTCGGGCCGCGGCGGCGCTTTCGCCGCGCGGTATAGGGCGCGGTCAGGTGATCCTGGATTCCTTTTTCAGAGTCTCGTGGAGCAACGTCTTGATAACGGTCTGGTACCGGAGTCCCCGATGCCAGCCCTGATGGGGCACATGAGCCGCGCGATATTGGAAGGATGCAGCCACATCCGAATGGCTGCGAAGCGTGAGGCTGTGGCGGCGATTACTCTTAGTCCGATAGTTGAAAATTCAGAAGTGGTCCCTGTGAAAGTCCCCTGCAACTGCAGAACCCAGCCGAATCCGATAGCCTGCAAGTGATTGATTTGATTGGTGGGCCCTGTAGGATTTGAACCTACGACCAACGGATTATGAGTCCGCTGCTCTAACCGCTGAGCTAAGGGCCCGTATCTGAAAGATCAGTAACTTACCGGAGTTTTATCGGTCTCTTCGTTTTTGCTGTGGGGGAAATTGTGGGGACGCTTGCCCCTCCAATCGCCACTTTGGCTTCCGCCTCGGCCTGCTCGAACTTTTCCGCATTCAGGGTTTCGAGCCGGTCGAAGGCCCGGTCCATGCCTTCCGGTGTTGGGTGTACGTACCGCTGCGATACCGTCACGCTGCTGTGGCCGGCAATCTTCATGATGCTGAAAGCATCCGCCCCAGCTTCGCCCAATTGCGTCAACATGGTGTGCCTCAACGAGTGTACTACGAAGTCTAGGGACAGTTTCAGGGTCTCGCGCACGGTCGCATGTTGGTGATCTAGGGACGCGCCAAGGATGGCGGCCCCAGGCGCATCACCAGGAAACACCCAGGCCGATTTCGCGCCGGCCTTCCGGTCTTTCAGCATGTCCGCCGCGCGTGCGGTCAGCCGGAGATTTCGTTTAGCGTTGCGCGACTTTCCGCCGCGGATGACGGTTCAAGCGCGTGGCTAAGCACGAATTCCCGGTTGTGCTCGCCGCGGAGCCGCAGCTTTTCTTGGTAGAATCCGACCGTCGCCAGCATGTCTGCGCAGACGGTCTCGATCGCACGTTGAAGACGAGGCGCGAAGTCGACGAGTGTGGTCGTCGCGGCCGTTGCGGGCCACCTTGCTCTCATGTTGCAAGCAGAGCGGCATGACGCGCTACCGCGAGGCCACGCGGGGCCGCACCGCAAGATGTTTAGCGCCGGGTAGCCTTGGTGGTCACCGGGCATCAGGGAAGGTGGGTCGCCGCGGCGGCGTGGGTTCTGATCTGAGACCGCCGCGCCCTACGCGTCAGCAGCTGACGGCGGTGACTATACTTGTTTACGCATCCCGGTGGGCCTGCGACGGTTGCTTATGACTGGACCCAGTCGGCGCAGGCCCAGCAGTAAGCCTGTCCGCGCACCTCAAAGTGTTGTTGAATAGAAGATCATCCAGTAAGCGCCCCAGATGTGATCGTTGCCGAGCGCCGGGGGCGCCGTCCCGAAGATGAAATTGGTCACCGCCCCGCTGCTGATGGAAACTTCATAGACCGGATCTGGAGTGCTGACAGTCGGCGCGGGATTATAGAAGCTGGGCGTGTAGAGATTCGTCCCTCGCAACACCAGATTGCCATTCAGCAGGCTCGGTGACGAAACCGGTGTGGCCAGCAGCACGATGGGACCGCCAGGCTTCAGTTCCTTTAGCACTTGCCCCGTGAACACGCTAGTCAGGTACAACCGGTTGGCCCCGTCGAACGCCAGTCCCGCCGGCTCGATGCCACCCACGGCGCTGGCATGGATCTCGGTACGGTAGTCGGCCGTCTGTGCGCCCGTGGATGTGTCGAAACACTGCACGTCTTCATCAATGAAGCCGGCAATGCAGAGGTTCCCCGACGCGTTAAACGCCATCTGATCGCCACGGTACATATCGGCTACGATCGGATTTGGTTGGGCCGTGGGATTAGGCAGCGTCAGGTCCGCGGCCAGGTATTTGAAGATGTATATCGGGCCCCCCAAATCCTCTCCGTAGGCAGTCGCTACCCAAAGATTTCCGGACGAGTCGAAGAGCAGGCTTTGTGTATCCGAAGTGGGACAGGGGGCACCGCATGCCACTTTGAACGTGTCCCAGTTCGTGTCAAAGTGCCCATTAACCTGATATCGCAGGATGATATTCGTGAGCTGGCCAGGGGTTCCCGACGTCCACATAGTGGTCACGAAGATCTCTCCGGTCACGGGGCTCTGGGCCAGTGAAGTCGGGGCATAAGGGCCGGTGGTGGCAAAGGTGCGAACCCAGGTTCCACTGGTGGTAAACTGCTCGATCGAACTGCTCCTGTTGCTGGCAACCAGGACCTGCTCCGCCGCATGAAGCGAAGCTGATGCCAGCAGGACGGCGCAAAATACTCGTAAGAGACAACTCAGGGCTGAAGTTTCCTTTTTCATAAAACGCTCCTTCTTGAATTGCGGCGGTCGGCCGTTCCATGAATTGGGCTCTTACTGTCCGCCACACCGGTAACTACCAGAATGTGATGCGACCAGCGATTTTGTGACAGCAATCCTTGACGAGCCACGGTTTTTGTTTGGAGAGGAGCCGGGCTGACCACGATCCACCGATTCGGCGGGCCGGGCGCGATCCACTGAACACCGCGGTTGCGGCGCGAAGACCGCGCCACCGCGCGCCCCCCCAGCAGAAGCACTTCAACGGACTCTATGTAACCAGACAAGCCCGGAATCGGCGACGGGCCGTCCCGCAACCTATATAGTGTGGAACAGGCCAGTGGCCGCGGTTCACCTCGCGCCGGCAGTTCGGAGGAGCTCGAGAAGAGCAAGGCAAGTTTTGGAACACCGCCGGCGGTCAAGGGCTTCCAGGGGGCTGCATACCTGACGTCGGGAAAAGCTGCAGCACTCGATATATGCTCTGGAATTAGGGGACGCCACGCCCGACGAGTTTCAAGATCTCAAATGCGGTGATTCTGATTCGCACCGCTATCAGGCTGAATCGATGCACTGAGGATGGCGTCGGGGTAGGAATTGGTACCGGACGGGTGAAGCTAACGATGAATGAGACTTGCCGAGGGCGGAGGTGTGTCTTGGCAAGTAGGTTGGACAGCAGCTATTGCCGGGTTCCGGTGCACGGCAGGCGCGGAATGGCGGCTCTTGAGGCGTCCTGCAGGTACTGAAACTTCACGAGAGGAGGCGACAACTGCTGCATTTTGAGGCACCATGGAAACTTCACAAATGGCGGCGCATTCCAGACTTACACGGTATCGGAATTCGACATATCAGGAGCCTTTTTGGGATCGTCCGATATCTCGGGGATGTCCCAGGAGAGCGCCGCCGGTTCGGATTTGAGACGGCGCCTAGAGATCAGGCCCCGTTGGAGCAGCTTAGCGGCTCAGGCAGGACTGGCGGGACCTGGATTGCCCGAGTCCGAAATTCATAGTGTTCGATCTTGACGGCCGCAGCGTTGGCTTCGCTCCGAACCACGGAACCGAAGACCATCAGTTTCAAGAGACAGGTGTGGTTGAGCAGTGCCGGCCAGCTTACTGATAGTTCGATGGGCGTTCCAGGATGCAGGGTATCATCGGTCGTGAAGTAGACTCCACGGCTGCTGATATCCAGAACCTTCCCCACGCCGGGGAGTCGTTTTCCAGACAGGCATCTGTAGGAGATATCCTGGCCGATGAGAAACCGCCGCCGGGATCGTCGCTCGGCGCTGTCGTGAGTTACTTTCTTTCTTGCCATCGGAAACGGCCCTCCGAATGCACTCTAGCGCCCAAGGCGCGGCGTATTCAATGCTGTTTTTAGTAGCGGTCCAGGAGTTAACTCCGGGCTACCAAATGGCATACCCTGGTGACCAGTGCGCGCTACCCATCCGCCGCCAACTGCGTGCACGGGTATCATCGGGCTGCTTGTGGTATTTGGCCGGCTTCTGGTTATCTTGCCAGTCTGTCGCGTTCACTTGCTTCGCGCCTTGGCCGCCGTGGCATGGGGGTCCAACGTCAGGGCAGCTTCGAATGCCTGGCGCGCGGCGACCGCCCAGCCGCGTGCGATGCCGTAGAGGCAGGTTCTGATCTGAGACGACGCGCCTGCGGATTCGCGCGATTCGCATCGCGGCATCGGCGACAAACACGCCCTCCGCGTTCCTGGCGCCAGCGAGGTATCGACTCCGTCGAGGCCGCACACATTGCCGCACTTCACGAACACGTTCCGTTTTTCGTGACCGGGAAGGAAGGGGAGAAAGTGGACAAGCACCGTCTGACGCAGGTGGGGCGGGCGATGAGCAGCTGGGGGTGCAGATGATCGCGGCGTACTCGTCGCCAACACATTCTTTGCAGCACCGCCCGCGCGGCACGCTTTCCTCACCGTCTTAGTCGGGAACGCTCGCAGGTCAGACTCCTTTGCGCCAATCGGGGTCGGACTGCTTTTTTACCTGGAAGCGAAATGCGCCGTCAGCCTGCAGCGGCTGTTCACAGGCCCACCGCACCGGCCGGCGAATTCCACCCTTAGTCTCGATCTCGGCGACCAGGTGCACGGCGTAACCTTCCAATTCCCTGGGCAGCAGAAAAGCGCCCTGCCGTAGCCTGCCCCCGTACGGATGGCCGGCGTCCAGCGCGCCGCCGGCGATCACCTTGCCATCGGGGGTTTTCACATCGACTCGCAGCACACCGGGGATCCCAGCCACTCCATCATTGGCGAAAGCCACCACCAGTTCGTTCGCTCCATATCGTTTGCGTTGCCAGATCCAAGATGGCCTGACGCGGTATCCCATGCGTTGCCCGAGCTTCGCGAAACCGCGGGGATAACGTTCGGAATAGCGAGCCAGGTTGTCGGCTTCCGTCCACAGCGACCAGTAATTGCCTCCCACGTCTAGCACGTGCAGCATGTATACTTCGAGCATGTTCACGCCCGCCGAATCCGGCGGTAGATATGCCGCCGCCGCGCTGTCGTACTTGCGGAAGTAGCCGTCTTCCAGGATGGCCGCAAGCCATGCCGGCCGATTGGCGAACGATTCGATCTGTTCGGGTTCCTCGACCAGAATGCTGTCGGTGCGCAGCCACGCGCCTGCGCGCACGCACATATCCACCACTTCCCGGTTACCTACATTACTGATATCGGGTTGGGTGTTCACCGCGAGCTGAGCCCGGCGGAACGCATCGATCTGGCGTTTGGCCATGGAAACCATCGTCCGTTCCGCGGTGAGGTAGTCCGGAAATGGACTGGGAAGGCCTCCGGTGTGCGATTCACCCCATAGGCCGTACTGCATCAGATCGATCCACTCGACCAGCGGGTTGGCGTCGAATTCGGCAGCCAACAGGTCAACCAGTTCCTGGAAGGCCTTCTGAAACTCCGGATGGTCGTAGCGCGGCTCGCGGAACTGATAGGCGCCATATTCCTTGAGGGTGCCGACTTCTACTACCGGAACTTTGTCGCGGACAAAGTCAGGCATGGCCAGATATTGCGGCTGGCCGACGGTGTTCGATAGCATCACACGAAATGCCACCCGCCGTCCGTGGCGCTTAGCGGCGTCGAGGGTCAGTTTCCACACGGGTGAGAGGTCCAGGCGCCCGGGGCGTTTTTGGACATCGCGCCAGTCACAGCGGATGTACAACACGTCTACGAATGGCAGGGCCGCGATTTTCTCCACGTGTTGCTCGAGCGTCTCGCGGCCCGCGCGCACAGCCAGAGATGCGCCGCCTTCTTCCCACGCATAGCCGACCAGGCCCAGGCCGAAATTCGGCACCGCGCGCTCGGAAGGTGTAGTCGCCGCGAGCGTGAACCATCCTTCGTCTTGCTCTATACCGAACGGCCCCTGGTTCAGGCGGCCGATGACTTTGGGGCCCGGCCCGAAATCGTAGCCGCCCCATAAGTGCGTTGGCACATCGGCTCGCAGTTCTTTGCCCAGGGAAGCAACTGCAGCGGCCTTCAAAATGTCACGTCTTCGCATACGCCGAAACTTTACGGTATCAGAGTGTCAGGAAAGCGGACTTTGTATCGACGTGTGGTCTCTGGCGCCAGGCGGGTACGATGTTCGCAACGCGCAGTCGGCCGCGCAAGACGTTCGGCGCCAGCAAGGCGGCCACGGAGGCACACACTCGCTCGCCGGCCGCCTCATCCGCTGATGGGCACTGCCAGACCGTCCTCCGCAGGAGGTTGGCAGGCGCCTCAGACTCCGCGTGTTCCCGCGCGGCTCCCTTGCCGACTCTTCGGTATCAGTACAGCAGGAATGACCAGAGCTGGTCTCCGGTCGCCACGATCAAGTACTGGTGGCCGTCCAACATAAAGGTTTGCGGGGGATTAGTGACTTCTCCGATGTGGGTGTGCCAAAGCGGCTTGCCGGTGAAGACGTCGTGCGCTACCAGATTGCCTCCACCATCGCCGGCGAACAGCAGCTTGCCGGCGGTCGTCAGCAGGCCACCCCCGCCGCCATCGCCATAATATGGACGGTTCCAGACGATTTTGCCGGTATTGTAATCGATGGCGGTGAGGAAGCTGCCGCCCGATCCTACTTGCGCCTCTTCCTTGCCGCCCAGGCCCATCGATCCGCGGGGGTCGACGTCGGTCAGGTAGAAGAGCGAATAACCGTTGTGCTGGGCGACGTACAGCCAGCCCGTGTCGGGGGAGAAGGCGGCCGGCTCCCAGTTGGTGGTGCCGTCGGAGGTGGGCGATACCAGCGATCCTGCGACGGTGGCGTTCTTTTCGGCATTGTAGATGGGCGCGCCACGCTGATTCAGGCCGCTGGCCCAGTTCGTGAGCACGCCGTATTTGCTGGTGACCAGATGCTCGCCGGTCACGCGGTCGAGGGTGAAATAATAGCCGTTGCGCGCGGCGGTCAATACCAGCTTGCGCATTTTACCCTGGAACATAGCGTCGACCAGGACCGGAGTTTGCGCGGAATCGTAGTCGTGCATGTCGTGCGGCGAGGTGGAGTAATACCAGGCCAGCTTGCCGGTATCCACGTTGACGGCGATGAGGGCACAGGTGAACAGGTTGTCGCCGGGGCCCCGGGTGCCGGTTGTGAACGCGGGGGTCGGGTTGCCGGTGCTGAAAATGTAGAGCTTGGATTCCGGATCGTAGACGCCGGGAACCCAGGCCTGGCCGCCGCCGTGGCGGGCGGCATCGAGACTGGCCCAGGAATCGAGGCCGGCGTCGCCCTTCTGCTGAGGCACGGTGTAGAACTTCCACTGCACGTCGCCGGTCTCGGGATCGAAGGAGAGGATAAAGCCGGGCGCGTCAATGTCGTTGCCAGTGCCGACCAGGACGTGATTTCCCACCACGACGGGTGCGGGGGTGGAGAAATAGCCCTGCGACAGATCGGCGATGGGCTTGTGCCAGATCTCTTTGCCGTTGGTGGCGTTCAGCGCGACCAGGTAATCGTCGGGCGTTTCCATATAGAGGTTCTTGTGCCACATGCCCAAGCCGCGATTGCCAATGTGGGTGCCACCCTTGGTTTTCCAGAAGTAGTGCCAGAGCTCGGCGCCGTCGCGCGCGTCGACGGCCCAGGCGTTGTCGGGCATAGTGAAGTAGAGCACGCCGTCGACTTCGAGGGCCGAGGCTTTGATGGTGCCGCCACGAACATTGATGTCGCCGGCACCTTCGCCGCCGACAATCACGCTGGGACTGCCGAAACGGTTGACCGTACCGGATGAGACCTGCGTCATCCAGGCGAGGGTCAGATGCGCCACGTTCGATTGAGTGATCTGATCGAGGGCGCTGTAGCGCTTGCCGGTGTAATCGCCGCTGTAGGTAGGCCAGGAATTTTTGAGCGGCTTCAGGAGTTCGGCGGGGTCGAGCCCGCTGGGGGCTTGTCCGTTGAGCAGCGCGGGAATCAGCGCCAGTGGAAAGATCAATTGGCGGAGCGTCATTTCAATGTCACCAGATAGGCGGTTACGTCGTGGATGTCTTTGTCGGTATAGATAGCCCACAGATCGCGGTGGGTTTGCAGGGGATCGTGGATTTCGACCTTGGGCACGTCGCCTTCGCGGCGGATGGTGCGGGCGGAGCCATCTTCGAACAAGACGGTGACCAGGAAATCGTCGATGCGGGCGAGGCGGCCTTCAATCCGCTCGCCGGACGGCATGGTGATGGTCACCGTGACGGCGCGACGGCTGGGCACGCCGGCAGCGCGCAGGTAGCGGCGGCGGCCTCCGCCGACCCAGACAGTCTGGAGAGATTTCGCATCGGGGATGCGCGTGCCGATCCCCTGCAAGTCGCCGGTGGCGGAATGGCAGCTGGCGCATTTCTGGGCGAAGTAGGCCTGGCCGGCCGCGGCATCGCCAACCAGGATGCTGGGAGCTTCTTTGCCGATGGAGGGCGGGCGCCCCTGCGATCCGAGGGTATCCACGACGCTGCGGATGTAGGCGGCGACTGCCAGGCCATCGTCCGGGCTGATGGGTATAGCGGGCATGCCGCCCTCGCGGCGGCTGCCCTGGATGATGGGCTGGATCAACTCACCCTTGTTGTCGCTCAGCGCGACCTCGGAGCGCAGTAGATTGGGTCCGCCGAGATCACCGCCACGGAGATCGACGCCATGGCAGCCGGCGCAATTGACACCGTAGAGGACCTTGCCGTGTGCGATTTGCGCAGGGTCGCCGGGAGCATGGCGCTCGCGGGCGAATCCGCCGCGGCGCGCGGGAGGCGGCGGCGTAGATGAGATTGTAGATTGGGGAGGCGCCTGGGCCAGGATTGGAATGGCGCTCAGCGACAGTCCGATGAGAACTGCGGCGGCAGAGGTTTCCCAGTTTCGCATATTGTCTAATAGACGTTACAGTATCCGAGTCGAAAGGAGGCTTCGAGGTATTGGAACGGAAGCTCTGCTGCTATTATAAAACGGGTCGGCCGGGCACCCGGGTTGCTAACGCGCGCGACTCGCTATCACCGGTTACGATTGCGAGGTTTGCGAGGTTGCCGTCCGGATCCATCCACAAAATAAGGTACACGTCGGGGATGGCGTGGTGCTCCTCTGCCACGACTGCGCGCGCGAGGTCATCGGACACGTACCACGCTCCAAGGTAACTTTCGGGTTCGGAATTGCCGTACTACCCTTGGATCATGGACTGCCTTAATGGAGGCATATTGACCTTGATGGGACTCTTTCCGTTGCTCTTGCTGGCCGCTCCTCCGGCTGAGGCGCGCCTGAACCTGCTCCAGAGCAAGCAGGCGGTGACACGCGCCGATCCAGGCTGACCTTTTGCGCGCGCTCAGCTATAGTGCACTTTGGGCGAAAACCAGACAAATTATTACAAGGGCCTATGAGTCAAGGGCCCGTCTGAAGCTTCCGTGACGGTATCAGACGCGTGTAGGCGCGTGGACGATTCCCGGTGAGCCGGCTCTGCGTCCGCTTGCTACAATTCGGTGTGATACGCACTGCGGCTTTCCTCATTCTGTCCGCCTCGGTATGCCTGGCGGCGGAACTCAAGCCCGAAGCGGCGCAGGCTTACGACCGCTATACGCACGATACGGAGACGCACCTGGCCGCCGCCAAGCCGTTCCTATGGGCGGATGCTTCGCCGGAACGCCTCAAGCTCGTGAAACAGGGGCAGGTGGCCGTCGAACCGTGGAAAGGCGACGGCGATACGTTCGTGGCGGGTGCTTCCATTCACGACTGGGTGGGCGCGATTTTCATCCCCGGTGTAACACTCGAAAAAACCTTGGCGGTTTTGCAGGACTACGATCACCACAAGGACATTTATAAGGAGGTACCGGAATCGAAGCTGCTTTCGCACAATGGCAACGATTTTAAATACTACCGCCTGCGTGCGCTGAAGAACGGTCCGATCAACGGGGTGTTCCGCACGGAGTTCGAGGCGCACTACCAGCCGGTGGATGCGACGCACTGGGTTTGCCAGACGCGCACCACGCGGGTGACCGAGATCGAAGATTACGGCAAGGCCAAACAGCACGAACTGCAGCCCGGCAAGGGCAGCGGCTATCTCTGGAAACTGAACGGTTACTGGCGCCTGGAACAGCGCGACGGTGGAGTATATGTGGAGTGCGAGACCACGTCGCTAACGCGCGGCCTGCCGCCGATTATCGGCGCGCTGTTCGTTTCCTCCACCCACACCATCGAACGCGAGGGCCTGACGGCTACGTTGCAGGCCACGCGGGACGCCGCCAAGAAATGAATCAGCCGTGACTCGCCTGGCGCTGATCGGCTATGGAAATGTGGGGCGTGCGCTGGCGGCGCTGTTACGCAAACAGCAGAATAAATTTCCGTTTCGCATCACCGGCATTCACACGGCGAGGCACGGCACGGCGTTGGCGGCGCGCGGCGTGGCGCTCGAGCCGGTGTTCGGCGAGGCGTCGGCGTCCATCGGCGAGTTTCTGGATGCGGCGCAGGCCGATGTGGCGGTGGAACTCACCACGCTGAACCCAGCGACCGGCGAGCCGGCCATCTCCCATATCCGGTCGGCCTTCGAGCGCGGCATGCACGTGGTGACAGCGAACAAAGGCCCCATCGCGCATGGCTACGCGGAGCTGCGCGACATGGCCGCGCGGCAGGGCGTCGAGTTCCGCTTCGAATCCACCGTGATGGACGGCGCGCCGGTGTTCAACATGGTGCGTCACACTTTGCCGGGACTGACGGTGCTGGGCTTCACGGGAGCGCTCAATTCCACATCCAAGCTGGTGATCGAGGCGATGGAGCGGGGCGGCTCGTTTGAGGATGGCCTGGCGCGCGCACGCGAACTGGGTGTCACGGAGGCGGATGCCAGCTTCGACGTGGACGGCTGGGACTCGGCCGCTAAGACGGCGGCGCTGGCCAATGTGTTGATGGATGCGCGTACCACGCCGCAAGCCGTTTCGACGCGAGGCATCGCGCGGCTCACGCCGGAGCGTATCGCGGAGCTGGGGCGTACCGGCAAGACTGTGCGTCTGATCAGCCGGGCCCACCGGAACGTGGGCGGGATCACGCTGCGCGTGCGCGCGGAAGTGATGGACAAGACGGACGTGCTGGCGTCGACTCCAGGGACGTCGAATCTACTGTTGCTGCACACCGATTTGATGGGCACGGTAGGGACCGTGTCGATTTCGCCGGGGGTGGAGCAGACGGCTTACGGGGTGTTCGCTGATTTAGTGGACGTGGCGCGGGAAGCGCATAGAATGCGATAGGGTCGTAAGCTCCCTTTTAATAGAGCGCTGCCATAGCGGCGAAACGAGCACCAGATCCACTTTGCTCCAACTGAGTTTTCTGGCCGGCACTTCGGCTATCTCGTCTTCGATCGGCTTTGAGATGTAGAGGCGCTCGCCATGGCTCTCGATGAGATCCAACACCATTTGAGGCGTCCCGTCATAGACCAGCGCGGATATCCAGACATTGGCGTCCACCCCGCGGTAATGCCGAAAGCCTCCGCTTTGGGCCGGGCTATGGCTTGCGCCTGCTGCCAGTGCTGCTCAGATGCCAGGCGTTTCAGCCCTTCGCGAAGAACGCCGCTGACGCTGCGGTTCGTCTTCTTGGCCAGACGTTCGGCGACCTTCAGGTCTGCCGGCGACAGTATTACCCTTAATATAGCGGGCTGTGCCTCGGAAACGACCCCTCACATCACCCGCGCAGATGCCAGGTAGACCGCATTCAACAGAAACTTGAACGTCCCAAATGGCTGCCCCCGGAACTGGGGGCGGAACGCGAACAGGATGACGTGGCCGGATCCGAAGCGGGCGTCCACCAGGGCGGGTTTGCCGAGCACGTTCTTCTCGCCGCTGAGGTAGCCGCTGGCGAGCAGGTCCTTAGCGGCGAAGCGGGCCGCCACGCGGACTTCGCGGTCGCCCTGATTGTAGGCCGGCGCAAGCGTAATATCGAAAGCCTCGCCGCCCGAGACGAAGGCGATGGCGTCCTTCGGCATGCCGAAGGCCAGCGGCTGCGACGGGTCCACCGAGATTCGCACCAGCGATCCGGGACACGAAAACGGCGTGCCGCCCACGTTGGCGAGTGGCAACGGGAAGAACTCCCGGGGCAGTTCGGCGGCGGTGTCCATTGCTATCAGAGTGCCACCCGCGCGCACGAACTTCTGCAGTTCCACAACTCCCTCGGGGCCGATCCCGCCGCTGTACTCGGGCCTTTGCACCATGACTTCGGATTCGGCGCCCTCGCGGCGCGACGACCGCTCGCCGCTGCGCCATCCGTTCAAAATCGAATTCACGGATTGGGAGGCCAGGATCATGCTGTCGAACCGCGCATGCAGGCCGCCCTTGGCGATGTCTGCGTTGTGCAGCACGGTGTAGGGCACGCGATAGCGGTCGAGAAGCCACTCGGTCCAGCCTTCGTCGGCGTTGGTGGTCCACGGCTGATAGAGGCCCACGCGCGGCCGCCGCAATTCGTACGCCGGCTTGGGCGCGGATTCGGCCAGCGTGACGCTGACGCTGAACTGCCGCGCGAAGTTGTCGGCGCGCGCCGCGTTTTCGGTATAGGCGCTATCCACTTCGATGGCGCCGTCGGAGGTCCAGCGCACGGCGCCCTCGCGATCCATGAAAAACGCAGTGGCCAGGAACGCGTCGTTCTCGCGATGATCGAGCAGCAGCACGGGGCCCTTGCCGGCAACCGATCCGTGCGCGCGGAACTCGCTGACCGGCTCCAGTTCGGCGTCGAAATGGTCGTCCACACGATCCACGCCGACGCCCATCTGCATGGGCAGGGTCCAGCCGGTGATATCGTAGGGCCGTTCCTTCAGGTTGGGATAGTGCTGCGGCTCCATCAGGTCGATCAGGTAGGGGCGGAACGGCTGCGCCGCGGGAATGACCAGTGTGCCCGCTGGGTAGGATTTGCCGCTGGCGCGAAATTCGGCGCGTGCCCGGCGCGCTTCTATGCCGGCCAGGGACAGCCGCTCGAGAAAGTCCCACGCGGTGGGCCAATCCCATTGCTTCTCCTGCAGAACGTAGGCGTAAGGCTTTCCCTCGCGGCCGGCGGCGATCGCCTGCCGGGCCATCTGATAGCTCTTCAGCAGGAAGTCGGTGCGGCGCGCGGCGGCTTCGGTGAGCAGGGCCATATCCGCCGTGAGCATGTACTCGACGGCGTCGCGCAAGGTCCATTTGCCGCCGAGCCAGGGGCGCTCGTAGAACATGGACGGCTCGCGCGTGGCCGGGCCGTTTGAGAAATTGGCCTGCAGTTCGGATGGCTGGTACGTTTTCGGCGTGGCGTAGGAGTAACCGGCCGTTTCCGTCAGAATGCCGTGCATATTGTGAAACGCGGGCGCCGACCGCAGCCCTCCGTTCCACCACCCGTCGAACCCGAAGTAAGAGATCACGCCGGGCTTCTCCTCGCGCGCGAAGCGTTCCCGCATAGCCGAGCCTAGTTGGTTGATACCTTCCATCACGGCAGCCGGAATATCGGGGTTCAGCGGCTCGGCGTAGGGCGGCACGAAGATACGCGCCGGGAACGGCGGCGCCTGGTGCTGGTTATAAACGATGTGCGGAAACCACTCGCGAAAGAGCAGGCGCGAGACGTTGCGGGTTTCCTCCAGGTTGAGCATGAACCAGTCGCGATTGTTGTCGTGCCCGGCGTATTTCTGAAAGAGCCAGGGCATAGGCGCGGTCTCGTAGGGCGTTCCCACGTTCTTGCGGTACCAGTGCGCGATCATGTCCAGGCCATCGGGGTTGATGACGGGCACCTGCATCAGGATGACGTTGCGGCGCACGGCCTCGATTTCGGCGCTCTCGCCAGTCAGCATTTTGTACGCGAGCAGCGGCGCCTGTTGGGCGGGCGCGACTTCGCTGGCGTGCAGGCCGGAATCGATCCACACGATGGCGCGGCCCTCTTCGGCGAGCGCGCGGGCCTCCTCGGCTCCGGCCTCGCCCAACGACAGCCGCGCGGCAATCTGGCGATAGCGCTCCAGCTTCTTGAGGTTTTCCTGCGCGGAAATAAACGCCACGTACATGGGCCGGCCCTCGGAGCTGCGGCCGAATTCCACCAGCTTGATGCGGTCGCTGGATGCGGCAAGCTTCTGGAAGTAGCCGAAGATCTCGGTGGTGTCGGCCAGTTTGTAATCGTCGCCGGGCGTGTAGCCGAAGTGCTCCGCCGGGGTGGGAACCGCGCCGCGGCAGCAGGCAGCCAGGCTAAGAAGAGCGATGGCGAATTTCCGTGCCATAATCGAAACCTAGCCGTGCTTCTTGCGGATGACGTCGACCAGTTCCTGCACGGCCGTCGCGCTTTTTTGCAGCATGGCCTGTTCTTCGGGCGCGAGCTTCACCTGGAAAATGTGCTCAATGCCGCGAGCGCCCAGCTTCACGGGCACGCCCACGAACAGGCCGTGAATGCCGTATTCGCCCTCCAGGTAAGCGGCGCAGGGCAGGACCTTCTTCTTATCTTTGAGGATGGATTCGGCCATTTCGACGGCCGCGGCGGACGGCGCATAATACGCGCTGCCGGTCTTGAGATACTTGACGATCTCAGCGCCGCCGTTGCGCGTGCGATCGACAATGCGGTCGATGGTGGCCTGATCCATCAGCTCGGTCAGCGGAATTCCGGCGACGTTCGAGAGGCGCACCACCGGCACCATGGTATCGCCGTGGCCGCCCATCACCACCGCCGTGACGTTGTCGACCGATACCTTCACTTCCTGCGCGATGAATGTGCGGAAGCGCGCGCTGTCCAGCACGCCGGCCATGCCGATCACCCGGTTCTTGCTGAATTTGGAGACCATGTAAGCGGTCTGGCACATGGCGTCCAGCGGGTTGGTGACCACGATCAGGATGGAATTGGGCGAATACTTCACGATCTGTTCGGTGGCGGCGCGCACTACGTCGTAGTTGGCCAATAACAGGTCGTCGCGGCTCATGCCGGGTTTGCGGGGGAAGCCGGCGGTGAGGATGACGATATCGGAATTGGCGGTGGGCTCGTAGTCGTTGGCGCCGGTGAGCATGACGTCGTAGCCCTGCACGGGGCCGGACTGCAGCAGGTCGAGCGACTTGCCTTGGGGGACGCCTTCAATCACGTCTACCAGCACCACGTCCGCCAGTTCCTTGTCGGCAATGCGGAGGGCGCAGTTCGCGCCGACATTGCCGGCGCCCACAACCGTAATCTTTTTTCGCAAGGGAAGCTCCTTTGAAGAGTTTGAAACCGGATTATATCGCCATTCGCCAAATGCCTCGCGGACTATAATGGGGAGGTCGGATTCTACCTTTCCCCAGATGTTCCATATACTCGAAAAACAAATCCAGCGCGCGTTCCACGACCATATCCAGGCGCGCTATGGCGTCGACCTGGCGGTGGCCGTCGAGCAGCCGAAGCAGAGCGACTTCGGCGAACTGGCGGTGCCGGCTGCATTTCAGCTTGCCAAACAACTGCGGCAGGCGCCGCGCAAGATTGCCGCGGAGCTCGTGGCGGATCTGGGCGCAATTCCGGGCGTAGCCGCGTTCGAAGTGGCCGGCAACGGTTACATCAACATCCGCCTGGAGCGCGCGGCGTACGCCGAGGGTCTGCTGCGTCCGGCTTCCGCGGAGCCGGCGGCGGCCGGCGAGAAGATCATCGTCGAGCACACCAACATCAATCCCAACAAGGCGGCGCACATCGGCCATCTGCGCAATGCCGCGCTGGGCGACACATTCGTGCGCATGTTGCGCGCCGGCGGTGAGCGCGTGGAGGTCCAGAATTATATCGACAACACCGGCGTGCAGGTGGCTGACGTGGTGGCGGGTTTACATCACCTGGAGCGCAAGACGCCGGCGGAAGTTCTGCAACTGACCCAGGACTCGAGCGTCCGGTTCGATTACCTGTGCTGGGATTTATACGCGCGCACGTCGGCGCATTACACCGAGTTCCCCGAATCGCGCGCGTGGCGTAGCGAGACGCTGCACGCCATCGAAGCCCACAGCGGTGCGCAAGCCGAGCTGGCGCACATCGTGGCGGACGCGATCGTAGAGCGGCATCTGGCTACCATGCTGCGGCTGGGCGTGGAGTACGACGTGCTTCCACGCGAGAGCGAGATCCTGCACCTGCAGTTCTGGGCGGCCGCGTACGAGCTGTTGAAGCAGCGCAAGGCGATTTATCTGGAAAGCGAAGGCAAGAACGCCGGCTGCTGGGTGATGCCGGCCGAGGCGTTCGCGGGCGAATCCGGATCGGAGGACAACAAGGTGATCGTGCGCTCCGATGGCACGGTCACGTATGTCGGCAAGGATATCGCCTACCAGCTCTGGAAGTTTGGGCTGCTGGGCAAGGATTTTCATTATCGTCCGCTGATGCGATACGCTGACGGACGCGAGCTGTGGGTCACCACGGAAGATCCCGAGCCGCCGGGCCAGGCCACGCCAACGTTCGGGCGCGGCGCGCGCGTGTACAACGTGATCGACGTGCGCCAGTCGTATTTGCAGGACGTGGTGGCGGCCGGGCTGAAGGCGCTGGGCTTCGAAAAGCAGGCGGAGCAGTCCGTGCACTTCTCTTACGAGATGGTGGCGCTGTCGCCGCGCTGCTGCGCCGAACTGGGCATTTCGTTGTCGGAGGAGGACCGCAAGAAGCCCTACGTAGAGGTTTCGGGGCGCAAAGGCCTGGGGGTGAAGGCCGACGATCTGATCGACACACTGATTTCTAAGGCGCTGGAAGAAGTGTCCGCGCGGCATGCGGAAGCCTCGCCCGCAGAGCAGCACACCATCGCGTCGCAGATCGCTATCGGTGCGCTGCGGTATTTCCTGCTGAAGTACACGCGCAATTCGGTAATCGCCTTCGATTTTCAGGAGGCTTTGAGCTTCGAGGGAGAGACCGGGCCGTATGTCCAATATGCCGCGGTGCGCGCGCGCAATATTTTGCGCAAGCTGGAAGAGAACGGCGAGGCTATCCCGGATTTCGCAGCCGAGCTACCGGCCGATGCCGTGGCGCGCCAGCTCGCGAGCGAGGGTTTCTGGCAGGTTCTGCTGGCCGCGTCGAAAGCCGATGCCGCCGTGGAGGGAGCCGTCGCGGCGGGCGAGCCGGCGCACGTGGCCCGATACGCGTTCCAGCTCGCGCAGACCTTCAACAACTTCTATCATCTGTATCCCATCATTCACGAGCAGAACCGCGAGAAGAAAGTGTTCCTGCTATGGATGACGGATTTCTTCCGCAAGCAACTGGAGCGCACGCTGGACATATTGGGAATTCAGGTTCCGGCGTATATGTAGATCGCTGATGAAGTAAGGCGCGGCTTATAATTTAAACATGCCCACCAATAGTTTCGGAGCCGCGTCCGTGCTGCGCGCAGGCGATGCCGATTACCGCATCTTCAGCCTGGGCGCGCTCGAAAAAAAGGGCGCCGGAAATATTTCCCGCCTACCGTTTACCACCAAGATCCTGCTGGAAAATCTCGTTCGCCAGGAAGACGGCCGCCGCGTGAGCGCCGCCGACATCGAGTATGTAGCGCGCGGCGCGGCCGGATCCGCCGCCAAAGAGATCAGCTTCATGCCCGCGCGCGTGCTGCTGCAGGACTTCACCGGGGTGCCCTGCGTGGTGGATCTGGCCGCCATGCGCGACGCGCTGGCAGCCATGGGGTCCGACCCCAAGCGCGCCAATCCGCTGCTGCCCGCCGACCTGGTGATCGATCACTCCGTGCAGGTGGATCAATGGGGCGCCGCCGGCGCATTCGATTTCAACGCACTGCTGGAATTTCAGCGCAATCGCGAACGCTACGCCCTGCTGCGCTGGGGCCAGACGGCATTTCAGAACTTTCGCGTAGTCCCGCCGGATACCGGCATCGTCCACCAGGTAAATCTCGAATACCTGGCGTCCGTGGTGTTTCGCAGGAACACCGCGGAGGGCCGCGAGGCTTACCCCGACACGCTGGTGGGCACGGACTCCCACACCACCATGGTCAACGGCCTGGGCGTGCTGGGCTGGGGTGTGGGCGGCATCGAGGCGGAGGCGTGCATGTTGGGCCAGCCCGTCTCCATGCTGCTGCCGCCGGTGGTCGGATTCAAGCTGCACGGCCGCATGCCCGAAGGCTGCACCGCCACGGACCTGGTGCTTACCATCACGCAGATCCTGCGCAAGAAGGGCGTGGTGGGCAAAATCGTCGAGTTCTACGGGCAAGGTTTGAGCGCGCTGAGCCTGGCGGACCGCGCCACGGTGGGCAACATGGCTCCTGAATATGGCGCGACGGCGGGATTCTTTCCGGTGGACGCGGAGACGCTCGAATACCTGCGCTTCACCAACCGGCCCGCCGATCTGATCAAGCTGGTGGAAGCCTACACCAAGGAGCAGGGACTGTATCGCACAGATGCCACGCCCGATCCCCAGTACGCCGATAAGGTCGATCTGGACCTGGCCAGCGTTACGCCGTCAATGGCGGGGCCCAAGCGTCCGCAGGATCGCGTGAACCTGGCGGATGTGAAGAAGAATTTTGAGACTGCGTTCGGCGGCGCGCACAAGCCGGTGGCCGTGGCCATGAACGGAAGCCACGCGACCATAGACAACGGCTCGGTGGTAATCGCGGCCATTACCAGTTGCACGAACACGTCGAATCCGTCCGTGATGCTGGGCGCCGGATTGCTTGCCAAGAAGGCCGTGGAGCGCGGGCTCAAGTCCAAGCCGTGGGTGAAGACCAGCCTGGCGCCGGGTTCCAAAGTGGTTTCGGATTACTACCGCGAAGCGGGCCTGATGCCGTATCTGGAAGCGCTCAACTTCCACCTGGTGGGCTACGGCTGCACTACCTGCATCGGCAACAGCGGACCGCTGCCCGAGCCGGTGGCCGAAGCGGTACAGCATGAGGATCTGACGGTGGCCGCGGTGCTCAGCGGGAATCGCAACTTCGAAGGCCGCATCAATTCGCAGGTGAAGGCGAATTATCTTGCGTCGCCGCCGCTGGTGGTGGCTTATGCGCTGGCCGGACGCATCGATATCGATCTGACCACCGAGCCGCTGGGCGAGGACGGCGCGGGCAAGCCGGTTTACCTGCGCGACATCTGGCCCACCGACGAAGAGGTGCGCGCCACGGTGCGCGCGTCCATCCGCCGCGACATGTTTCAGCACGAATACGAGAAGGCCTTTGAAGGCGACGCCAACTGGAACGGCATGAAGATTCCGACCGGCGATATTTACGTGTGGGACGAGAAATCGACGTACATCAAGCGCCCGCCGTATTTCGATCACATGGTGGATCCGGAAACATCGGTGCAGGATATCGCCGGCATGCGCGTGCTGGCGCTGCTGGGCGACTCCATCACCACCGATCATATTTCGCCCGCGGGCTCCATCGGCAAAGACACGCCCGCCGGACGCTACCTGATCGCCCAGGGCGTGCAGCCCAAGGATTTCAACTCCTACGGCGCGCGGCGCGGCAACCACGAAGTGATGGTAAGGGGAACGCTGGCGAACGTGCGGCTGCGCAACCAGCTCGCGCCGGGAACCGAAGGCGGCTGGAGCCGGCACCGGCCGGACGGCGAGCAGATGTCCATCTACGACGCGTCGGTCAAATATCAGCAGGAGGGCGTGCCGCTGCTGATCGTGGCGGGCAAGGAGTACGGCTCTGGTTCGTCGCGCGATTGGGCAGCCAAAGGCGTTCTGTTGCTGGGCGTGAAGGCCGTGATTGCGGAAAGTTTCGAGCGCATCCATCGCACC
>Ga0070731_10001741_pt1 | contig 21913 bp, 16 predicted proteins | sample Coa_R1_2_FD_66448 | JGI IMG/M metagenome (GOLD analysis project Ga0070731, IMG submission 66448) | Surface soil microbial communities from Centralia Pennsylvania, which are recovering from an underground coalmine fire - Coalmine... | ecosystem: Environmental > Terrestrial > Soil > Unclassified ... | reverse complement strand
TTCGACGTGCTGCACTGGTTTCTGGATGCGCGTCCCATCCGCGCCGTAGGTTATGGCGGCCGCAAAGTGCGCACCTCCATGGAAATACTGGATCACCTGGGGCTCACGTTTGAATTCCCCAAGGGCATCCACGTCAACTTCGAGGCCAACCAGCTTACGCCGCGGGGATTCAATCGTGTCGGCGAGGAATTCACCGGCACCAAGGGATCGATCGCGACTTCCCGCCAGCGCATGATCCACACCCGCGGCGTCAACGATGTCGAGACCGTCGAATCGAAGCGTGACATCACCATCGACGGCATCGAGGGGTTCCTGACGCGCGTCCTTTCCGGCAACGTGGAAAACGTGGCCGAGCGCTCGGCCATCAGTACGCTGTTCGCAATTCTGGGCCGCACCGCAATCTATACGGGCCGCGAAGCCACGTGGAAAGGCGAGTTCGGTGACGTTTAGCCGATTCGCAATTCTCTTTCTCGCCTGCTGCACGCTGGCAGCGCAGGAAGGCGGCAAAATCAGGATCATCGCTTTTGGCGCGCATCCGGACGATTGCGATATCCGCGCTGGAGGCACAGCCGCGCTTTTCGCGCGCATGGGACACGCCGTGAAGTTCGTCGCCGTCACCAATGGCGATGCCGGGCATCAGAGCGAGGGCGGGGGAGCGCTGGCCAAGCGCCGCCGCGCCGAGGCCATGGAATCCGCACGGCGTCTGGGTATTGAGTATGAGGTGCTCGACAATCACGATGGTGAATTGCTGCCCACGCTCGATATTCGCCTGCAGGTAATCCGGCGGATCCGTCAATGGAACGCCGATATCGTGCTCGCGCCGCGCCCCAACGATTACCATCCCGACCATCGCTACACTGGTGTGCTGGTGCAGGATGCGGCCTACATGGTGGTCGTGCCTGACATCGCGCCGGACACGCCGCCGCTGCGCCGCAATCCCGTGTTCCTTTATTTTGAGGATCACTTTCAGCGGCCTAATCCGTTCCGGCCCGATGTCGCCATAGCTATCGATGACGTGTGGCAGCAGAAACTCTCCGCGCTCGATGCCCACGTCTCGCAAGTTTACGAGTGGCTGCCGTGGGTGGATGGAAAATTCGACGAAGTGCCCAAAGATCCGGCGGCGCGAAAAGCATGGCTGGCCAAGACTCGCGCGCCTGAAGTCACTTCGGCCGTCCGCACCGCACTCGAGAAATGGTATGGCCCGGATAAAGCTTCCCGCGTGAAAGCCGCCGAGGCATTCGAGTTGTGCGAGTACGGGCGGCGTCCCAAGGACGAAGAAATACGCAAGCTGTTTCCGATGCTGCGTTAGCGCCCGGCCTTAGTATTTACTGCAGCTCGAAGTCCGCCGCGCGCACGATGGACGTTTGCCCCGTCGAATTCATGGCCTTCACTTCCGCGCGATACGTTCCCGCCGAAAGCGTAGCGAACGACACTTTGAGGATGACGGGAATCACCGCGTTGTCCTTGCGAATCCACGGCGCCACGTTCATCAGGCCCGAGTCATGTTTCGCCTCGCCGCTCTTCTTATCTATCAGACGGATCTGGATGCCAACCATCGGCGCCGTCGCGCTGAGAAGCCCCGGCTCGTAGATTTCCACGTAGATAGCGCCCGCGCCGCTTCTATCGAAGCGCTCGGTGCCGGTGGGGATCACTTGCAGGCCCTGGGTCGCCAGCGGCGTCCGCCCTTCCAGTAACTCGATGTCCCGGCCCAAGTCGTTTTCATGCATTGCGCGCACTTCCTTGCTCATGGCCAAGGCGCTCAAGCTGAATTGCTTGCCGTCATAAGGATCGATGACAAGCGGCGTTTCCAGCTTCCCAAAAGTCTCGCCGCCCGAACTGAACACGATTTTGAAGGCATATTGGCCGGAGGCGATTTCAAATTCGTTCTCGTAGTGAAGCGGCTCCTCTTTAGCGGCTTCCATCTCTTTCTTATTCGCAAAATCCAATTTCACGGCGTCGCTGAAGCGCGCCGCCACGGCGCCGTCGGTCGAATAAGCGATGCCCAGGATGTTCAGGCTCGCATGAAATTTTCCCTTGGTCTTTTCAAAATTGACGGCGCTCAGAGGAATCTCCATGGCAACATTGACCCGGGCGGTATTGGGCGAAATGTAAAAGAACGGCACGCGCATAGAGGCGTTCACATTCCCCGCTTTGGTACCGGCGACGCGATTCTCCAGATCCTTCTCGACGGGATTTCCCGCCAACAGGTCCACCGGCCTGGCGTTGCAATATCCACTACGCGCCCTGACCGTCGTGCCGCCGCGATCCACCTTCACGCGCAACGTGTGACAGCTTCCTTCCGGTGATTCCGAAGGCGTATAGCCGAGAATGTAGTGTTCGTTTTGCTCTCTGGCGATTTTTTCCAGTCCACCCAGCAGGTCATTGGTGTTGACGATCACGAAACCGCCCGTGCCTTCGGCGAGTTGATAAAGCACTTGTTGATTGGTCGAGCTGCTTGCCGGAAAGGAAGGAACAATTTGCCGGGGCTGATTGTAGGGACTGGTCATGTACGGTTGGCCGTAAGGCTGGCCAGAAACGGGCCGGCTGCCGGTCCCCGGATTGCCGGTGGTCCCTCCGCCGGTGCCGCGTCCAGGCGAGACCGGGGTTCCAACAGTTCCGCCGCGCCCGCCGCCTGTGCCGCCAACCGGCGTGCCAGTCCCGCCGCCCGGTGATCCGCCTGTCGTGCCGCCTCCGCCGCCGCCGCCGGTGCGCTGCGGGACGAACGACGATCCCATGGGGATCCGGATAGCCGCCATACTTATCGGACGAACCAGCGGTTCATCGAGACGCGGCGCATAGGCCGCCGAGGCCACCAAACCGCGAACGTCGATGGGATAAATCGCCACGTTCGACCGGTTGCACACGTCGATCACCGCGGTCACCTCTGGCATGTTTTCTCTTGTCAGTGGAAAGCCCGCCGTAAACATCACCAGAGTTTTGCGCCCGGGAACCGACGCCAGATTCTTTGCTAGGCTTCGCAGAGCCAGCATTACGCTGCGGGCGCCAAAATCAGCTTCGGCATTGCCCAGCCGCGGCATCCCCGCGCTGGCAATGTCCGCTGTCTTGCCTTCCGCATTCGGTGACACGGCCGAAAATTTGACTCCGCTCACAGCCTTTTTCAACCGGTCGGCATCCGCCGTAAAATTTTGCGCGACCCGCAGAGTGCCGCCGAAATTGACGACCGCCATCAGACGGTTCGGAGCGGTGTTGCCATCGATGAATTTCTCGGCCGCCTGCCGGGCACGCACTTGGTCGCCGGTCTCCATGGTCGAGTTGTCGAAGAAAAGCACCAGATAGCGTTTTTGGGAATTTGAAGGGGAAGCGGGATCGGCCTCGAAAGAAAAGTTCTTGATGGTCTGTTCCTTGTTGTCCTCCCAAACCCGAAAGTCTTTCATCGCCAGATCGGGAACGGTATTTCCCTTCTTATCGGTGACCACCGTGTCCACCAGAACCAACCGGGTTTCGGTTCGGAGCACGGCGCCAGAATCGGCCGGAGCCTGGGCCGGGGGCTGTTGGGCTGACGCCAACATGCCGCATAAACAAAAAACAGTCGCGAACCGCATCCTGCACCTCACCTATGGAATTTCGAGTGCGCCATTTTGCGCCGACATCATTTGCCCTTCGGTATCCCGCACCACCAACCGTACCAGGTAGCTGCCCGGTTTTACGTCCATGTTCGATTTAAACGTGACGCCCGAGCGCAGCTTGTTCTCGAGCGTTTCATCGCGCAAATGCATGGCGACCCGCTTCTCGATTCCCGTAATGAAGTTTCCATTGCGATCGAATAGCGCCGAAACGATGGTCAGCTCGTTGTGGTTCAGGCCTTCCGATTTCCGATATTTGAGCTGCCGGACGTCCACTCGAGCAACCACGGTGACTTTAGCACTATCGCTGGCCGGCTTGAAGAATTGCGTATGCAGCTCTACGGGGAGATCGGCCATCTCTTCGCGCGAGAAAAGGGCTTCCTGAATTTCCTGCTTGGCTGTCTCCACCGGGTCGACGGCATGACGGGGAACAAAGTAACCGCGGCGTGCCTGCACGCTCAGCTTGGTTGGTTTCTCCAACGTGACTTTCAACCGGTGAAAACTGCCATCGAGTTTTAGATTTTGCGGGGAAAATCCGAGCGTATACACGTATTCCGGCGCGGACGCCAGCCGCCTCAGCCCTTCCCTCAAATCGTTGTCATTGTGAAAGAACGTGCCGCCGGTTCCATCCGCCATTTCCGCCAACAGATCGGCCTCTACCAGCGCGGCGTCGGACTCGTAGCGCATCGTGAGCGCCGGGGCAGCCGACATCCGCTGGCTGGCGTCCCCGCCTGGGACGAAGGCGTAAAGCCCGCGCGCGTCCACCGCGTTGATGATCACGTTCGTGCGTATGGCGCGGTCGATAAGTTCGGTCTTGTCCTGCTCGGCGAAAGGCGTGAGGAACCCCGGCGAGAGGATGACAATCGTGCGCTGACCCGGCATCACTGAGATCCTGCGGATCACGTCCTTCAGGACGCCCAATGCGATGCGGGATTCGGTCTCGCCCTCAGTCAATGCGCGCGACGCAGCCATGCGGACCGCCTGCTGCGCCACGTTGATCTGCGCGCCTGACAGGTTTAGACAGGCCATCGCATCGGCGGCCGCAGCCTGCAGGGCTTGGGGATCGTTCTTGTTCTGAATCAGGTCCGCCATGTAGTAGGTGATGTTCGGGCATTCCATTCCGGTGGGCAATCCGCTGACGGACCGTGGCTGTAAGCGGAGCAGCGTCTCGTTTAGTTTGGCGCGATCGTCGGTGAAATCCAGCATGGTCCGGCCCGAGGTCGAAAAAATAGCGGCGCGGCTGGTGGTTTCGAGCGATGCCAGATTGCGGCTGGCCGCATCACGGATCCGCGCCAGATCAGAAAACTGGAGATGGATGTCGTCGAACAAATACGCGGTAAAGCGCTCGGGAAAAGCGGCCAGCTCCGCGGCGGTGGGTTTATCGGTTGCATCGGTGCCTGGATTGGTAGGCTGGACCGCGGCCCGGCCTCCTGGTTTTTCCACGGAAAATTTTACAATTTCCTGCGGCTTGCCTTTGTCGAAAAGGTGGAAGTTCTCCTTCCGCAGATCCCCAATGGCGCGCCCCTGGCTGTCCCGCACCACCACCGGCACCAAAACGAGATTGACTCTGGCTTTGAACGTCGCCGGGTTCTCCGTGGATTGGATTTCCTGGGAATTAGCGGTTTGCGCAGCCGCAACGAGATACAACAGGAAGTACCTGAGGACCCTGCAATCGCCAGTCTGGCTGAACGGCATGCGTCACTCAGGGAATTCTACTCCTTTTCAACGAATAAAGAATTTCTCGCAGAGACGCAGAGCACGCAGAGAATTACTTAAAAACTACAAAAATTCTTATCCGCGCCGCTCTCGCCCGGCCATCACGGGCACGGGCGCTACCAACTCCGGCGGAGGCGGTGCCGGTTTCTTGCGGGTGTTGAGGCGAGTGATGATCAGTTGTTCCTTCAGCTTGGCGAACTTTGGACTGCCCGGCTTGGCGCCGGCCTTCTCCACTTCGGCATCTGTGACTTCCTGCGCTGCCGGATAGTATTTCTGCAGGTAGTTGCGCAGCCGGTCCTGTACAATTTTCTGCTGGGACCGGTACATCAGGTACAAAACCTCTTCCCCGGCAGCTTTGGACACCACCTGATAAATCTGCGACGGCTGGCGCAGCCGCGCCGACTTCAGCTCGTGCTCCAGTTTCTTGACGCGCGGCTCCAGCTTTTGCCACACGTCGAGTTCAGAACGCCGCATCTCCAATGTTTTCGCCAGCGCCGAGCGCTCGCGCGGGTTGAACTTTTCCGTCAACACGCAGAGGAAAGGGGCAAGACCTCCCACGCGAAAACCTTCATTGACCGGAAACATTCGCTTGAGGCGCTCGAGTTTCGCCAGCGACGGAAAGCTGAGTTTCGGCCCGGCCAGGGTTTCAGAGAAAATGGATAGCAGGCCGTCCTTCTCGAAGGCGCGCAGCACATCCGCTGCACTCTGTTCTTCGGCAATGCAGCGCAGCTCTTCAAACAGGTGGCGACCGCCGATATACTTCTCCACGTTGGCTTCGCGGGCGTTCTGGTATTGCCGCTCGGTGCGCTCGTCCACCATGAATCCAAAGCGGACCCGGAAACGGATCAGCCGGAGCAGCCGCGACGGATCGTCGAAGAAAGTATACGAGTGCGTCGCGCGCAGCTCTTTATTGCCCAGATCGGCCAGGCCGTTGGTGGGATCGATCAGCAATCCCCTGGAACTGCGGTTGAGCGAGAGCGCAATGGCGTTGATAGTGAAATCGCGGCGGCGCAGATCGTCCTGAATCGGGGCCGGTGTAACCTTCGGCCGGGCGCCCGTGCGTGCATATTCTTCCTGCCGCGACATGCTGATTTCCGCGCGCACGCCGCTGGGAAAAAGCAGCTCCATGGATTTCCGGTTGTCGTCAGTTTCCAGGATGCGAGCGTTGGTCCGGGTGGCCACGGCCTTTGCCAGTTTCAGGGCATTGCCTTCGACGGTGAAATCGAGATCACGTACCTGGAAACCGCCCAGCATGTCGCGCATTGCGCCGCCGGTAAGGAACAAATTGACGTTGGCTAGGCTGGCTTCTTTGATCAGTTCGGCCACGGCGCGGTTCTGATCCGCGCTGAGGTGGCTCTCCAGCATGAACATGTAGTCGCTCATCTGCGCTTCACCGGTTTCTCAAGCACGGGGATGGTGCTCGTCGACGATTTTGCGCAGGCGAGAGCGCATTACGTGCGTATAGATTTGTGTGGTCGAAATATCGGCGTGGCCCAGCATGGTTTGCACGCTGCGCAGATCCGCGCCGCCTTCCAGAAGATGCGTCGCAAAACTGTGCCGGACCGCGTGCGGCGTCAAGCCGTGAAAGATTCCCACGCGGCGTCCATGGCCGGCCAACAGCTTCCAAAATGCCTGGCGGGTCATACTGCCGCCGCGCGCGGTGACGAAGAGATAACGGCTGCCCCGGCCCTTGAGCAGTTGCGGGCGTGCTGATTCCAGATAGGCGGTGACGGCAGCCACAGCAGGCCGTCCCACGGGAACCAGTCGCTGCTTGTTGCCCTTGCCCGTAGCGCGCAACACACCGAGCTGCAGGTTGAGATCGGACGTCCCGACCCGGCACAGCTCCGAGACCCGCAGGCCGGTCGCGTAGAGGAGCTGCAACATGGCACGGTCGCGCAGTCCTGTGGGGCGGGCGGCATCCGGCGCTTCCAGCAGCTTGTTGATCTGCTCTATATTCAGTAACTTAGGGATGTTCTGCCACTGTTTCGGGCTGCGCGTGTTTTCGGTGGGATCCTGATTAATCTGGCCTTCCCGCAGTAGGAAGCGGTAGAAATTCCTCAGCGTGGCCAGATGGCGCGCGATAGAACGGCTGTCCAGGCCCGCAGCATACAGAGAATTCAAATAACCGGCGATGGTTTCCGGCCCGGCCTGGCGGCATCCGCCCGAGCAAAAAGGCCGGAACTTGTTCAAATCACGGGTGTAAGCTTCAATAGAATTCGCCGCAAGACCCTTCTCCATCCGGCAGAAATTAAGAAACGCCGTGATTTCAACCTCCGGCGGGGCCTGGGCAAGCATTGTGCCAATGATACAATAATCGCAAAATTGTTTGAAACAAACACTTCATAAAAGGTGGTCTGTTTGACTGGTTCCACGACCAAAAAAGTGGTGGTCCGCCGCTTCGAGCGCGAGCCGCTGCAAGGTTTTGTGAGCCCTCGAACCTACCTTGGACCAACCGGCGTGGAGCTTTTGACGCCTGCGGGCGCTGTGATTCTGATTCCCTATCAGGAGCTGAAAAGCGTTTGTTTTGTTAGGGATTGGGCTGAAGATCAGCCCGAGAGCAAGGTGTTCCTCACACGCCCGAAAATGGACGGCCTTTGGGTGCGCATGCACTTTCGCGACGGCGAAGTGATGGACGGCATCCTGTCCAACAATTTGCTGCAATGGGAAGCCTACGGATTCACCGTAGTACCGCCTGAGTCGAATTCCAACAACCAACGAATCTTTCTGCCGAGGCAGGCCTTGCTCGAAATGCAGGTGCTGGGCGTGGTCGGAAGTCCGCTTACCAGACGGCGCAAACGGCCGGTGCCCAAAGAACAGATCGGCCTGTTCGAGGAATAACTCAGCCGATCGCGCCGATGTCTTCGTTCCAAAGCGCCGGACGGTTCTTTATGAACTCCGTCATAAGACCGAAGCACTCCGCGCTGTCGGTGATCGTGATGTTTACGCCTCGCGAGCGCAGGTATTCCTCAGGGCCGCGAAAGGTTCGATTCTCGCCGATGACCACCGTGGGAATTTTGTAGAGCAGGATCGCGCCGCTACACATATCGCATGGCGACAGCGTCGAATAGAGCGTTGCGCGGCGATACTCTGCCGGCGTCAGCCTCCCGGCATTTTCCAGGCAATCCATCTCGGCATGCAGGATGGCGCTGCCTTTCTGCACCCGGCGATTGTGGCCCCGGCCGACTATCCGGCCATCGATCACCAGCACGGAGCCAATCGGAATGCCTCCCGAGGCCAAACCCTTTCTGGCCTCAGCAATCGCTGCCTGCAGGAATTCGTCCACTGGATTAGCGCGCCGAGGGCACGCCTTCTAAGCTGCATTCGGCCAGGTCCACCCAGCGGATGCAGTCAGTGCTTTCGACGAATGTGGCGCGCTCGGCGCGTAGCGAACGGGCGTGGGAGAACTCGGCCCAGCGGCGCACCGCCGTCTGATGCAACTCGTCAACGTGTTCGGGCTCAAGGCCCTGCGCCAGGGTCACGTGCGGATGATAAGGGAACGGCTCCTTATACGCCAGCCCACCGGCGTTGAGAGCGGCGTACATTTCCCTGAGCTCGGCCGCGCCGCGTGCCAGATCGATAAAGATGACGTCGGTGGCCTGGAAGATCGAAACCCGTCCCAGCTCCAGTTCGAAAGGAGCGAAGCCGCGTGCGCCCCGGCGAACCTCGTCAGTGGCGGCTTTCGCATTCACCGCCAGGGGGCGCGGCGGCAACACCGTCACGTGAGCCCGCGGGATGCAGCCTGGCACCAGCTCGCGTCGCAGATCATCGAGAAAACGCCCCAGAGGATCGGGGATATAAATCACCAGCGCGTAGAGATGCGTTCGCGCCGGGCCCTCCGTTACGGAACCCATTTTCCACTATGTTACCTGTTTGCGGGGTCGGCTGCTTGAGGGAGGGCGGGGTATAATAGGAGATTGTTTCACCCTCCTGAACGTTCACTGTAAGGACAGCTTTGTGGAAGAGTCTATTGAGATTCGTGGCGCGCGGGTCCACAACCTCAAGAACATTTCGCTTTCTATTCCCCATAACCGGATGACGGTGATCACCGGCGTCTCGGGCTCCGGCAAATCTTCCCTGGCCTTCGACACCATCTACGCCGAGGGCCAGCGGCGCTACGTGGAATCGCTGTCAGCTTATGCGCGCCAGTTTCTGGAACGCATGGAAAAGCCGGATGTCGACGAGATCGATGGCATCGCGCCCGCCATCGCCATCCGCCAGAAAAACACCAGCCGCAACCCGCGCTCGACCGTCGCCACATCCACCGAATGCTACGATTTTCTGCGCCTGCTCTATGCGCGAGTTGGGCGCACGTTTTGCCCGGTCTGCGGCACCCGCGTCCAGAAAGACACAGTGGATCAAGTGGCGCGCGAAATGGCCGCGCTCGAGCCGGGGTCGCGCTGGTACGCGCTGTTCCCGGTGACGCAGACGCCGCATCCGGATACGAAAGTTCTGCGCGACCATTTGTTCGAGCTGCGCAAAAAAGGCTTCAGCCGCCTGTTCCAGGGCGCGCGTATTTTCGAATTCTCGACGCCGGAATCGCTGCTCGATATCGAATTTTCGAAGCCGGTCTTCGCGCTGGTCGACCGCGTGGCATTGCCCGCCGCGCCCACGCCCGACCTGCACCAGCGCCTGGTCGACACCATCGAGATCGCGTATCGCGAGGCCGGCGAAATCATTTTCGAAAACGCCGCCGATGCCAGCCGCCTGCGGTTCAGCGAGCGATTCGCCTGCAAATGCTGCGCGACGGATTTCATCGAGCCTGAGCCAGCGCTGTTCAGTTTCAACAGCCCGGCCGGCGCTTGCCCGCGCTGCCAGGGATTCGGCAACACCATCGACTACGACATGGATCTGGTGATTCCTGACAAGAACGCATCACTCGACGAAGGCGCAATCGAGCCGTGGACCAAACCCAAAGGCCGCGAATGGATGGCCAAACTCCGCAAGGCCGTGCTCAATTCGAAGGATCGCAAGGTCCGGTTCAACGTCCCGTTTTGCCAGCTCACCGAAGACGAGAAGGATTTCGTAATGAACGGCGGGGGATCGTTCAAAGGCGTGCGCGGCTTCTTCGAGTTTTTGGAAGGCAAGAAGTATAAGCTGCACGTGCGTGTGTTCCTGAGCCGGTACCGCGGCTACACGCTGTGTCCGGAGTGCAAGGGCGCCCGGCTGCGAAAAGAAGCGCTGTATGTCCGCGTGGGCGGCAAGAACGTGGGCGATGTCGTGCGCCTGAACATTGCCGAGGCGTATGCGTTCTTTGCGAGTTTGGAACTGACCCCGGAAGAGAGCGCCATCGCGGATAAGATCCTCATCGAAATCCAGCAGCGTTTGAAATTCCTAAACGATGTCGGCTTGGATTACCTCACGCTCGACCGGCTGTCGGCCACGCTTTCGGGCGGCGAAGCTCAGCGCATTCAACTCGCGACGTGCTTGGGCTCGCGGCTGGTCGGCGCGTGCTACGTGCTGGATGAGCCTTCGATTGGCCTGCACACGCGCGACACCGCGCGGCTGATCCGCATATTGCATGAGCTGCGCGAACTGAGCAACACGATACTCGTCGTGGAGCACGATCCCGAAGTGATGCGCGCCGCCGACCACATTCTCGATCTCGGTCCTGGCGCGGGCGAAAACGGCGGACGCATTGTGTACGCCGGCACCTTCGCCGACATCGCTCGCGACGGCTCGGCATCGCTCACCGGACGCTACCTGCGCGGCGATTTGCGCGTGGCCGCGCCCCGGAAGCCGCGCTCCGTCGATCCACGCCGCATGCTGCGCGTGATTGGCGCACAGCGGCACAATCTGAAAAATCTGGATGTCGAGATTCCGCTGGGCATGCTGGTGGCGGTGACGGGCGTGTCGGGGTCGGGCAAATCCACGCTGGTGCACGACGTCATTTACAAAGGGTTGGAATCGCGCGTGGCGCGCAAGGCAGAGCAGGAAGCGGCAGCGGATCCGGCGGAGGGCGCATTGCCGGAATCAGCCGCATTGGCGTGCCGCCGCATGGAAGGCGTGGAGTGGATTCGCGAGGTCGTGATGATCGATCAATCGCCGATTGGGCGCACGCCGCGCTCCAATCCCGTTACGTACATCAAGGCTTTCGATCTGATTCGCGCGATTTTCGCCGCCACGCGGGAGGCGAGCAAGCGCAGCTACACAGCGGGGCACTTCTCGTTCAATATCCCCGGAGGCCGCTGCGAGACTTGCCAGGGCGATGGCACGGTGACCGTCGAGATGCAGTTCCTGGCGGATGTCGAGCTGATCTGCGAGGAGTGCAAAGGCACGCGCTACAAGAGCGGCATTCTGGAAATTCGCTATCAGGGGCTGAATATTCACGAGGTGCTGGCGCTCACGGTGGATGAAGCCATGAAGTTCTTCAGCGCCGAGCCGCGCCTGGTGGCAAAGTTGAAAGTGCTGTCCGACGTGGGCCTGGGATATTTGCGGCTGGGTCAATCGGCCACCACGCTTTCCGGCGGCGAAGCCCAGCGCGTGAAGCTGGCAGCGCACCTGGCGCAGGCGACGTCCAAAGGCGCGCTCTATATTTTCGATGAGCCTACGACCGGACTGCACTTCGACGACATCGCCAAGCTGCTGGCGGCCTTCGAGCGCTTGATCGAAAGCGGGGCCAGCCTGCTGGTGATCGAGCACAATCTGGACGTGATACGCGCGGCGGATTGGGTGATCGACCTGGGTCCGGAGGGCGGCGAGCGCGGAGGATTCCTGGTGGCCGCGGGGAGACCGGCGGAGATTGCCAAGGTGAGGGAGTCGTATACCGGGAACTACTTAAGATAAGAATTCCTCACAGAGACGCAGAGTACACAGAGAATTACTAAGAAATTAATTCTTCTTGGTTTTCTCTGCGTTCTCTGCGCCTCAGCGAGAAATGTCTTTAGTTTCCGATCACCAACGACACCGGCGGACTGCACACCGGCTGCGCGCCCGAAACTGCGCACACTTGCACGTTGGTGGTGACGCCCGCCAGATCGCCCGGTACGGTCACATTGACCTGCTGCATTCCCGGAAGTCCCGGCGCCGGCCCCGCATAGTACAAGCTCGGAATTTCGCGACCGGCGATGCGGGCGCTTACCGTTCCGCTTCCCGGGGAGATGAGCCCAGTGGCGAAGACTTGCAGCACGCTCGCGCGTGGGGCCGGGTGCGCCGCACCGTTCAGCGTGTTGTCCTGATTCAGTACGCCGAAAACGCCGGGCGCGACGGGCGCGAGAGACACTGCCGCCGGTGAGCCTGGAATCGCGTCATTGATAATCACCACTTGCGATGTGGTTTTGCCAGCCAGTTTGGCGGGCACCTGCAGGATGATTTGGCTGTCGCTCGTACTCAGTTGCTGGGCCGGTTGTCCGTCGAAAGTAGCCACGCTCCCGCTGCCGAAATTATGGCCGAGAACGGTTGCGAGCGATCCCGCCACCAACGGTCCCGGCTGCAGGGTGGCCGAATTCTGAACCGTCGTCACCGATGGAGATGGATCACCAACAGTGAACGTCACTGGCAGACTGCTGCTGCCCGCTATGGGTCCGGCGTCGATGATCACCGTGGTCGTGTAGGTTCCGGGCGGCACCAGCTCCGGATGGGCGTCGACGCGGAGCGTTTGGGCCGTGAAGCCGGAGGGCGGCGAAAGAGTAAGCCATTGCGGCCCGCTGGTAATCGTTGTCGTGGCCGTCCAAGGCATCTCTCCGCTGCCGGTGTTGTAGAGAATTTCGTACTTGGTTTGCAGGAATGCGCCGGGCGCGGCCGCGAAGTTGAGGGCTGGCCCGCCGACGACCAGATGCGGGAAATACGCTGCGTTACAGTCCGCCAGGGCATCGCAATCGGACAGGGGTGCAACGGCCACGTAGCGCGGCACCGGGCCGGATGACGCTACTCCGACCGTTGATACTGGAGCGAGGGAAACATCCACGTTGGCCAATACCGTGCCTTGGATGGCAGCTGCGGACAGCCCGAGGAAAGTGGGAATCTGCGCGCTCTCGCGCACGAATTGGTTGGAATCTACTGCCTCGTAAACGGCCATGCCCGCGCCTCCGCTGAGCGGTACTTCGGTTGCGCCGTCCAGCGTCGCCGTACCCGCGCCGGGGTAAGTATAAGCTAGCGTTCCGCCGGAGCCATCGGCAGCCGGCGACAGCACGCGCACCAGCAAGAGCGTGCCATCGGCGCTCGCGGCATATTGTCCCCCGGCCTGAGGTGTGCCCAAGTCGCCCGCCGAAGTCTGCGCGACCGCGTCTGAACCGGCGATGGCATCGGGCACGAACAGGCGCGAGCCAGCCGGGAACCCCGAATAATTGAGCATGATGCGGGTTCCGGTATCGCTAAGTGGGTCTTTCTTGCGGAACGCATTGCCGAATCCCTCGGTAACCCGCATGGAAGAGACGCGAGTGCCGGCGGCGAATAGGTTGCTGACGCTGATGGCCGGCGGCAGCGGCGAGCCGGCGCACTGCACGGTCCCGCTGACGACATTCGCCAACAGCGCTCGCTGGGTGATTCCAATGGCCGATATGCTTTGTTCGGCAACGGCGAAGCTCGTGGAAAGCGACGCGGTGATCACCTGCTGGGGCGTGAGGCCAAGCTGGCTCGCGTTGCCCCGCAGGTTGGAGATGCCTATGCTCAAGTTGCCGGAGGCCGGCACGGTGAACGTCAATCCGGTAAAGACGACGCGGTTGGGCGCGGTCAGTTCGCCTACGACGCTCGCGACCACCGGGCCGGCTCCGGTGTCCAAAGTGACAATGGCATCCGTGATGTTGTTCGACGCTATCTTGTTGGTGATATTCACGGAGAGAAACACGGTAAGATTGCCGGTCACGATGGCGCCGGGAGTTCCCTGGGTACAACTCAGCAGAATATCGCCCAGAGGCTCGGTGAGGCCTTCGGAGGCCACAACCACCTGGACGCCGCCCGGAACGCAAACCAGCGGATTCTGAGAGAATGCCGGCCCAGCGCCCAGCAGAACTAATAAAGCCAGTCCACACAGTCCTTTAGATAAGATCACAAGGGTCCCCTTGGGTTTTATATATGACTCACTGCAGGAATTACAACTGCAATTTGGACGCCATGCAAGCCGATAATGGGTACTTAGAGTAAGCCGGGGACTAAAAGTGCGCGCAGGGGCGGGAGACGACCAAGGTGAGTCGAATCGACACAAAATCACCAATCCGAGTACGGAACGCCGTCCGAGCCGGTCTTGTCCGACCCGCTACGCACATCGAAGATTCCGGGCTCGGTCTGGTTCACGCTCTGGGTGGCGTCTTCCATGATGATTTTCCAGGTCGAGTTGGATGACGTAATGGGATCCATCGGCACGTCGCGCAAATAGCCTTCCGTCACCAGATCGGCGAGCGTCTGCGGGCCTTTCTGCTTGTCGTAGGTGTACTCGTCGATCACGGCGCGCATGGTGGTCAAATTATTCTTGAGTACGCTTTCCTTGGCGCGCAGGATGGATTTCTGATAGAGCGGCACGGCGATGCCCACCAGAATTACGATGATGGACATCACGATCAGCAGCTCAATCAGCGAGAAGCCGAGGGAGCGCCGCGTTTGCTTACCACTCGGAATATGAAGTTCCATCCGCAGCCTTTTCCGTGCTCTTGGTGTAAACGTCAAAAACATTCTGGCCGCCGCCGCCGCTCGATTTGGGGTCGTCCTGCATGCTGCGCTTTCCCCAATCGGTGGTATTGGTCATGGGGTCCTTGGGAATCCGGCGGAGGAATCGAATTTTGGTGTTGGCCTGCCCGGCTTTTTTCACGCCTTCGACCAGGATTTCCAAGCTCTCCGGATAGCCTTCGGAACCAAGCTTGGTGGGGCCTAGCAGTCCCTGGTCCGAAGCATCCTTGTATTTGTCGATCGCGTGCCGAATCTCGACCAGGGCCGAGCGGAGCTCACGTTCCCTCTCGCGGCGGACGCGGGCTTTCGCCAGAGGAACCGCCAGGGTCGCGAGCACAAGCATGATGGTAAAAGCCACGATCAGCTCGATCAGCGTGAGGCCTTTGGTCCCTGCTTTCCGGCGTGAAGTCATGACCTGTTGCTATTTTACGCGGACTGTAAGCTGCGGTACCGCGGCGGTGATGGCCTGTCCTTTCGCATTGCGCAGGGTGAATTGCGGAAGGGTCACCGTCGTATCGCCGCGGCCCACCGCCTGGAACACCAGCGTGACAAGCGTCGCTCCGCCCTGGGCGGTGACGCCGGCTGCGCCTGGAAATCGGTTGAGCGCGATGGTGGCCTCACCCTGATCGTTCAAAACATTTTTCGAAAACACTACCTTCTGCCCGTCCTTCCCAAGCAACTCGCCTTGGACCACGTCATTGAGACGCAAAATCTTGGGATCGAACTTGACGGTGAGCGGCGCGGAGAAAAGATCGACGGCGTTCTCGACCACCAGGTTTACAGTAATCGGCTGGTTGAGGGGAACGTTGGCATCCGCCGGGGTGAACATTACGCGCACGTCGCCGGCGGCGATTGTTTCTAGCGGAGCAGAAGGCGGCTTAACATCGGGAGGCGGCTCACCGGCCTGCGGCACGGGCGCCCCTCCAGGTACAAAAGGCAAACCGGGCACCAACGTAGCAGGCGCGGTGCGCGGCGGTGTGAGCGGTACGCCTGTAGTCCCAGGCGCAGGATTGCCCGGCAGTGGAGCCGTGCTTGCCGGAGCTGGGGCTGTCGCGGCGTCGGCGGGCGCCTGTTTACGCGGCGCGTAATTGAGTTTGACAGTAGTCGAGTTGCCTGCCGCGATACCGCGCAGGTTGACGTCGGTGAGGTCCGGGCTGCGCATGATGTGCGGGATGATGGCCAACACAAATTCGCTGTCGTTGGTGGTGATGGTATCGCTGCTGAAAAGATGCCCCAGAATCGGAATGGACGAGAGCCCGGGGACGCCGGTAGTGCTCTTGGTGTCCTGCTTCTGCATCAGGCCGCCCAGCAGGTTCACTTCGCCCTGGCGGAGGCGCACATCGTTGACGATTTTGGACGTGGCGATCACGGGCTGATCGATGCCGCCTAAATTGACGAAGTTGGAGATGTTCGAGATCTCGACTTCCAGATGCAGGGATACTTCATCGGGTCCGTGAATCTTGGGCGTCATGTCGACGATGACGCCTACGTCAATAAACGTGAACTGAGTGTTGACCAATGGGTTGATGCCCACGCCGCCAATGCCGGGTTGAAAGCTGCCCGAGGCGATAGGCTGCCGCGATCCGATCTTGAGGCTGACCTTCTCACCGTCTACGGCGCGCACTTGCGGCGATTGCAGCACTTTGGTGTTGCTGTCGCTGAGCATGGCTTCCAGCAGACCGCCGGGCACAGTGAGCGAAAAGTCGCCGGTGCTGATGCGGCCAACATTCGACAGAGCCACGGAGCTTCCCGTGGAACCGGTTGTGGTGGTTGTTGTCGTAGTGGTGGTCGTCGTGGTCGTGGTTCCCGTGCTGCCTGTGGAAGAGGTAGGGATCGAAATCCCGGACCGCGGTGTAAAAGAAATCGGAGAGTTGATGCCAGTGGGTGCCACCGCGGCCGCCAGATTGAGGGTCTTATTCTTGCTAACCTGCATCACCAGAATGTCCACCACGACTTCGGACCGCGGCTTGTCGAGATCGGCCACGATTTTTTCGGCCAGGGCGATTTTATCCGCTTCCGCCCTCGCGATGACGGCGTTCTGCGCCTGGTAGGTAAATACTTTCTGAATTTCGGCAACGGTCCTCAGCGCGGTGACGATTTCCTGCAGTTCCTGGGCCTTGGTGACGTTTTGCAGGTAGAAAACTTTCACGATCTGTTCTTCAAAATCGCGGCGCTTGGCGGGGTTGTCCTGAGTCACGAAAATAGCATTGCCCGAAAGAGGCTTCCAAAACGATTTGGTCACCATGGCCAGATAATCGAGGGACTCTTCGAGCGTCGTACCGTTGAACTCGATCGACTGGGGCTTGCCGGCCCCGGGCGTCACGAAATCGGGATCGAACAGCACATTGATGCCGGCCAGCTTGCCTAGCGTTTCGAACAATACCTTGGGAGGCTGGTTATTCATCTTGAGCGTGATCGCCTGGGAGTTCAGCGGCTTCAGCTCAGGCAGGGGAAGCATGGTGGCAAACTTCGCCTCCGACTCTTTACGGGAGATTTGCGCCGGGGTGAGCGCCTTTTCTTCAGCCGGCATATCCGGCTTTTTCGCGTTGCGCTCGATCATGCCGCGGGTGCGCCGCGCTTCGTCTTCCGCCATCGACGAGGCCGGGTTGATGGCATAAGCTTTTTCGAAATCGGCCAGGGCCTCGGCAAGCTGCCCCTGTCCGCGGAGTTTCTTGCCGCGATCGATATGAAACTGCGCGACCTCAAAGCGTACGCGCGTAGCCGTTAGCTGGTAGCTGATGTTGGCCGGATCGAGGCTAAGCGCTTGCTCGGCGAGTTCCAAAGCTTTGTCCCACTCTTTGCGCGCCTCGGCGGCCTTAACCTGGGCGATAAGTTTATCCGCCTTGCGGTTGGTCTTGGCAACGCCCACCGGTGCCAAGGCGCAAACGAGCAGGACGCCGACCGCGGCAATCCAAGTTAAGCGATTGGAAGCAGGCATGTTGCCGGTTTTCCTGAGGCGACTGGCGCGTGCGACACGCGTGGTTTCTGGTCTATCATCAAAAGTACTGACGCAGCGTGACTTCCTGCTGTGGAGGGAAAATTGAGAGCAGCCCTTGGCGGATAAAGACCCTGATTTCAAAATATTGAGTGACAACCGCCAGGCCAGCCACAACTATTTCCTGATGGACCGGTTTGAGGCTGGGCTGGTGCTTACCGGCACCGAGGTGAAAGCGGCCCGCGCAGGGAAAGTCCAACTCCGCGAGAGTTACGCGAATATTGCCGGCAACGAAGCTTGGCTGATGAATGCCCACATCAGCGAGTATTCCCACGGCAACATAGCCAATCACGCGCCGATCCGAAACCGCAAGCTCCTGCTGCATCGCCGCGAGATTGACAAACTTCTCGGCAAAACGCGCGAAAAGGGACTGTCGCTGATTCCGATCAAGATCTACCTCAAAAAAGGCCGGATCAAGTGCGAGTTGGCGCTGGCCAAGGGCAAGAAGTTCCACGACAAGCGGGAGACGGAACGGGCGCGCACGGCCGAAGCCGAGGCGCGGGCGGCGGTCCGGCAAAGCAAGGCCAATCAGGGAGGCAGATAGACGCATGCAGATCAAGGTTGAGAAGAGTCCATTGGCGGCATTGACGGGCGATGCGCTGGTGGTGGTGGCGTTCGAAGGCTCGCGGGATGACCGTTTTGCGCCGGCGCTGGCGGACCTTTACACCTCAGGCGAGATTGCCGGCAAGGCGCTCGAAATGACGCTGGTTCACCAGGCTCCCGGATCGAAGGCCCGGCGCCTGCTTCTAGTGGGCGGGGGACCGGCGGACAAGTTCGGCTCCGCGGAGTTACGGCGCGCGGCAGCGGCGGCCGTGCGATTTCTCAAACCTAAATCCGTGCTGGATATTACGATGCTCTTGGAGGCGGGCTTCGCAACGGCCGAAGACGTGGCGGCGGCGGTGGAGGGCGCGCTGCTGGGCGATTACGAGCCCGACATCCACAAGAGCGAGAAAAAAGACGTCAAAACCGTGAAGCAGTTCACCGTGGCGGTGCCGGGCGGCGGGGCGGAATTGGATGCCGCGGCCGAGCGCGGACGCATCCTGGGCGAATCACAAAACCTGGCCCGTGAGCTGGGCAACGAACCCGCCAACCGGATGACGCCTTTGCGCCTGGCTGAGCGCGCCCGGCAAATGGCTGCCGAGCAAGGGCTCGAGTGCGAAGTCCTGGATCAGGACCGCATGAAGCAGCTCGGAATGGGCGCGCTGCTGGGTGTGGCAATGGGCAGCGCCGAGCCGCCCGCGCTGATCGTGCTGCGGTACCGTCCGGTCTCCGCCAGCAGCGAGGCGCATCTCGGCCTGGTGGGCAAAGGCGTAACCTTCGACACAGGCGGCATCAGTATCAAACCCGCCGATGGTATGGAGAAAATGAAGTACGACATGATGGGGGGCGCGGCGATGATTGGGGCGATGCGCGCTATCGCGCAACTGAAGCCGCCGCTCGCGGTGACGGCTTTTATCCCTGCGGTCGAAAACATGCCGGGCAGCCGCGCACAGCGGCCGGGCGACATCGTTACTACTCTCTCCGGCAAAACCGTGGAAGTTCTGAATACCGACGCCGAAGGCCGGCTCATTCTGGCGGACGCGCTGGTCTACGCGCGCCAGCAGGGATGCACGCATCTGATCGATGCCGCCACCCTCACCGGCGCGGTCGTCGTGGCGCTGGGCCACATCAACACCGGTGCTTTCGCCAACGACGACACGCTGCTGGAAAAATTGCTGGCCGCAGCCCGCGCCGAGGGCGAGAAGACTTGGCCGATGCCGATGGACGAAGAGTACAAAGATCTGCTCAAGAGCGCTTTCGCCGATCTGGGCAACATCGGCGGCCGCTGGGGTGGGGCGATCAGCGCCGCCATTTTTCTCAAGGAATTTGCCGATCCGGCGCCGTGGGTGCACCTGGACATCGCCGGCACGGCGTGGCTGGACGACGCCAAGCCCTATATGGCCAAAGGGCCGACAGGCGTGTGCGTACGCACGTTCGTTAATCTGGCGATGAACTGGAACGGCTAGCGGCTTTTTCGGAGCGCAGAAACTCGATGATAAAGCGGTCGCGGCGCGCCTTCACTTCGGCGATGGATTTCTTGGACCAATCGTAAAAGCCTTTTCCTGTTTTAACACCGAGATCGCCGCGGGCCACCATGGCGTGATAGTAATCCGGCGCGTGCGGCAGGTTGTAGAGGTCGCCGGAGACGTACTCGTTGATGCTCAAAGCCATGTCGAGGCCTACGGCATCCTGATGTTCGAAAATGCCGTAGGCCGGGAAACGCAGGCCAAAGCCCTTCTTGGCCACCGTGTCGACATCTTCGACATCGGCGATTCCTTCGGCGACGATGTGCACGGCCTCCCGGACCAGAGCCATTTGCAGGCGGTTGCCCAACTGTCCGGGGCGGTCTTTCTTCACCACGACCGGCGTCTTGCCGCAGGCCACGAGAAGTTCGCGCACCCTCGACACGGCTTCAGGCAAAGTGCGCTCGCCACGCACGATTTCAACCAACGGCATCAGATGCGCCGGGTTCCAGAAATGGGTGGTTAACACGCGCTCCGGGCGGCTGCAAGCCGAGGCGATGGCGGTGATGCTGAGGCCGGACGTATTGCTGGCCAGCACGGCGTCAGGCCTGGCCACGCCATCCATGCGCGCGAATAGCTCCTGTTTGAACGCCATATTCTCCGGCGTCGATTCGATTACCAGATCCACATGCGCGATGGCGGCGTCGAAATCCGAGGAAGCGCTGAGGGCCGCCGCCGCTTGCGTGGCCGCGTCCACCTCCGCCAGGCCATTCTTTGCGAGCGATCGCAAGTGGGCGTGAGCGGCATCGAGGCCGCGGGTAGCGGTCTCGGAAGTCCGGCTTACAATGACGGCAGGGACGCCACCCAAAGCCAGGGTTACAGCGATGCCGGGACCCATCATTCCGGTACCGATGACGGCGGCAGTATGAAAGCGGGTGAGAGACATGCTGCGCAGTATAGCTGAAGGCAGTCGGTCAATCAAATCAGATATCATTGTCTGAATATTGCAAAATAGAAGTTATAGTTCTATATTGCAGATATGTATTTGTCCCGCATCAGCGCTCCCCGGCTGCAAGGCCTGGTCCGGCAGTTTCCCGCCGTGGCCGTCCTCGGGCCGCGCCAATGCGGCAAGACCACGCTGGTGCGGCAGCTTTTTCCCCATGCCGAGCTGTTCGACCTGGAGCGCCCCTCCGATGTCACCCGCCTGGAGTCCGACCCGGAGTACACGCTGCGCACTCTCAAAGGACCGGTGATTCTGGACGAGGTCCAACGCATGCCGGCCCTGTTTCCGATATTGCGTGCTCTGATCGACGAGCGCCGCCGGACGCGCAGCCGCTTTATTCTGCTAGGTTCGGCTCACCCCACCTTGGTACGAGGCATTTCGGAGTCGCTGGCCGGGCGCATCGGCTTTCTAGATCTTTTCCCTCTGTGTTACGCCGAGGTGGCAGCAACGCGCGTTACGTTGGCCGATCTCTGGCTGAGGGGCGGGTTTCCGGAGCCGTGTCTGCATCCGGCCCGCCGTTCCCGCCGCGACTGGATGGACGGCTACATCCGCACCTTTCTCGAGCGTGACCTTGCCGGATTGGCTCTGGACGTCTCGGCGGCGCAGGTCCGGCGTTTCTGGAACATGCTGGCGTACGCTCACGGCACCATCTGGAACGCCTCGGAGCTGGGGCGCGCGCTGGGCTTGTCGTATCACACGGTGAGCCGCTACGCCGATATTCTGGAGCAGGCCTTTCTGCTGCGCCGCCTGCCGCCGTATTTCGTGAATCTGAACAAGCGCATGGTTAAGAGCCCCAAGATATACCTCACTGACACCGGTTTACTGCATGCGTTTCTGGGAATCGAAAGCGCCCGCCAGTTGGACGTTTCGCCGCAGCGAGGCGCCAGTTGGGAGGGCTTCATCATTGAGCAGATCGTGCGGCGGGAGAAGTTGGCTCACCCGGCCAGCCAATTTTATTTCTGGCGTACTGCCACGGGCCAAGAGGTGGATTTGATTGTCGAGCGCGGCAGCGAGC
>Ga0070731_10001740_pt1 | contig 21925 bp, 23 predicted proteins | sample Coa_R1_2_FD_66448 | JGI IMG/M metagenome (GOLD analysis project Ga0070731, IMG submission 66448) | Surface soil microbial communities from Centralia Pennsylvania, which are recovering from an underground coalmine fire - Coalmine... | ecosystem: Environmental > Terrestrial > Soil > Unclassified ... | reverse complement strand
GACGGCATCGATCCGCAGAACTGGGACGCGCTCAACAACTCGCCGGACAAGCCCCTCAACAATCGCGCGCTGCGCGGCCAGTATCCACCGGGTTCCACGATCAAGCCGTTCATGGCGCTCGCCGCTCTCGAGTACCGCAAGCGCTCGCCGGAGTTCACGATCTCGGACCCCGGATATTTCTCGCTCGCCGGCGTGCAGCACCGCTATCGCGACTGGAAGCCCGGGGGCCACGGCATGGTGAACATGCACCGCTCGATCGTGGTCTCGTGCGACACGTACTACTACGGCCTCGCGAACGAGCTCGGCATCGACCTCATCCACGATTTCCTCACGCGCTTCGGGTTCGGCTCGCGCACGGGCATCGACATCGACGGAGAGCTGTCGGGACTCGCGCCTTCGCAGGAATGGAAATCGCAGCGCTTCGGCCAGAAGTGGTACGCCGGCGACACGGTGAGCGTGGGCATCGGCCAGGGCTACATGCTCGCGACGCCGCTGCAGCTCGCCGCCGCCGTTGCCACGATCGCAAACAACGGGGTGGCGGTTCATCCCCACCTGCTCAAATCCGTGCAGGACGCGAAGACGCAGGAGCTGCGCCCGTGGAAAGCGATGGCATCGGCCGACCTGCCGCTGGTGAGGCCCGAGAACCTCGCATTCGTGCGCGACGCGATGGTGGACGTCACGAAGCCCGGCGGCACGGCGGCGCAGGCGGGCGCCGGCGCGCCTTACGCGATCGCCGCGAAAACCGGGACCGCGCAGGTCGTCGCGATGAAGCAGAACGAGAAGTACGACGAGCGCCGCCTCAAGCAGGAGCATTGGGACCACGCGCTGCTCGTCGCGTTCGCGCCCGCCGACGACCCGAAGCTCGCGCTCGCGATCCTCGTCGAGAACGGCCGGCACGGCGGCACCACCGCGGGCCCGATCGCGCGCGAGGTGTTCGACTACTACCTGCTCGGCAAGAAACCCGCGAACCTGAAGCCGCTCGATCCGGGCGCCGAGGCCGACGATGAACATGATTAGCCGTATCTTCGACATCGTCTCGCGGCGCATCGACGGACCGCTGATGGCGGCACTCGCGCTCACGCTCGCCCTCGGGCTCACCGTCGTGTATTCGGCTTCGGGCGGCGCCTCGTTCGAGCGCGCCTTCTCCCAGGGGCGCAACCTTGCGATGGCGGTCTTCGCGCTCTGGCTCTTCGCGCAGATCCACCCGCAACTGCTCATGCGCCTCGCGTTTCCCGCCTACGTGGTCGGCCTCGCGCTGCTGGTCGGCGTGGCGCTCTTCGGCGAGGTCCGCAACGGAGCGCGGCGCTGGCTCAACCTGGGCATCACCACGATCCAGCCCTCGGAAGTGATGAAGATCGCCGTGCCTCTCGTCCTCGCGTGGTATTTCCATCGCCGCGAGGAAGGCCTTCGCTTCCGCGATTTCGCCGTCGCGGCGCTGCTCCTCGTGCTTCCCGTGGGGCTCATCGTCCGGCAGCCGGACCTCGGCACGGCGCTGCTCATCTTCGCATCGGGCTTCTTCGTGATCTTCCTCGCGGGGCTTTCGTGGAAGGTGATCGGGTCGATGTTCGCCGCCGGCGCGGTGAGCCTGCCCTTCCTCTGGTCCGTGATGCACGACTACCAGCGCAAACGGATCCTCACGCTCATCGACCCCTCGGAGGATCCGCTCGGCGCCGGCTACCACATCATCCAGTCGACGATCGCCATCGGTTCGGGCGGCATCCTCGGCAAGGGCTGGCTGAACGGCACCCAGGCCCAGCTCGACTTCGTGCCGGAGCGCTCCACGGACTTCATCTTCGCCGTGTTCGGCGAGGAGTTCGGCCTCGTGGGCACGGTGGTGCTCATCGCGCTCTACGTGCTCATCATCGCGCGCGGCATGATGATCGCGGCGAACGCGACCAACACGTTCTCGCGCCTCACGGCCGGCGCCATCACGCTCACGTTCTTCACCTACGCGTTCGTGAACATGGGGATGGTGAGCGGGATCCTCCCGGTGGTGGGCGTCCCGCTGCCGATGATCAGCTACGGCGGCACGGCGCTCCTTTCGATGCTGGCGGGATTCGGCATCCTCATGTCGATCTCGACCCACAAGCAGCTGGTGTCGAGTTGAGGCGCGAGTTCGGATGGGTCGCCCTGACCCTCGCGTTCGTTCTCGCGGCCTGCGGCACGGCGCCGAAGAAACCGGCGCAAACCGTCGAGGGGCCGAAGAAGCCGTCCTACTATTCCGACGACGGTCCGCCGGAGAGCATCCCGTCGAATCTCGCCGAGATCGCCGACGCGGTGCCGAGGGACGAGGCGTACAACCGCTTCGCGAACAAGCCCTACACCGTCTTCGGCAAGACCTACGTGCCGGTGCTCAACAAGGAGCCCACGAAAGAGCGCGGCATCGCGTCGTGGTATGGAAAGAAATTCCACGGGCAGAAGACCGCCTCGGGTGAAACGTACGACATGTTCGCGATGACCGCGGCGCACCCGACGTTGCCGATCCCGAGCTACGCGAAGGTGACGAACCTGAAGAACGGGAAGTCCGTCGTGGTGCGCGTGAACGACCGCGGGCCGTTCCACACCGATCGCATCATCGACCTGTCCTACGCCGCGGCATCGCGCATCGGCATCGCCGCGCCCGGAAGCGGCCTCGTGGAAGTCGAGCGCGTCTTCGCGGTTCCGGGAGGCGGAGCGGTCGTGGTGGCGGCCACGGCACCGCCACCTCCCGCCGTCGTCGAGACGCCGATGGTGATCGAGGACAAGGGTCTCTGGTTGCAGATCGGCGCCTTCTCGAGCCGCGAGAGCGCCGACATCTTCCGCGAGCAGGCGGCCCGCGACCTGTCCTGGAACAACGAGCCGCTCGACGTCGCCCCCCGGGACGGATTTTTCCGCGTGCGCCTCGGTCCCTACAGGAGCCGGGAGGAAGCCAATGCAATCGCCGACAAGGTGCGTGAGACGCTGGGGTACGCCCCCACCATGACCAACCAATGAGATCGATGAAGAAGATCCTCGCCCTGCTCGCCGCCTGCGCCGCCACTTTCACGATGGCCCAACCCGTCACGCCACCACCGATCGCCGCGCGGGCCTACGTCGTGATGGACCTGCTCTCGGGCGCGACGCTCGCCGCCGCGAACGAAGACGACCGCGCGGAACCTGCGTCGCTCACGAAACTCATGACGGCGTACGTGGTTTTCGCGGCCATCAAGTCGGGCAAGCTGGACCCCGCGCGCGAAGTGACGGTCTCGACGAACGCGGCGAAGGCGACCGGATCGCGCATGTTCCTCGCCGCGGGCACGAAGGTCGCCGTTCCCGACCTCATCACGGGCCTGGTCGTGCAATCGGGCAACGACGCCGCAATCACGCTCGCCGAAGCGGTGGCCGGCTCCGAGGACGCATTCGTCCCGATGATGAACGCCGAGGCCGCGCGCCTGGGCCTCAAGGGAACGAACTTCGCCAACGCGAGCGGGCAGCCCTCGCCGAACCACTACTCGACCGCGCGCGACATCGCCACGCTCGCCATCGCCCTGATCCGCGATTTTCCGGATCGCTATCCGCTGTATTCCCAGCGCGAATACAGCTACAGCAAGATCACCCAGGCCAACCGCAACCGGCTCCTCTGGACCGATCCCACCGTGGACGGAATGAAGACCGGGTTCACGGAATCCGCGGGCTACTGCCTCGTGGCGAGCGCGAAGCGCGGCGGGCGGCGCCTCGTATCCGTGCTGCTGGGCGCGCAGTCCGACGGGCTTCGCACCTCGGAGAGCCAGAAGCTGCTGAACTTCGGCTTCCAGGCTTACGAGACGCGGCTGCTCTATCACAAGGGCCAGGCGATCGCCTCGCCGGAGGTGTTCAAGGGAACGCAGTCGAGGGTCCCGCTCGGTTTCGATCGCGACGTCTGGCTCACGATGCCGCGCGACCGGTTCACCGGAGTGGCCGCGGTGCTGGAGACGCGGGAGCCGCTCGTGGCGCCGCTTGCCGCGGGTCAGAAAGCGGGGATAATGAAGCTCACGCGCGACCATCTGCCGGTGGCCGAATTCCCCGTCGTCTCGCTCGAGGACGTGCCCGTCGGCGGCTTCCTCTCCCGCGGCTGGGACACCCTGCGATTGCTCTTCACTCCATCCCCCTCATGAACGCTCCCATCGCCCACTTCAACGGCAAGCTGCTGCCGCTCGACCAGATCCACATCTCGCCCCTCGACCGCGGGTTCATCTTCGGCGACGGCGTCTACGAGGTGATCCCCGTGTACGGCGGCGTGCCGCTGCACGCCCGCGAGCACTTCGAGCGGCTGCAAAGGTCCATGGACGAGATCCGCCTCGTGAATCCGCACGGCATCGAATCCTGGATCGAGCTCACCTACGCGCTGCTCGCGCACCATCCGGGAAACCAATCCGTGTACATCCAGGTCACGCGCGGCGCGCCGGAGAAGCGCGACCACGTGATCCCGGCCAAGCTCGAGCCCACTGTGTTCATGATGTGCTACCCGCTCGCGTCCCCGTCGAGGGAATCCGTCGAGAACGGCGTGAAGTGCGTGACGGCGCGCGATTTCCGCTGGGAGAAGTGCAACATCAAATCCACGTCGCTCCTCGGCAACGTGCTCGCGCGCCAGATCTCGGCGGACGCGGGCGCCACGGAGACGATCCTGCTGCGCGACGGCTTCCTCACGGAAGCCTCGGCGTCCAACGTGTTCGTCGTGAAGGACGGCGTGGTGGCCGCCGCGCCGAAGGACAACATGATCCTGCTTGGAATCACCTACGAGCTCCTCGTGAAGCTCGCCGCGGAGGGCGCGTTCAAGCTCGAGGTTCGGCCCATCCCCGAATCGGAGCTGAGGAGCGCCGACGAAGTGTGGCTCTCGTCTTCGACCAAGGAAGTGCTCGCGGTCACGACGATCGACGGCAAACCCGTGGCCAGCGGCAAGCCCGGGCCGGTCTTCAAGCGCATGCACGCGCTCTACCAGGACTACAAGGCGAAGCTCGTCCGCGCGAGCACGGTCGCCGCGTGATGGACATGAGCGAGGCCCCCGCCAAGGGCGAATCCCTCCTCACCTTCCCGTGCGTCTTTCCGCTGAAGGTGATGGGACGCCGCGAGGACGGCTTCGCGCAGACCGTCTGCGAGATCGTGCAGCGCCACGCGGAAGATTTCCACCCGGGCACGCTCGAGATGCGGGCGTCGAAGAACGGGCGATACCTTTCACTCACGGTGACGATCAACGCGAGGTCGCGCGAGCAGCTCGACGCGCTCTACCAGGAGCTCTCGAAGCACCCGCAGGTCATCATGGTGCTGTGATCAGGCGCTCGCTCGGGCTCGTGGCCTACGAGCCCACGTGGCGCGCGATGCAGGAGTTCACGCGATCGCGCGGACCCGATACCGGGGACCAGGCGTGGCTCGTCGAGCATCCGCCCGTATTCACGCTGGGACTCGCCGGGCGGCGCGAGCACGTGATCGATCCCGGCAACATCCCGGTCGTCGCGACCGACCGTGGCGGACAGGTCACCTACCATGGACCCGGACAAGCCATCGTGTACGTCCTCCTCGATTTGCGCCGCCGCGGGCTTGGCGTGAAGGAGCTCGTGCGGCGCCTCGAGCAGGGCGCCATCGATCTGCTCTCCGGATATGGAATCGAGGGTGAACGCCGCGCGGGAATGCCGGGCGTCTACGTGAAGGGCGCGAAGATCGCAGCCATCGGCCTCAGGATCGCGCGCGGCTGCAGCTATCACGGGATCGCCTTGAACGCCGAGCTGGACCTGGAACCGTTCGGGCGGATCGATCCTTGCGGCTACCCGGGCCTCGCCTCGACCCGCCTCGCCGACCTGGGGGCGCGTGATAGCATTCATGCAGTGCAGCAAAGGCTCGCTGAACGCCTCGAAAAATGCCTGGACCCGACCTGAAGACCGCGCAGAAACGCGCGCTCAAGACCGACCGAATCCCCATCAAGATCGTGCCTTCGGAGCCGCTCCGAAAGCCCGAGTGGATCCGCGTGCGCGCGGGCGGCGGGGAACGGTTCACCGAGATCAAGAAGATCCTGCGCGAGGCGAACCTCCACACGGTCTGCGAGGAAGCGTCGTGCCCGAACATCGGCGAATGCTTCGGCCACGGGACGGCGACCTTCATGATCATGGGCGACCTGTGCACGCGCCGCTGCCCCTTCTGCGACGTGGCGCATGGCCGCCCGCAGCCGCTCGACGTGGACGAGCCGCGGCACCTGGGCGAGACAATCGCGAAGATGAAGCTGCGCTATGTCGTGATCACGAGCGTGGACCGCGACGACCTGCGCGACGGCGGCGCGCAGCATTTCGTCGACTGCATCCGCGCCGTGCGCGAGCTCTCGCCGGGCACGCGGATCGAGATCCTCACGCCGGATTTCCGCGGGCGGCTGGAGCGCGCGATCGCGATCCTCGACGCATCGCCGCCGGACGTCATGAACCACAACCTCGAGACGGTGCCGCGGCTCTACCGCCAGGCGCGGCCGGGCTCGGACTACGCGCATTCCCTGCAACTGCTCGCGCAGTTCAAGGCGAAGCATCCGGGCGTGCCGACGAAGTCGGGCCTCATGGTGGGCCTGGGCGAGACCAATGACGAGATCCTCCAGGTGATGCGCGACCTTCGCGCGCACCAGGTCGACATGCTCACCGTGGGCCAATACCTGCAGCCTTCGAAGCACCATCTGCCAGTCGCGCGCTTCGCCCATCCGGACGAATTCCGCATGTTCGAGGTCGAGGCCACGAAGATGGGCTTCGTGAATGCGGCGTGCGGCCCGATGGTCCGATCGAGCTATCACGCGGACCGGCAAGCGAAGGACGCGGGCGCCCTGTGAGGGAACGCCTGCGCGCGCGCGCAGCCGTCCGCCGCCCGACGTCGCTGCAGATCGCGCTCGCCGACCGCATCGGCCAGCTCGACCCCGCCTCGTGGGACGCGGCCAGCGCCGGACAAAGCTTTTTCTTCTCGCGCCGATACCTCGAGATGCTGCAGGCGGTCGCGCCCGAGAATGTCGAGCCGCGCTTCGCGCTCGTATGCCGCGGCGACGAGCCTCTCGCGGGCGTATGCGCGCAGGTGATCCGCGTCAGCCTCGAGCAGGTGGCGAGCCCGCGGACCAAGGCGGTCCTCAAGGGACTGGAAGACCGGGTGACGCAGCGCGTGCTCGTGTGTGGCAACGCGCTCACGTTCGGCATGCATGCCGTGTGCTTCGCGCCGGGAACCGACCGGGCGCGCGCATGGCCCGGCGTGGCCGAGGCGCTGTATCGCATGCGGCGCGCGGAGAAGCTCGCCGGCCACATGGATCTCGTCGTCATCAAGGATCTTCCGGGAACGCTTCGCGGGGAATCCGAAGTCCTCGGCAAGCTCAGCTATGGCCTGGTGGAGACCGAGCCCGACATGGTGCTCACGCTCGATCCATCGTGGCGATCGCATGCCGACTACCTCGGCGGCCTCGTCTCGAAGTACCGCAGCGACGTGAAGGCTCGCGTGATCAAGCGGTTCGACGAGGCGGGCTGCCGCATCGAAGCCCTCGATGCGGCGCAAGCGGGCGAGCTCAGCGACGAGCTTCACGCGCTCTACCTCCAGGTGCACGGCGGCGCGTCGCTGCGCCCCTTCACGCTTCGACCCGAATACTGGGCCGCGATCGTTCGCGCGGCCGGCGACGATGGCTCCCTGCTGGTGGCGCGGCGCGAGGGCAAGGTGCTCGCCTTCATCGTCACTCTGCGCGACGGCGACACCGCGATCGCCTATCACATCGGATTCGACCGCGAGGTGGCGGGCGCGGGAGTTCCGCTCTACCTGCGGATGCTGCACGCCTCGGTCGAGCAATCGATTCGATTCGGCTGCAGGCGCGTGTCGTTCGGGCGCACGGCGCTCGAGCCCAAGGCTCGCCTGGGATGCAAGCCCGAGCCGATGTTCGTCTGGGCGCGGCACCGGCACCCGGTGCTCAACCGGATGCTCAAGCCCCTGCTTCGGTTCATCCAGCACGAGGAAGCGCCGGACATCGACCCGTTCAAGAAGGCCAGTTGATTCCCACACCCGCATGGTGTAAATAAGCGGAAGTCATCCGGCGCTTCATACTCCCACTCATGGACCGATTCAAGGAGCTCACGACCTTCGTCGAGGTCGCGCAACGCGGAAGCCTCTCCGCGGCGGCGCGCGAGGAAGGCATCACGCCCGCGATGGTGGGAAGGCGGATCGACCAGCTCGAAGAGCGCCTCGGCGTGAAGCTTTTCAAGCGCTCCACGCGCAAGGTGACGCTCACGCCCGAGGGCACTACCTTCTACGAAGACTGCAACCGGCTCCTGGGAGAGCTGCGCTCGGCGGAAGACGCGCTGTCCGTGGGAGCGAAGAGCGCGTCGGGACGGCTCATCGTCACCGCGCCCACCTCGTTCGGACGCAAGCACATCGCGCCGCACCTGTCGGCGTTCATCGCCGAGCACCCGAACCTCGCGATCACGCTGCACCTGTCGGAGCGCCTCGTGGACCTCAAGAACGAGCGCTTCGACCTCGCGATCCGCATCGCCGACCTCAAGAGCGCGGACCTGATCGCGGCGAAGCTCGCGCGCAACCACCGCGTGGTTTGCGGCTCGCCCGCTTACTTCAAGCGCGCAGGCAAGCCCAAGGCCCTCGTCGAGCTTTCGAAGCACAACTGCCTCGTCACGAGCACCGAGGACGGGGCCGCGGACTCGTGGAGCTTCCTCGACAAGGGCAAGCCGGTCTCGGTCAAGGTCGCGGGCAACCTCCAGTGCAACGACGGCGAGGTGCTCACGCGCTGGGCCATCGCCGGGGAGGGCCTCGCGTGGCGCAGCGCCTGGGAAGTGAGCGAGGAAGTGAAGCGCGGAAGGCTCGCGACGGTGCTCGACGACTATGCGTTCCCGGGAAACAACATCTACGCCGTCTATCCGGAGCGGCGGCTGCTTCCGGCGAAGGTGAAGTTTTTCATCGACTTCCTGAGAAGGACGTTCGGGGACCCGCCCTACTGGGAGTAGCTACCTGAACTGCTTCACGACGTGGTGCTGGCGCCGGCTCACCGGCAGCTTCTCGCCCGTCCCCTTCACCACGACCGTCCAGCCCGATTCGCTCTCCTCGGCGTTGCGCTCGAAGCCGGCGATCGCGGCGCGCGCCACCAGGCAGTTGCGATGCACTCGCACGAAGGCGTCGGCGAATTCCTCCTCGAGGTGCGTGAGCGATTCCTCGACGAGGTGCTCGCGGTCCACAGTGCGCACGGTCACGTACTTGAGCTCGGCACGCAGGTAGAGCACTTCGGCGAGCGGCACGAGGATGATCTTGCCGCGCTCGTGCACCGAGAGGTGCCGGCGTGGAAGGTTCGCGGCGGCATCGAGGGCTTCACGGCTCACTTTCGGGGCGGCCCGCGTCTTGCTGAGCGCGGCGAGCAGGCGCTCCACGCGGATCGGCTTCAGCAGGTAGTCGATCGCGTTCACCTCGAAGGCCTTGATCGCGTAGGTGTCGAACGCCGTCGTGAAGATGATCGCGGGCGGTTCCTGCATGCCGGCGATGTGGCGCGCGGCTTCCATGCCGTCCATCTCGGGCATGCGGATGTCGAGGAGGACGATATCCACGCCCTCCCGGTTCAGCACGTCGAGCGCTTCGCGGCCATTGCGCGCCTCGTCCACGATCGCGAGCGGGAACGATTCGCGGCACTCGTCCAGCAGGTCGCGGAGCCTCGCGCGCGCGGGCGCCTCGTCGTCGGCGATGAGGATGCGCGCGGTGTCCTTGTCGGCCAGCATCAGGACGCGGCCGTTGTGATGTAGGGAATGCGGATCGTCACGTGGTAGTGCCCGTCCTTCACCTCGGAATGCATGCTCGCTTCCACGTCGAAATGCAGCTGGAGGCGCTCGCGGATGTTGTCGGTGGCCATGCGATTGCCTCCCATGTGCTTGCCCGGGCCCGAATAGGGGTTCCTCAAGTCCATCACCAGTTGCGTCCCGGAGCGCGAGATGTCGATCTCGATCTCCCCGCCGGTCTCGATGGGCTCGATGCCATGGTAGACGGCATTCTCGACCAGCGGCTGCAGGATGAGGGGCGGCACGAGCGCATCCCCGGGCATCGTAGCCGTGCGCCAGACCACGCGCAGCCGCTCACCGAGGCGCAGCTCCTCCAGCGCGAGGTACTGGCGCGCGAGGTCCACCTCGTTCGAGAGCGGCGCGAGCGTCCGGTTGTCGGCCATGAGCACGCGGAAGAGGTCGGCGAGGTCCTCCAGCGCGCGCTCGGCGCGCCGGGGCTCCGAGCGGATGAGCGACAGCACCGCGTTGATGCTGTTGTAGAGGAAATGGGGCCGGATCCGCGCCTGCAACGCCTGGATCCGGGCCTCCGCGACCGCGGGCGACAGCGCGCGGGCCCGCAGGTCGAAGTAGGCGATGGTGACCGCGCTCACGAAGAAGACGAGGAAGGCCACCTGCCCGAAGGACATCGGGCGCTGGTCGAAATCGAATTGCTGCGACGCCTCGAAGAAGACCCACGTGACCCCGAGCTCGAATGCCGCGAGCAGCGCGATCGCACCCACGTATCCGATCGCATGCAGCCAGCGCCGCGCGACGCACAGGACCACCAGCGAGAGGATCAGGACCGGCTCGCCGAAAGCGGCGAAAACGAGGAATTCGAACCAGATCTCGCTCACCGTGGGCGCGCGGATCACCGCGGCGGCGGCAAGCAGCACGTTCACGACGACCAGCGAGCGCAGCATCACGCCGACGTTGCAGAAATTCGGCAGGCGGATGCCCGTACCGGTCTGATTTATACTCGCCACGGTTCCCCATTTTGGCCATTGCCGCCGCCTCCATGCAAGAAGACGACAAGTCCGGCTCGAAATCGGCGGGCAAGGCATGGTCGGGACGCTTCGCCGAGCCCATCGACGGCCTCACGCGCCGCTTCAACGCTTCCGTCCCCTTCGACAAGCGCCTCGCCGAGTTCGACATCGAAGGTTCCCTCGCGCACGCTCGCATGCTCGCGCGGGCGAAGCTCATTTCGGCCGCCGACCTGGCCGCGATCGAGCGGGGCATGGCGAAGATCGTGAAGGAGATCCGGTCCGGCCGCTTCGAATGGTCGCTCGACCGCGAAGACGTGCACTTCAACATCGAGCATCGCCTGACGGAGATCGTGGGCGAAGCCGGAAAGAGGCTGCACACGGCGCGCTCGCGCAACGACCAGGTGGCGACCGACATGCGGCTGTGGCTGCGGACCGAGATCGACAACCTGTCGAAGCTCCTGCGCGCGGTCCGCAGGGCGTTGCTCGACCTCGCCGCGCCCCACGTGGCGACGCTCATGCCGGGATTCACCCACCTCCAGGTGGCGCAGCCCGTCACGTTCGGCCACCACCTCATGGCTTATTTCGAGATGTTCACGCGGGACGCGGAAAGGCTCGCCGATTGCCGCAAGCGGGTGAACCGCCTGCCGCTGGGCGCGTCCGCGCTCGCGGGAACGAGCTTCCCCATCGATCGCGAATGGGTCGCGCGCGCCCTCGCGTTCGACGGCGTCTGCGAGAATTCCATGGACGCGGTCTCCGACCGTGACTTCGCCGTCGAATTCCTGGCCGCCGCGTCGCTTTGCATGGCGCACGTGTCGCGCCTTTCGGAAGAACTGGTGCTGTGGTCGAGCCCGGCGTTCGGCTTCGTGAAGATCGCCGACCGCTTCTGCACGGGGTCCTCGATCATGCCCCAGAAGAAGAATCCCGACGTGCCGGAGCTCATGCGGGGCAAGTCGGGGCGCGTGTTCGGATCGCTGGTGGCGATGCTCACGGTCATCAAGGGCCAGCCCCTCGCCTACAACAAGGACAACCAGGAAGACAAGGAGCCGCTCTTCGACGCGGTGGACACGCTGCGCGACGTGCTCGAGATCCTCGCTGCGCTGCTGAAAGGCGTGAAACCTCAGGCCGCGCGCATGCGCAAGGCCCTCGACGAAGGATTCGCGACAGCCACGGACCTCGCAGACTACCTCGTGAGGAAGGGCATGCCGTTCCGTGATGCACACGAAGTCGTCGCGCGCGCGGTTCGCGCCGCCGAGCGCGCCGGCAAGGATCTCGCCGCCCTCACGCTCGCCGAGTTGAAGGCGTTCTCGCCGCTCATCGGCAAGGACGTGCGGGCCGTGCTTACCCCCGAAGGCTCGGTCGCTTCCCGCAATCACATCGGTGGCACCGCGCCCGAGGCCGTTCGCGCCGCGATCGCGCGGGCACGCAAGCGCCTCTAGACCGCTTCCTCGACCTTCGCCTGGTAGATGCGGCAGATCCTGCGGGTCTCCGGACCCGAGAGCCGGTCGCCCATGCGTCCGCAGCGGTAGATGCGCTGCGAGAGCTTCTGCGACCAGCTGCACGTCTGGCAATCGCCGAACATCGTCCCCTCGTTGTCGTCCTGCAGCGTCTCGAGCGCCTCGCGAAGCGCCGATACGGCGTTGCGGATGCGGTTGGGGCTGATGTTGCGCGTCGCGTTCTGCCACGCGAGCGCGGGCTGCAGCTCGTAGAGCAGCCGCTCGCCGGCCGCCGACAGGCGAAGGCGCACGACGCGCCGGTCGATGTCGTCCTCGAATCGCTCGATCAGGCCGCGGCGGTCGAGGAGCAGCAGGGTCTGCGACACGGTGCCCTTCGTGAGGCCCAGGTAGTCTGCGAGCGCCTGAGGCGTGTTCGAGTAGCGGTTGGCCTTGCTAAGATAGACCAGCGCCTGGAGATGCACCGGCTGCAGGCTCTCGTCGGTGCCCGATTTGCGAAGCTCGGTTCGCATGAGGTTCCCGAGCCGTTCGACCAGCTCGAGAAGGACGAGCGGATTCTTGTCCAGGCGTCCCTCCATCGCGGAATGGCCCGCGCACCCTTATTAGTATCGGGTCGATACGAAAAAGTCAAGGCTTTGAAATGCTTGTTTTTCGTATCGACTCGAAACTATCCCGGTTTCGAGCCCTTTTGGAGCCTTTTTCGACGATTCGAAGGCGCTCCGCGCGTCATTTCCAGCGCGCGCGAACACCCGCTTGCGCTTCGATGACGCGAGCGAGCGACGCGAAGAGCTCGTCGCCCGAACGCGTGTCGCGCCACTCGCCACCACGCTCGGCGAAGTGGAAGCCGCCAGAGCGCGCCGCGACCCAGATCTCGCGGTTCGCCGTCTGCCGGTTCACGATCACGCGGCTCGAATCGGGGCAGGTGACGGTGAGGATTCCCGATTCGAGATCCACGTCCAGATCGTCCTCGCGTTCGAGCGAGGATTCGATTCGCCCGAGCACCGCGTCGACGGCGCGATGGAAATCCGATTCATTCATAATGCACGGATGATACGCGCCACCGCCGCCATCGCCCTGGCGATCGCACTCGCCGGCTGCGGCCAGAAGGGTCCGCTGCGGCTCGATCCGCCGAAGCAACCGGTGCCGCAGGCCGTGCCGGTTCCCGCTCCGCCGCCGGCGCCCGCGCCCCCGGTTCCCACTCCGCCCGCGACGCCGGAACCCGAGAACAAGTCATGAACGGGTTCTCACGGAACGGTGGCGTCCTCGGCGTGGACGGCGTCTCGCTGGAACGCATCGCCGCGGATTTCGGCACGCCCTGCTACGTCTATTCGCGAGCATCGATCGAGTCGGCGTTCCGCGATTTCGACGAAGGCCTCGGCGCCATCGACCATCTCGTGTGCTATGCGGTCAAGGCCAACTCCAACCTCGCGGTGCTCGACGTCCTGGGACGCCTGGGGGCCGGCTTCGACATCGTCTCGGGCGGCGAGCTGAAGCGTGTTCTCGCCGCGGGCGGGCGCGCGGACCGCGTGATCTTTTCCGGCGTGGGCAAGGGCGAGGCCGAGATGCGCGATGCGCTCGCCGCCGGCATCCGCTGCTTCAACGTGGAGAGCGAGCCGGAGCTCGTGCGCCTCGATTCGATTGCCGCATCCATGGGCAAGCGCGCCCCTGTTTCACTTCGCATCAATCCGGACGTCGACGCGAAGACGCACCCCTATATATCCACGGGGCTCGCGGGCAACAAGTTCGGCATCCCGCATGCACGCGCCCTCGACGCGTACCGCGCGGCAGCCTCGCTGCCCCACCTGGAGGTGACGGGAATCGGCTGTCACATCGGCTCGCAGATCCTCGAAAGCGGGCCGCTCGACGAGGCGCTCGAGCGCGTGCTCGAGCTCGCGGGCCGGCTCGCGGGCGAAGGCATTTCGCTCGGCCACCTCGACCTGGGCGGCGGCTTCGGGATCCGCTACCGGGACGAAACGCCAATCGACGTGCGCGAGTACTGCGCGAGGCTCGCCGCGCGACTGAAGGGATGCGGCATGCAGGTGATGCTCGAGCCGGGCCGCGCCATCGTCGGCTCCGCCGGCGCCCTCGTGACCCGCATCGAATACCTCAAGCTCGACAAGGCAAAGCGGTTCGCTGTCGTCGATGCGTCGATGAGCGAGCTCATCCGGCCGGCGCTCTACGACGCGTACCACGAGATCGTTCCGGTTCGCGCCCGCGAGGACGCCGGGCTCGTGTTCGATGTCGTGGGACCGGTGTGCGAATCCGCCGACGTGCTCGGTTTCGACCGCGAGCTCGCGGTGCGCGAGGGTGATCTCCTCGCCGTGCTCTCCGCCGGGGCCTATGCCATGGTGATGGCATCGAACTACAATTCCCGTCCGCGTCCGCCCGAGGTGCTGGTGGACGGCGGGCGAGCGCTGCTCGTGCGCGAAAGGGAGAGCCCCGCGTCCCTTTTCTCGATCGAAAAGCGCCTCGCGGACGCTTCCGCGAAGTAGGTATGTGACAGACCCCCCGGTTGGTAGCGAGTCGATACCAAAATGGGGCGAGTCGATGCAAATAGTCATTTCAATTCCCCGCTTGCGCATAGAATCGGTTCACCAACCTGTTCGATGCGAAATCCGAACGCTTGGTAGTGCGTAGTGACATCCGTCGGATGCCCCGCACGTCAACACTCGGTCAACACTAAAGGAGCAACACCATGGCTGCGAAGAAAAAAGCCGCGAAGAAGAAGTCCACCAAAAAAGCCAAAAAAGCGAAGAAGAAGTCATCTAAGAAGCGCGCGTCAAAAAAACGCGTAGCGAAAAAGTCCAAGAAGTCTAAGAAGAAGGCTTCAAAAAAGAAGCCGGCCAGGAAGGCGGCGAAAAAGAAGAAGCCAGCAAAGAAGAAGGCGGCGAAGCGCAAGCCCGCGATGAGCGCGGCGACCCCGATGAAGCCGATGATGGCTCCCGCGGTCACCCCGGTCATCACGCCGCTGATCAAGCCGATGAGCTGACGAGCGCTTCGGCGCTCGCCGGCCAGCCGGCTGGACCCGAATACGAGGCGCGACCCGACCGGGGCCGCGCAACCGGCAGGAAGTACGGCCGGGTAGCGCCTCGCAAGCGGGCTCCATCGAGCCTGCCCTACCCCTCCAGCTTCCAGCGCTCCATCACCGTGTAGCTTCCGCGTCCTGTCTCGGACCGGACCAGCACGAATTCGCGTACGTTCCAGGCGATCGGCGCCATCGCCTCGCGGGGGATGGATTTCGCGATGCGGCGAGCGAGCGTCGCGTGGGCGGCGAACGGCCGATCGTCGAGCGCGAAGTTTCGCTCGCGCAACTCGAGGTCGAGTGACGACTGCAGCGCGGCGAGCCCCGGCGGCACGCTCGAGAGGCCGGCCCAGGCGACGCGTGCGTCGCGAAACGACCCCAACACGTCGAGCACAACCTCGAAGCCCCGGCCGCGGACGCTGCTCGCGGCCTCGACCGCATCCGCCACACGCTCGTCGGCGACGTCCCCGAGGAAAGTCAGGGTGAGATGAAGCTTGGCCGCGGGAACGGCGCGCCCGCCGGCACGCGCGGCGATCGAGGCCGCCACCACGGCGATCCCGGCACGCACGACGTCGTCGGGCCAGAGCGCGAAGAAGAGGCGCATCGCTCTACGGCAACTCGGCCGCGGGCATCCGCGCGAGAATCGTCGCGGACTTGCGCTGGATGAATGACGTGTTCCGATTCCGGTCGTAGAGGCGTGGATTCGGGACGATCGCGGCGAGCCACGCCGCGTTCTCGGGCGCGAGCTTCGCGGCACTCCGGCCATAGTAGTGGCGCGACGCGGCCTCGGCGCCGAAGACGCCGTCGCCCCACTCGATCACGTTGAGGTAGATCTCGAGGATGCGGCGCTTGTCCATCACCTGCTCGATCATCACGGTGATGAGCGCCTCCTCGCCCTTGCGCCACGGCGTCCGGCTCGCCGAAAGGAAGAGATTCTTCGCGAGCTGCTGCGAGATCGTGGATCCGCCCGCGACGACCTTGCCCTTCTTGCGGTTCTTTTCCTTGGCCTTCTCGATCGCTTCCCAGTCGAAACCCTCGTGCTCGATGAACTTCGAGTCCTCGGCGACGACGATCGCGCGCTTGAGGCTTTCGGAGATCTGGTCGTAGGGCACCCAGGCCTGCTGCAGCTTCGCTGCGGGATTGGTGGCGCGCATCTGCTCGAGGCGCGCGTCCATGAAGGCGGTGCTCGCGGGATTGTGATCCTTCCACCACCACACCCGCGCGAGGAACGAGAGCTGGACCGCGAGGAAGACCGCCGCCACCGCGACCGCGAGCCACGCGGCGAGGCGAAACGCGGACCTCACGCGAGCCCGGATCGAAGCTGTGCAAGCACGGGGGCCGTGTCCGGCCGCTTGCCCCTCCAGAGCTCGAACGACTCGGCAGCCTGTTCCACGAGCATGCCGAGGCCGTCGGCCGCGCGCATGCCGCCCGCGCGCGCGTGCTCGAGGAAGGCATGCGCCGATTTCCCATAGGCCATGTCGTACGCGAAGCCGCGGGCGGCCATGACGTGCTGCGGGAGACGAATCGTTTCACCCCGGACGGAGGTCGACGTCGCGTTCACCACGATGTCGAAGCCTCCCTCCGGAATCGCATCGAGCGGTGCGGACTCGACGCTGCCGAGGCTCGCGAAGCGCGCGGCAAGATCGCGGGCCTTTTCGTGGCTGCGATTGGCAATCACCAGGCGCGACGGCCCTTGCGCAAGCAGCGGCGCGATGACGCCGCGCGCGGCACCGCCCGCGCCAAGGATCAGCATGCGGCTGCCGGAGATTTCCATTCGCTGGTTCTTCGCGAGATCCGTGACGAGTCCGGCTCCATCGGTATTGTCGGCCTCGATCGTTCCCGATCGCGACGCCAGGAAATTCGCCGCTCCCGCCAGGCGCGCGCGATCGCTCGCCTTCGACGCGAAGCGAAGCGCGTCGATCTTGAACGGCAACGTGACGTTCGCGCCTCTTCCGCCGGCATCGAAGAAAGCTCGCGCGCGCGCGGCAAATTCGCCGAGTGGCGCCAGCAGCGTCGAGTAGTCCAGCGATTCACCGAGCTGCCCCGCGAAGAGCGCCTGGATGCGCGGCGACAGCGAATGGGCTACCGGATTGCCGATGACGACGTATCGATCCATCGGACGGATTTTGCCCTAGCCAGGCCCCCGCCGTTTCCGGCTCGCCCATATTAATAGTATGGCCACGCGGGTGGACATTTCCCCCGAATGCCCTATGATGGTGCCGAAGGTTTGGCGGCGCACGTCCATGGTGCATGAAGCCGAGCGCCCTCTTGCGAAGGTCATATGATTCAGTCGCTTATGCCTCATCTCGCGTGGCACACTTTTCGCTAAATTGGCCTCGTCCGGGCTTTCTTCAGCCGCGCGTTCCCCATTTCTGGGCATTCATACCACCATCAGGAGAGGACTTATGGCAGTAGCCGACGTGTTCAAGACAATCAAGGAAAACGAGGTCAAGTTCGTCGACCTTCGCTTTACCGATACCAAAGGAAAAGAGCAGCACGTTTCGGTGCCCGTGAAGGCCTTCGGCGACGACAAGTTCAAGGACGGTCACGCGTTCGACGGCTCTTCGATCGCCGGCTGGAAGGGCATCGAGGCGTCGGACATGTTGCTCATGCCCGATCCGGACTCCGCGCACATGGATCCGTTCTACGACGAGCCCACGATCGTGCTGTCCTGCGACGTCCTCGAGCCGTCCACGGGCAAGGGATACGAGCGCGATCCGCGCACGATCGCGAAGCGCGCGGAGGCGTACCTCAAGAGCTCCGGCATGGGCGACGTGGCCTACTTCGGACCCGAGCCCGAGTTCTTCATCTTCGATTCCGTCGAGTGGAAGGTCGACATGTCGGGCTGCTCCGTGAAGATCTACTCGGAGGAAGCGCCCTGGTCGTCGGACCTCAAGCTCGAAGGCGGCAACCTCGCGCACCGTCCGCCGATCAAGGGCGGATACTTCCCCGTGCCTCCGGTCGATTCGCAGCAGGACATCCGCTCGGCGATCTGCCTCGCGCTGGAAGAGCAGGGCGTGGAGGTCGAGGTGCACCACCACGAGGTCGCCGCGCCCGGGCAGAACGAGATCGGCACGAAGTTCAACTCGCTCGTGAAGCGCGCCGACTGGATGCAGATCCTCAAGTACACGGTCCTGAACGTCGCGCGCTCCTATGGCAAGACGGCGACCTTCATGCCGAAGCCCGTCGTGGGAGACAACGGCTCGGGCATGCACGTGCACCAGTCGGTGTGGAAGGGCGGCCAGAACCTCTTCGCGGGCGACGGCTACGCGGGATTGTCGGACTTCGCGCTCTACTACATCGGCGGCATCATCAAGCATGCGAAGGCGCTGAACGCGATCACCAACCCGGGCACCAACTCGTACAAGCGCTTGGTCCCCGGATTCGAGGCTCCGATCAACCTCGCCTACTCGGCGCGCAATCGCTCGGCCTCGTGCCGCATTCCGTTCGTGTCGAGCCCGAAGGGGCGCCGCGTCGAAGTGCGCTTCCCGGATCCGACGGCCAATCCGTACCTCGCGTTCTCCGCGCTGCTGCTCGCGGGCCTGGATGGCGTGCAGAACAAGATCCATCCCGGCGACCCGCTCGACAAGAACCTGTACGACCTCGAGCCGGAAGAGGCCGCGAAGGTGCCGCATCCGTGCGCATCGCTCGACGAGGCGCTGGACAACCTCGACAAGGACCGCGCGTTCCTCACGCGGGGTGGCGTATTCACGGACGACATGATCGACGCGTACATCACTCTCAAGATGGAAGAGGTCACGAAGTTCCGCATGACAACCCATCCCATCGAGTTCGAGATGTACTACTCGGCCTAGGCGACACGGCCTGCCGCGGGAAAAGGGGCGGCGCGTCCGCCCCTTTTTTCTTACGCCTTCACGACAGGCTCTCTTGTGTCCAGCCGGCCACGCGACCACAACCTATTGCGGCCTTAGACATCCATCTCATTGATCTCATTGCTTTTTCCATGACCGCTGCCTATCCTGAACGTCCGCATGTCCTAAGGGATGCACGGCATGAAGATCGTGTGGATCGCGGGTCTCGCCGTCGCTGCGACGCAAGCATTCGCGCAGACGACGATCTACAAGTTCGTCGACGAGTACGGGCACGTCACCTACTCCAACAAGCCCATGAAGGGCGCGGTGGTGATGGATCTCGAGCCCCTCACGCTGATGCCGGGCTCGCCGGTGCCGAAGGCGGCGCCCGCGGTCGAGCGCGCCGATGCGCTGAAAGCCGACACGCCGAAGGGCGATGCGAAGCCCGACGTGGCGAAGCTCGACGTCGTCAACGCGAAGCCGGTCATGACCGCGACGCTCGCGGTCGAGCCCCAGGTGCAGAAGAAGCGGGAGAACGATCGCCGCCGCATCCTGGAAGACGAGCTCTCGCACGAAGAGCAATCGCTTTCCGACGTCCACGATTCGATCACGCAGGAGCAGGGCAACCCCATGTTGGTCGCCGCGGTCCACGCGGCGCAACAGGCGCAGGATCCGACGCCCACGCAGATGGCCGAGATGCGCGCCAACATCGACAAGGCCTCCGGACGCATCCGGGGCCTGCAGGCCACCGCGGCCGAGCACGAGAAGAACATCGAGGCGCTCAAGAAAGAGCTCGGCGCACTGAAGCCCTAGCCTCGCGCAGCAGTTCCCGACTCCGGCAACTCCATTTTGCCGACGCGCCAGCCGTCCTGGCTGGCGCGCTAATTGCTTTTTCTTCGTCGTGCAGGCCGTGACTCCGTACGCGGGTCTCGAGCTGCTCTCGACCGCCGTGCTGATGCTCGACGAAGGACTCCATGTGACGTATGCGAACCCCGCCGCAGAGACGCTGCTCGCGCACGGGCGAAAGCACTTCATCGGCGTGGCGCTGGACAAGGCTCTCCCCGGAAACACGGAGTTCGTCGAGCGCCTCCACCATTCGCTCGCGTCCGACGAGGGATTCAACGAGCACGATGTCGAGCTCGAAGTCGGCGGCGAATCGATGCACGTGACCTGCGTCATGACGCCGATGGAGACCGGCGAGGGACGCCTGCTCCTCGAGCTCCGGGAGTTCGGGCAGCAACGGCGCATCGCGCGCGAGGCGAAGATCCTCGAGCAGCAGCAGGCCAACAAGGAGCTGATCCGCAATCTCGCGCACGAGATCAAGAATCCGCTCGGCGGGATCCGGGGAGCGGCGCAGCTTCTCGAGCGCGAGCTTTCGGACGCGGAGTTGCGCGAATTCACGCAGGTGATCGTGAAGGAAACCGATCGCCTCCAGTCGCTCATGAACCGCCTGCTCACGCCGAACCGCCTTCCGCATGTCGCGCCGATCAACATCCACGAGGTGATGGAGCGCGTGCGCATGCTGCTGCTCGCCGAGTTTCCGGAAGACCTCACGATCAAGCGCGACTACGACGCGAGCCTGCCGGACATGGTTGGCGACAAGGAGCAGTTGATCCAGGCGGTGCTCAACGTCGCGCGCAACGCCGCGCAGGCGACCTCGGGCAAGGGCGAGGTGCGATTCCTCACGCGCATCGCGCGCCAGGTGACGATCGCGCGTTGCCGCCACCGCTACGCAATCGCAGTGCACATCGAGGATGACGGCCCCGGCGTGCCAGAAGAGATCGGCGAGCGGATCTTCTATCCGCTCGTGAGCGGCCGCGAAGGCGGCACGGGCCTGGGGTTGTCGCTCGCGCAGAGCTTCGTGAGCCAGCACCAGGGAATCATCGAGTTCGACAGCACACCCGGCCACACCGTCTTCACAATCCTGCTGCCTGTTCGCGAAGCGAAGGACGACACATGAACGCCCGCCACGAAGCCGTGAATCCCGTCTGGATCATCGACGACGACCGCTCCATCCGCTGGGTGTTCGAGAAGGCGCTCGCTCGCGAGGGTATCGCGCACCGCACTTTCGGAGCGGCGCAGGAAGCGCTCGACCAGCTGGCGGGCGAGACTCCCGACGTCGTCGTGAGCGACATCCGCATGCCGGGCGTTTCGGGACTCGACCTCATGCAGCAACTGAAGGCGAGGCTCCCGTCGACGCCCGTGATCATCATGACCGCCTACTCGGACCTCGAGAGCGCAGTGGCCGCGTTCCAGGGAGGCGCGTTCGAATACCTGCCGAAGCCGTTCGATGTGGATCATGCGGTCGAGCTCGTGCGCCGCGCGCTCGAGCAGAGCCGCCGCACGGGCGACGTGCCCCTGCAGGAAGCGGAAACCCCGGAGATCCTCGGGCAAGCGCCCGCGATGCAGGAGGTGTTCCGCGCCATCGGAAGGTTGTCGCAATCGCACGCCACGGTGCTCATCACCGGCGAGTCGGGCACGGGCAAGGAGCTGGTCGCGCGCGCGCTGCACCGCCACAGCCCGCGCGCGGCGCGGGCGTTCATCGCGATCAACACGGCAGCGATTCCGAAGGACCTGCTGGAAAGCGAGCTCTTCGGCCACGAGCGCGGCGCCTTCACGGGCGCGCAAGCGATGCGCCGCGGGCGTTTCGAGCAGGCCGAAGGCGGCTCGCTTTTCCTCGACGAGATCGGCGACATGCCCCCGGACCTGCAGACACGCCTGCTTCGCGTCCTCTCCGACGGGCAGTTCTATCGGGTCGGCGGACATACGCCGCTCGCCGCCAACGTCCGCGTGATCGCCGCGACACACCAGGAACTGGAGGCACGCGTGCGGCAGGGCCTCTTCCGCGAGGACCTCTACCACCGCCTCAACGTGATCCGCCTTCGGCTTCCCCCGCTTCGCGAGCGCCGCGACGACA
>Ga0070731_10001739_pt1 | contig 21964 bp, 24 predicted proteins | sample Coa_R1_2_FD_66448 | JGI IMG/M metagenome (GOLD analysis project Ga0070731, IMG submission 66448) | Surface soil microbial communities from Centralia Pennsylvania, which are recovering from an underground coalmine fire - Coalmine... | ecosystem: Environmental > Terrestrial > Soil > Unclassified ... | reverse complement strand
CGGCGACGGCGCGTGGCGGCGCTCCTCGGCGCGCGCCAGCGGCACCGCGGCGAGAAATTCGGCGAGCCGCTCGGGCGGCAGGTCGAGGCCGGCATAGGGGTCCCACTCGGCGCCGGCCGGAACCGCCATCTGCGATTGGAACAGCGCCATCTGCTGCGGGTTCATCAGCCCGGCGTGGTTGTCCTTGTGGCCGGCGAAGGGCAGGCCGTAGCCCTTGATCGTGTAGGCGATGAAGCAGGTCGGCTGGTCGTCGGTGACGGCGTGAAAGGCGTCGCGCACCGAGCCCATATCGTGGCCCGCGAGGTTGGTCATCAGCCGCGCCAGCTCGGTGTCGTCGTGCTCGTCGAGGATGGCGCGGATGCCGGGGTAGCGGTTGAGGTCGCGGCGAAGATGCTCGCGCCAGCCCTCGCCGCCCTTGTAGACCAGCGCCGAATAGAGCGAATTGGGGCAGGAATCGATCCACTCGCGCAACTGGTCGCCGTCGGGGCGCGCGAAGGCGGCCTGCAATAGGCGGCCGTATTTGAGGGTGACGACGCGCCAGCCGAACATCTCGAAGAGTGCGTCGATGCGCCCGAACAGGCGGTCCGACACCACAGCGTCGAGGCTCTGGCGGTTGTAATCGATGATCCACCAGAGATTGCGCACGTCGTGCTTCCAGCCTTCGAGCAACGCTTCGAAGATGTTGCCTTCGTCGAGTTCGGCGTCGCCGGCGAGCGCGATCATTCGGCCCGGCGGCGCGTCGGTCAGGCGGTGCAGCCGCAGGTAGTCCTGCACCAAGGAGGCAAAGAGGGTCATGCCAACGCCGAGCCCGACCGAGCCCGTCGAGAAATCGACGATGTCGCCGTCCTTAGTACGCGACGGATAGGATTGCGCGCCGCCATACGCGCGGAAGCGTTCGAGCTTGTCGCGGCTCTGCCGGCCCAGCAGGTATTGCAGGGCGTGGAACACCGGGGCGGCGTGCGGCTTGACCGCAACCCGGTCCTGCGGCCGCATGACATCGAGGTAGAGCGCCGTCATCAACGTCGCGACCGAGGCGCTCGACGCCTGGTGGCCGCCGACCTTGAGCCCGTCGCGGCTGGGGCGCAGGTGATTGGCGTTGTGGATCATCCAGGTCGAGAGCCACAAGACCTTGCGCTCGAGCGCGGCGAGACAGGCCAGCGTCTCGGGCGGCGTCGCTTGCAGCTCCCGGCTGCGTCCTCCGGGCAGCGCCCGCAGCATGACCTTCTCCCTCCTGGCCGACCCCGGCATTTCTCCTGCTTTCATCGCGCGCCGGGAATGCTTAAATACACTCTCGGCCTGAAGCGGGCGAGATGGAGCGTAGCGCAGATGAGCGAAGTGATGCCGGACACCGCGGAACGCCGCATTGTCGTGACCGACAGCGCCGCGCGCCGCATCGCCGCGCTGCAGCAGCAGGAAGCGGCCGAAGGCGCGTTTTTGCGCATCGCGGTGTCGGGCGGCGGGTGCTCCGGCTTCCAGTACGGACTGAGCTTCGACGAGCAGCAGAACCCGGATGATTTCGTGTTCGAGCACGGCGGCGTCGCGGTCGTCGTCGACGACACCTCGCTCGATCTCCTGAACGGCGCCGAAGTCGATTTCGTCGAGAACCTGCTGGGCGCCTCGTTCCAGATCAAGAACCCCAACGCCGCCTCGTCCTGCGGCTGCGGCAATTCGTTCTCCGTCGCCTAGCGCCAAATTCGGGTATTTCGGCGTTTCCGTCCCCGTCGCCGGGGCGATCGGGCAATACCGTCCACATCTTGGGAAAGAGCGACCGCGATGCGAGTGCATGTCGTCAACGTGTTGCGCGGCACCCCGGACATGGCCGGGCGCACGCTCGAACGCTTCGCCGAGTTCACCCGGGCGGTGGAGGCGAAAGGCTTTGCCGGGCTTTGGGTTACCGATTCGTTCGGTCGCGGCCGGCCGACCCTCGACCCGGTGGTATTGATGAGCGTCATCGCGGCGCTGACCCGGCGGATCGAGATCGGCACCTGCGTGTTGCAGGTGCCGGTGCGCCACCCGGTCGAGCTGGCGCACCGCATCGCGGGGCTGCACGCCCTCGCCGGCGACCGGTTGCAGCTCGGGCTCGGCTGCGGCTCGACCAAGGCGGATTTCGATCTGATCGGCGGCGATTACGACGCCCGCTTCAAGGCGCTGATGCCGGCGCTCGACCTGATGCGCCGGGGCTGGCGCGGTGACGAATTGCCGGGCGGCCGGCTGACCCCGTGGCCCGGCACCGAAGGAGGCCCCGCGATATTGCTCGGGGCCTGGCGCAACAAGCGCTGGATCGTCTACGCCGCGGAAGAATGCGCCGGCTGGATCGCCTCCGGGCTCTATCCGACGCCCGCCGAGCTCGAAGCCGGCATCAAGTTCTACCGCGACGCCGGCGGCAAGCGTGCCGTTTTGTCGAACGTCATCATCGACCTGCACGGCAACGCCGAGAACATGCCGCTCGGCGGCAACGCCTCGGTCATGCTGACCGGCGGCGAGGCGGCGGCGCGCGACAAGCTGCGCTGGATCAAGGAGGTCGGCTTCGACGACGTATTATGCATGGCGCAGCCGGAATCGCTCGACGACCTCGCGCGGCTGCGCGACGCGGTGCAGTAGCGCGGGATTATTGACGGCCGCGCCGCCGCCGCTTACCTAGGCCGCATGGCTCTCTTGCCGATCATCACCGCGCCCGATCCGCGGCTCAAATTAAAGGCGAAGCCGGTCGCCGCGGTCGACGCCAAGGTGCGCCGGCTGATGGACGACATGCTGGAGACGATGTACCACTCGATCGGCATCGGGCTCGCCGCGCCGCAGGTCGGAGTCGCGCAGCGGGTGCTCGTCGTCGATGTCGCGCGCGACGGCGAACCGCCGCAGCCGATGCGCATCGCCAATCCCGAGATCCTGTGGCGTTCCGACGAGCTGATGATCGGGAACGAGGGGTGCCTGTCGCTGCCCGAGCACTACGCCGACGTCGAGCGCCCGACCGCGATCCGGCTGCGCTATCTCGACCACGAGAACGAGATCCGCGAATTGGAGGCGAAGGGGCTGCTCGCGACCTGCGTGCAGCACGAGATCGACCACCTCGACGGCCTTCTCTTCGTCGACCACATCTCGGCGCTGAAGCGCGGCATCATCCTGCGCAAACTCGCCAAAACCAAACGCAGCCGCGCCCTCGCGGCCGCGCAGTAAGCGGTGGTCGCCCCGCTCGATCTCGTCTTCATGGGGACGCCGGAATTTGCCGCGACGATCCTCGCGGCGCTGATCGCGGCCGGCCACCGCATCCGCGCCGTCTACACCCAGCCGCCGAGGCCTGCGGGGCGCGGCCATCGGCTGCAACCCTCGCCGGTGCAGGAATTGGCCGAGCGACAGGCCCTCGCGGTTCGCTGCCCGGCCACCCTGCGCAGCCCTGAAGTGCAGCAGGAATTCGCTGCGCTCTCGGCCGATGCCGCGGTGGTGGCGTCCTATGGCCTGATCCTGCCGGCGCCGATCTTGGGGGCGCCGCGCCTCGGCTGCCTCAACGTCCACGCCTCGCTGTTGCCGCGCTGGCGCGGCGCGGCGCCGATCCAGCGCGCGATCCTCGCCGGCGACGGCGAGACCGGCGTCACGATCATGCAGATGGACGAGGGGCTCGATACCGGGCCGATCCTGCTGCAGAAAGCGCTCCCGATCGGGCCCAAAACCGCCGCCGGCGAATTGAGCGGGCAACTCGCCGCGCTCGGCGCCGGCCTGATCCTTGACGCACTCGCCGGCGTCGCGGCCGGCACGCTGACGGCGCAGGCGCAGCCGGAAGAGGGCATCAGCTATGCCACTAAGCTGCGCCGCGAAGAAGCTGAGCTTGACTGGCGCCGCGCGGCCGTCACGCTCGAACGCCAAGTGCGGGCGTTCGACCCGTGGCCCGGTGCGTTTTTTAGGGCGCACGGCGAGCGGTTGCGAGTGCTGGCCGCCGAGGCATTACCGCGCGCCGTCACGGCGCTGCCCGGCACGGTCCTCGACGACAACCTGTCGATCGCTTGCGGCGAAGGCGCGCTGCGGCCGCTCAGGCTGCAGCGCCCGGGGCGCGGGGCGCTCGACGCGGCGGCGTTGCTGCGCGGCTTTGCGCTGCCGCCCGGCACCCTCCTGCCATGCCCCGCTACAAGCTGACGATCGAATATTGCGGCGCCGGCCTGGTCGGCTGGCAGCGCCAGGCCAACGGCCTCTCGGTGCAGGAGGCCCTCGAAACCGCGATCCTGCGGTACTGCGGCGCGCCCCTAACGGTGTTCGGCGCCGGCCGGACCGACGCCGGCGTGCATGCGTTGGCCCAGGTCGCGCATGTCGACCTGCCGCGCGCCGCCGAGCCGGACATCATCCGCAACGCGGTCAACTACCACCTGCGGCCGCACGCGATCAGCATGCTGGCGGTCGAGGAGGCGCCGGCGGAATTCGACGCGCGGCGGTCGGCGACCGGGCGGCATTACCTCTACCGCATGCTCAATCGCCGCGCGCCGCCGGCGCTGGAGCGCGGCCGGGTGTGGCATGTCGCGCCGGCGCTCGATCTCGCCGCAATGCAGGAAGGCGCCCGCCACCTCGTCGGCCACCACGATTTCTCGACCTTCCGCGATTCGCTGTGCCAGGCATTGTCGCCGCTGAAGACGCTCGATGCGCTCGAGGTCTCGCGGGTCGGCGAGGAACTCCACATCGAGGCGCGGGCGCGCTCGTTCCTGCACCACCAGGTGCGCAACATGGCGGGGACCTTGAAGCTGGTCGGCCTCGGGCGCTGGCAGCCCAACGATGTCGCCCGTGCGCTCGCCGCCCGCGACCGCCGCGCCGGCGGCCCGACCGCCCCCGCCGAGGGGCTCGCCCTCGTCGCGGTGCGCTACGACCGCGGCTGAAAAAACCGCTCGAGAAAGCCTTCGTAGATCGCGGTCAGCCGGGTCAGGTCGGCGATCTCGACGCGCTCGTCGGCCTTGTGCATGGTCAGCCCGACGAGGCCGAATTCGGCGACCGGGCAATAGGCCTGGATGAAGCGCGCATCCGAGGTGCCCCCGGTGGTGCTGAGTTCCGGGGTGCGGCCGGTCACCGCGCCGATCGCCGCGCTGAGGCATTCGCTGACCGGGCCCGGCGGCACCAGAAACGATTCGCCGCTGACCTCCCAGGCGAGCCGGTAGTCGCCGCCGACCGGCGCGAGCCTCTCCGCGACCCAGGCCTTCAGCGTCTCGCTCGACCAGCGGTCGTTGAAGCGAATGTTGAAGGTGGCGCGCGCCAGGCCCGGCACGACGTTGGTCGCCGGGTTGCCGATGTCGATCGTTGTCACCTGCAGGCTGGAGGCTTGAAAATGCTCGCTGCCGCGGTCGGGCGGCTCGGCGAGCAGCGCCTGCAGCAACGCCACCAGCCGGTGCGCCGCGTTGTCGACGAGGTGCGGGTAGGCGACGTGGCCCTGCACGCCCTCGACGCTGAGCCGCCCGGTCATGCTGCCGCGCCGGCCGATCTTGATCATGTCGCCGAGCGCCTGGGCCGAGGTCGGCTCGCCGACGACGCAGGCGTCGAGCGCCTCGCCGCGCTCCTTCAGCCAGTTGAGCACCTTCCGGGTGCCGTTGACCGCGACGCCCTCCTCGTCGCCGGTGATGAGGAGGCTGATCGATCCGGCGAAAGCTTCGCCCTGCGCCGCGAGAAAGCGCTCGGCGGCGGCGACGAAGGCGGCGATCGCGCCCTTCATGTCAACCGCGCCCCGGCCGCACAGCGCGCCGTCGCGCGTCGTCGCGGCAAAGGGCTCGAAGGTCCAGGCGTCGGTCGGGCCTGTCGGCACCACATCGGTGTGCCCGGCGAAGCACAGATTGGGGCGTCCGGTGCCGATGCGGGCGTAGAGGTTTTCGATGGGGTCGGGTTTTTCGCCATTGGGGCCGGGATCGTCGAAGCGAAGCCGGTGGCAGACAAAGCCGAGCCGTTCGAGCCGCGCCGCGACAACGTCAAGGGCGCCGGCATCGGCCGGCGTGACGCTCGGCCGGCGGATCAATTCGGCGGCGAGGTCGACCGGGTCGATCGGCGCCGCGTTGCGGGCGGCCTCGCTCATAGGCGCAGCAACTCGTTGATCGAGGTTTTCGCCCGCGTCTGCGCGTCGACCTGCTTGACGATGACGGCGCAATAAAGGCTCGGGCCGGGGCTGCCGTCCGGCAATGCGCGGCCCGGCAGCGAGCCCGGCACCACCACCGAATAGGCCGGCACCCGCCCCAGATGAATTTCGCCGGTGTCACGGTTGACGATCTTGGTCGTCGAACTGATGAAGGTGCCCATCGCCAGGACCGCGCCCTCTTCGACGATGACGCCCTCGACGACCTCGCTGCGTGCCCCGATGAAGCAGTTGTCCTCGATGATGACCGGCTCGGCCTGCAAGGGTTCGAGGACGCCGCCGATCCCGACCCCACCCGAGAGGTGGCAGTTCTTGCCGATCTGGGCGCAGGAGCCGACCGTCGCCCAGGTGTCGACCATCGTGCCGCTGCCGACATAGGCCCCGACATTGACGAAGCTCGGCATCAAGACGACGTTGGGCGCGATATAGGCCGAGCGCCGCACGATCGCCCCCGGCACGGCGCGAAAGCCGGCGTCGCGAAAGCGGTTCGACGACCAGCCGGCGAATTTGGACGGCACCTTGTCCCACCATTTCGAGGCGCCGCGCTCGGGGTCGACCGGGCCGCCGGGGATCTCGACCATGTCGTTGAGGCGGAACGACAGCAGCACCGCCTTCTTCAGCCACTGGTGCACCCGCCAGCCGTGCCCCGGGGCGCCGCCCGCCTTTTCGGCAACGCGCAGGCTGCCCTCGTCCATGCCGTCGAGCGCGGCCTCGACCGCGTCGCGCCAGGCGCCCGTGGTGTTGGGCGACACCTGGTCGCGACCCTCCCAGGCGGCGTCGATCGTATGGGCGAGGTCGGAATCGGTCATTGACGCGGTCCATCAAGGCTCAAAGGGGCGCCGGCACGATCAGCGAACCGCCCCGAGGTGTCAACCTGGTGTCCACCTATTACCCCTCTCGCGGGCTGGCCGGGGATGCCCGCTTGCTTTATGAATGCCGCTGCCGCCGCACTGAGCGGCTTATCAACCGGAGGTCGCGCGCCGGCCTGCCATGCCCGCGTTGTACGCTCTCGCCCTTGCCGTGCTGCAAGGCGTCACCGAACTTTTTCCGATCAGCAGCCTCGGTCATGCGGTGATCGTCCCGTCGCTGTTCCACTGGCCGATCGACCAGCATGCGCCGGCGTTTCTGCCGTTTGTCGTCGTGCTGCATGTCGGTACCGCGACCGCGCTGCTGCTTTATTTCTGGCGCGACTGGCTGTTCATCCTGGTGGGCCTCACCGGCATCGGCGCGCGCAACCGCCGCTCGGGCGCGGAAGCGCGGCGGCTGCTCGGCGTCGTCGTCATCGCAACGCTGCCGGCGGTGGTGGTCGGCTATGGGCTGGAGAAATCGGTGCGGGGGCTCTTTGCCTCGCCGCTGATTGCGGCGATGTTCCTGGTCGCCAACGGCTTTCTGCTGCTGCTCGGCGACCGGCTGCGCGAGCGCGGCAGCGCCGGCGGCCGCTATCGCCTCAACCTGCTCGGCTGGCGCGGCGCGCTGGCGATCGGCCTCTGGCAGTGCACGGCGTTCATCCCCGGCATCTCGCGCTCGGGCGCGGCGATGGTCGGCGGCCTGTTTGCCGGCCTGCCGCACAGCGACGCGGCGCATTTCTCGTTTCTCATTGCGACCCCGATCATCGCCGGCGCGGCGGTCTTGGAGGTGCCGAAGCTGCTGGCGCTCCCGGGCGGCGGGCTGAGCAAGCTGGTGGTCGGCGCCGGGATCGCCGCCGGGGTCACCGCCTACGCCAGCATCGCGTTCCTGATGCGCTATTTCCGGCGGCACAATTTCGACGACGCGCTGGTGCCGTTCGCGGTCTATTGCTGGGTGTTCGGCGTCGCGAGCGGGATTGCTTTATGGCTGCACGCCTGAACCGCCAAACTGGCTACGGTCGCGCCGCGTAGCCCTTCGCGCGCATGCAGGACGCGGTGATCGCGGCGCCGCGGTCGCGGGTCTGGTCGCGCATCGTGTCGCTCGCGGCTTCGCCGACCCGCGAACGCTGCCAATCGCCCTGGCGGCTGGCGAGGATATCCTGATTGATGCCGATCTCGGGCTTGACCGTGCTGGCGGCGAGGTCGCGGCAGTCCTGATAGTCGCTGGCGGTCGCGCCCTGGTCGGCGCCGGGCTTGCTCCAGCCGCCGGCCCCCGCCGTGCAACCGGCAAGGACGAGCGCGAGGGCCGGCCAAAGCCGCTTCATCGCGCGCCCGTGGCGTCGCGGCGCGCCACCAGCCGCGCCAGGATCGCGCGCTTCTCGGCGGCGCCCGCCTCGTACCACCCTCTGATCTCCTCGATCGTGCGCAGGCAGCCGCGACAGGTGCGCGTCGCCGGGTCCATCAGGCAGATGCCGAGGCAGGGCGAGAGCGGGTGCGCGTCGTCCGGCATCACGAGCCTTTCGCCGGCGCGAGGAGAGCGGCGAGCCCGGTGCGCAGCAGCGCCACCCGGTCGGCCGGGATCGCATAGCTCCAGCCGGCGACCCTGGCGTTGATTTTTTTGGCCTCCGCTGCGGCGGCGCCGCTGCCCGCCGCCGCCACCGCGACCCAGTCGGTCTTGTCGCGGGCAAAGAGGCGCAGCGTCACCGTCAGCGCGTCGTCGGTGGTAAACACCGCCTGCGCCACGCCGTTCGCGGGCAGTGGCAGCAGGGCGGCGGGCTTGACGTCGTCGAGTTCGAGGTCGGCGAGCGCCGCCGCCGGCGCGTCAAGCGCCGTAGCGTCCTTGAATTTGGCGTCGGCCGGCGCGTCCGCGACCGCGAAATTGCCGCCCGCCGCACCGCGCCGCAGCGCCAGAACCTTGCCGTCGGCGCCGGTCAGCCGCACCGCAACGATGCGCGAGGCCGCGATGCCGAGGATCGGGCGGTCGAGCCATTGGGCGATGTCGCCCGACAGATCGAGCGAGCCGGGCGCCAGCCACGCCTGGTTGTCGCCGGGCTTGCGAACGTAGACGCCGTCATTGCCGCCGCCGAGGATATCGGGGCGCGACTTGCCGACGATCAGCTCGGCCACCGTCCTGCCGGCGCGGTCCTGCAGCGCGACCAGCGTCGATCGGCCGTTTTTTGGGTCGTCGAGGTCGAGCCGCGGCAGCAGCTCGGGGCGCTTGGTCTTCGCTTCCAGGAGCTTGAGGTCGGCGAGCCCGAGCAGCAGCCGGCGCATCCGCTGCGGCGACGCCGGGTAGTTGCCCTTTTCGACGACCACCCAGCGGCCGCCGATCGCGGTGAAATCGGCGACCATGGCGCCGCGCGTCAGGCGCATCCAGGCGAGATCGCCGAGCTTCTCCGCGAGCAGCGGCAGGGCGGGGGTTCCTTGCCGCGGCGGGGTCGCAGCGCGGTCGCCGGCCCAGAACGCGGCGCCGGCCCCGGCCAGGAGGGCGAGCGTTGCGACGAGGAGGAACGAGAAGCTGCGCTTTTGCATCGCTGGTTATCTCACGCCGGGGCCGGGCGTAGGCGCCGCCAGCGGCGCCGGCGCAGCGCGCCCAATGCGATCGCCGCGACCGCGACGATGCTCGGGACCAGCGCAATATCGCAGAATTCAAGGATCGCCTTCAGCCGTTCGATGTCGTGGCGCTGCGCCGCCCGCACGGCGCGTAGCGCCCGGCGCGTCTCCAGCAGGTCGCCGCGGAACTGCTCGACCGCTGTCGCCTGCTCGGGCGACAGTTCGGCGGCGCTCGCGCTCGGCTCGCCGTGCGTCAGCTCGCGCAGCTTGGTCTCGGTCGCCTTGAGCTTCTTTTCGAGGGTTTGCTGCTCGGCGGCGTAGCGTTCGTCGGCCGCCTGTTGGATGCGCTCGACGACCTCGAACGGCCGCGCCGAGGTGCCACGGCTGCGCAGCCTGATCAAATCGTCGCCGCCGGCCAGGACGTCGACCGCGTTGGCGACGAAATCGCCGTTGTTGGCGAGCGGCACGACGACCTGACGGCCGAAGAAATTCTCCGACTGCGCCCAGAACCGCTCGTCCAGCAGGTCGGTGTCGGCGACCAGGATGACGTTGACCGGCTTGAGCGACCGCCGCAGGACGGCGCCGGAGGCGGCGGGCTTCGCGGGCTTGCCCGGCTGGTCCGCGGCCTTCGGCGGGCCGCCGGGGAAGGCGGTCGCGCTCGCGCCGGTGACGCGCCCGGCAAGGACGTAGCGGGTGTTGCTCGGCTTGAAATTAAGGAGCAGCCCCATGACGTCGGGCAACCCGGCGATCTTGTCCGTCGGCAGCTGCATCGCATCGGTCGAGGTCGTGATCAAGGGCTCGAATTTCGTCGTCGCGCCCGGCAGCCGCTCGATGATCCCGGCCGAGGCCAGCGTCACTTCGCGCAGATTGGCGGTGACCGGGTCGTCGGGGTTGAGTTCGGCTCCCTTGAGATCGAGCCAAGCGACGTAATGCATGCTGCCGCCGCCTTGTCCGGCCGGCACGACGACGCGGCGCGCATCCCGCCGGTCGGCGGCGACCGCATTGGGCACCAGCCGCACGCCCCAGGCCTTGAACAAGGGTTCGAGATCGCCGGCGATCGCGTCGCCGGCCGCGCCGCCGCGCGCCGCCGCCTCGGAATAGGGATCGACAAAAACCAGCGCCGCGCCGCCGCGCAGCACGAACTGGTCGATCGCAAAGAGCGTCTGATCCGGCAGCTTGTGCGGCTGCACCAGCATCAAGACATCGATGCCCTCGGGGATCGCGGCGAGCGTGAGCGGCAGTTCCTTGACCTCGTCGAGCTGGCGCAGCTGCGCCAGCAGCGGCAGCGGCCCGTTCGCCCCCTCGAGCGGCAGGGTGGTGAGCAGCCCGACCACGGTGCGCTTGGGCACCGCGAGAGTGTGAACCAGCCGGGTCAGATCGTATTCGAGCAGGCGTTCGCGGTTGGGGACGAAAAAGCGGATCGTCTGCTGGTCGTCGGTCGAGTTGCTGCCGGCCAGGCCGAAATAGACCTTTTCGCCCTCGCTGTTGAGCGGCACGCCCTGCAGGCCGAAGGCAAGCGCGCGGTCCTCGACCGAGGAGAACGGCTGCGGGTCGTAGACTTCGAGCCGCAGCTTGCCGTGCGCCGCCGCGACATACTGGTCGAGCAGCGCCCGCACCCGCTGGGCGTAGACGCCGTAGGCCGGCAGCGTGTCGCCGAGGAGGCGCGAATAGTAGAAGCGCAGGGTGATCGGCTCGTCGATTTGGGCGAGCGTCTGGCGGGTGCCGGGCGAGAGCGTGTAGAGCCGCTCCGCCGTCAGATCGAGCCGCTGCGGCAACAGCCGCGCCGCGATCAGGTTGACCGCGATCAGCATCACCCCGATGCAGCACAAGGCGGCCAGCGAGCGTCCGCGCGGCGAAGTCCACAGCCGGCGCCAGAAGAACAGGCGGGCCACCTCAGTCGGCCTTTTTCAGATCGACGAGAATGGCGTTGGCGCCGAGAAACGCGACGATCATCGAGGCGAAATAGACGAGGTCGCGCAATTCTATGACGCCGCGGGTGATGCCGTTGAAATGCCGGTAGAGGCTGGCGGCGGTGACGGCGTCGATCACCGCCTGGGGCGCCCAGCCGCGCAACAGCCCGATGACGCTGGTGGTCCCGGCCGCGGTCAGCAGAAAAACGATCGCGGCGGTGACGACAAAGGCGATGACCTGGTTTTTCGTCGCCGCCGAGACCGCGCCGCCGATCGCCAGCATCGCGCCGGCCATCAGCCAGCTGCCGAGGTAGCTCGCCAGGATGACGCCGTTGTCTGGCTCGCCGAGGAAGTTGACGGTCAGCCAGAACGGGAACGTCAGCGCCGGCGCGATGCCGGCCAAGCACCAGGCCGCGAGGAACTTGCCGAGGACCGCTTCGCCGAGCCGGATCGGCAGCGTCAGGAACAACTCGATCGTGCCGCTGCGGCGCTCCTCGGCCCACAGCCGCATCGACAGAGCCGGGATCAGCACCAGGTAAAGCCACGGGTGGAAGCCGAAGAAGGATTGCAAATCGGCCTGGCCGCGCTCGAAGAAATTGCCGGCAAAGAACGTCAGGATCCCGCCCATCGCGAGAAAGATGATGATGAAGACGTAGGCGAGCGGTGTCGCGAAATAGCCGGCCAGTTCGCGGCAGAAGATCGTGAGCGTGCGGCGCATCGAGTCAGGCCGCCTCGCGCAGTGCGTGGGGAGCGGCGGCCCCGGGCAGCGTGATCGCGCGAAAGACATCGTCGAGCCGGCCGCGCTCGGCGCTGATGCCGCTCACCCGCCAGCCGCTGGCCCGCACCAGCTCCGCCACCGCGGCGACGATCGATTGCCCGTCGCGCGGGAAGACCCACAGCGCCGCCCCCGCGCCGTCATCGGCCGGCTCCACCGAGCGGACCCCGGCGAGGCCGGCGAGCTGGCCGGCGATGCTGCTGTCGGGGCCGTCGCGCAAGTCGAGGCGCACCGCGTTGTGATAGCGCGAGCGGGCGGCCAGCTCGGCCGGCGTGCCGTCCGCCAGGATGCGGCCCCGGGCGATGATGACGGCGCGGCTGCACACCGCCTCGACCTCCTCCAGGAGATGCGTCGAGATGATGATCGCCTTGCCCGGGCGCATCGCGCCGATGATGCCGCGCATCTCGTGTTTCTGGTTGGGGTCGAGGCCGTCGGTCGGTTCGTCGAGGATCAGCACCGGCGGGTCGTGCAGCAGCGCCTGCGCCACCCCGACGCGCCGCCGGTAGCCTTTCGACAGGGTCTCGATCGGCTGGTGCAAAACATCGCCGATATGGATCAGTTCGGCGATCTCGCCGACGCGTCGCCGCGCCGCTCGCCCGTGATAGCCGCGGATATGGGCGATGAAGCCGAGAAATTCGGCGGCGTTCATGTCGGGATAGGCCGGAGCGCCTTCCGGCAGGTAGCCGATCTGCCGCTTCGCCGCGAGCGGCCGGGCCTGGATGTCGTAGCCGCAGATGATCGCGGTGCCACTGCTCGGCGCGAGAAACCCGGCGATCATCTTCATCGTCGTCGACTTGCCGGCGCCATTGGGCCCGAGAAACCCCAAGACCTCGCCCGCCGGCACCGCGAGCGACACGTCGTCGACCGCGACCAGCGGCCCGAATTTCTTGACGAGGTGGGAGATCTCCAGCATCGGGGTCATTCCGCCGCGGCTTGTGCCGGTTTTTGCCGGAAGAGGCACCGCGACCGAACGGCGCAACCGGTGGCGCGCAGAGTAGCGCGGATTGTCCGCCGCCGCGAAAAATCCGGCCGAAGGGTTTGACGCCCGCGGCGCTTCGGCTCCACTATGACGAAACGCCCCGAAGGCCAATCCGAATCGAGGGAGGAACGGTGAGCAATCCGCGAGCCGCCGATGATTTTGTGACGATCCGCGCCCGCATGGACGAATTGCGCCGCGAGCGTGGCGCCGCCCCGCAGGCGGGCGAGACCGACGCCGCCCAGAAGCCGCCCTCCGACCGCATCGAGAGCGCCGTCGAGCGCCGCCGCCGGGCGCGCATCGAGGGCGCGCCGCCGCCGTGGGTCCCGACGATCTTCACCCGCAGGCCGCGCCACTAAGCCGGCACGCGCTCCGCCCAAAACTCCCGGAGGACCGCCATGTTCATCGTCGATTCGCAGATCCACATCTGGGAAAATTCCAAGATGTCGGCGCATCATCGGCAGATCCCGACCTATTCCGAGGACGATGCGCTGAAGGAGATGGCCGAGGCCGGGGTCGACGCCGCGGTGATCCACCCGCCTAGCACCTTGGGCGAGGCGATGAACGAACTCGCGGTGACCGCGGTGCGCCATCATCCGGACAAGTTCTGCATCCTCGGGAATTTCGATCTGCAGGCGCCCAATCGGCTCGACATCGTCAAGAATTGGCGGCAGCGGCCGGGCATGCTCGGCTTCCGCTTCACCTTCAACCAGCCGCACCAGCAAGCCTGGTGGACTGACGGCTCGCTCGACTGGTTTTGGGCCGCCTGCGAGCGCGAGAAGCTGCCGGTCGGCCTGCTCGCCGGCGGCCACATGGCGGCGCTGCGCGCAATTGCCGAGCGCCATCCCGGGCTCAAATTGCACATCGACCATCTCGGGCGCCACGGCGGCGGCGCCGGCGGCACCGACGATGCGGCGTGGGCCGATCTGCCAGAGATGCTGGCGCTCGCCAAATTGCCCAATATCGCGGTCAAGATGTCTGGGGCGCCGAGCTATTCGAGCCAGCCCTACCCCTATCGCAACATCCACGGCTACCTGCGGCAGATCTTCGATGCGTTCGGCCCGCAGCGCTCGTTCTGGGGCACCGACATCACCCGCATGCCGTGCAGCTACCGCCAGTGCGTGACGATGTTCACCGAGGAATTGCCGTGGCTCCAGGGGCGCGACCGCGACCTCGTGATGGGCCGCGCGGTGTGCGAGTGGCTCGGCTGGCAGCCCGCCGGGCTGGCGCACGGCTGAGGCAACGCCGGCCGGCGCGACCGCGACCGGGGCATCATGCCGCAGCGCCGTGACGGCGTCGCCCCAAGGGGCTAGGATGGTGCGTCCCTAACCTAACGCCTGGGTGCGATCATGATCGGTCCGCCGGGATTGCCGAAAATCGGGCGCCGCGTCTTTTCGTTTACCGCGGCGCCGCGCCGCGCCCGCGCTCGCCTCAACCCGTTGAAATGGGCCACCGGGCTTTACCTTGCCGGGGTGCTGGCGCATTTCAGCCACCACATGGCGTTCGATCTGCCGCGGGGGGCCAACCCCTCGCTCGACCAGGCGCTGATCGGCGCGCCGATCGCGCTCGCCTGGCCGGCCGACCTGATCCACACCCTGATCCGCCTGAGCTGAGCGCCGCGCCGGCCCGCCGCGGGTCAGCTCCGCGGGCGGCGGGCGCGGACGCGGGCAACCCGGTAGGCGAAAGCGAGGATCAACAAGAGCAAGAGCCCGCCGATCAGCCAAAAGGGCGACAGCGGCTCCGGCCGCCCGCCGCCTGCGGCGCCGCCGACCCGCACCATGACGCGCGAGATCTCGTCGGCGGAGCGCGCCTCGGCGCTCCAGAACCCATCCTCGTCGGCCGGAAACTCGAACTTGCCGGCGCTGTCGGTATGGCCGGTCAGCGTCGGCTGGCCGCTCTTGCCGGGCGCGAAGACGCGCACCTCGGCGCCGGCCATCGGCTTCCCGTCCGGCCGGGCAAACTGCAGCGTCACCTGGTGCGGCGCCAGGAGATCGAGCGCCGCCGCCGCCGGCGCCAGGGCGGCAAGCAGGACCGCCGCAAGCAGGGCTGGGCCAAGCCGCCAAGACAAAACACTGTGCATCGCACCCCCGAGGATATAACAGCAGTGACGATAGCGCTCTTTTGGTTCGGCGCGGCTGGCGGCCGGCGCGACGAGTTCCTGACCGCCCGCGTAAACGGGGCGCCGCCGCGGCCTCTGGGCGCGGTCGCCGCGAGAAGGCGCGCAAGGCCGGCGTTGCCCCGCATTTCGCCTAAGGTGCGAACATGTTCATCGTAGATTTTCTAGCGTCGCAGCATCCGGTTCTGACCGTCATCACCGTGGTGGTTGCGGCCGCAGTCATCAGAAGTATCCGCATCGCCAACCAATACGAACGCAGCGTGGTGTTTCGGTTAGGCAAATACAATCGTACGGCTGGTCCCGGCATTTATGTCGTGTGGGTTTTCCTTGAGTGGCAAACCAAGCTCGACCTGCGCACTGTAACCGCGGCGGTCGAGCAGCAGGAGGGCATCACCCGAGACAACGTGCCGATCAAGGTCGACGCGGTCATCTGGTACCGCATTTTCGATCCCGAACGGGCGGTCATGGAGGTCCGGGCGGTGGCCAACGCCGTCGAGCAGGTCTCGCTGACGACGCTGCGCACGGTTCTCGGGCAGCACACGCTCGACGACATACTCAAAGCTCAGGACACGATCTCCGAAGCGATGCAGCAGTCGATCGATAACGTCACCGAACCGTGGGGCGTCAAAGTAGAACGCGTGCAGATGAAAAACGTCGAAATTCCGCCGACCATGCAGCGTGCCATGGCGCAAGAAGCCGAGGCGCTGCGCGAAAAGCGGGCCCGGCTGATCAAGGCGGAGGCCGAACTCGACGCCGCCGAGCAGTTGCGCAACGCCGCCGAGGTCATCATGCAAAATCCGGCGGCGCTCGAACTGCGGCGCATGCAAATGATTACCGAAGTTGGAGCCGAGCAAAACACCATGACGATTGTCATGATGCCGAGCGAATTCGTCTCGATGGCGCGCGGCGTCGGTGAATTGGCGAACAAGGTCGCGGCGAAGAGCTGACCCGTCGCCGCCTGCTACCCCTCGTCTCCCAAAAAGGCGGCGAGCAGGAGGCGGGCGGCGGCGGCGGGGGTGCGGGCGCCGGCGACGACCTCGCGCTCGAGCGCGGAGAGGCGGGCGACGACCGCCGGCGCGGCGCGAAAGCGCTCGACCAGTTCGTCGCCGATCTCGGCCCACAGCGCGGCGCGGCGCTGCTCGGCGCGGCGCAGCGCCCAGGCACCGCTCGCTTCGAGGGCGGCGCGGAAGCGGGCGACGTCGTCCCACACTTGGGCGATCCCGTCGCCGGTCAAGGCCGAGACCGCGCGCACCTGGGGCCGCCATTCGGGCGAAGCGGGGCGCACCAAATGCAGCGCGTTGGCGTAATCGGCGGCGGCGCGGCTGGCGTGGTCGAGCAGCGCGCCGTCCGCCTTGTTGATCAGAATGAGATCGGCCAGTTCGATGATGCCGCGTTTGAGGCCCTGCAATTCGTCGCCGGCCGCCGGCGGCAGGATCACCAGGAACATGTCGACCATCTCGGCGACCGCGGTCTCGGACTGACCGGCGCCGACGGTTTCAACGAGCACCGTGCCGAACCCGGCGGCCTCGCACACCAGGATCGCCTCGCGCGTGCGGCGCGCTACGCCGCCCATCGCGGCGCCGGCCGAGGAGGGCCGGATGAACGCGGCGGGCGAGCGCGCCAATTCGGCCATCCGCGTCTTGTCGCCGAGGATGGCGCCGCCGCCGCGCTTCGAGGCGGGATCGACCGCGAGCACCGCGATCCGGTGGCCGCGAGCGATGCCGTCGAGCCCGAAGCGCTCGATAAAGGTCGATTTGCCGGCGCCGGGCGGCCCCGAAATGCCGATCCGCGTGGCGCCGCCGGTCGCCGGCCGCAGCCGATCGAGCAGCGCGTCAGCCTCGCGGCGATGCTCGGGCCGGGTCGATTCGACCAGCGTCACGGCGCGCGCCAACGCCCGCCGGTCGCCGCGCGTCACCGCAGCGGCGAGGTTATCAACGCTCGGCATAACTGATTGGGATTGCCGCGTCGCTCCGCTCCTCGCAATGACCGATCTTTTACTGTCATTGCGAGCGCAGCGAAGCAATCCCGCTGAGCGGCGTCAGTTGGCCGCCAGGGCCGCCTCGCGCGCGGCGGCTTCCTGCTGGCGCGCCCACATCGCGGCATAGACGCCGCCGCGCGCCAGGAGGTCGCGGTGGTGGCCGCGCTCGACGATGCGGCCGGCGTCGAGCACCAGGATCTCGTCGGCGTCGACGACGGTCGAGAGCCGGTGCGCGATGATGAGGGTGGTGCGGTCGGCGGCGACCTCGGCGAGGCTCGCCTGGATGTCGCGCTCGGTCTTGGTGTCGAGCGCCGAGGTCGCCTCGTCGAAAATCAGGATTTCCGGCGCCTTCAGGACGACGCGGGCGATCGCGACGCGCTGCTTCTCGCCACCCGACAATTTGAGGCCGCGCTCGCCGACGATCGTCTGGTAGCCGTCGGGCAGGCCCGCGACGAAATCGTGGATCTGGGCGCGCCGCGCCGCCGCCTCGACCTCGGCGTGGCCGGCGCCGGGGCGGCCATAGGCGATATTGTAGAAGATCGTGTCGTTGAAGAGGACGGTGTCCTGCGGCACCACCCCGATCGCCCGGCGCAGGCTGTCCTGCGTCACCTCGCGGATGTCCTCGCCGTCGATCTCGATCGCACCGCCATTGACGTCGTAGAAGCGGAAGAGGAGGCGCGCGATCGTCGACTTGCCGGCGCCGCTCGGGCCGACGATCGCGACGGTAGCGCCGGGCGCCACCGCGAAATCGACATCGTGCAGGATCGGGCGGCGCGGGTCGTAATGGAAATCGACGTGGCGGAAGGCCAGCGCGCCGCGCCGCGCGGCGAGCGCGACGGCGCCGGGGCGGTCCTCGATTTCCGGGCGGATCTTGAGGAGCCCCATCATCTGCTCGAGATCGGTCAGCGACTGCTTGATGTTGCGGTAGACCATGCCGAGGAAGTTCAAGGGCGTGTAGAGCTGGATCAGGTAGGTGTTGACCAGCACGAAGTCGCCGACGGTCATGCGGTGGGCCGCGACGCCCTGGGCCGCCAGCAGCATGACGCCGATGAGCCCCACGGCGATGATCGCGCCCTGGCCGATGTTGAGCAGCGACAGCGTCGTCTGGCTGCGCACCGCGGCGCGCTCGTAGGCGGCCAGCGCGCTGTCGTAGCGCTCGGCCTCGTGCGCCTCGTTGGCGAAGTATTTCACCGTTTCGTAGTTCAGCAGCGCGTCGACCGACTTGGTGTTGGCTTCGCTGTTGCGGGTGTTCATCTCGCGGCGGAAGCGCACGCGCCAATCGGTCACGACAAAGGTGAAGGCGATGTAGACGACGATCGTCGTCAGCGTGACGACGGCGAATTCCCAGTTGTAGAGCCGCCACAGGATCGCCGAGACGACCGCGATCTCGAACAGCGTCGGGACGACGTTGAACAGCATGAACGACAGGAGGAACTCGATACCGGCGGTGCCGCGCTCGACGGCGCGCGCGAGGCCGCCGGTGCGGCGCTCCAGGTGGAAGCGCAACGACAGCATGTGGATGTGGCGGAACACCGAGAGCGCGATGCGGCGCACCGCACGCTGCTCGACCTTGGCGAAGATCGCGTCGCGCAGCTGGTTGAAGCCCTGCGACAGCACGCGCGCCGCGCCGTAGGCGAGGATCGCCGCGACCGGCACCGCGATGAGGCCCGGGTGCGGCGCCGCCAGCACGTCGACCGCGCGCTTGTAGAATAGCGGGATCGCGATGGTGACGAGCTTGCCGGCGATCAGGAGGGCCAGCGACAGCACGACGCGGGCGCGTAATTCAAAGGAATCGCGCGGCCACAGATAGGGGCCGAGCCCCTTCAGCGCGCGGATACCCTGGGCGAGCCGCTCCTCCGGCTCGGGCAATCCGCCGGCCGACGAGCGCCCGACCATGCGCGGGCCGTGTGGGCTCATTTGGATGGGCTCATTTGGATGGGCTCATTTGGATGGGCTCATTTCGCGGGTCCCGCCGGCGGCACCGCGAGCGCCAGCCGGCGCGGCACCTGCCAGCCGATCGCCAGCGCGCCGGCGACCAGCGCGGCGCCCCACAGAAACGGGCTGCCGCGCCCGAGCGCGCCGAACAACGCGCCGGCCGCAAGGGGCCCGAGCACCCGCGACAGGCTGCCGACCGATTGCGCGACGCCCATCACCTCGCCCTGCTCCCGCGCTCCGGCGCAGCGCGAAATGAGGCTGTTGAGCGAGGGCTGCATCGCCCCCATGCCGAGCGCCAGCGCCGAGAGCGCGACGAGGAGCAGCGGCACGCCGCGCGCCTCGGGCAGCACGAGGAGGCCGCAGGCGATCAGGACGAGGCCGGTCAGCATCAGCCGCTCCTCGCCAAAGCGCCGGGTCAGAGGCCCGATCAGGCCGCCCTGCATCGCCGCCGACAACAGGCCGACATAGAAGAACACAAAGCCGATCGAGCGCGGCCCCCAGCCGAATTGCGCGATCGCCCACCACGCGAAGGTCGTCTCCATGCCGGAAAACGCCAGGATCACCAGGAAGAACACCAGCAGCAGGCGCGCCAGGACCGGCCGGGCGAACGCGGCCCGCGCGACCGCGATCCGGCCGCGCGCGGAACTTTCACTGCCTGCGACGCGGCTTTCCTTCAGCAGCAACAGGACGCCGAGGAAGGCGAGCAGCGACAGCGCGGCGGCGAGCAGCCCCGGCGTTTCGAGATCGGCGGTGGCGAGGTCGTTGCCGGCGACGACGCCCCCCAGCACCGGGCCGATGATGAAGCCGAGCCCGAACGCAGCACCGATCATGCCCATGCCCTTGGCACGACCCTCGGGCGGCGTCACGTCGGCGACATAGGCCTGCGCCGCGGCGATGTTGCCGGCGCAGGCGCCGGCAAAGGCGCGCGCCGCGAAGACCATCCACAACTGGCTGGCGAAGGCGAGCCAGAAATAGGCCAGCGCCGAGGCCGCCATGCTCGCCGCCAGCACCGGCCGCCGCCCGACGCGGTCGCTGAGCCGCCCCCAGAGCGGCGCCGTCACCATCGACATCAAGGAGAAGGTGGCGAACAGCGTCGTCATCTCGATGGGCGAAGCGGCGAAGCGCTCGGCGTAGAACGGCAGGAGCGGGATCACCAGCCCGAACCCGACGAGGTCGATAAAGACGATGAGAAAGAGGACCGCCATGAGCTGCCGTTGATATCGCGCCGCCGCCGCCGGGGACAAGGGCCGATCGCCGCAGCCCCTCCCGCGGCGGCTTGCGGCATAGGGTTCCAACCGCGCGCTTCTCGCCTAGAATGGCGCCAGCGCGAGGGGCGCGGCGGAGGAGGATGGGCGATGCAGCTCGGCAGGCTCGGAGTATGGGCGGCGATGGATGTGATGAGCGCGGCCGAGGGCGCCCGCTTCGCGCAGCGTGTCGAGAGTTGGGGGTACAGCGCGCTGTGGCTGCCCGAAAGCCGCGGCCGCAACGTGCTGGTGCATTCCTCGTGGCTGCTCGCCAACACGAAATCGCTGATCGTCGCGCCCGGCATCGCCAACATCTACGCGCGCGACGCGATGGCGATGGCGAACGGCCAGCGGGCCTTGGCCGAGCAGTCGGGCGGGCGCTTTCTATTGGGCATCGGGGTGTCGCATGTGCCCTCGGTCGAGGGCGTGCGCGGCCACACCTACGGCCGGCCGGTGGCGACGATGCGCGCCTATCTCGACGCGATGCGGGCGGCGCCCTACGGCGCGCCCGAGCCGGAAGAGAAGCCGCTGACGATCCTCGCGGCGCTCGGCCCGCGCATGCTCGCCCTGTCGAGCACGCATGCCGACGGCGCGCATCCCTATAACGTGACGCCCGAGCATACCGCCGAGGCGCGCCGCATCATGGGCCCCGGCAAGCTGCTGTGCCCGGAAATCTGGGTGCTCCTGGAGAGCGATCCCTCGAAGGCGCGGGCGCTCGGGCGCCAGGCGCTCGCCAACTACCTGCGGCTGGAGAATTACGTCAACAACTGGCGCCGCCTCGGCTTTGGCGACGATGATTTCGCCGGCGGCGGCTCCGAGCGCTTTGTCGACGCCAATGTTGCCTGGGGCGGCGAAGCGGCGATCCGCCGCGTCATCCAACAGCACTGGGACGCCGGCGCCGACCATGTCTGCATCCAGTCGATCAGCCCGGACGGCTCGCGCCGGCCGGACGAAAAGGTGCTGGCGCTGCTCGCCCCCGCCGCTCGTTAAGCCCTTCGCCGCGCCACCCTCGGCTTGACGCATCGCCGCCGGCGACCGACATTGAGTGGGCCGTGTTCGGGGCACGACCGCCCGCGACCTGTCGTCGGGGCGCCGCCACGCAAGAAGCAAGGTCCCTGAGCGATGTATTCCGAAACCACCCGCGCGATCAAGATCACGGTCCGCCCGTTCTACCTCGAACAGCATTCCTCGCCCGACGACGGCCATTACGTCTGGGCCTACCATGTGCGGATCGAGAATTGCGGCGGCGAAACCGTGCAGCTGCGCAACCGCCATTGGCAGATCACCGACAGCCTCGGGCGGCTGCAGGAGGTGCGCGGCCCGGGCGTCGTCGGCGAGCAGCCGGTGCTGGCGCCCGGCGAGCACTTCGAATACACCAGCAGCTGCCCGCTCGCGACGCCCTCGGGGTTCATGGTCGGCGACTATGAGATGGAGACCCGCGGCGGCGAGAATTTCCTGGTGCGCATCCCCGCCTTCTCGCTCGATATCCCGCCGCAATTCCTGCGAGCGAGCGAAGCCGAGCGGCCGACCCGCCTGCATTAACC
>Ga0070731_10001738_pt1 | contig 21981 bp, 23 predicted proteins | sample Coa_R1_2_FD_66448 | JGI IMG/M metagenome (GOLD analysis project Ga0070731, IMG submission 66448) | Surface soil microbial communities from Centralia Pennsylvania, which are recovering from an underground coalmine fire - Coalmine... | ecosystem: Environmental > Terrestrial > Soil > Unclassified ... | reverse complement strand
GCCCGCCGATGATGACGAGCGATTGCTCAAGGAGATCGTTTATTTCGCGGATCGTTCCGATATCTCCGAGGAATTGACGCGGCTGCAAAGCCATTTCCAGCAGTTTGACGATTGCCGGAAATCGAAGGAGCCGGTCGGGCGCACGCTGGATTTTCTGGCGCAGGAGATGAACCGCGAAGTCAATACCATCGGCTCGAAAGCCAATGATGCTGTCATCTCACGCGAGGTCGTCACGCTAAAGGCGGAACTGGAAAAATTCCGCGAACAGGCGCAGAACGTCGAGTGAAAAGCCCAAAGTCCAGAGTTCAAGGTCCAAGGCCAGCCGCGAAAAAAAAATCCGCGCCCCTGCTGATTCTCATTTCCGCGCCGTCGGGGGGCGGCAAGACGACCCTGTGCCACCAATTGCTGGCCGCGCGCCCGGACCTGACGCGCGCCATCACCTGCACCACCCGTCCGCCCCGGCCGGGTGAAAGGGACGGCGTGGATTATCACTTTTTGGACGCGGCGGAATTCAAGCGACGGGTTCAGGCGGGGGATTTCATTGAACACGCGACGGTGTTTGGCCGGAGTTACGGCACGTTGCGCTCCGAACTGTTGAACAAACTGCGGGCGGGTCGGGATGTCTTGCTCAACGTGGACGTGCAGGGCGCGGCGACGATTCGCAGCCGCGCGCAGGCCGAGCCGGAATTGCAACGCGCGCTGGTGACGGTCTTTCTGACGCCGCCGTCGATCGCCGTGCTGGCGGAACGTTTGAACAAACGCAATACCGACGCCGCGGCGGAAATCCAGAAGCGCCTGGCGTTCGCGCGGCAGGAAATCGCGCAGTGGCGGCATTTTGATTACCTTTTGATCAGCTCAACGATCCCGGAGGACCTGCGACGGATGCGGGCGATTATCGAGGTGGAGAAAATGCGCGCGGCGCGGGCCACGGTTCCGGAGCTTTAACTCATTCCAATCCCAATCCGTTTATGTTCGACCACGAGAAGGTTTCTTATCGCGAAAAATCCAAAATGGATTACGATTAGGATTAAGATGAAGAAAAACATTGTTCTGGGCGTGACCGGCTCGATTGCCGCGCACAAGGCGGCGGATCTGGCGAGCCTGCTCACCAAACAGAAATGCCAGGTGCGCGTGGTGATGACGGCCGATGCGCAACGCTTCATCACGCCGCTGCCGTTCAAAGTGCTCACTCGCCAGGCGGTCGTGACCGGCCTGTACGACGAGGAGGAGGGTTGGCAACCCGCCCACATCCGGCTCGCGGACGAGGCGGACCTGCTGCTGATTGCGCCGGCGACGGCCAACGTGATCGCGAAGCTGGCGCACGGGATGGCGGACGACGCGTTGACCTGCATCGCGCTGGCCCTGAATCCGAAGGCGAAAATTTTAATCGCGCCGGCGATGAACGGAAAAATGTGGCTGCACCCGGCCACCCGGGAAAATGTGGCCGCGCTCAAGGCGCGGGGCGCGGAATTCATCGGGCCGGACGAGGGGATGCTGTCCTGTGGTTATGAAGGCGTTGGCCGGCTGTGGCCGGTGGAAGCGATTGCCGAACGCGCCGTGAAACGGCTGCGTTGACATTTTCCATTCCTGACCATTTTTATGAAATCGAGCCATGAACAATGGCTGAAGCGGGTGCTGGCATTGATGGAAATACCCGCGCCGGACCCGTCGCGTTTGCTTCGCCGCATTGAAATCATGGAGCGGGACATCATGCTGCCGCTCAAGGCGTTTGCCATCGGGATGATCTGCTACTCCTTCGTTTCCACGCCCTGGTTCGGCCTGACCTCGAGCATGCTGGATATCACCGTCGAAACCGTCCAATACCTTTTCTGTTTTTATGTCCTGGCCGGTGTCATCTTTGCCTTGTTGATGCTGAACCCGGCGCGATGGCCGCTGGCGATTGTACAGTGGACGGTGGTCACCAGCAGTCTCGTGGACGGGCTTTTCCTGGCGGGAATGGCATTGTTGACCGGCGGCCTGGACAGCATCTTATTCTGGCTGTTTGTGGGTTTGATCGTCCGGAACGCCGTGAGCGTGCCGCCCGGCGTCTCCCAGCTGATTTTAAATTTTGCCATCAGCCTCTGCTACGTCCTGGTGGGGCTGCTCGATTTTTCCGTATCGAGCAATCTGGATGTCGCCACCATGCGGAGTCTGCACCTGACGCCGCATGAGGACTGGGGCCAGCCGTTTTTGCTGCGGCTGGTGGTCTTGTGGCTGACGGCGATTTGCTGTTACGGTGCGCAGGTGTTGCTCGAACGACAACGACTGGCGACCGAGGAAGCCGATGAATTTGCCGCGCGCGAAGGACAGTTGCGTTCCGCCGGACGGCTCGCCGCCGAATTCGCTCATCAGATCAAAAACCCCCTGGCCGTCATCAACAATGCCGCCTTCTCGTTGCAACGCGCCTTGCGCGATGGCAAACCCGGGGCCGCACAACAAATTGAAATCATCCAGGAGGAAGTTTCGCACGCCGACCGGATCGTCACGCAAATCATGGGTTACGCGCAACTGACCGAAGGCCGCGTGGAGAAACTGAACGTGGCCGAGGAACTTGAACGCGCCATCACGCAGGTCTTTCCGCCCGCCGTGCCGACGGGCATCCGCGTTCACCGCGAATTCAACCGGACCTTTCCCCCCTTGTTGATGCAGCGCCACCATTTGTCCGAAATCATGCTCAATCTGCTGAAAAACGCGCGCGAAGCCGTCGGTGAAACCGGAAACGTGCACGTTACCGCCGACAGCCGCCGCGATTATGCCGTGGAAATTTCCGTGCGCGACGACGGTCCGGGCATCCCGCCCGACAAGATCGAACGGGTCTTTGAAGCGTACTATACCACCAAGGAACACGGCACCGGCCTCGGTCTGGCCATTGCCAAACACAACGTGGAACTGTACGGTGGCACCGTGCGGGTTGAATCCAAGCTTGGAACAGGAGCGACGTTCACCTTAGTCTTTCCCGCAAAGACGTTGATGAAACTCAAGCCATGAGCACGCCCCTCCCATCCGTCCTGGTGGTGGACGACGAAAAAAACATGCGCCGGTCGCTGCAAACGGTGTTGGGCGACGAGGGGTATGCCGCCCGCGCGGTCGAATCCGCCGAGGAAGGGCTGGAACTGCTCGGGCACGAGGAATTTTTCATGGTCATCACCGACGCGCGCCTGGGCGGCATGAGCGGTTATGAATTTCTGACCCGGATCCGCCAGCAGCGGCCGGAATTGCCGGTGCTCATGCTCACGGCCTACGCCACGCCCAAACTGGCCGTGGAAGCCATCCAAGCCGGCGCGATGGATTATCTGGCCAAGCCGTTTGCCCCCGAAGAACTGCTGCACGCGGTCGCGCGCTGTGCCGAACGCCATCGGTTGTTGCGGGAGAACGCCGCCCTGCGTTTGCGGGCCGGCGAGATTTTCAGCCTCGAACAGATCGTGGGGGAATCGCCGAGGATGCTCGAGTTGCGCAAATTGATTCAAACGGTTGCGCCCACCGACACCCGGGCGCTGATTCTGGGCGAAAGCGGCACCGGCAAGGAACTGGTGGCGGGCGCCTTGCACGGCCTGAGCCTGCGGCGCGAGGCACATTACGTCCGCATCAATTGCGCCGCCATTCCGGAAACGCTGCTCGAAAGCGAACTGTTCGGCCATGAAAAGGGCGCGTTCACCGGCGCCTTGAGGCAAAAACCCGGACGTGTGGAGGAGGCCGATGGAGGCACAATCTTTCTCGACGAAATTGCGGACATGAGCAAGCCGCTCCAGGCCAAATTGTTGCGATTCCTGGAGGACGGCACCTTCGTACGCGTCGGCGGCACGCAGGAATTGCGGGTCAACGTGCGTTTAATCGCCGCCACCAACCGTGACATTACCCAGGCCATTGCCGCGGAACAATTCCGCGAAGATTTGTTCCACCGGTTGAACGTCGTGCAGTTCCGCCTGTCGCCGCTGCGGGAACGGGGCAGCGACATCCTGGTGCTGGCGGAGCATTTTCTGAGGATGTTCCGCGTGGCGATGAATAAAAACGTCCAGGGCATCACCCCCGCCGCGCGGCAGAAGCTGCTTTCCCACCACTGGCCCGGAAACGTGCGCGAGTTGCGCAACGTCGTTGAACGGGCGCTGATTCTGGAGACGACGAAGGAAATTCAACCGTCGAGCCTGCCGGATTTTCAGATCGAGGCGCGCCTGCAGAAAACCCCGGCGGCGATGCATCCCACGCCGGGCGAATCGCTTGACGACGCGCTTGCGCGCATCGAGGGGGAGTTGATCACCAGTGCCCTGGAACAGAACGGTTTTAACCTGACGCGGGCCGCCGAACAGCTTAGACTCACCCGCCATTCGCTTCGTTATCGAATGCAGCGGCTGAATCTGAACCCCGGTGACGGCGCGGCCAATGAATTGCCCGGCGCCTCCGAGCAAAAGAGTTCCGGAATCTGATTGGCTTTACACCATGAGTGAAATTTCCTCAGCCTGGTCGGTCTTTCTTATTATTCTCGGCACCGCCATGGTGTCGGCGCTGGTGGCGTTGATCTGGGTTGTCTTTTCCCGCCGGAAACCGCGCCGCCGTCAGCGGCGCCACCGGCTCAATCCGACACTCGCGCAAGTCGGCGGCCTGCCCCCGGTACGGGACGGGGAAAAATCCTCCGAACCGCCAGCGCCAACGTCCTCACCGTGATGCACAGCCGTGTAATCACCCGCAAAAGCGCCTCCAATCTGGCACTGGCTTTCCTGCTGCTGCCGCGCGCCAAACGGGATGCCATGTCCGCCCTGTACGCGTTCTGCCGCGAGGTGGATGACGTCACGGACAATGAATCCGCGTCCGCTGAAAAACGCCGTGAACAACTGGCCGCCTGGCGCACCGATGTTCGCCGCGCCTGCGCCGGGGAAGCCCCGCAATTCACCGTCAACCGCGAACTCCAGCCGGTCATCCGCGAATATCGCCTGCCCTTCCCGATGTTCGACGAACTGCTCAAAGGTTGCGAGATGGATTTCGATACCAAGCGCTATGAGAATTTTGAGCAGTTGGACCTGTACTGCTACCGCGTCGCCTCGGTGGTCGGCCTGCTGAGCATCGAAATTTTCGGCTACCGGAATCCTGCGTGCCGCGATTACGCGGTTTTCCTGGGCAAGGCGCTGCAACTGACGAACATCCTGCGCGATGTGAAAACCGATGCCGGGCGCGGAAGAATTTATCTGCCGTTGGATGAACTCAAAAAACACGGCGTTTCGCCCGATGAAATTTTGCGGCACGAATACACCGAACGCTTTGCGCAACTGGCGGCCGCCGCGGCCGGGCGGGCGAAGGATTTTTACCAGCGGGCCCGCCGCACCCTGCCCGCCGAAGACCGCCACGCCATGGTGGCCGCCGAATTGATGGGCTCGGTTTACTGGCGGCTGCTGCAAAAACTGGAACAACAGCGATTCAATGTTTTTGGCCCGGAACCCACCCGCCTGAACCGGGTTCAAAAAACCTTGTTGATTTTTGGGGCCTGGCTCCACCTGGCCTTCGGCGCGGCAACCCCCAACTACGGAGTGCCGTAAAGCCTTTGCGCCAAATTTCAGGCCATGCCGCCGGCTTCTTCAACTCCGAACTCCGAATTCCGAACTCCGAATTCCGGCCGCCGGCTCATCGTCAACGCGGACGATTTCGGCCGCTCACGTTCCGTCAATGAAGCCGTCGTGCGCGCGCATCGCGAAGGCATCCTGACCACCGCCAGTTTGATGGTGAACGAACCCGCCTGCGGCGAAGCCATCGCCCGGGCGCGCGAGAACCCAGAGCTCGGCGTCGGCCTGCACCTGACACTGCTCTGCGGCCGATCCGCCCTGCCGCCGGAAAGGATTCCCGGCCTCGTCAACGCGCAAGGCGAATTCGGCAATCGCCCGGTCGATGTCGGACTGTCCTACTTCTTCAAACACGACCTGCGCGAACAACTCCGCGCGGAAATTCACGCGCAATTTGACAAATTCCGCGCCACGGGCCTGCCGCTGGACCATGTCAACGGCCATTTGCACCTGCACCTGCACCCGACGATCTTTCGCATTTTGATGGAAGACGCCGCGCCGCTCGGCATCCGGCATCTGCGGCTCACACGCGACAGCCTGTCCCTCAGCCGCCGGATGACGCGCGGTCATTGGTTTTATCGGGTCTCACACGCGGCGATTTACGAATGGCTTTCCCGCCGCGCGCGCGCGCCGTTGCAGCAGCGAGGCATCCGCCATCCGCACACCACGTTCGGTCTGCTGCAAAACGCCCGCGTGAATGAAGCCTATATTTTGAAGCTGCTGCCGGAATTGCCGCCGGGTGATTCGGAGCTTTACTCGCACCCATCGCTTGACGAATTTAAGCATGAATTGGACGCCCTCGTCAGTCCACGCGTGAAGGAACGGGTCGGGAAACTGGGTATCGAACTGATTCGGTATCAGGATTTAGCCACAGATTTTAACAGATGAATCACCGATAATTGTTTCTTTGAATCTGTGTTCCATCTGTGTTCATCTGTGGCTCAAGAATATGGTAAAACTGCTTTTGATTTTACTGGTCGGCCTCACTTTCGAATCCACCGGTGTCGTGTTGCTGAAAAAAGGCATAACCCAGATCGGCGACATGAACGGCATCACCGCCGCCGAAATTTTCCGCGTCTGCAAGGCCGGCGTGATGAATCCACAAATCCTGCTGGGTGTTTTTTTTGAGGCGTTGTTTTTCGTCTGTTTGCTGATTTTGATGTCGAGAAGCGACATCAGTTTCCTCTGGCCGCTGACGGGCCTGAGCTTTGTATTCGCCACCTTTGCCGCCATCTGGTTCCTGGGCGAGCGCGTCTCGACCATGCGCTGGATTGGCGTGGTGCTCATCGTCATCGGCGCGGCGTTCATCAGCTACAGCCAGCAGGCGAAGGAAAAACCCACCATTCCTCCGGCCAGTCAATCTTCAGCAACGCATCAATAACTTGTAGCAGCCGAGGTGACGAGGCTCTTAACCAAGCTAATTTACGATATTGGATTTACGATTTACGAACTACCCGACAATCTCCACATGCGTCGTAAATCGTATATCGTAAATCAAAAATGAGCGCAGACTGCTACAAAATCCTGGCCAGAACCTCCGCCAGCTTTTCGGCGGCAAACCCGGTCTTCCGTTGCAACTGCATCAACGCGGTGATCTTCCCTGGCGATTTTACAATCGCCAGAAACAACTTGCCGTAATCCAGGCTCTGATCCGGTTTGGCCAGCGCATTAAAATCCAGCGGCAAATCTTCATTGGCGGTGTCCGAAATGACGCGGACGGTGGCACAAGGAATTCCGTGCTCGCGGCAAACGGCGTGAATCGCGGCCGATTCCATCTCCACCGCGTCCGCCCCGGTTTCGTCGCGCAATTTTTTCTTTTCGGCAACGGTTGTGGCAATGCGCTCGGCGCAGAAAAACTTCACCGGTTTCGCGCCGGCAGAGGAAAGCTTTTCAATTAACCCCTCACCCGTCCTGGCGGACACCCTCTCCCCGCAAAGCGGGGAGAGGGATGGGGCGAGGGGCGTTGCCATCTCAAAAACCACCTCGCCGAGTTTCAAATCCGAATTCAGTCCGCCGGCAAAACCGCAGGTAAGCACGAGTTCCGGTGAACTGGCAGCCAGAAAATCGCGCACTGATTTTTCGGCGTTCCGGCGGCCAATGCCGGTGATGAGAACGGACAGCCCTGCCTTGCCCACCGCGATTTTCCGGAACGGTGCGGCTTCCTCTTTCAGGGCGAAGCAAATGAGCATTTTTAGGTCGCACCTTTCATCTTAAACCTCGCCCCTCATTTTATCCCCGCCAGCCTTTCCTTCCAGATTTTGTAAAGCTCGACGGTGGCGCGGACGTCGCGCAGGCAGTACTCGGCAATCTCGCGGAATTTCTTTTCCGCCAGCAACGTGCCCACGTCCATGCCGGTGACACCGTGACTCTTGGGGGATTCAATGCCGAAGGCTTTGCAGTAAAAATCCAGGTTGAACCGACGGGCCGCGCCGTCGCGCCCGCTCACGCTGTAAAACGTCAGTTGTTCGGCAAGGTCGCAGTGCGGCTCGGTGGCATAACGGTAGCCGAGCCAGTTCTTTTTCGAGATCGGCACGTTCAACAACGCCGAGCGCAGGTAAATGAACGGCACGTCGAAGCCGCGGCCGTTGAAGGTCACGACCGAATCGTAATGCTTCGCCACGTCCCAGAACGCCGTGAGCAATTCGGCCTCGTCCGCGCAGGGCATGAACTCGACCCCGCCTGCTCCCGCTTTTGCGGGATCCGGCGCGGCAGGCGGGCCTTTATCCCCACCGTCTTCAAAATCCTCGGCCACATAGAGCACCTGCCCGCGGAGCGTCTCGGCGTTGAGCATGGCGATGCAGACGACCTGTGATGTGAACGGCCACAGGCTCATGAATTGGGTGATTTCCTCCCGCTTGGCGCTCCTGGCTGTTTCGTCGGTCAGTTTTCCAGCCTCCCGGAAAAGGTATTCCTGTTGCGTCTCGTCAAAATTTTCGAGCGGCAGCGCGGAGGTCTCGATGTCGAAAACGATGGTGGCCATGCTGAAATGTCGAACCCGTTGTAAAAACTAAAATGCCGGCTGGCAACCTATTTCCAGGCTTGCCGCGCCGGTTGGCCTTGCCGAAACTGGCTGGCGACTCGCCGGTTCCCATGAGTACAGTGAAAAAAATCTGGTGGAAAACGGTCATCGCCATTCTGCTGGCGGTGCCCGGGCCCGTGTCGGCCGCCGACACCAACGCGCCCTTGCCAAGCTTCGAGTCCGTGCTGCAACACGTGTTGCAACGGGCCAAAGACGAGGGTGACAACGACCGCACGTTTGACGAGCGGTATCGTTACGCGCGCACCAAAGTCACCGAATTCCGAAATTCGGCCGGCCAGTTGAAAAAACACGAGGCGAACACCAGTGTGCATGTTCCGGCATCGGCGGCACCGGCACCGGTGCCGGCCGCGGCGCCAAAACCGGACCCGGATAGGAACGAGGCCGTCTCTGACACTCATTCCAACGTCCGCGGACAGCAAATCAGGAAGAGCGATTTCCTGTTGAATGAAGACCTGGTCAGTCGTTTTGAATTCACCATTGTCGGGCGCGAGTTGTTGAATGGCCGGCCGGCGCTGGTGGTTGATTTCGTTCCGGCCAACAAAAGCCTGCCGGAGCGGAACCTGAAGGAACGTTTCATCAACAAGGCGGCGGGCCGGATCTGGATTGACGCGGCCGATTACAGTCTGGTGAAGGCCGATATACACCTGACGCAACAGGTGAATGTCGGCTGGGGCCTCATTGGAGCGGTGTGGAAGTTCCATTACGGATTCGAGCGCGAACGGACTCCTGACGGGCTTTGGTTTCCCAGCGAGGTGGACTGGCATCTGGAAGGCCGCGAGGTGATCATCAATCGCACCGTGGATTATCACGAAACCACGAGCGATGTCCAAAAGTTCAAATAACCCGTGCGTGAGATTGGAAATTCGGGCTGGCGGCGCCCTTTTCCGGGCTAAATCAAGGCAGGCTGACGCGATAGAAACGATGCTGGCCACCCGCCGTTGAATCGATGAACCGGTACTGGCCGGCGGGGCTCTCGGTCAACGCGCCCAGCACGGTCCAGTTGCTCACGGACAACGAAAGGTTCGTGGTGGCCAAGACGGCAAAGTCCAGGCCCGGCGCGTTGGTGAAACTGATTTGGAAGGTCCCGTTGGTCAATTTTGAGCCGATCAAATGCGGCGAAGGGAAATTCAGATTGTAGCCCAGGATATCGAGCGCGGTGAGGTCAGCCGAGGACAGGAGTGCCTTCTGGCCGGAAGTCAGAAAGGCGTCGTAGGCATCCGCCGGGCTGCTCATCTGCCAATCCTGAAGATCGCCGCCGCCGGGGGGGGTTGAACGCCTTCAGCGATGTCACGCCGTCATCAACAGAAAAATAGACCCCGCTATCCGTGGTATTGAGACTGCGCACGCCGCTGCTGGTAAAGCGGAAAAGGTCGTAAGGCACATATCCGCCACCGATCGTACCAAGTCCTGAATTACGGCCAAGCACTTCCGAGATTTCATGCTCGACCACTCCTATAAAATCATACTCGCCCGGTACCGCGCGGTTGGTGGCGTCAAAGGTGTAGCTGACGGTGGACGCGAAAGTAACGGTCCCGTCCGAGGTCGGATCATTCGTGGCGATACCGAAGGAACCATTCAACGCCTTGGCCTCCGCCGTCGGAACCCACCATGGACCGCTGCCAGTCGGATCCGTGGGCGGCAGGCTGGCGACAGCATTGGTGTCGGCGGTGGTGGTGCGGGCGGCGCGCAAGGCACTGGTCAATTGGGCGTAGGCGGGTTTTCCCGTCAAGGCCGTGTTGCTTTGGCCGAGGTTTACGCTACTGCTGAAAGATACGGTGATATTGACGGTGACCGGGTTGGTGTAAAGTTCCTGGAACGTCTGTGCGGCAGTGGCAACCGCTGATTCCACCTGGGCGGCGTTGGTCAGACTGGTCACGCTGGAATCGTAAGTCACATTGATGGTCAAGGCGTGAGCCGGCAGCACCCCAAACAACACTGCCAACATCACCCGGACCGACCGTTTCACAACCCCATTCCCTCCCGCCCCGGTGATGAGGAATCCCAGGAACCGCAGGCCATTTCTGATGACAAAACCACCACCTTCAATGAACTTACTCACGGGTTTAAAGTTGCTAAATTTAGGCTAGAAGTTACCACCAAGTTTGCCTCCGTCAACGCGGACTGCCATCCGGGCCTGGCCGGAAATGTGCGCAGCACGGATTTTGAGCGGTTCCGGCGCAATCCAAGTCAAAGTGATTGAGGTATTTATATGAGCCGGCTGACAAAAATTCTGTTGGCGCTCACGATCATCAATTTCGTGCCGGGCTTGTTGTTTGTGAGCGGCCTGGTCGGGGTTGGCGGGTTTCCCGGACTATATGCGACGTTCCCCATCGGGGCCACGTTGTACGGCTTGTTCCTCATCTCGCGCATGTTGGAGAAGGAGGTGGCGGCATTCGATGCCGAGGAACGCGCACATCATAACCAACCGGTGACGGACCACCCGTCCGAATTCCCTGGATCCCTTCACAGCCATGAACATCACGAACCCTTTCGGGCGTGAACGGCAGTCAGAAACGCGGGAACCATCGTACGCGACCAGATGAACAAGAGGTAAACGGATGTGACTAAATAAAATCTTTCTGGACTCGCTGAATCTTTACCGCCTTGCCTGTGGTTTCGTCGATTTCAATCATGGCGCCATGGAGTCGCGCGCGACCCTTCGCCACTTCAAACCGCTGCGGCATGGCGGTGAGGAATTTTTTAATCACCGGCTCGATTTCGCGGCCCAAAACACTTTCCTGCGGGCCGGTAAAACCGGCATCGCTCAAATAGGCCGTGCCGCCGGGGAAAATCTGCTCGTCGGCCGTGGGCACGTGGGTGTGCGTGCCGACCACCGCGCTGACCCGCCCGTCCAGGAACCGCGCCAACGCGATTTTCTCCGAAGTCGCCTCGGCGTGAAAATCCACAAAGATGATTTTCGTCTGCTCCCGCAGGCGTTTCACCGCCTCGGCCGCGAGGGGAAACGGGTTGTCCAGTTGCGGCTGCATGAAGGTGCGGCCCTGCAAATTCAAGACGGCCACGGAAAGTGGACCCGGCCCTTTGGAGCCGGGCTTTTGGACTTCAAAGACGCCGCTCCCGCGGCCGGGCACATCCACCGGATAATTGAGCGGGCGCAGAAAACGTTTTTCGCCGGCCAGCAACTCCATCACTTCCTTCTGGTCCCACAGGTGGTCACCGCTGGTGATGACGTCCACACCCGCCGAAAAAATTTCCGTTGCCGTTTTGGGCGTGATGCCGGAGCCGCCGGCCGAGTTCTCCCCGTTGGCAATGACAAAATCGAGCGCGTGTTGTTCGCGCAGTCCGGGCAGAAGTTCCTGAACGGCCCGCCGGCCGGGTTGGCCCACGATATCGCCGATGAAGAGCAGTTTCACGGGCTGATTCTAGCTGCGAAACAGGGGCAACACACGAAAGAAACGAACCGGACGACGTCGTGGGCGCCCTTCGCCACTTCCCGCGCCGGCACGCAGCCGGTTTCAGGGCGATTGACCACCGAGCCAGCGGAGGCGTTTGATGACATTGGTGGCCTCGGCGGTATTGGTATTCGCGTTGGCCAGATAAAGTTTATAATACTTGATGGCGTCGTTGGTCTGGCGCTGGCGCCAGGCAATTTCGCCTAGGCCGTATTCGATCCGGAACGAGTTGGTGAAGGTCTGGTTCAGCTTCTCGTAATCGGCCCGGGCGTCGTCGAGCCGGCCGCTGCCCAGACAGGCCAGGGCACGATTGAACCGCGCGTTGCTGTTGTCGGGTTGCAGTGACAGGACGCGGGTCAGCGCGGCAATGGCCGGGTCATAGTCTTTCAGCTGGAGGCAGACGTAGCCCTTGTTGAACAGCCAGTTTGTGTCGTCGGGGACATCCCGCAATCGGGAGTCAATGACAGTGAGCGCATTGGTGAAGAGCCCCTTGGTCATAAAAAATTGCAGGGCGGTGGCCAGCAGCTCGTTGTTGGTCGGATAGCGCGCTATTTCGCCGTTGAGCAGTTGGGTGCCGCGCGTCAGATCATTTTTTTGGAAATGGGCCGCCGCCTCCACAATCGTGAGTTGCATTTGATTGGTCTCGTTCAGCGGGAATTTTTCCGGCTGACGGCGTACGTGTTGAATCAACTCCAGCGCCCGGTCGGACAAGTGGTTGAAATCGTAAAGTTGCGCGAGCCAGAGTCGCGCGTTCAGGCTATTCGGCTCGAGCTGGCAAACGCGGGTGAACGACGCCAGCGCCTGGCGAAAGAATCCATTGCGCACCCAGACGAGACCATTCACAAAACAAAAGCTCGGCTCATCGAATGGCCCGTAGGCATCCAGCAGTTTGTCCCAGGTATTGTATCGGCCGAATTGGTCCAGGTCGGTTTTGGCCGCATCCAGCGGCACCGTTTCACCCGCCTGCAGACTGTGGTTGAACTGGAGATTGATTCCGGCCACCGCGTTGTCGGGATTGAGCTTCTGGGCGGTGGCAAAATGTTCCGCGGCCACGACCAACTGTCCGGCGCGTTGCAGCTCCACGCCCCAGTAATTCAGGCTGCGCGAGTAAAAACTCCCGGCCATCAGGGCATTCACATTTTGTTCGCGGGCGGCGTGCACCGAGTCAAGCATGGCCTCACCCCACGGCGGGGACTCGCCGGGTTTGGGAACGGCCAGGGCACGTTCGATCGGAGCGAAGGCTTGCACTTCCGCGCGCGACCAAAACGCCTCGTTTTCGGCAATCTCATCCTTGTCGGGCAACGGCGGCAACAGCGTATCGTTTGGCAAATTTTTGAGCCGATAAACCAGGCCATGCGGCTCCGGATAAAATTGTTCAAAGTAATAGCCGAAGCTGGGATGCAGATAGTAAAGGTCGTTGGTTTTGGCCAGGTTGGTCAGAAGAACAATCAACTGCAGGGGGCTGAGGCTGTTGGTCTGGCCGGGGCTGATGGTGTCAGGCCAGCGTTCCGGATATTTCCCGTGCAAAAACCGGTGGTAAGCCGGCCAGGCCAGGGATTGTGTATCCAGAAACACAAAATCCTTCGCCCGGCCTGCGCGGGTGAGCGCCGCCTCGCTCAAATACAGGCGCTGTGGCTCATCGCTCAACAATATCCCGCCGGTCGCGGGCAGGCTTTCAATCATCTGCGAAGCATAACGTTGAAACGTGTTATCGTTGGCCGCGCGGATGGGCGATGTGTTTTTGTAAATCAACCCCGCCGCCGCCAGGACGAACAGCAGCCACACCGCCGCTGCCGCCAGGAAATTCAATAGATTAAACGAGGGGGAACCCCGCGGTTGGAAGCGGGTGCCCAGCTCCCGGCGAAAGACCAGTAAAAAATACCCGCTGTAATAACCCACGCAGAGCGCACTCAAATAGTAAAGCGTAAGTCCGAAACCTTTTTCCCGGGGACTGAAGGGCGGGTCGAAAACAACCCAGACGCACATGACCAGGAGGACCGCGTGGACAAAGTGAAACATGAAAGATGCCAGTGCCCGGCCCATCGGACTGTTATCGCCAAAGGACGCATGCCAGCGGATGGCCAGCATCAACAGCGGAATCAATGAGCTTAAGGACAACAGCCCCAGGGTTACCCGCACATCGCCGTTGATAAAAAAGGCCTTTACCACTCCGAACTGCAGGGACAGGTTCAATTTTAACATTTCCCAGAATGTCACCGGGACTTTGCCTGAAATCACCACCAACAGTGGCAGCAACAAATAAAACAAAATCCCGGCCAGTCCGCACAGAGCCATGCGTCCGAAAAACCGCGAATGGAAAAAGCTCAGGCCGCGGATCCAGACGAGCGCGGCAAGAAATACCGGCAGGAAACAGACCATCGTCCAGTCATTGGACATGCCGGCGCCATACACGAAGGCAGCCAGAAACAGGCGTTCCTCGCGTTCGTCGAGGCGGTATTCCAGCAGCGACCAAATGACAAACGCGAACAGCAACAGATTAAACATTTCACCCGTATAATTTGTCGCGCATTCCCAAAACGTGAATTGCAACCCACAAACCACCACGGCAAATACCGGCGGCAACCATGCGTTGCGGATGGACAACAATGAAAACGGGCTCTGTTCACGCCGGCGCTGGGCCTCCGTCCGGTCATGGGGCAACAACGCCACCGACCGCGCCAGCAATCCCAGCGTTACCGCGGCACAGACGGCAGAAAACAAATTCAGCGCCAGTGGAATCTGCGCGGCCGGCAGCCAGCGGAATGGGCAGGTGACCGCGAAGGAAACGGGCTGGTACACCTCGGGTTGCCAGGTCCAACCGGATGTCTGAGCCACCGCGGTGAGATTGAAGAGCGATACCCCGTAATTGAGGGTGATCAAATAAACCACCAGTGCCATCGCCACCAGCAACCACGGCAAAACCCGCAGCACAAAATTTTTGCGTGGATCCGTTTGCGCGTCCATCGTCATCGGGTTCATTCAGTTGAATCCATGTTGGGCGGCTTGGCAAGCTTTTCTCCAACGCGCAAATCCGCCACGCACTCAACGTGCTGGGTCTGGGGAAACATGTCCAGCGGCTGCACGCGGGCCAATTCAAAGACACCATCGCCGCATAGAATGTTCAAGTCACGCGCCATGGTCGCCGGGTGACACGAGACGTAAATGACCTGCGCCGGCCGGGCCTCGCGCAGTGTTTTCAACGTTTGCGGCAGACAGCCCTTGCGTGGTGGATCCAGCAAAACCGTTGTCGTCGGCGGCGCAAACCGTTGCCACAATGCCGACAGAACTTCCTCGACCGTCCCGGCGACAAACTCCCCGTTGCCGATGTGACGGGCCGCGGCGTTGCGCCGCGCCGACTGGATTGCGCGCCGGTCATATTCCACCCCCAGAAAGGATTCCACCGTTTCCGCCAGCTCGATTCCAAAAAAACCGACGCCACAGTACAAATCCACCAAATGCCGCGAGCCGCCGGCGGACAGAAATTCGCGCACGGTTTCCACCAGCTTCGGCAACAGAAACAAATTATTCTGAAAAAAAGAGTCCGGCGGAACGTCCCAATTTTCCGGCAGCGTGCGCAGCACGACTTTGATGCCACCTTTTGGCGGCGGATGTGCGCGCACCTGCCGGAGTTGTTCGTTCAGGGCCGGTTCCGCGATCCGGCATTCCTCGATATCCTCGACCAGACCGCAGTCCCAGCGCACAAAACCGATATTGAGCTTTTGTTCCGGCTTGTTCCACTGGCTGCGAACCATGATGCGATTGCGATAACCAAACGGTTGCGGACAGGGAATCACCTCCGCCACCCGGCCGGCCGGAACTTTTCCAACCCGTTCAAATAAATCCGCAATTTGTTTCCGTTTAAGCTCCAATTGCGCGGGGTACTCAATATGCTGGTACTGGCAACCGCCACATTGACCAAAGTAACGGCAGATCGGTTCGACCCGGTGCGGCGAGGGTTTGGCAACGCGCAACAGGCTGGCTCGCGCAAAGTGTTTTTTGACCTCGACGACCTCCGCTTCAACCACTTCACCGACGAGCACAAAGGGGACGAACACGACAAAATCGTTCACGCGTCCGACGCCTTCGCCGCCAAACGCAATGTCGTCAATGGTCAAATCCAGCCGGTCACCGATTTGAAGTGGCACAAAAAGGGGTTACTTCCTTCCGAGGGCAGCGATGGCCGCCTGCATTTGTTCAAAATGAACATCGGGATTGCCCGCGTCGGTAACGTGCGCGATTTTACCATCCAATCCGATGAGGAAACTGACCCGGTGCGCCACGTTCAGGTGATCCAGCCGCACGCCGTAAAGGTCCACAATTTTCCCGTCCGGATCGGCGATCAGGGAAAAGTTGAGTTTGTATTTGGCAATGAATTTCTGGTGGGTGTCGGCGGAATCGAAACTGACGCCCACGACCTCGACGTTGTCTTTCTGCAGTTCACCCATGCGGTCGCGAAAGCCACAAGCCTCCTTTGTGCAGCCGGAGGTAAAGTCCTTCGGGTAAAAATAGAGCAGCACGATCTTTTTACCGATCACATCGGCCAGCGCCACCGTTTTGCCGTTCTGATCCTGACCGCTGAACAGCGGCGCGAGATCGCCCACTTCGGGTCGCGGCGCTGCTTGAACCGGCACGGTCAGCAAGATCAAACCGGCCATGACGGGCAGCACCCTCAGGTTTATTTTCATGACATTGTTCTCTGGCCTCTCAGGTTTGACGGAATGGCGCGGCGAACGTTCAGGTTTTTACGCGCGGGCGGCGCCGGAAACCATTTTGCCACCATAACCGCCAGACCATCCAAAAGGCTTCGCCGACAATATGACCGGCCATTTTTGAACGGCCGGCCACGCGTTCGGTGAAAACGATCGGCACTTCGATGATTTTAAATCCCTGCCGCCACAGTTTGTGCGTCATTTCAATCTGGAAACTGTAATCGTTTGACCGGATATCATCGAGGCTGACCGCCTGCAACGCGCGGCGGTGGAAACATTTATAGCCGCCGGTGGGGTCGGTGAATGGCATGCCCGTGACCCATTCCACATATTTACCGGCGCACCGGCTCAGCATCAGCCGTTTCAGCGGCCAATTCATGACGCGGATGCCGCCGATATAACGCGAACCGAGCACCAGATCGGCTTTTTGGGCGGCTTCGAGAAACAGCGGCACGTCATCCGGGTTGTGGGATATATCGCCATCCATCTCAAAAATGAACTCATAACCATGTTCCAGCGCCCATTTGAAACCGGCAACATAGGCGCGCCCCAAACCGTTCTTTTTCACCTCGTGCAAAACGTGGATTTCAGGGTGTTTGACCGCCAGTTCCTCGGCGATTTCACCCGTACCGTCGTTTGAGTTGCCATCCACCACCAGCACATCCACCGCCACGGGCAGCTTCAAAAGCCGTTGCGTCAGCCGGGGCAAATTTTCCCGTTCATTGTATGTCGGTACGACGATAAGTGTTGGATTCATGCAGGCAGACCCACAGATCATTAACGCGAACCCCGCCAAAAACAAGTGAACAGTTCGCCCGCGGAAATGGACACGGTCACGGCATTTTCATTCAACTTTTTTATGGGAGCAGCGGTTTGAGGGGACATTGTTCGCACCGTGGCGCGCGGGTCCGGCAGAAATGCTTGCCCACCATCACCAGTTGGGCGTGATAATCCTGCCAATGATCCAGTTGCGCCGCGCCGGTTTTCTGGTTCAACCCCGCCTCGCAAAAGGATTTCAAATCGTCGTAGCTGTCCAACGACTTTGAACTTTGAACTGCTGGCCGCGCCGTAGCGGAGCGAAGGCGGGCGGGCTTTGAACTCCAATTATGCCTTTGAAAAATCCGCCGGGTGTAGGCATCAATCACAAAACTGTGATGTCCCCCCGCATAAAGCAACATACTGTCCGCCGTCTCCGGTCCGACGCCGTTGATCGCCAGCAACCGCGCGCGGACGGTGGCAGTTTCACCGGCAAATAACCGCTTTAAATCGCCGCCGAAGTCTTCGACCAGCACCCGCAGAAACGACCGGAGTCGCCGCGCTTTCACGTTGAAATAACCGGCGGGGCGGATGAGATCGGCCAGCCTGGATTCGGACAACGCGAACAGCCTGGCCGGTTCCAGCACATGCGCAGCCTTGAGATTGGCCATCGCGCGTTCGACATTGGTCCATGCGGTGTTTTGGGTGAGAATCGCCCCGACACAGACTTCAAATGGTGTTTCTCCCGGCCACCAGTGTTGGTGGCCGAATCGCGCGCGCATGAGTTCGTAGGCGCGGCGCAAGGCGTGGCGGTGACGCGCGGTCACCGCCGATGGCCGGTCGGTTTTGGTCATGCGCCGTTTTACCAGACGGGCCGCCGGGATTGAAGTTTGATTGATTCGCACCCGCCACGCGTCTTATCCTGAAAACATGTTCGCCTCGCTGTTCACCAGCATCGAAGACTGGCAATTCCTTCTGGCTAATCCGCTTTGGCTGTTGATCACCGCGTTCCAGATCTGGATGCTCATCCACGCCGTCCGCAATGGCGAATGGCTTTGGGCGGTGTTCATTTTCATCGGCTGGGGACTTTCAACGATCCTGTATTATTTCATGGTTTACCGCGCGTCGCCGACGGCCATGAGCGGCTTTGAACTGCCCGGCGCGCAAAGCCGGAAGCGCATCAAGGAACTTCAGGCGCAAATCCATCACCTCGACAACGCCTATCACTACTTCCAACTGGGCGACGTTTACTTTCAACGCGGCCAACTGGCCGAAGCGGAAAAATGTTACCGCGCCGCGCTCGAACGTGATGCCACCGACATTGACGTCCGCGCGCATCTGGGCCAATGCCTCGTTCGTCTGAATCGTCCGGCGGAAGCGCGGCCGCTGCTCGAAAGTGTCATGAACGAAAAGCCTGAACACGATTACGGGCACACCATGATGGCGCTGGCGGAAACGCTCACCGCCCTGGGCGAAACCGACAATGCGCTCCAGTACTGGCAGCACATCACCCAGAATCATTCCTACCCGCGCGCCAAAGTGCAATTGGCCGAGCTTTATTTTGCCAGGAATCAGCCGGACCTGGCACGGGCGGAATTGAAGGATGTCGTCAGTGACGACCAGCATGCGCCGGCGTTCCAACGCAAACGCGACCGCGTCTGGGTTGGGCGCGCGAAGGGTTTGATGCGAAAATTGGAGTGATTTTTTATTCCGAAAACGCCAGGTAAGGAATAAGATGATATTGGCTATCGGGATGAACAGTAAAACCACCAGCCAGCCGCTTTTGCCCCGGGCCTGGCAGATTTTCACCCACATCATGATGGAAATGATCAGGCCGACGACCGGGATGAGGAAGAGGATGATCATCCAGACCGGCATTTTGGCCGCTTGAAGAAGCGGAACGAGCTGCACAATGGGAATCCAGATGAGCACCCCGGGGTTCACTCCACATTTCTCACAAATGCGTTTGAAACAAAAACAGATGAACACATAAACCGCCACGGCGATGACGAGCACAAACAGCATAAACACGATCATCCCCAGCCCCATGGCCGTGGCCGCCGCTGCATTTCCAGTATCATTCATAGATAATAGCTTTCGTTCAGGGTTCGCTTTGGTTTTGGTAAGGCAGTGAACCTTCCGCAGTTCACCTGGGCCTTTCTGACACAATTGTTCCTGAACGCAAGAATATTCAGCGGCATGGAAAAACTTCCCCTTCACCGCGGACTGCCTCATGCTGTGTGCGTGTCACGCCTGATCGCCGTTGTCGGCCGACCGAATGTCGGCAAGTCCGCACTGTTCAATCGTATTGTTGGACGGCGCATCGCCATCGTCCACGATCAACCCGGGGTTACGCGCGACCGCATCAGCGCCGAGGCCGAATGGCAGGGACATGCCTTCACCCTCGTGGACACCGGCGGCATCGGTCTGTTGCGCCGTGAAAAATCCGGCGACGTGATTATCCAAGCCGCGCTGGAACAGGTGGAACTGGCCATCGAATCGGCAGACGTCATTCTCCTGGTCGTCAACGTGCAGGAAGGCATTATGCCGCTCGACCGCGAAGTGGCCGAACGGTTGCGCCGCAGCGGAAAACCTGTTCTAGTGGCCGCCAACAAGGTGGATACGAGCCGCGCAGAAAAGGACGCCGACGAATTCGCCGGGCTGGGTTTTGAGAAAATCTTTCCCGTCAGCGCCATCCACGGCGGAGGCATCAACGAATTGATGGAAGCGGCGGTAGCGGCTTTGCCGCAGGTTCCAAGTTCCACGTTGCAGGTTGAAGCTTCGTCAGATTCGGGCGATACCGGCAAACTTTCAACCTCCAACCTTCAACCTTTAACCCTCAAATTGGCCATCATCGGCCGCCCCAACGTCGGCAAGTCTTCTATTATCAATGCTTTAACCCAATCGGAACGCGTCATTGTCTCACCCATTCCCGGCACGACGCGCGATGCGGTTGACGTGCCGTTCGAGGTTGAAACCGATGGGGTACGGCAAAGGTATGTGTTGATTGACACGGCCGGCATGAGAAAGACCCGGCGCGTGGACGACTCGATTGAATTTTTCAGCGTCCAGCGCGCGCAGGATTCCATCGCGCGCTGCGACATCGCCATTTTGGTTTTGGATGCGGACATGGGCATCACCGAACAGGACAAGAAAATTGCCGATGTCATCGTGGAAAACCGCAAGGCCTGCATCATCGCCGTCAACAAATGGGATTTGTTCGAGCAGAACGTCCGTGAGGCGCGCGCGCAGGAGATTGTCCGGCGCGACAACAAGGAACGGCGTGAAGGACAGGCAAGGGAAATGTCCACGCTCGGCGAATTCGGCGCCTGGGTGCAGAAAAAATTATTCTTTCTCGACTATGCGCCCGTGATTTTCACCTCGGCCAAATCCGGTTTTCATCTGGAACGCCTGCTGGAAGCCATTCGCTACGTGAGCGCGCAGTGGCAGCAAAAAATCCCGACAGCCATCCTGAACCGCACGTTGCGCGATGCCGTCGAGCGGCGCCAGCCGGTCAGTGTGATGGGACATCGCCTGAAATTTTTCTATGCGACGCAGGTCAGGCAGGCGCCGCCGACGTTTCTGCTGTTTGTGAACCGGGACGAACTGCTTTCCGACCAGTACAAAAAGTATCTGGCCAACCAGATGCGGCGCGCCTTCGGGTACGAGGGTTGCCCCATCGTGCTGGCGCCGAAGGCACGGCCCAAAACCGTCGAACCGATTCGCAAACCCCGGCCGTCGTTCCGGAAACGGCCCGGATCATTTGCCCCTTCCCGGGTCAAAAAATCGCGCTGATTTTTATTCACAGCGGAGAATAAGTTGCCGTTTTTTCAACTCCAACGCGGGATTTCTCCGGTTTTTCCATGGGGAATATCATTCGTGTAACTTTTTTGAAAATTTTTCTTGTCACCACAATATGTAGGGTATAAGGTCGCGCTGTTGCCCACTAAATGGGGTTTTGCCGGGAGCAAGCAGGTTGGCAAAATCTCACAAAGCAGGCTGAAAAAGTTGTTTTTCCCGACCGTTCTTCTGTTCTGAGGCGGTCGGGTGATTTGTCTGAAAGCAAAATTTCAACCATCTTGAAAAAGGAAAACCATGATTGACGCACGGGAAGAAGTTATGGCACCAGCATCGCACAAGAACCGTCGCCGCACGGCGCCGGTGGCCGCAGGGCGTAACGTTAAAGATAAAGGCATGAGCGCGGCGAAAAAATCATTGCGCGTCGAGCGGATTTTCAGCGACGCGAAGGTCAAGCCGTTCGACCAGATCGAATGGGACCGCCGCACCGCGGAAATCACCGATGACGCCGGCAAGGTAATTTTCAAGCAGGAAAACGTCGAGGTGCCGAAGACCTGGTCGCTGCTCGCAACCAAGGTCGTCGTCTCCAAATATTTTTACGGCGAGCAACACACTTCCGAGCGCGAAACCTCGGTGCGCCAGCTCATCCATCGCATTTCCCGCACCATTGCCGACTGGGGCGTAAAGGACGGTTATTTCAGCAAGGCCGACGGGGAGGTTTT
>Ga0070731_10001736_pt1 | contig 21987 bp, 19 predicted proteins | sample Coa_R1_2_FD_66448 | JGI IMG/M metagenome (GOLD analysis project Ga0070731, IMG submission 66448) | Surface soil microbial communities from Centralia Pennsylvania, which are recovering from an underground coalmine fire - Coalmine... | ecosystem: Environmental > Terrestrial > Soil > Unclassified ... | reverse complement strand
CACGTTCTCGATTCCACCGACCCGGATCAGGTGAAGCGGTTCGAGCAAGCGATCGACATCAAGCGCACGTTATTCATCGTTTCCAGCAAGTCGGGATCGACCCTCGAGCCGAACGTCCTCATGGATTATTTCTTCGGCAAAGCGTCCGACGCCATCGGCGCTACCGACGCCGCCCGGCACTTCGTCGCCATTACCGATCCGGGCTCGCACCTGGAAAAAGTCGCCAAGCAAAAAGGCTTTCATCGAGTCTTCCACGGCATTCCCAGCATCGGCGGACGCTATTCGGTGCTCTCGCCCTTCGGCATGGTTCCGCTTGCGGCGATCGGTCATGACGTACGCGCGTTTTTGGAATCGGCCCTGGTGATGGTGCGCACGTGCGGGCCCGAGGTGCCACCGGCGCAAAATCCCGGAATCGAACTTGGATTGACGATTGGCGTGCTTGCATTGCGGGGGCGCGATAAGGTCACCGTTGTCGGCTCGCCTTCCATTGCGTCGTTTGGGGCCTGGGCTGAGCAATTGCTGGCCGAGTCCACAGGCAAGAACGGCAAGGGCGTCATTCCGATCGATGGCGAGCCGCTCGGCGATCCTTCCGTGTATGACGCGCATCGGCTGTTCATTTACCTGCGCGATGCCGCGCATCCAGACGCATCTCAAGACAAGCTCATGGCGGCACTGGAGAGTGCCGGTCGACCTGTCGTGCGCATTGAGCTGGCCTCGCCTAACCTTATTGCCCAGGAGTTCTTCCGCTTCGAGATCGCGACCGCCGTCGCCGGAGCCGTCATCGGCATCAATCCGTTCGATCAGCCGGATGTCGAGGCGAGCAAGGTCGAGACGCGCCAGCTCACCGACGCCTACGAAAAGACCGGCGCGCTCGCCGCCGACACACCCGTCTTCAAACAAAACGGCATCGCGCTCTACACCGATGAGCGCAACGCCCAGGCGCTGCGGCAGGCAGGAGCCAACTCGACGCTGGAGAGCTGGCTCGGCGCCCATTTCGCCCGCATTCACGACGGCGATTATTTCGCCATCCTGGCCTATGTGGACCGTAGCGAAGCGCACATGAAGCCGTTGCAAGAGCTGCGCACGGCGGTGCGCGACACAAAACACATCGCTACCTGCCTGCAATTCGGCCCGCGCTTCCTGCACTCGACCGGTCAGGCCTACAAGGGCGGTCCTAACTCCGGCGTCTTCCTCGAGGTCACCGCTGACAGCGGCGAGGACGTGAAAATTCCAGGCCGCAAAGCGAGCTTCGGCATCATCGAAGCCGCGCAGGCGCGTGGCGACCTCCGCGTGCTGGAACAGCGAGGCCGCCGCGTCTTGCGCGCGCATCTCGCGCGCGACTCCGAAGTTGGGCTGGTTGAACTCAAGAAGGCCGCGCAATCGGCGTTGCGATAAGGTGAGCCCATGCAGCTAGGTGTCGTCGGTCTCGGCCGCATGGGCGGCAACATCGCACAGCGGCTCATGCGACACGGCCATTCGTGCGTGGTTTATGACAAAAGCGCCGACGCGGTCGCATCGATTGCCGGCAAGGGCGCGACCGGGAGCAACAGCCTCGAGGATTTGGCAGCCAAGCTCACTGCGCCACGCGCCATCTGGCTGATGCTGCCCGCCGGGAAAATCACCGAGGACGCGGTGACGCAGCTCGGCGGCGCGTTGCAAGCCGGCGATATGCTGATCGACGGCGGCAACACCTTTTACAAAGACGATGTGCGCCGCGCGCGCGAGCTGAAACAAAAGGGCATCCATTATCTCGACGTTGGCACCAGCGGCGGCGTCTGGGGCTTCGAACGCGGATATTGTCTGATGATCGGCGGCGACAAAGAGCAGGTCACGCACCTCGATCCGATTTTCTCAGCACTCGCGCCTGGCCAGGGCAATATCGAGCGCACCGCCGGACGTGACGGACGCGATAAGCGGCCGGAGTGTGGCTACATGCACTGTGGCCCGTGTGGATCGGGGCACTTCGTCAAGATGATCCACAACGGCATCGAGTACGGCCTCATGCAGGCCTACGCCGAGGGTTTCGCTATCCTCAAAGGGGCGACCTCCGAGGCGCGGCCGCCGGATGAGCGGTGGGATCTCGATGTCGCCGACATTGCGGAAGTCTGGCGGCGCGGCAGCGTGATTTCGTCGTGGCTGCTCGATCTCACTTCCATCGCATTAGCAAGCGATCCGAAACTCGACGGATTTTCGGGCGTGGTGGAGGATTCCGGCGAGGGGCGCTGGACCGTGATGGCAGCGGTCGAGGAAGCGGTGCCGGCGAACGTGATTTCAGCCGCACTCTACGCGCGCTTTCGTTCCCGTGACGATCACGGTTTCGCCGACCGGCTGCTCTCCGCAATGCGCAAGGAGTTTGGGGGGCATATCGAACCAAAGGGTCCGTGATCATGGACATCGCCGCGCCCAGTCTTGTCACCGCTACCGGACGCGCGCCGCGCCGCGCCGACCCTTGCGCGTTTGTCATTTTCGGCGCCGCCGGCGACCTGACCAAAAGGCTGCTGCTGCCTGCGCTCTATAATCTCGCCGCTGGCCAGCTTCTGCCTGAGGGATTTGCCGTAGTCGGTGTAGCGCGAGCCGAAATGTCCGACGACGAATTTCGGCGGTATTTGGCTGATGCATTGAAGGAATATGCCTGCGACGGAGTTGCGCAGGAAACACTCGATGACTTGATCGCGCGATGCCGATACGTGCGAGGCGATCTCGACGATCCTTCCACTTACGGCCGCCTCAAAACCGAACTCGCGAAGGTCAATCGTGCCTACAACACTGGCGACAACTGTCTGTTCTATCTGGCGGTGCCACCGGACTTGTTCGCGCACGTGGCGCGTTTGCTCGGCGAAACGGGCCTGGCCAGGGAAGAGAACGGAAACTGGCGGCGCCTCATCATCGAGAAGCCTTTTGGCTACGATCTGCAATCGGCTTGCACGCTGAACAAAGAACTCCTCGGTGCTTTTTCCGAGCACCAAATTTATCGGATTGATCACTACCTCGGCAAGGAAACCGTGCAGAACATCATGGTTCTGCGCTTTGCCAACGGTATGTTCGAGCCGATCTGGAATCGGGACCACGTCGACCACGTTCAGATCACCGTTGCCGAGACGGTATCGGTGGAAAGCCGCGGCAAGTTCTACGATAGCACCGGTGCGTTGCGCGACATGGTGCCCAATCACCTATTTCAACTCTTGGCGCTGACCGCAATGGAGCCACCGAGCCGTTTCGAGGCGGACGCGGTGCGCACCGAAAAGCTGAAAGCCATCGAAGCTATTCACCCACTGAATAAAGACAGTGCGTTCGCCGATATCGTTCGCGGGCAATACACGGCTGGAAGCGTCAACGACAAGCCGGTAGTGGCCTACCGCGAGGCGCCCGGCGTGGCGCCGCAAAGCATGACTGAGACTTATGTCGCCATGCGTTTCATGATCGACAATTGGCGCTGGGCTGGCGTGCCGTTCTACTTGCGCACCGGCAAGGCGCTCCGCGCACGCAAGACTGAAATCGCCATTAAATTCCGCAGCGCCCCGCTGGCGATATTCCGCGACATGCCGGTCGAGAGCCTTGCGCAGAACCTTTTGATCCTGCGGATCCAGCCGGATGAAGGCGCGGCGCTGCATTTCAACGCCAAGATTCCCGGACCGGAGGTCCGCATCGAAAATGTGCGAATGAATTTCAAGTACGCGGACTACTTCGATGCGGCACCGAGCACCGGCTACGAAACGCTGATTTACGACTGCATGGTCGGCGACTCCATGCTGTTCCAGCGCGCCGTCGACATCGAAGCTGGCTGGCGCGTGGTCGATCCCATTCTCAAGGCTTGGGGCGCGGCCGACGGGCGCGATCTGCACCTTTATCCGGCGGGAAGCGATGGGCCACCGGAGGCAGAGCGGCTGCTGACGCGCAGCGGGCAACAGTGGCGGATGATCTCATGAGCGCTGGAGCCACTGCGCAGACCCGGATATTCGACACGCCGGAACAGTTGGCGCGCGAGGTCGCCGACTGGATCGTCGAGCAGGCGTCGAAGTCGAGTGGGCAGTTCGCCTTGTGTCTGAGCGGCGGCACGACGCCCCGGCGGCTTTATGAGCTTCTCGCCGAGCCAACGTACCGCAAACGGCTTTCTTGGGAGCGCATCCATTGCTTCTGGGGCGACGAGCGTGTGGTGCCGCACGCCGATGAACGAAGCAATTTCCACATGGCGTGGGAAGCGCTGCTGCGCCACGTCCCGATTCCCGCGGCAAACATTCACGCGATTCCGACCGAGCACATGAGTCCCGCAGCCGGAGCGGCCGCGTACGCAACCACGCTCAGGCGGTTCTACGGCGCCGAAACGCTGGACGCCGGCCGGCCGCTCTTTGACCTGACATTGTTGGGTCTCGGCGAGGACGGCCATATCGCTTCGCTGTTCCCGGGAAGCCCTGCGCTGAAGGAGACGGAGCGCTGGGCGCTCCCGGTCGTGGGCGAGACTCCACCGGACCGCATCACTCTGACCTACCCGGTGCTTGCCAGCAGCGGCATCACGGCATTTTTGGTGGCCGGCGAGAGCAAGCACGGTGCGCTGGCCCGCGTGCGCGCCGGCGACCAGTCATTGCCGGCGACACGATTGCAGCCCACCGGCGCCGTCTATTGGTTCACCGACCGCGCAGCGGCGGCAACGCCGGCGTTCAGCGCCGCGTGACCGGGTGTTTCATTTGGAGCGTAATTAAATGGATACTGCACAATCGTATTTGACGAGAGACGTGCGCCCCGACATCGCATCCATGGAAGCATCGCCATCGATGCCGTCGATCCTGGTGGTGATGGGCGTATCGGGCAGCGGAAAATCCACTATTGGCACGCAGCTCGCCCTTCAGCTGCATTGGGAATTCGAGGACGGCGATTGGTTCCATCCAGCCCGCAACATCGACAAAATGCATGCCGGCATTCCGTTGACGGACGAAGACCGGGCGCCATGGCTCATTGCCATTGCGGATTTTATCGATCAGGCCCGTCTCTCGGGCCGACACGCCGTGGTGGCCTGCTCGGCGCTCAAGCGTCGCTACCGCACCGTCATCGTCGGCAATCGTCCCGATGTGCGGCTGATCTATCTGAAAGGCAGTATGGAGCTGATAGGGCGCCGCATCGCCGCGCGCCATGAGCATTTCATGCCGCAAAGCCTGCTGCAGAGTCAGTTCGAGGCCTTGGAAGAGCCCGGCCCGGACGAGCACCCCCTCGTGGTGTCGATCGAACCGCGGCCGCGCGAGATTGTCGCCAAAATCCTGGACATGCTCAGGGCGCAAACTTCGGAAGCGGATGGCGCGACGAGCCGATAAGCCGGGCGCCCAATGGAATACGCTGGACGGTCGTCGCGGTTATCCAAGTGAACAGCAGCGTCAAGCCGAACACGATCGGCGCTTTGATAACCGCGGGCAGCGGCGTGTTAAGCAAAGTGTATTGCAGCCAGACGACAAAGACATAATGCAGCAGGTAAAGCGCGTAGGCATTCGCGGCGAGCATGCCGAGAATCCGTGAAGGCCTAGCGGCAAAGTGCAGGCTGGCGGCGATCAGGAAAAAGCAGCCTGCGGCGCAAGCCAACACGTAGCTGAAATCGGCAGAGATCGTTGTAACCACTGAAGCACCGCCGTTCATCGTCAGCGACGTGAGCCCCATCCACAGCATCAGCGACACCAGAGCAGCCGCAAGCCACAGCGCCCAGCGCCGTGCCAGCGCACCATCAACCGCAAGCAGTCCGCGGTTGATACCTCCGGCACCAATACCCACACCGGCGAAGAAATAGACCGCATAGTGCAGCGGGCGGCATAGCTGAACCGCGAAGAGCCCCGTGTCAGACCAAGTCCATGGCGTGTACGCCGCGGCAAGGGGCACGTAGGCTAATGCCGAGGCCGCAAGGAGCGCGGCAAAGTATGGGGCGACGCGGGTTCCGGCTGCGATCGACCAACGGCCGAGAGTGCTCAGCGCGTCGGGGGCAATCGAGTGGGCAACAGCGGCGATGACGTTCAGGATAAGAAGCTGCCAGAGGAACCAAAGCGGGCCGTTCGGCCAGAAAGGCAACGCCAGCAGTGCATGCCAATAGGCAGCGAGGCTTGCATCTACAGCCGTCACGCGAAAGGCTGGATACAAGGCGAGCGGGATGACAGTGACAATGCCGAAGGCATACGGAATGCCAAGCCGCACTACGCGATCGCGCACGAAAGTCATGCTTGTCTTGCGCGTGAGGCTTGACCACACAAACAGACCTGAGAGAAAAAACATGAGCGACATGAGGTAGACGTCTTGCCACGCGCAGAACAGATCAAAGCCTAGAAAACGGTGGCTGTCGACGATCGGGAAGGCGCGCCAACTGTAGGGTGGGCTGTCGAAGTCAACTTTCGGCGCCGCAACCCAGCTCACGTAGGCCAGCGACGAATGGAAACCCAACACGATGAGGATCACAATGCCGCGCAAGTTATCGAGCGCCAGGCTGGAGCGCGAAACGGGGTTGGGGCGGCCCGAAACCTGCATCGCGTTACCGCTTTGACGTTCATCTCTAGGAATTGCGCGGACGGTCGCTAAAGATTTGAACAAATTGGAACTCCCGAGGCAACTGATCACTTTGCAGTGGATAACGCGTCCTCAAATCACCGCATTGTCGAGCCACAATTTCTGCGCCATCAATGGTGCCGTCCTGATTCGACTTGAAACGAAAAAAACGGAGGCCAGATGATCGTTCAAACTCGGAAACTCGCGCTGGCGGGTCTGGTGGCCCTCCTTGCAACCATGCATGCCGCTGCCGCGGCCGAACCATCCGTGACCGGCCTGTGGCAAAAGGTCGATGAGGAAACGGGGAAATCCGTCAGTTGGTTCCTTTTCCTCGAGCAAAACGGTCTCTATGAGGGCGTCGTTGCCAAATTCTTTTTACGGCCGGGTGACCCGCCCAATCAGGCATGTACGAATTGCCGCGATGACCGCAGGAATCAGCCCTTGCTCGGTCTTCCGCTCGTCAGAGGCATGCAACGCAACGGCCTGTACTATGAGCACGGCAACATCCTCGATCCGCGGGATGGCAATGTCTACAATGCGGTGATGAAGGTGAGCCCCGACGGCCAGACATTGACCGTGCGCGGCTATCTGGGAATAGAGCTGTTTGGGCGCGACGAGATTTGGCACCGGCTACCCGACACCGCATACAAGGAACTCGATCCGATTATCCTCGCACGCTATCTGCCCGGACGGACGACCATGGGATCGGTTCCGATGCGGAATTTGGAAAATACCGCACGATCGGGCACGCCGGTTCACTAGGTTTGAACGCTGCGAATTGCCGACCTCGGTCAACGCCGAATAGTGACTGACGACGGCGATCGGCGACATTCCCAGCCGCTTTGCTCAAGCTCGGGAGTCACGCTGTCGGCCTGCGGATAGCCGAGGCAGAAGTAGCCGATAAATTTCCACTCCGGCGGCACGTCGAGGAGTGCCACTACCGCCTGCGGATCGAGAATTGAGACCCAGCCCGTGCCGATGCCCTGGGCACGCGCAGCCAGCCAGATCGTGTGCATGGCGGTAACCGCCGAATACTCGATCATCTCCGGCATCGTATGCCGGCCCAGTCCGTGGCCCTGTGCGGTCGAACGGTCGGCGAACACCGCCAGATGACCCGGCGCCGCTTCCAGTCCGGCGAGCTTCAGTCGGGCATAGCGGCTCGCCCGCTCTTCGCTCTGCGCGGCCAGTGCCGCGGCGTTGCAGACTTGAAAATTTTCCCGGATCGCCGCGCGCCGCGCTTCGCTCTCGACGATGACGAAACGCCAAGGCTGGCTCAAGCCGACCGACGGGGCCAGGCATGCCAAGTCGATGAGCGCCTCAAGCGTGCCGCCCGGCAACGGGTCGCGCCGGAAGCGCCGAACGTCGCGACGCCAAATAAGAAGATCACGCAACTGCGCGCGAAACGCATTGTCGAAATTGACCGTCTGCCGCGGCGGATCCGCGATGCTTCCAGCCCGTGAACGTGACGGCTGACTCATGGCAAGAACTTTAGCGGCTCTTCTTGGACGCAGCCAACGCAATCTGCAGCCGCCGCCAGGCTTTCTCGTTCGCCGGCAGGCCGAAGCGCAGCCATTGCGGCTGTTCGGTGAACCGGCGCACCAGGATGCCGGCGCGTCCGAGATGATGGAACAATTCGGTTGCCGCGTCCGTGCGCGCAAGACGGAACAAATTCGTCCCGCCCACGATGTCGAGACCTGAATCGGTCAGAAGATCGTCAAGCTTCGCTGCGGACTTGGCGAGGCGGCTCCGCGTCCTTTTTATCCACGCTGCATCCGCCAACGCTTTGGCTCCGATCGCAAGTGCAGGTCCCGAAACCGCCCATGGACCAAGCGTAGCCGCCAGCCGCGTTGCGATCTCGGGTGCCGCAAGGGCGAACCCGAGCCGCAGTCCGGCGAGCCCGAAGAATTTGCCGAACGAACGCAGCACCACAATGTTGCCGACGGAAACCTCTCCTGCGAGGCTCTTGGCGGCCGGGGCCGCATCCATGAACGCCTCGTCGACGACGAGCAGGCCGTCGTGCGTGCTGAGATTTCCGGCCAATGACATCAGATCGTTTCGGGAAAAGAGCCGCCCGTCGGGATTGTTGGGATTGCCGAGAAACACCAGTCGCGCCGCGCGGATAGCCGCCAAGTCGCGCACCATCGTGATCTCATGTCCAGCAAGGTTCGCCGCGCGCGCGAATTCGCCATAGCTCGGGGCTAAGACTGCCGCTCGGCCCGGACGCACCAAAGCGGCCACAAGTGGTAGCAGAATTTGCGTGCCCGGCGCCGCCACCGCATGGATGCCGGAAGACGCGCCGTAGATTTGCGCCGCCATCGCGGTGAGGCGCGCAAGCTTATCGGCATCCGGCAGGCGGGCGAACGCATCCACCGGCAATCGCGAAAGTGGGTAAGGATTGGGATTGATCCCGGTCGACAGGTCGATGAATGGTTCAGGAGCGTCAGGAAACGACCGCCGGCCCGCGGCCAGGTCGCCGCCGTGCGGAAGCGGTTCGTTCCAGCCGGTGGAGGGGTCGGAGGGGACTATGTTCGCGGCGCTCACACTCTTGGCCATGCTGATCGAACTCGTCGCCGGCTATCCGCAGTGGCTCGTGGATGCGATCGGCCACCCGGTGGGCTGGATGGGAGCGTTGATCCGCACGCTTGACCGCACGCTGAACCGTGAGTTGGCGACACCCGATCGGCGGCGCACCGGCGGCATCGTGGCTGTTTTATGCCTGCTTGTCATCGTCGGGGCGATCGCGTTCGTGATTGAGTATGAACTCATTCGATTGCCTTACGGCATTCTCCCCCTGGCGGTCTTGGCCAGCACCCTGATCGCGCAAAAGAGTCTGCACCGACACGTGGCGGACGTCGCCCGCGAACTCGAGAGCGGCGACATCACTGCGGCCCGCAGCGCCGTGTCGCGCATCGTTGGCCGCGATACCGACACCCTGGACGAAGCTGGCATCGCCCGCGCGGCCATCGAAAGCCTTGCGGAGAATTTCTCGGATGCGGTGGTCGCGCCCGTCCTATGGCTGTTCATCGCCGCTCTCCCCGGTATCGCACTGTACAAAGCAATCAACACCGCGGACAGCATGATCGGTCACCTTACGCCGCGTTACCAAGCATTCGGCTGGGCAGCGGCGCGGCTTGACGATCTTGTGAACCTGCCGGCTTCGCGATTGTCGGCACTCCTGCTTGTAGGCGCGGCCGCGTTCCGCAACGACGCGTCGGCGAACGAAGCGTGGCGTACCGTGCGGCGCGACGCTTCCCATCATCGCTCGCCCAACGCCGGGTACCCGGAAGCCGCCATGGCTGGCGCACTCGGACTGTCGCTGGCTGGCCCACGCGTCTATGCGGGCGTTCGCGTCGACGATGCCATGATGGGAAATGGCCGACGCGAGGCCAAGGCTTCTGACATTCGCCGCGCCTTGGCGCTCTACCGCTACGCGGACACCGTACTGATCGCCATCCTGACGATGATTACGTACGCCCTCATCGGCTGAGCTTGAGGAGCTGATCGATATCGATATGGGTGGCGAGGTGCACCGCAAGCGCATCGAGCGTTTGCTCGACGAGATGGTCGTAGGCGACGTGCGCCGGCCCCGCGCCCAACCGCGCAAGCCATCCCGCGCGTTGCTGATCGTTGGCGAACAGGCCGTGGATGTAGGTGCCCATCACTCGGCCATCGGCGGAAGCAGCGCCGTCCGGCGTTCCGTCGGCAAGGCGCGCGAACGGACGCGCACGATCCGGACCCTCGGTGACGCCCATGTGCATCTCATAGCCGGCAAACGGCAAGCCATCGCTGGTCATCCCGCACGAAGGCTCCAGACGCTTCTCGGGTGACAACTTCGTCGTAACGTCGAGCATGCCGAGACCGTCGACTTTCCCAGGCGGGCCCTCGATGCCGTGCGGGTCGGCGATCATTTGCCCGAGCATTTGATAGCCTCCGCACAGTCCAAGAACGATACCGCCGCGGCGCCTATGAGCCGCTACGTCGATGTCGAAACCTGCTTCGCGCAGCGCCGTGAGATCCGCGATCGTCGCCTTCGAGCCCGGCAATACAATGAGATCGGCATCGCCAGGGATGGAGTTGCCCGGCCGAACGCGAATGACTTCGACCGAAGGCTCGGCGTCGAGCGGATCAAGCTCGTCGAAATTGGCAATGTGCGGCAGGATCGGTACGGCGATCCTGACTCGTGCGCGCGGCTTTGCTGGCCGGTCCTGCTCCAGGGCCAGCGCGTCCTCGGCTGGAAGCAGGTGTGCGTCCGGGAAAAACGGAACGAGACCGAGCGCTTCCCAAGCGGTCATTTGCGCAATGCGCTCCATGCCGGACGCGAACAGTGCCGGGTCGCCGCGAAATTTGTTGACGATAAATCCGCAGATCAGCGCCGCGTCCTCGGGCGCAATCACCGCCTTGGTGCCCACAAGGCTCGCAATGACGCCACCGCGATCGATATCGCCGATGAGGACGACTGGCACCTCCGCGGCACGCGCAAACCCCATATTAGCGATGTCGTTGTCACGCAGGTTAACTTCGGAGGCGCTGCCCGCGCCTTCTACCAGCACAATGTCGGCCTCGCTGCGCAGCCGCGCGAAACTGTCGAGCACCGGCGCCAACAGATCGGCTTTCATGTGTTGATAGGCGGCGGCCTTGGCGCTGCCGAAGACGCGGCCCTGCACCACGATTTGTGCGCCGATCTCGCTCTGCGGCTTGAGCAGAACCGGATTCATATGCACGCTCGGCGGCGTACGCGCGGCGCGCGCCTGCAGCGCCTGCGCGCGCCCGATCTCGCCGCCCTCCACTGTCACCGCCGCGTTGTTGGACATGTTTTGCGGCTTGAACGGCCGGACTCTCAGGCCGCGTGACGTGAGCGCGCGCGCGAGGCCAGTGACGATGAGCGACTTGCCGACGTCCGAGCCGGTCCCCTGAAACATCAGCGCGCGCGCCGGCATGTTTTAGAACTCGATGCCGGGCTGCGCCTTCACGCCGGCGGCGAAGTGATGTTTCACCAGCGTCATCTCGGTGACGAGATCGGCGGCGGCGATAAGTTCAGGCTTGGCGTTGCGCCCCGTGACCACGACGTGCAGCCCGGGCCGCCGCCCGGTCAGCGCCTTCATCACGGAACTTAGATCCAGATACTCGTAGCGCAGCGCGATATTCAGCTCGTCGAGGATCACCAGCGAAAAGCTCGCATCGGCCACTAATTCGTGTGCCTTCGTCCATGCACGCTCGGCTGCCGCGACATCCCGCGCACGATCCTGCGTCTCCCAGGTAAAGCCCTCGCCCATCGTGTGCCAAGCGAGTTGATCGCCGAATTTTTCCAGCGCGTCGCGCTCAGCCGTGTGCCAGGCGCCCTTGATGAATTGCACCACACCAACGCGATGCCCGCGCCCGAGCATCCGCAGCGCCAATCCGAAAGCCGCAGTCGACTTTCCTTTGCCGGTGCCAGTGTGCACGATGAGCAGGCCTTTCTCGACGGTCTTGCCCGCGACTTCAGCGTCCTGAACCGCCTTGCGTTTGGTCATCTTGGCGCGATGACGCTCAGCTTCGCTTTTCTTTGCCTCGCTCATAGCGTTTCCTTCAGCACCCCTTCAGCGCAAGCGGCAGGCCCGCGACCATAAGCACGACGCGCTCAGCGCGCGCGGCCATGCGCTGATTGAGTACGCCTTGCAGATCGCGAAATTTTCGGCCGAGCGGATGATCGGGGACAATGCCGGAACCTACCTCGTTGGCCACCACCACGACCGGCGCGACCGCCGCGGCCAACGCTCTTTCCAGGTGTGCGGTCTCAGCATCGATGTCGATGCCAGCGAGCATGAGATTAGACAGCCATAGCGTAAGACAATCGACGATGACTGGCATGGTCCCGGCTTTCTGCAGCGCCGCCACGAGATGGCGCGGCGCTTCGGCGGTGTGCCAGTCCAGCCCGCGCCGCGCCCGATGGGTGCTGATCCGCATCGCCATTTCTTCGTCGCCCGCTTCCGCCGTCGCCACGTAGAGCCAAGGCGGCGGCAGCATCGCGATTATGCTCTCCGCATAGTGGCTCTTGCCCGAACGGGCGCCACCGAGGACCAGAGTCAGTTTGGGCATGCTCGACATGGCTTGCGGAACCCGCACCCACCGGTTAGCGGTCACATTGACAGGCCGACCTGCTGAAATCTATCACTGGCGCGTCGACGGTCCCTCGCGAGAGGGCGAAAAGGGAATGCGGTGAGGCTACGCCACCAGCGTTGGCCAAATCCGCAGCTGCCCCCGCAACTGTGAGCGGGTAGTCTCGTCCGCGTGCGCCACTGGCGGCAATGGGCCGCCGGGAAGGCAGGATGAGACGCCGATCCGCGAGCCAGGAGACCTGCCGTCGGTCCGGAGTCGACGCGACAAACATCGGCCGGGGTGTGCCGGTGGATGATCCAAAGGGCGAAAGTCCCTTGGTCCTCGCTCGCGCCGGCGGTATGCGGCAGGTTACGCGAGGACTCGTGCTTACTTTTCTGAAAAACGCGGTCGATGATGCGTCGTCCGATCGGCGCGCCAAGATCTTGGCGCTTTACGCCTTTCTGCTGACTGCCAATGCCCTGGTCTGGATCTGGGCCATGATCGCGCTGGCGGGGCGCCCGACGCTCATCGGCACCGCCATTCTCGCCTATGTGCTTGGGCTCCGGCACGCGGTCGACGCCGATCATATTGCTTCGATCGATAATGTCGTGCGCAAGCTCATGCAGGAGGGAAAGCGGCCTTATTCGGTCGGCCTGTTTTTCTCGCTGGGGCACTCACTCGCCATCACGATCGCGGTCGCAGGCATCGCGGCGGCGGCGTTCGCGCTTTCGGGCCGCTTCGCCGAATTCAAATCAATCGGCAGCGTCATCGGCACCGGCGCATCGGCGTTCTTCCTCCTCGCCATCGCGGTCATCAATCTCGTCATTCTGCGCGGCGTCTGGCAAAGCTTTCGTGACGCCAGACGCGGCAAGCCCGTCGCCGAGCAAGAGCTTAACGCGCTCCTCTCCGGCCGGGGATTTCTCGCCCGTATTTTTCGGCCCTTGTTCCGCATGGTGTCGCGCAGCTGGCAAATGTTTCCGGTCGGCTTTCTGTTCGGACTGGGCTTCGACACTGCGACTGAGATCAGTCTCTTCACCGTCGCGGCGAGCCAAGCCTCCGGCGGCATGACGTTCGGCACCGTAATGATTTTCCCGGCGCTGTTCACCGCAGGGATGACACTGGTCGATACCACCGACAGCGTGCTCATGGTCGGCGCCTATGGCTGGGCGTTCCTCAATCCGATCCGGAAGATTTGGTACAACCTCACCATCACGGCGATTTCCGTTGTCGTCGCGCTGGTCATCGGCGGCATCGAGGCGCTCGGGCTCGTGGGCGAAAAGCTTCGCCTCGAAGGAATGTTCTGGGACACGGTCGGCGCGCTCAACGACGACCTGGCCAATTTCGGCTATCTGGTGGTCGGCATTTTGCTTGCGAGCTGGGCCGTCTCGTATCTGATCTATCGGTACGGCGGCCTCGACCGGCCGCTCACCGAACGGGCGCGAGGTTAAGCAATGTCGCACGCGCCCAGCAGCTCACAAACAAAACGCGGATCGATTCCCTCGGCTCCGGTCGTCTACGTTTGCACCACGTGCAAGCGCACCGGAGAGGACGACAGCGACCCGCGTCCCGGCGCGATTCTGGCTTCCGCTACCGAACAGGCGGCCGCAGGAACGGAGGTCGAGGTTCGGCGGCTACGCTGCCTCGCCAATTGTACGCGCGGCCCGAGCGCGGCCATGCGCTGCAATGGCTCTTGGACCTACGTGTTCGGCGGACTCGATGTCACGTGCGCGGAGGCATTGGTGGCCGGCGCGCGCCTCCTTGCCGGCGCTGCCGACGGCATCCTGCCCTGGCGCGGGCGGCCTGAAATCCTCAAGCGCGGATTGATTGCCCGCGTTCCCCCCATCGGTTTCGAAGAGGCCGACCCATGAGCGATTCGCTCGCACGCATTCCCTGCACCATCGTCACCGGCTTTCTCGGCGCCGGGAAGACGACGCTTATCCGCCACGTGCTCGGCAACGCACAAGGCCGCCGCCTCGCCGTCATCGTCAACGAGTTCGGCGACGTTGGCATTGACGGCGAAATCCTCAAGGGCTGCGGCAACGCCGCCTGCCCGGAGGAGAACATCGTCGAACTGGCCAACGGCTGCTTGTGCTGCACGGTGGCGGACGAATTCGTGCCGGCGCTTGACGGCATATTAGCGCGCGACGGCGTCGAACACATCGTCATCGAGACGTCCGGTCTCGCTTTGCCGAAGCCGCTGGTGCAGGCCTTTCACTGGCCGGCGATCAAAAGCCGCGTCACCGTCGATGGCGTCGTCGTCGTGGTCGATGGTGCGGCGCTTGCAACTGGCCGCGTGGCCGCCGATCTCGAAGCGCTGGCGCAGCAGCGCGTCGCGGACACGGCACTCGCGCACGACGATCCGGTCGAGGAAGTGTTCGAGGATCAGATCGCTTGCGCCGATCTCGTTGTGCTCAACAAGCGCGACCTGCTGGACGATGCCGGTCTTGCAAAGGCGCACGCCGCGATCGCCGGGGCCTTGCCGCGCCGTGTGAAAGTTATCCCCGCTGCTGGCGGCAAGGTTGATGCAGGCCTACTGCTCGGGCTCGGCGTCGCTACCGAAGACGATATCGCCAACCGGCGGACCCACCACGACGCCGAGGAAGAACATGACCACGACGATTTCGACTCGTTTGTCGTGCCACTCAAGGAGATCGCCGATCCAGCGACGCTTGCCGCACGCGTCGGCGGGCTCGCGGACAAATTCGACGTACTGCGGGTCAAGGGGTTCGCCGCCGTAGCCGGCAAGCCGCTGCGCCTGTTGGTGCAGGCTGTCGGAGCCCGAGTGAACCACCAATACGACCGGCCGTGGGGTGCCACTGAAGCGCGCGAGGGCCGGCTCGTGGTAATTGGACTCAAGGGACTCGATCGCGCGGCGGTGACCCGCGCGCTTGCGGTTTAGACGACTGGGCCAGGCATGCATCTGCTCACGACGACCTCGACTAACCTCGACGAGATTGTCGAAGCGGTCGATCTCGGCCAACCGCCGGGCGACATCGTCGTGCTCTCCTTCGCCGACAGCGATCTCGCTGCACTTGCCGCCGCGTGGGAAGCGGAGTGTGAAGTGCTGCCGAGCGTGCGGCTCGCTCACTTGCGCGAGCTTCGCCACCCCATGTCGGTCGATCTGTGGATCGATCGGGTCGGCGCCCACGCCAAGGTAATCATGGTTCGGATCCTCGGCGGACTCGACTGGTGGAAATACGGCATCGAGCGCCTATCGGCGCTCGCGCGTGAGCGCAACATCGCACTCGCGGTGCTCCCCGGCGAAGATCGCGATGATCAGAGGCTCGCCGCGGCGTCGACTCTTCAGCGGGAAGAACTCGACGCGCTGCTCGGCTATTTCCGCGAAGGCGGCCGCGAGAATCTGCGCGCGCTGCTGCGGCGCCTTGCAAGACTCGCCGGGCACGATCTGGAAGCTCAACCGCCGCAGCCGGTACCGCGCCAGGCCGGCTATTTGCCCGGTCAGGGCGCGGTCGATCTATATGGGCTGACGACGAGTCTCCCCGCTGGCAGGCCGGTCGTGCCGATCGTCTTCTATCGCGCCATGCTGCTCGCAGCGGACACCGCGCCGATCGACGCGCTTTGCGTGGCACTGTCAGAGCGTGGCCTCGCTCCGGCACCGCTCGTCGTCACTAGCTTAAAGGATAAAGAGGCGGCGGCTTTTCTGAGTGAGGCATTCGCACGGCTCTCACCCGCCATCATTGTCACCACGACCGCATTCGCGGCCGGTGGCCGTATCGGCGAGCCGACGCCGCTCGACGCGGCGGACGTACCGGTCCTTCAGATCATCAGCGCAACGACCAAGCGCGCCGCGTGGGCTGGCTCGCCGCGCGGTCTGGGCGCCGCCGATCTCGCCATGCACGTCGTGTTGCCCGAACTCGACGGCCGCGTCCTGGTCGGTGCCATAGCCTTCAAGGATCCACTTGCGCCCCAAGACGCATTGGCCTTCACGGCGCTGGCGAGCCGCCCCGAACCTGACCGCGTCGCCATGGTGGCGGATCGTATTGCCGCACTCGCGCGGTTGCGCTCACTTCCGCGCGGCGGGCGCCGCCTCGCCGTCCTGATGCCGGACTATCCCGCCGCCGCGGGCCGCGACGGCTACGCGGTCGGGCTCGACGTGCCCGCCAGCGTGCTTGCGTTGCTCAGTGATCTGAAAGACGCCGGCTATGCGGTCAGAGAGGCGCCAAAGAATTCACGTGACTTGCTAGACGCACTGGTTTCCGGCGGCGAGACACTTTCGCTTGAGCAGTATGAAAATCTCCTCGCCAGGCTGCCACCCGCTGCCGCCGCGCGCTTGCACGAGGCTTGGGGTGCGCCAGCGGACGATCCCGATTTTCGCGACGGTGTGTTTCGCTTCCGCGCGAAACGATTTGGGAAACTCTGGGTCGCGCTGCCGCCCGATCGCGGACGCGGCTCGGAGCGGCGCGCTGACTACCACGACCCGCTGCTGCCGCCGCGCCACGCCCTTGTCGCGTTCGGCCTGTGGCTGCAACACGTGGCGAAAGCCGACGCGCTCGTTCACATGGGCGCACACGGGACTCTGGAATGGCTTCCGGGCAAGGCCGTGGCGCTCTCGCCGGAGTGTTTTCCGGAAATCGTCACCGGTCCGCTGCCGATGATTTATCCGTTCATCGTGAGCAATCCGGGTGAAGCAGCCCAGGCAAAGCGCCGCATCGCCGGCGTGACCATCGGCCATCTACCGCCGCCGATCGTTGCCGGCGAGCTTTCCGGCGACGCGCGCGAGCTTGAGCGCCTCGTTGACGAATATGCCCAGGCCGACGGTCTCGACCGCCGCCGCCGCGAACGCTTGGCGAGCCTCATCGTCCAGACCGCGCAACGGAGTGGATTGGCGCGTGAAGCGGGCATTGGCGGCACGGCGTCCTCCGATGACGCGCTGCGGCGCATCGATGCGTGGCTGTGCGACCTGAAAGACCTTGCCATCAAGGATGGTCTGCACATTTACGGGCGCGCTCCCGCGGGCGTGGACGATCCGCTTTGGCACGCGAGTGCCGCGGCCGAGCGCGCCTCTTTGCTCGCCGCGCTCGACGGAAAGCGCGTGGCGCCCGGTCCCGCCGGCGCACCGACACGCGGCCGGCTTGATGTGCTTCCCACCGGCCGCAATCTCTTCACCGCCGATCCGCGGACACTGCCGACGCCAACCGCCATGGACCTCGGCCGACTTGCCGCCGACGAAGTGGTGCGCGCGCATTTGCAGAACCACGGCGAAATGCCGCGCGCCATCGTCATCGATCTCTGGGGCAGCGCCACCTTGCGCACTGGCGGCGAAGAGATCGCGCACGGCCTCGCGCTCATGGGCTGCCGGCCGATCTGGGAAGCGGCGAGCGGCCGTATCACTGGCCTCGAAGTGCTGCCGACCGCCAGCATTGGGCGTGCGCGGGTCGATGTCACCTGGCGCATCTCTGGCCTGTTTCGCGACCTGTTCCCGGCGCAGATCGCGCTCATGGATGCCGCCGTCCAGGCGGTCGCGGCGCGCGACGAAGACGATGATGAAAATCCGCTGGCGCAGGCGCGGCGGATTAACGGAGCCTCTCGCCTCGATCGCATTTTCGGCAATGCGCCGGGGACTTATGGCGCGGGCGTTGAAGACTTGCTCGGCCACGGCGATGCCGAGGCCGTTGGCAGCGCATATCTCGACGCGACTTCGTATCGCTACGGCGGCGCCTCGGGCGACGGCGAGGCTGCGCCGGGAGCGTTCGCCGGACGAGTCGGCGCGGCCGATCTTCTTGTGCATCCAAGCGACGACCCCGGCCGCGACCTTCTGGAAGGCGCTGAGGACGCCGCGTTCGTCGGCGGCTTCGCCGCGGCCGCCAAGATGCTCGGGCGCGCCGTTGATCTCGTCATGCTCGATGCGACCGATCCGCAACGGCCGCGCGCCCGGACCTTGTCAAAGGCGCTGGCGCGTATTGCTCGCGGGCGCGCGATCAATCCACGCTTCATCGCGGGGCAAATGCGCCATGGCCCGCGTGGCGCGGCCGAATTCGCTGAAACCGTCGATCGCCTTGCTGCCTTCGCGGAAACAACCGGCGCCGTCAGTAGCGACTTGTTCGACCTATTGTTCGACGCCTATGTGGCCGATCCAGCCGTACGCGATTTTCTGCTGCGCGAAAATCCCGATGCCGCGGATGCGATTGCGCGGTGCTTCGACAACGTGCGGCACCGCGGTCTCTGGCATCCACGCCGCAACGATGTTGACGCAGGATTTGCGGCGCTCAGAACGAAGGCCGTGGCATGAATGCACTTGTCGCAGCCGCTCCGCATCGCCGCGGCGCTTGCCCCGGACTCTCGGCGCCGATGCCGACAGGCGATGGTCTGCTGGTGCGGCTGAAGCCGGTCGGCACCATGTCGATTGCCGCGTTCAGAGGTTTGTGCGCGGCGGCACGCCGGCACGGCAATGGCGTCATCGAAGTCACCGCGCGCGGCAGCATTCAGGTCCGCGGATTGAGCGCTGCTTCGGCACCCCGCTTCGCTGATGCCATAGCTTCTTTCGACATCGCAGCCGAAGACAACATTCCAGTCATCACCAATGCACTTGCGGGTCTCGATCCGGATGAAATCATCGACGCCCGAGCTCTAGCTGCGGAATTGCGGCGTGCGCTCGGCCAAACCTCCCTCCCCCGCAGACTCGCGCCAAAGGTCTCGGTGGCGATCGATGGTGGCGGCGCTCTCGATCTCGACACTCTATCGACTGACGTGCGGCTATCCGGCAAACTCTTAAGCGGCGCTGTCGCGCTAAGCATTAGCGTGGGCGGAGACCGAGCAAGCGCGACTCAACTCGGAACGATCACGCCGTCCGATTGTATCGACACCTCACTTCGGCTGCTTGAAGTCATCGCCCGGCGCGGTCGCGAAGCACGCGCGCGTGATGTTCTCGCGGCCGAGGGCATTGAACCGTTTCGCGAGTCTGTCAGAACGCTTCTTTTAAACTCAGCTCGTCCCCGCGAAAGGGCAGGCCTGGAACCGGATTCCCGCTTGCGCGGGAATGAGCGGAAAGTTGCGATCGGCCTTCATTCGTTACGCGACGGTTCATGCGCGCGCGGTGTTAGCCTCGCGTTCGGTCACGCTGAAGCCGCGACGCTTGAACTGTTGGCCGACGCCGCCGAAGATGTCGGCGCACACGGCATACGGACCGCACCGGGCCGCGCGCTCATCGCCATTGGCCTAACGCGCGAGGCGGCAACGGCTTTTGCCGCTGCCGCGGAGCGTCTCGGCTTTATCGTGCGCGCCGACGATCCGCGCCGGCACGTTATCGCCTGCGCTGGCGCGCCGATCTGTGCCTCCGCGCAGATTGCGTCCCGCGCCATGGCGCCGCGCATCGCCGAGATCGCTGCCCGCAGTCTCGACGACTCGTTCGAGATTCATGTCTCGGGCTGCGCCAAGGGTTGCGCGCATCCGACGCCCGCCGCCGTGACACTCGTCGGCACGCCTGACGGATGCGCGCTCGTCGCCAACGGCACAGCGCGCGATGTGCCTTCCGAAACGGTCTTGCCGGCGGACGTGCCGGCGGCAATCGCGCGATATATCGAGGCCCGCCATGTCTGAGCGCGCGGCGTATCTACGAGACGGCGCGGCGATCTATGAGCGCTCGTTCACCATCATCCGCGCCGAGACCGACCTGTCGCGTTTTTCCGCCGAGGAAGCGGACGTCGCGGTGCGCATCATCCATGCCTGCGGTCAAGTGGACGTGGCTCAGCACATTCTGTTCGGCCCCAATTTCATCGCGGCGGCACGTGGCGCGCTCGCCGCCGGCGCGCCGATCCTGTGCGACTCCGAGATGGTGGCGCACGGCGTGACCCGCGCGCGCCTGCCAGCGCGCAACGACGTGATCTGCACGCTCAACGACACACGCGTCCCCGCGCTGGCCAAGAAACACGACACCACGCGTTCGGCAGCGGCGCTGGATCTCTGGCGCGATCGGATCGGCGGCGCCGTCGTGGCGATCGGCAACGCGCCGACGGCGTTGTTCCGGCTGCTTGATCTCATCGACGATGGCGCGCCGAAACCGGCCGCCATTATCGGCTTCCCGGTCGGGTTTGTCGGCGCGGCAGAATCCAAAGCGGCGCTCGCAGCCGATCCGCGCGGCGTGCCGTTCCTCATTGTGCGCGGCCGCATGGGCGGCAGCGCCATGACGGCTGCAGCGATCAACGCGCTGGCGAGGTCCGGGCTATGAGTGGGCAGGCCGGAAAACTGATCGGCGTCGGCGTCGGGCCGGGCGACCCTGAGCTGGTGACGCTCAAGGCAATCCGCGCGCTCGGCGAGGCGGACGTGATCTCGTTTTTTGCCAAGGCCGGAAACGAGAGTCATTCGCGTGCGATCGCGGCACGGCACTTGCGTGCGGCAGTGACCGAACTGCCGCTCCTTTATCCGGTCACCACCGAACTGCCGAAATGCAGCAACGGTTACCGCGATGCCATCCGCGACTTTTACGACGGCGCTGCGGCAAAAATCGCGGCGCATCTCGGCGACGGAAGCACCGTGGTTGTGCTTTGCGAGGGCGATCCACTGTTTTACGGCTCGTACATGCACCTGCACGCGCGGCTGGCACCACGCTTTGCAACTGAGGTCGTTGCCGGCGTCACCGGCATGTCGGGGTGTTGGTCCGCAGCCGGAATGCCGATCGCGCAGGGCGATGATGTTTTTACGGTGCTTCCCGCCACACTGCCCGAAGCCGAGCTTGCGCGCCGGCTCACCGACGCCGATGCGGCCGTGGTGATGAAAGTCGGGCGGCATCTGCCCAAGCTGCGCCGCGCACTCAAATGCAGCGGCCAGCTCGATCGCGCCATCTATGTCGAGCGCGGCACCATGGCGGATGCGAAGATGATTCCGCTCGCCGACAAGACCGACGACGACGCCGCTTACTTCGCGGTTGTCTTGGTGCCGGGCTGGGAGCAGCGGCCATGAGCGGGCACCTCGCTGTCGTCGGCTTGGGGCCGGGCGATCCGCGCTATTTGACTCCCGAAGCGGATTCAGCGCTCGCGGGTGCACAAGCGCTTTACGGTTATGGCCCTTATCTCGACCGAGTTCCGAGGCGCGCCGGTCAGGACCGCCACGCATCTGATAATCGCGAGGAACGCGCGCGCGCTGCCGCGGCGATCGGTCATGCCGCCCGTGGCAGCAGTGTTGTCATCGTCTCCGGCGGCGATCCCGGGGTGTTCGCCATGGCGGCCGCTGTTTGCGAGGAAATCGAATCCGGGCCTGAGAGCTGGCGCGCTCTTGATATCACGATCGTTCCGGGCATAACCGCCATGCTCGCCGTCGCGGCGCGCATCGGCGCGCCGCTTGGCCATGATTTCTGCGCACTTTCACTCTCTGACAATCTCAAACCGTGGAAGTTGATCGAGCGCCGGCTCGATGCCGCGGCAAGCGCGGGATTTGTGATTGCCCTCT
>Ga0070731_10001735_pt1 | contig 22011 bp, 18 predicted proteins | sample Coa_R1_2_FD_66448 | JGI IMG/M metagenome (GOLD analysis project Ga0070731, IMG submission 66448) | Surface soil microbial communities from Centralia Pennsylvania, which are recovering from an underground coalmine fire - Coalmine... | ecosystem: Environmental > Terrestrial > Soil > Unclassified ... | reverse complement strand
GTTCCTGCAAAATCCCGACAATCTGCTCTTCCGTAAATCGTCCCCGCTTCATCGTCCGTACCCCTTTCCAGGTCCGGACTCTAACTCCAAAACCGGAGGAGTTTTACGGGCTCAGGTCAATGACAGTTCCTATTTGCAAGCGTGGCTCAACGCTAGCCAACCGCACTTGGGTGACGTGGGAACTTACTCCGTTGCTTCCGGATTGACCTGCCCTAAGGACACCACTGTCCAAGGGCCCACTAACCGGGCCGGCGCCGTAGCGCCGGTCTTTCAAATCATAGCTATGAATTCCCTCACCTCAGGCACCGTCATCGACGCCATGCAGAATTGCCGTCTAAGTGGCGTGGCTGTTAACGCTGGCGGATACTCGAGCACCGACGCGGTACACGTCGATGAGCAAGGCGTCACGATCGACGGCTTTTCGGTGCTGGAAAACGGCGTTTACAATCTGGTCTGCAATAACCACAATGGAGAATTGATAGTAACCGATACGACTCTGACCAACCCGTCTCTTTACAATTTCTACGCGCCGCCATCCTCAGGATGCGTCAACGTCAAGCTTATCGGCGATATCTTCGACGGGAAAAATGGCGGCACCACCTCGGTACCAAATGTCAATGTGGTGTTTGGCGCGGACGAAATGATCCTTGCGAACGGCACGATAGAGGCTGCTGGAGGGATCGGGCTTGATCTGACAAGCGCAGACTTCGTTTCGGTAACCGGAATGAACATCGATGCCAATGGGCAGCTGACGACGTCGGGGCGTGGCCAGGGGGCCGGTATCAAGTTGAGTAACTCAAACACGATTTCGATCTGCGGCAATCATATTGAGGGCAATGGCGGGGTAGCCCCCTACTCGTCACAGATTTATTTCGCGGCCAACAACGACAATGTAGACCTGTGCGCCAACACCTATTCGACGAAAACAAAGACGGACGTAACCTTGCGGCCCTCCTATGTGTACGACGTGGCCAACAATACGGTACTGACGAACAGCCATTTTTACGAAAGCGCGCCGCCCCAAGCAGCGGGCGCAGTCTATTCCGGCAATGCTGCAGCCATTTTGCCGCAACTCCAAGCGCCACAAGTCCTGGGTAGTGACTTTAGTGGGCTTGTTCTGTCCAACGACCTCGTAGTCAAGTCAGAGGTGGACATCACTCCAGGGGAGGCTTCGGACAGCACGAATGCCGCGCTCATACTGCTGCCCCAGAATTCCTCATTCCCGACGGGCGGCTGCACGGTCGATCTTGCGACCAACGGTGTTGGCGGTCTGGACACCGGTTCACTTGCGACGAACACGACTTACTTCTATTTTCTGATCGGCTCTGCTTTTGGCGCCAATCCGGCGTGCATGGCTTCCCTGAGTTCAGGTCCCCCGACGTTTCCGTCCTCTTCGCCGTACGTGCAGACCGTATCGGGCACGACGTATTTGGGAAGCAAGTATTTCTACAACGTGAACTCCCTCGCGGGCGTGGCCGCGGGCCAGACAATCGCAGGCACCTTCCTCACGGGTGGGAGTACGACGATTTTAGCGGTCGGAACGCTCACGACAAATATTGCTGGTACCATAGGATCGGATGGAATGACGGTGACGGTTTCGAGCACCACGAATATCCTTCCCGGGATGGCCGTTTCCGACCTGCTCAATACTGGTTGCTCGGGTGCCGAAAATCAGCTGAGTAGCGGCGGCTATACCGTTGGTCCCACGATCACAGGCACGACGTTTACGATTGGGTCTGGAGGGCTCACGCCCGGTCCGGATTGCTTCACGATCTCGGGCGGCAATACGATTACGCTGAACGCGAACGCAACCGCGACGGGTCCGGAGAGTGCCACTGTTTCAACAGGTTTGTACCGCCTGATCGGTGCGCTGTACACGTACACTAACATGGCTGCCACGCAGGTCATCCCGTTTACCCAGGACAACGATAGATTTTATCTGAACACCCCCGTGTCAGGCATTAACGCAAGCCTTACCACGAGCGCCGCTCCCTATCTGGTTTCGGGAATACCCCTCGGCGTTTCTGTTGCCGCGCTTGGCCGCTGTGTCGCACCGAGTACTACAGCCGGGCATAACGTCTTCATGTTCACCCCGGCCATTAGTCCGACTGCGCCCGCCTTGTTCCCAACTGCACCCGGCTATTCCATAAGGACGACTTCTACGCTCGGCGAAGCCACCACCGCATTCCCTTATCGCCTTGACACGGACTCGATGGGCGAGATTGCGGCGCAGGCGGACGTAACACCGGCCACGCTCCAGTGCATGACAGACGGTTGGGTGTTTCATAGGGGCGGGTAAGCAGCAAAGCATTGCCATGATGGTCGGCGCCCCGAGCTCTCACGGGACGGCGCCATCGATGCCACCGACAACGCCGCTCGCACGTTTGTGAACATCTTTTCACGCGGGGCGCCGTTGACAGGTCGCGAGCGCGGTGCCAATTTTTTGGCATGTCGCGCAGTCGCACCAAAGAAGACGAGGGCGGCGGGTTCAGCCGCCGCGAGCGCGCAATCATGGAAGCGCTCTACCGCCTCGGCAAAGCCTCGGCCGCGGACATCCGCGATGCGATCCCCGATCCGCCCGGCACCACCGCGATCCGCACGCTTCTCACCATTCTCGAAAAGAAGGGCCATGTGCGCCACGAGAGCGACGGGGTGCGCTACATCTATGCGCCGCGCGTCGCGCGCGAACAGATGGGGCAGCGCGCGCTCGATTCGCTCCTGAAGACATTCTTCGACGATTCGGTCGGGCAGGCGGTCGCCGCCATGCTGACGCGGCGCGACGCCAACATTCCCCGCGACGATCTCGATCGCCTCGCAAGGCTGATCGAAAAAGCGCGGAAGGAGGGACGATGAACGCATTCTTCGCCTTGCGCGCGCTGCTCTTCGCGGCCGAGATTCTTTTGGGCTCGCTTCCCATCATGGGGCTCGCCTTCCTCGGCGCTGTACAGAAGCGGGCGAGCGCGCGCCACCTCGCGTACGCCGGCGCGTTCGCCGCGCTCGCGATCCTGCCGTTCCTCATGCTTCTCGTGCCGTCGCCGGTCCGCATCCTGCTTCCGGCCGCGCCGCAGCAGATTCCGCCCGCTACGCTCAGCAGCGCCGCCGCGGCGGCAGCGCTTCCGGCGCCCATGGATGCCGGCGTCGCGCTCGATCCGGCGACGATCGCGTTCGCGCTCGCGGCGCTCTGGCTCGCGGGTGTACTCTTTCTCGGCTTGCGGTTCGGCGTGGGGGCGTGGTGCCTCGCGCGCCTCCGGCAAAAGAGCCGGGCCTTCGCGCTGGCGCCGGAAGACATGCCGAAGATCGCCGCGAAATGCCGCGAATGCGAGCTTCGCCTTGCCCATGACGACACCGGCCCGATCACCTGGGGCATTGCGCGGCCGGTCATCCTGCTGCCGAAAACGGCGACCTTCTGGCCGCGCGGGCGCCTCCACGCCGTCCTGCTGCACGAACTCGCCCATATCCGCCGCCGCGACAGCCTTGTACAGGCGCTCGCGCTCGCGGTATGCGCCTTCTATTGGCCCAATCCGCTCGTCTGGATGGGGGCTCGGGCGCTGCGGCGCGAAGCCGAGATCGCGGCGGACGATTCCGTCATCGTCGCCGGCGTGAAACCGTCGTCCTATGCGGGCGAACTCGTGCGCCTCGCCGACGAGTTCCGCGCCGCGAGGCCCGCGCTCGCCACACTGTCCCTTTCCATGGCCGAACGCTCGTCGCTCGAGGCGCGGGTGGAATCGGTCCTCGCCACAACCTCTGTACGAACCGGAGTGACCGTCATGGACGTGACCAAAGCCGCGTGTTTTGCGCTTGTCTCCGCCGCAGCGATTGCCTTTGCCTGTCCATCGCTCGCGCAGGACAGTTCGGCGCCGCCGACCGCTCCGGCAGCGCCGGCGATTCCCGCGCCGCCCGCAGAACCGGCGACACCTGCGCTGCCCGAAACGCCCCCGCTGCCGCCGGTCCCGCCGCTGCCGGCGCACCTGGCCATTCACGTCGTGGCGCCGCACATCTCGAAGCACGCGCTCGAACAGGCGATGCGCGCCGAACGGGAAGCCATGCGCGAATTGCGCAATGTGGACTGGGAGCGCATCCATCTCGAGACCGCGCGTGCGCGACGCGAAGCGCGGGACGCGATCGAGCGCGCGCGGCCGGAGATGGATCGCGCCATGGCGCAGTTGAAGAACGGCGAACTGCAGCTCAGGGTCAACGAGGAAGCGATGCGCGCGGTGATGGCAGCGCGGCCCCAGATCGAGGTCGCGCTCAGGAACGTCGGCCCCGAAGTCCAACGCGCGCTGGAAGACGCCCGCAGGCAACTGGCGAAGGCCGAGATCGACATGAAAGTCCGCGCGCGCGTCGACAGGGATCTTCACGACGCACAGGTGAAGCTCGACATGCACGATACCGGCGATCGCGATTCGGACGATGCCACGCCCGACGACAACACGCCGGAGAACAGGTAGCGCCAGGAAAGCTCAAGAACTGTCACGGCCCGCAAGAGCGGTTTTCCTCCCCCGTCCCGGCTGCAAGGCCGGGATGGGAGAGGGGGACCGGGAGCGCCCCGCGCTCAAGCAGCGAAGGGGTAGCGCATCAAAAGCGCGCGAAGCGGTGGAAGGGGAAAGCCACGAGGAAAAATCACGAGCGCAGCGACGTGAGCAGAGAACGTTGAACCGCAAAGACGCAAAGGCGCCAAGGTTTCTGTACGTGTCGCTTCAAAGGTCGTCGCGCGCGTGCGCTCAAGTTGCGAAGCGCCTTCATCCGCCCCGCTACCCCTTTGCGTCTTGGCGCCTTGGCGGTTCATTCCTTCCGCTCCTGCGCCTCATGACTTTCCCCTTCCACCGCTGCGCTTCGCTTGCGGTCCCCCTCCCCCATCTTGCTTCGCGCGACGGGGGAGGAAACGCGCAGCACCCGCTGCGCCAGCGCTTGCGCGGCGCGTGCACCGGGGAGGCAAATAAGCGGCCGGCTGGACAGGTGGACGTTCTCACGCCAACCTTGCGGCGAACACAAAGCGTAGGGGCATCATCCACATGACCGTTGCGGCGGACGCGCTCCCGCAATCGCGCGCGAAAGTCGGCGCCGGCATCGTGACGCTGCTCGCGGTCGCGGTGTTCGTGAGCTACGTCGATCGCGGCAATGTCGCGACGGCGGCGCCGCTGATGAAGGACGAGCTCCGGCTCTCGGCGAGCGAGATCGGGCTCCTGTTCTCCGCCTTCTACTGGACGTACATTCCGGCCCAGCTTCTGGCCGGCTGGCTCGCCGGGCGGATCAATGCCTATGCCACGCTCGCGCTCGGTCTTGGGCTGTGGTCGCTGGCGACGGCGGCGACGGGTTTTGCCGGCGGCTTTGCCGTCCTGCTCGCCCTGCGGCTCGCGCTCGGCCTTGGCGAAGGCGCGATCTTTCCCTGCAGCTCGAAAATCATCGCGCAGCACATCCCCGAACGGCGGCTCGGGGCGGCCAACGGCGCGATTGCGACCGGCCTCGCGCTCGGCCCCGCTTTCGGTACGTTCTGCGGCGGGCTGTTCATCGCGCGTTACGGCTGGCGCGCGTCGTTCGTGCTGCTGGGCTGCATGTCGCTGCTGTGGCTCGTGCCGTGGCTCAACGCGACGCGCGACGTGCGGGCCGCCGAACGCGCGGCGGTACAGGTTCCCGCGCCGGGCTTCCTGGCGATCCTGAAACGCCGCGAAATCTGGGCAGCGTCGCTCGGCCATTTCTGCGGGAATTACGTCTTCTATTTCGTGATCTGGTGGCTGCCTCTGTATCTCGTCAAGGCGCGGGGCTTCACGCTGTCGCAGATGGCGGTGATCGGCGGCGCGATGTACCTCATCTATGCGGCAAACTGCCAGGCCACCGGCTGGCTCTCCGATCTCTGGATGCAGAAAGGGGCGAGCGCCAACCGCGTGCGCAAGACTTTCCTCGTGGTTGCCGGCTTCGGCGCCACGATAGCGATGATGGCCTGCGCCGTCGGCAATGCGACGGTGTGCGTGGGGAGCCTGTTTGCCGCGGGTTTCTTCTTCGGTTTCGCGACCCCGCACATCTACGCCGTCGGACAGATCCTGGCCGGTCCGCGGGCGGCGGGCAACTGGATCAGTGTACAGAACTGCCTCGGCAATTTTTCCGGCATCCTCTGCCCGCTCGTCACCGGTTTCGTCGTCGACCGCACCGGCTCCTATTTCTGGGCGATCGCGCTCGCCTGCGCGATCACGCTCTTCGGCATCGTCGCCTGGGGCGTCATGATCCCGAAAATCGCCCCGCTCGACTGGGGCGAAAAACCGGCGTGACGCGGAAGTTTGAACCGCAAAGACGCCAAGACGCCAAGAAAGCGAAATTCACCACAGAGGCGCGGAGGTCACGGAGAAAAATTTTGTGCGCTATCGCTTCCGACCCGGTTTAACGGGGGGGTTGAGCGTAACGCATTGCGCGCCGGAGGCGCGCGATAAAACTTGCTCCGTGCTCTCAGTGTCTCCGTGGTTCTCCTTTGCTGTCTTGGCGTCTTTGCGCCTTGGCGGTTATTTTTTTCGGGTATTGGCTCGAAGGCGAAGAACGAATGAGGCGGTGAGCCCGTACGTACAGCCGCACCGCCCCAATGTGTATTACGGATTCACGTAGGCGACGCCGCGATAGACGTTGCCGTAGGTGGGTCCGGCCAGAACCGAGAACGATTCCTGCGCGACCCGCTTCGTCATCGTCGTCGGCTTGAGCCGGTCGGTAATGACGACGACCTTGTTCGGGTCGGCGCCGTTGTCGCCGGACGCGCTCGCGGTCGACGTCGTGGCCCACAGCGTCACGGTGCTCTTTCCGACCTTGCCCGTGAGGTTTCTGAGGCCGACCGTGGTGATGGTCGGCCACGGACCGTCATAGCCGGTCACGTTGTCGATGGAGCCGATCAGGCCGTTGGTGAGGACGTAGTCGAGCTGCCAGGTGCCGTTGACGAGGCTCCACTTCTCGAGCCCGGCATGGGTCGTCTGGTCGGTGGTATTGCCGGTGCCTTCGTCGGTTACGTACATCGTCGTCGGGTTGGCGAAGAAAACCGCGAAGGGCGTGAAGTTGCCGCCCGTCGACTTTGCCGAGTCGGTGGGGAAACCGGGCACAATGTCGATGGTCGCCGAACCGGCGTCGGAAACGTCCGGCAGCGGGGAGACGGTATAGACCGTATCGATGCCGTTGCTGCCGCTCCCCTTGGTGAACCAGAGCGCGCCGCCATATTCCGTCACGCCGCGGAAATTGTCGTCCTTCCCGGCCTTGTCGAGCTTGCCGTTGAAGGTGAAGTCCAGCAGGGGATCGACTTCCGCCGAGTTGTTCGGCGGGATCGTGACGTTCCAGCTGCTGCCGTTGATGGGGGTGATTGCCTCGAGACCGGTCGTCTCGGTCACGTCGGGATTGGTGATTCCCTGGTTGTACTGCGAGGAGGCGCCGTTGTTGGAATTGCCGACGGAGTAGTAGAGGCCGTTGGACCCCAGCAACGCCGAGCGCCCGTTGTTGCCGCCGTAATCGATCGTCGGCGTATAGGAAATGGCGCCGGTCTGGTCGATGCTCACGACTTCGCGCGGAAAGGCGTAGCTGTCGCCAAAGCAGAACGTCACGGGGTTGGTCGGATCCTGACCCGCAACCGCGTCGGAATCGGAGGCGTCGATCGAGCCGATGCCGGCGCCGCCATAGCCGACGAAGGTGAGCGTCGGCCCGTTGGCACCGTTGACGACGTGAAGGCCGAGCTCCGATTTGGATGAGAAGCTCGTGACGACCTGATCGGAGGGCACGGAAAGCGACGCGAGGACCGAACCGGTCGAAGGATCCACGTCGCTCAGCTGGATTCCGGACGACACGCCGAAGCTCGCATCGACCGAATCGTTGTTCCAGACATTGACGTAGTCGTTGCCGGCGATGGCGCTCGTCGTCTGCGAGTCCGTATCGGGGAGGGTGGTGCCCACCACAAGCGAAGCGATCGCGCCCTGCGTGTTGTCGTAGGTGCTGGTGCTGATTACGAGCGAATGGGGAATCAGGAACGGCGGTTTCTTGCCCGGCACGGCCGGGGATGCGGCCGCGAGCGACGTCGCGAGCGCGACAAGGCTGCCGCCTGCAAGCAGGCGGACAGATAAGGTTGGAAGTCTCATTAGGACCCTCTTTCAGGATTGGAGAAAACGCGACCGCCCCGACGGCTTGCGCACGCGGCAGGAATGTCCTGCCGGCGTTTCAGGCGCATGACGAAACGGATGCAATTTGATGACGGCGACGGGCGCACGAACGCGACGGGGCGCCGAGCCCCCAAGTTGCCCCGCGCGACCGGGGCGAAAGGGCGACCGTGAACAATCCCTTATCCGGACAGGATTGTCATTGCCGCGGAAGCGGGAACCCGGCGCCCGCCGGTGGTGAAAAAAGGCGCACGAGCACCGGCGCCTAGGCTGTAATTGTTTCACCGATACCTATTGGGACACCGACACCAGCGGCGTCACGGACCTAAGCGAAGGCTCGGGCAATATTCCAGACGAGCCGGGCATTTCCGGGCTGACGAGTCAGCAGCTTAAGTCCGGTTTGCCCGCGGGTTTCGATCCCGCGGTCTGGAGGGAGAAGCGAAGGATCAATCGCCACTTCCCATACCTTGTACTCAATCCACCGCCTTGAAACGCCTTCCTCGCAAGCGCAATTTTTTGCTGGCATTCCGGCCCTGCGTTCAAACTTTTCAAGATGATTGTGTAGAGGCGATTGTATCGATGATGCTGAGCGGCGCGCGGTTCGCGCCGCTAACCTTGTACGCGCCGACGAGGCCCGTGTCTGTATCTTTGAACTGGCGGGTGACGCCAGTTCGGTCAGCAGCTAGTGCTTGATCCAATCAAACTGGATGGAGCAGACGCCCTCATCCTTCGACAGGCTCAGGATGAGGGCACGAAAGAGCCTCACCCTGAGCTTGCGACAGGCTCAGGATGAGGGCACAAAAGAGCCTCACCCTGAGCTTGTCGAAGGGTGAGGCCGATTCAGTCCGAACGAGTCGCGCTCCAGGCGTCTTCCGTTTCGAGGTCGAACGCCGTCTGGTTCTCCCACAGCGCGGCCATGCGCTCGTAATCCCTGGCCACCCGGCCAAGCATTTCGCGCGTGCCGATGTCGATGCATTCGCTCGCGATGATGCGCAGCTCTTCCGCCCGGTCGCGGAAGTGCCTGGCGCGTGCCAGGGGCTCTGCCGGCGTGGGAATCATGCGAACGGACTCCTTCGGTATGCTTTTGCCAATAACGCGAAAGGTCCAAAATCAGCGAGTGTCCGGCCAAAGCCTGGACGTGGCGTGCTTGCCGGGCGCGAGCGAGACGTTGCCGGGGCCGACATGGACCTTTCGCGCATCCTTTCGTTGGTAACCTTGATATGGCTTCAGGCATGCTCGCGATGATGATCGGGTCGGCGCTCGCGGCCTCGGGTTGGCTGCTGCAGGCGGCGCAACCGGCAGCGCCGCCGGGCCCGGCAACGCTCGCCGATGTCTACGGTTGGGTCTACCGCACGGGGAAGGAGGTCCCGATCGACGTTCCGGCGGCCGCCTGCCTGGGACTGAAAACGCCGCAGAAGATCTATGAGAGGACGTGGCTCGCCCCCGACGGACGGATTCATGCCATTGAAGCCGGCGAGGACAAGGCCAACCCGTTCGTCCTCCTCTCGGTTCGCCACAGTCTCGACGAGGATTACGCCGGCAAATTCTGGCTTGCGGGCGCAAATGGCGGCCTTCTTGGCGCCTGCGACTCGCCCTTCATGTACGCATCGTTCGCGCGCGTGAACGACGGCTCGCTGGACGCCGAGTTCCGGTCCGAAAAAATGTACTTCCTCGACAAATTCGGGCAGCGCTGGAAGTGGGACCGGTACGCGCCGGTGAAGCGGGACTATCCCTGAAGGCGGGCGCTCGCGCCTCCGCAATTGTCTTAACAACCGGTGAACGGCGCCGCGTTCCGGCTCTGCGCGCAAATACACGGGAAAGCAATGGTTTTCGCGGCAAGCTGTGCCCCGCAGCGGCCCTGATTTCGCGGGCGTCCGCCAGATGCCCCACCGCCGTCAGATGATCGGCCGATACAAAGTCCAATCCCTGGTGGGAGAGGGCGCAACGGCTTTCGTCTACAAGGCCTGGGATCCGGCGATCGACCGCACGCTCGCCATCAAGATTCTCAAGCAGGAATTCAGCGCCGATCCGAACTTCAGCACCCGTTTTCAGCGCGAGGCCCGATCGGCGGGCGCCATTTCACACCCCGGAATCGTTACGATCTACGACGTCGGTCAGGCCGGAGAAACACCTTACATCGCGATGGAACTCCTCGACGAGGATTCGCTCGCACGCGTGCTCGCAGGCGGAGAACGGCTTCCGCTGGAGAAGATCCTCTCCATCGGCATCCAGCTGGCCAGCGCGCTTGATTATGCCCATCGCCGGGGCATTGTACATCGTGACATCAAGCCGGCCAACATTCTCCTGGTCGCGGGCGGCGAGACGGTGAAGCTCACCGATTTCGGCATCGCGCGGTTTCCGACCATCGACGAAATGCAGAAAACGCAGGTCGGCACCGTGCTCGGCACGCCGAGGTACATGTCGCCCGAGCAGGTCGCGGCGAGACCGCTCGATGGTCGTTCGGACCTGTTCTCACTCGGTGCCATCCTGTACGAACTTGCCACCGGTCGGCCCGCCTTCGAGAACGACAATATGGCGCTCCTGATGCTTCAGGTTCTGCAGATCACGCCGCCATTGCCTTCCGCGATCGCGCCTGGCGTGCCCGGCGGGCTCGATCGCGTGATCATGAAGCTCCTCCACAAGCGCCCCGAGCAGCGATTCCAGAGCGGCAAGGATCTCGCCGACGCGCTGCAACGGGAACTGGAGGCCTTGCAGGACAAGGAAAAGAGCGAGAGGCAGAACCGCTACCTGCCGCTGCGGGTAAAGCTCGCGTTGCGCGCCGGTGCGGCGCTTGCGTTGACGTTCGTCGTCTGCATGACGATCGTGTACGGTGCCGAGCGGCGCGTCCTGGAAGAGCAGGTTTTCAACGACGGTGCCTCCCTCGCCAAATTCGTCGCGGTCGAGGCGGCCCTGCCCGTGCTTGGCCAGAACTGGCTGCCGCTGAAGCTGTTCGTGCAGGACGCGAAGGCGCGCGGGAGCTTCGATTATCTCGCAGTGACCGACCACGACGGCATTGTACAGGCCTCCACGGAAAAGCAGTCCGAGGGGAGGGTGTTTGCGCCTTTGCCGGGGCAGAAGGCCATTGCCGACGCGGTGGGTGTATCGATCTCGTCGATAACGCTACCAGACGGCCGGTCGGCGTTCCTGTTCGACACACCCATCCTGTTTCAGCAGACGCGGATCGGCACCATCCACCTGGGCGTCAGCCAGGCCGGCATGCACAGTGTGCTGGAGGCGACGCTCGCGCTGCTGGCGTTTGTCGGGATGATCGCCGTGGCCGCGGTCGGCAGCCTTTCCTACTTCTTCGGAGGGATGATCGGAAAATCCATTCGCCTTTTGCGCGATTCGCTCGCGGCTCTCGGCGAAGGAGATTTCGACCGCCGCCTCTCGCGCATCAGTGCCGACGAATTCGGAGAGCTCTTTGTCGCCTTCAACGGCATGGCGGAGAAGATGCAGTCCCGCCTTGCCGCGTTGACGCGTGATCGTTCGCAGGAGGCGGAAGGCGAGGTGAAGCTCGCGGACGGTACAGCCGAAATGACGGCGCAGGACGGTGCGACGCTGCTGCTGTCGGCGTAGTACGGCCTTTATTTCGTCGGTCTTGCGGAGAACCGGCGGCCGTCGGCGCCGGCCTCAGCCCTTCAGCTTGAGAAGATTGGCCTTGAGCTGGATGGCCTCGTCGCGGTTCAACTCTGCGTCGCGATAGTGCGGGTTGATGGAGATGACGACGTTCCAGGCTGCAATGGCGCCGTCCAGATCCTGGTGCTGAAAGGCGATCATGCCGCGACGATAATATTGTTCCGCGGTCTCGGCATTTGCCTGTTTCAATCCCGCGCCGGCCACGGCATCCGACGGATCGCAGGTCAGCGCCAGCTGAAACAATTTTCGCGCCTTGTCCGGCTGCTTCAAGGCGCCGAGAAAAATCGTACCGGCTTTCCGGGCATGTGCGCAGGCGTCGGCAGCGTTCGCCTGTTTCTCAAGTTCAGCGGCGCGCATATACGCATCGGCGATAATGACCGCCCGACCGTTCCGCGGATCGAAGGCGTTCGCGTCGGCGAGCCTGGCCGCGTCGCTGTACCGCCGCGCCGACAGCGCCGACCTGAACTCTGCCCAGGGATCGGCCGGAGAATGCTTGGCGCCGGCAACCGGAGGCAGGGCCGCAGGCAAAGCCTTGCCCGGCGTCGCCTCGTCTCCGGTGCCGTTTGTCGTCGGCTGCTGTCCCGTCGTGGCCAGCGTCTGAGCGCGCAGAAAGCCGTTCTGCGCAGCGAGAGCTTCCGGCGTCGCCGGAATCCGGATTTCCTGACCGGCAATGACCATGCCGGGCTGCGCGATGTTGTTGTAACGGGCAAGGCCGTAGAACGCGAGCGGATCACCGAGATAGCTGGCGGCTACGCCGGACAGCGTCTCGTGCCTTCCGAGCGTGACGGCGAAATTCTGCTTCGGATAGAGCTGTGCAATCGGCGTGTCGATTTCCTCGAGCAGGAGCTTTGCCGCCCTGCTGTCGGGGACGTCATCGAGATAGGTCTCGAGCTCTACCTTCGCGCGCGCGGCGTCGCCGTTCTGCAGAAGACCAACGGCGAGATCGAGACGGTCTTTCGGCGAAAGATTGGGTGTTGCGGCGAGAGGCGCCGTCTGTGCGGTGTTGTTCCGGTCTGGCGCCGTCGCCGGCACCGCCTTGTCATGTGCACAGCCGGCAGCGCCAAGAAGCAGGGGCAGGATCGCCAACCGGTAGCCGAGTCGGCTGGGTTGAATCCGGCGCCCGGCACTCATGCCGCACCTCCCGCGGCACGCAACTGTACGGCCGCCTCTTCTCTCGGGGTGAAGTCCGATTTCCGGCCCGCCGCGGATCCGCGCGCGGGGATTTCGACGGTGAAGCAGCTTTGTCCAATGCAGACCGTCGTATCGGGCGGCAGCGGGACGGGACTTTCGAAGGTCGAGCCGTCGATGGTCAGCAGGACGCCAGGCCGGGGCGCGATCCAATAGCCGTTCTGAAAGCGGATCTCGGCGAGCGGAGCGTCGCCGGGATCGCTTGTACGGATGGCGCAGGAAGCCGTCGGGCCGATGCCGATGTCTTCGCGGGAAATGATCCACAGGGAGCGGAGGTCCTGCTCCCGTGTCGGCCATGTGAGCGGATCCATTCCCGTACCGGACACCCGGACGACGATCGTCTCGCGGTTCGCGCCGCAACGCTCCACGCAGAGGGAGAGCGGAGCCGCGCCCGACTTCGAGCGGCCGATCTCGACCGTCGTGGAAGTGGGGGGAAGCGAAACCGGATTGCCCGGCGAGAGCATGGTCCCCGCGACAGCGGCGCCATTGGTGCTGCCGAGATCCTCGATCAGCCAGTCGCCGCGATCGAAATACAGGTACAGATTGCGCTGGCCGCGGGAAAGCCAGCGGCAATTGATGACGATGTCGACAGGCTCATTGTCCGCCGGGCGGCCGATCAGCACCGAACGCCGCGGGTGAATGTACACTTGGCCGGAAGCGCTGGTCAGCGCGAGCGGCCCGTCGTTCAACAGGCGGTGTTCGAGCAGCCGCTGCAATTCGAGGATGTGTTTCTTCAGCGCAGCGTGAATGTAGCGCGTGTTGAGGATGCCGGCCGCCTTGTGGCAGGCGGCGAGCGCAGGAAGCCATCGTCCCTGGAGGACAAGCGGCGGAAGAGCGGCGACGATGTCGGGGATTGATGCGTCCGGGCCGAGAAACTGCGTCGCCGAGAGCATCAAGGTTCCATTGACGTTGTCCGGTGCGGCGGCTTCGGCGAGCAGGCCCTGAATGGCGGCGAGTTTCGCTGCGAGACCCGGATTGCCGGCACAAGGCGCACCGCGCGACCGCTCCCACTCGGCGAAGAACGGAGAAATTTCCGCGGCGGGCAGCGACTTGCTGATGAACCAGCCCTGCGCATCGTCGCAACCGATCCGCCGCAGCTCGGCAAAAGTCGAATCGTCTTCGACGCCCTCGGCCGTCACTTTCAGCCCGAGCCGCTGCGCCATCTCGACGGTCGATTCGATCAGAGCTCTGGCGGCAGGATCGCGCTTGAGCTCCATGACGAAGCACTTGTCGATCTTCAGTTCGCCGAACGGAAGCCGGTAAAGGGTGGCCAGCGACGAGAATCCCGTGCCGAAATCGTCAATCGAAAGCGTGATACCCTTGAGCTTGAGCCGCGCAAGAACCTCAACGGCGGCTTCGCTCGCGGCCTTGGACGACGATTCGGTGATCTCAAGCGTGATGTATTCTGCGGCAATGCCAAATTCTGTACAGAAGGCGAGAAAGCGGTTGGCCCATTCCCCGCCGTCAAGCAGCTCGGGCGAGACGTTGATCGCCAAACGGACGGTCAGCCCATGTTCGTACCATTTGCGCCAGTCCGAAAACGCCTGCCGGACGACGGCGTCGGTCAGCTCTGCGATGAGGCCGTTTTTTTCGGCCAGCGGAATGAACACGTCCGGGTAGACCACGCCGAACGCCGGATGACGCAGCCGGCAGAGGACTTCGACGGCATTGGAATCACGCGAGGGGTCGAGAGGGACCTTCGGCTGGTACTCGGCAAGCACATGACCGTCGGCGATGGCCTCCCTCAGGTGCGCGAGGTTGAACGTCGGTACCTTCCTGACCCGGCGCCCCGGCGCTTCGTGAGACGGTTGCGGAAAATGGGGTGCTGCTCCGGACTCTGCCGGACTGCGATGGCCGGCCGCGATTTCATCGAGCGAACGCATTGTCGCGTACAGTTCCCCGCGTGTCGTCGTGGAGCACAGGTTCCGCAAGTGCTCCAAGTCCGCCTGCCAGCCTTGGAAAAAGCGCCGGCCCCGACGGTTTGAGACCGGAAACCAGCATGAACATGCTTTCATGCGCGAGTTGACACGGCGTTAATTACCGTCTGTTTAGGTGGTGGAACTCGAGGCCGCGCGTGCCGTCTCGAGGAGAAAGGCGACATGCACGGGCAGTCCCCGTGCTGTGCCGTTGATGGCGATGAACCCTGGCGCAAGCATCGTTCGCGCGACGCGCGACCGGCACCCAGCACCTGAGAGAATCGGCTCTGTACGTTCATGGAGCGTTACTCATACCGGATCGTTTCGACAGGTTAACCAGGATCGCTGCCTCGCCCGTGACGATCTTGGGGTGTGGCTCGTTGCCGACGGTGCGGGTGGACATCAGAGCGGCGGGGCGGCGGCGCAGGCCGTCGTGGAGGAATTCGCCCGCCTTGAAACCGGCGACGAGGCGATCGTGCAGGAATGCAGGCGCGCGCTGCAGAGAACGCACGCCCTTCTGCGCGGATCCGCAGAGGGTGAAAATCGCAGGGCGATGGGTCTCACCACCGCTGTCGTTCTTGTTCTCTGCGAGGACGAGGTTATTTGCCATTGGGCGGGAGACTCCCGCGCCTATCGTTTCCGCGACGGCCGGCTCACGTTGCTGACGCGGGATCATTCGCTGGTGCAGGAACTTGTCGACCTCGGCCGGATTTCCCCGCACGAGGCCGGCGACCACCCGCAGCGCAACATCATCACGCGCGCCGTCGGCGCGGATTGCGAAACGCTGGACATTTCGAGCATCTCGGCCCGTGTCGAACCGGGCGACCTTTATCTTCTATGCAGCGATGGTCTTCCCGCGGCCCTGCCGGAGGCGGAGATCGCCGCGGCGTTCGCACTCTCGCCGGCCCTGATCGCCCATGCGCTCGTCGATGCCGCTTTGGCAAACCGGGCAAGAGACAACGTCACCGCGCTGGTGATTTCGATGGGCTCGGCCGACCGCTGAAGAACCGACCCGCCGGGGCGGCATCTCCGACGCGCGGTCTGCAGTTTTTTGCCCGCACCCGGAACTGTCACGGAAGTTTCGAAAACCTCTCCTAGCGTGCCGGTTCAGGGAACTTCAGCAGAACGCGAGTGATGGCAACACACGAACAGGCCATGGCGCCCCATCCCGGAGCGCTGCCCAGGCTCGAAACACGGACCGGACTCGTCACCAGGGCGGTCTTTGTCCTTTTTCTGCTGGCTGGACTTGCCTATGCGGCGTCCGGGTTTCTCGGCGACATCAACAGCGTTCACGAGACGCTGAATCTCGGCGTCTTCGCATTCCTGGGCCTCGCGCTCCTGATCGCGCTTGGCTTCGAGTTCGTGAACGGCTTTCACGACACCGCAAACGCCGTCGCCACCGTGATCTACACCCACTCGATGGCGCCGGCCGCCGCGGTGGTGTGGTCGGGCGTGTTCAATTTTCTGGGCGTCCTGATTTCGTCGGGCGCGGTTGCCTACGGCATCATCACGCTCCTGCCGGTGGACCTGATCCTCCAGGTCGGAAGCACGGCGGGCTACGCGATGATCTTCGCGCTCCTGATCGCCGCCATCGTGTGGAATCTCGGCACCTGGGCGCTCGGAATTCCCAACAGCTCGAGCCACGCGCTGATCGGCTCGATCATGGGCGTCGGCATCGCCAATCAGCTGATGGCGCCGACCGGCCACCAAACCGCGGGTGTCGACTGGTCGCAGGCGACGAACGTCGGCGAAGCGCTGTTGTTCAGCCCGCTGATCGGCTTTGCGTTGGCCGCCATTCTTCTCCTCGTCATGAAAGTGGTCGTGCCCGCACCTGCGCTCTATCGGGAGCCGAAGGACGGAAAGCCGCCGCCATGGTGGATCCGCGGCACCCTGATCTTCACCTGTACATGCGTGTCCTTCGCGCATGGCGGCAATGACGGCCAGAAAGGCATGGGCCTGATCATGCTGATCCTCATCGGCGTGGCGCCGACCGCCTACGCGCTGAACCGGACGATGCCGGATTCCGCGATGCCGGCCTTCATCCACTCCGCGCAGGCGGCCGAGCAGGTCTTTCAGAACCACGCGCAGGGGGCCGGGCCGATGACGGCGGACGAGGCGCGCGCCAGTGTCGGCGCGGCGCTGCGCACGCGCGATCTCAACCGGCCACAGGTCTTTGCCGGGCTTGGCGCGCTGTCGAAAGACATCACCGCCCAGGTTCAGAATTACCGTTCGCTCCGTCTGGTGCCGCCGAGCGCCACACCCAACGTGCGCAACGAGATGTACCTTGCCGCCGATTCCATCCGGCTGCTTCCGAAAGCGGGCGCAAAGTTCAGCGACGGAGAGGCCGCGACCCTCAAGACGTTTCAGACCAGTCTCCAGTCCGGCACAAGGTTCATTCCGGGCTGGGTGAAGGTCGTCGTCGCGATCGCGCTCGGACTCGGTACCATGGTCGGCTGGAAGCGCATCGTCGTGACGGTGGGGGAGCGCATCGGCAAGAGCCATCTGACCTATGCGCAGGGCGCGTCGGCCGAAATCGTAGCGGCGGCGACCATCGGGCTTGCGGAGATCTACGGCCTGCCGGTTTCGACGACGCACGTCCTCTCGAGCGGCGTCGCGGGCACCATGGCCGCCAACCGCTCCGGCCTGCAATGGAGCACGGTCCGGAGCATTGCCTCGGCCTGGGTGCTGACGCTCCCGGCCGCCATGCTTCTCTCCGGCGGCCTGTACTGGATCTTCCGCCACCTGATCTGACATCCGCGTGGGGACAGGATTTGCATAGGGACAGGATATCGTGTCCCGCAGGCCCGCAAGCTCGGGCGGTGGCAACGTCCCGATACGATTTCCTGTCCAAATTTGCGTTCGAATCCGCCCTGGGGAATTATCGCCCGATCCGGGCTCCGGGGGAGGGTTGCACGTGGCGACGAAATTCGAATTCGAATGGCGCTTCTGGATCATCACCGCGATCTACTGGTCCGGGTTTGTGCTGTACAATTTCGATCATCGCGGCGTGGCGGAGACCCTCCTCAGAATCACGGCGCCGTCCGTCCCCCCGGCAAGCCCGGGCGGCGTCATCATCCAGCAGGCGATCCTGCTTGCCGGTGCGTTGCTGGTTTTTTTTGCCGCGCTCTTCCGTACATGGGCGACCGCGTATCTCGGCGCGGACGTGATGTCGGACCAAAAGCTTCACAGCGACAGCCTGGCCGTGGACGGGCCGTACCGTCACACGCGCAACCCGCTCTACTTTGCGAACCTGCCGCTGGCCGTGGGCGTCGGCGTGTTCTCCAACCCGACGGGCTTTCTGTTGATCTGTCTGGCCAACACGCTGTTCGTGTTCCGGCTCATCGCGCGCGAAGAGGCGAATCTCCGCGGGTCGCTGGGGAGCGTCTACGCGCGGTACAGCGCAGAGGTGCCGCGCTTCTGGCCAAGCTTCAAACCGCGCGTCCCGGCGAGCGGCCGTACGCCGCGCTGGCGCCAGGCGTTCTTCGGCGAGCTGCTGCTCTGGCTGATCGGCGTCGCGCTCGTTCTCTTCGTGGTGACGCTCAATCAGCGGCTTCTGCTCGGCGGAATTGCGATCAGCTTCGCCGTTTCGCTCGGCCTCGGCTTCGTCACGAAAAGACGTACCGCTTCTGTTCAACCCTAGCTGGACCGCCAGGACGCCAAGAAGTCGAAATCACCACGGAGACACAGACGTCACGGAGACGATGAAGTGCGCGCCGCAGGCGCGCGACAAGACCTGCTCCGTGCTCTCTGTGTCTCCGTGGTTTCTTCTTGTTGCCTTGACGTCCTCGCGGTTCAATGGCCTGACGAGGTCACGCCGGCCTCGGACCGAAGGGCACGAGCATGGACACTTTGCGGCGGTAGGCGTCGTAGGCATCGGGCCCCAGTTCTTCGCGGAGCCAGCGCTCTTCGAGCCGGGCCTTCATCCGGATTCCGATGGTGATGAGGATCGCGCCGACGATCCCCGGAAGCGTTCCCTTGGCCACCGCCGTTGCGTACACGGCGAGCAGGATCCCCGTGTAGATCGGGTGACGTACAACGGCATAGGGGCCGGTATCGACGACGCGATGGTCCGTCTTTCGCGTGACGCTGCCCGACCATAGCGGCCCGAGGTGAAGCCGCGCCCACCAGCTGAAGGCAAAGCCCGCGACGATCAGGCCCGTGCAAATCCAGGCTTCGGCGCGCGTGACGTACCAGAAGCGCAGCGGGCCCTCATAGCCGTGCGCCGGCACCAGAAAAATCAATCCGCCGACGATCAGTACGGCGCGGTAGCGCAGCTCGTCGCCGAGGCTCGCGCGCTTGACGGTCTTGTTGCTCCAGAACGCCGCCGCGATCCACGACGCGGCAAAGGCGATCCATAAACCGGCTATCACGGGTGCAGGATGCATGGCCGGAAAACCCCTTTCCGAAAGCTCATCCATGATGCTGACGCAGCACGCCGACGCAAGCGCCGGCGCATGAACGGCGGCGCGGGGCGCACCAGATTGCATTTTGTGTAGACACTGCTGTTCTATTGTCTGCACAGGATGGATCTAATGCCTCTCAACATCCGGGATGAACAGGTGAACCGGCTTGCGGAAAAGCTGGCGGGACGGACCGGGGCCAGCAAGACGACGGCCGTCAGGAGGGCTTTGGAAAACGAGCTTCGACGTCTTGATGAGGCCACGCCGCTCAAAGAGCGATTGCGTCGGATTCAGCAAAGGGTGTTGAGCCGGCCGACAACGGGCCGCAGGGCCGACAAAAGATTTTACGATGCCCTGAGCGGCGATGACTGATGTTCGTTGATGCTTCCGCCATGGTTGCCATCCTCAGCCGCGAACCAGAGGCCGATCGTTTTGCCGATCTTGTCGAGTGCGCTGAAAATCCGAGCACCTCTCCCATCGCGATCTTCGAGGCCGTCCTGGGATTATGCCGCAAGCGCCGCGCCCGTGTTGAAGAAGCGGAAAGGGACGTGCGGGAATTCCTTGCGATCGCCGGTGTCGAATGTCTTCCGATCACCGGCGAGGATACCCGCGTGGCGCTCGCGGCGTTCTCGCGCTCCGGCAAAGGGACAGGCCATCCGGCGCAACTCAACCTTGGCGACTGCTTTGCCTATGCAATAGCGCACAGCCGCGGTGTTCCGCTTCTCTTTAAAGGCGACGATTTCGCAAAGACCGACATTGACGTCGCGGCGTTGTGACGGCTGCAGGGAATCCGATCCTCCTCGCTGAGCAGATCTCGCAGAAGCGGATGAGCCGACCGCCTGAAGCGGAACCAGAAGTCAGTTCGGCGATTTGTTCCGTTCGTCGAGAACGATCGTGGTGGCGGCGCTGATTTCCTGGGGCGCATAGGTCAGCGCGGCCTCCGCCGCACTGTGTTCGCTGCTGCATTTTTCGGCGACCGCCTCGGCGATGACGGAGGCGTCGGAGCGATGGTCGTCCAGCGCCCGGGCGGCGTTGTGCAGGCAGGCGATATAGAGTTTCAGGGCCCGCCTCTGCATGTCGTTTTGCGACCTGACTTCGCAACCGAGAAGCGCAAGCGCCATAGAGGCCACGAAAAGTCTGCGCATCCTCGGCCTTCTCACACCCGTTTGCCCGCGAACTCTGGTGCGGGTCCGCGGTCCTCGTCCATCGGGCGGCGCCCGACGGGCCGCGGACTACAATGCCATCGCTGTCGCGCCGGGGCCAAGCGTATTGCGAACGGGCCCGGAATAACACGGGGACGCGATGCGTCGGTATCACAACGGGTGGCCGCATCAGGCGGCCGTCATTCCTGGGGAGCAACGAGAATCATGTTCAGATCAGGATTGCTTTGCGGGGCGGCCATTGTGCTCGTCTCGGCCGCGGGCGCGGGCGGCGCCGGCGCGAAGGAACGGTTCACGACCTTCGACCCGACGGGGTCGGTCTACACCTATGCCGCCGCCATCAATACCTCCGGGGCGGTCGGGGGCTATTATGATGATTCCCGGGGGATGGCGCACGGTTTCGTGCGCGCGCCGGACGGAACGATTACGGCTTTCGACCCGACTGGGTCGACCTCGACGGAGGTGACGAGCATCAATGACAATGGCGATGTTGCCGGCTGGTATCGCACCGCATCCGGCACCTACGTGAATTTCGTGCGCGCAAGCGACGGGACGATCACGACCTTCAACGCGACAAAAGGCAATGAACCGGTGACAATCGGTCTCAATGCGAAAGGCAAGGTCGCCGGCTGGTACCTGACCGGCGATTATGCGATCGCCGGCTTCGTCGGGATGCCGGAGCAAAGGATCAAACAGCTGACGGTCGAGGGCGTCGCCATCAACACCAGGGGCGCCGTGACCGGCATCGACGGGTCGGAAGGGTTTGTACGCGCGCCTTCCGGGCAGATGACGACATTCACCGGTCCCAACAATCCGAGTACGACGGTACCGACGGGCATCAACGATTCCGGGGTCGTAGCAGGGTACGGCGCGAGCGTTTGCGGGATCGAGGCTCACGGTTTTTCGCGGGACGCGAGCGGTAAGATGACCGCCATCGATGCACCGGACGCGGAGTACACCAGGGTCACGGCCATCAACGACAAAGGTGCGCTCGCCGGCAGCTACTATTACGGCGGCTACCACGGCTTCGTGCGCAGTCCGGACGGAACGTACAAAACCTTCGATGTCGCCGGCGCGACCAACGGCACGTATCCGGAAGGCATCAACGCCAATCGCGAGGTTGCCGGCGGATACTACGACGCCAATGACAGGCTGCACGGCTTTGTCGGGACGCCCTGATCGGCTATACCGAAGCGACGCTTCCGGCGGCCGCTTGTTCACAGCCGCCTGACGCAACGAAACACAGATTCCCCCGGAACACCCGTTCCGGGGGAATTTGCACGCTCGGGAAGGGGTGCCGTGAGGTCGTTCGCAGGCGTTGTGCTTGCCGCCCTGATCGTGTTGCCGGCTCTGTCTCGCGCCGACCCTGCGGCCGATGTCTCCTCCACTGGTATGAACATGCCGGCCGCGGACGGAGGCGAAATGGTCATGACCATGACGCTCCCGCCGGTGCCGCCGATGCGCGAACGGAAGGGTGACAAGCCCGGCGCGCCGCTCTTTGACGGCTACGGCGATCACCATCACCCGATCAGCACGTCCGATCCGAAGACGCAGGCCTATTTCGACCAGGGCGTGCGCATGCTGTTCGCCTTCAATCACC
>Ga0070731_10001734_pt1 | contig 22014 bp, 17 predicted proteins | sample Coa_R1_2_FD_66448 | JGI IMG/M metagenome (GOLD analysis project Ga0070731, IMG submission 66448) | Surface soil microbial communities from Centralia Pennsylvania, which are recovering from an underground coalmine fire - Coalmine... | ecosystem: Environmental > Terrestrial > Soil > Unclassified ... | reverse complement strand
GTCTCGTCTGACGTTGGGCGCCGAGACGGCGGACGAACCGACGGTCGTCACGATCAAGGACTCGTATGGCCGTGAACTATTCCGAGGCCCCGTGAAAGGCGCCCGGAAGATCGAAATCCCCGGCGTTTACGAGGCGATGACTTACTGCCCGTTGCATTTCGAAATCGAAGGCAGACCGGAAACGGGCGGCGGACGCCTCACCATAACGGAGGTGACTTGGGCTGCTGAAAACGGCCCTCCGGTTACGACTACGATTCGCGTGGATCGCGGGCGCGATCTGGCGGTTCATATCCACACCAACGCGTGCGGCGATTTTACAATGATGGCGCGCGAGCACTGGATGGATCTGCGCGGGTACGCCGAGCTGGACGTGTTCTCCATGAACGTGGACTCCCTGCTTTGCTGGACGGCGCACCACGGCGGCGCGCCGGAAGAGATTCTCGAATCGCCGATGCGAATCTTTCATATCGAGCATGCGACCGGATCGGGATGGACGCCGGAAGGGGAAACGAAGCTTTACACGCGGATTGCAGAGAAGGGTATCCCGTGGTTGAGCTATGACGATGTGGTGGAATGGGCGCGCACCATGAATCAGTACAACTCGCCCATTATTTTTAATCACGACAACTGGGGATTCGGAAACGAAACGTTACGGGAGACGCGTCCTTTGGAACGGGAACGCGCCAGCGCGTCGCGATCGCAACCGTGAGCCCGCAACCCAAAAGGCAACTCAGAAAAGTTGCCTGGCCCGGCTGGTTACAGTTATCATGATTTGACGCGTTTTGTAACGTGTTTTTCAACTTCCAATCCGGTTCTCCGCGACGAATTGCATGAATATTTCCGTAGTTGGACTTGGGAAGCTGGGCGCTGTCCTGGCGGCTGTAATGGCAGATCGGGGACACGACGTTGTAGGTGTCGACGTCAATCCCGCGGCGGTTGCGGCGCTGAATGAGGGCCGCGCTTCGGTTCGCGAGCCTGGTCTGGATGAAATGATCGCGCGGAACGCCGGACGGCTTTCGGCGACCTCCGACTTCGCATCCGCGATCGGTCGAACCGATATTACGTTTGTTGTCGTGCCGACCCCTTCCGGTCCCGATGCCACGTTTTCCTTGCAATATGTTTTGAATTGCGCGGAATCGATCGGGCGCGCGCTGGCGGCGAAGACGTCGTATCACCTGGTGGTGATTTCAAGCACCGTGATGCCGGGCTCAACCGGCGGCGAAGTACTGCCGCTGTTGGAACGGGTTTCGGGACGCCGTTGCGGAGTCGATTTCGGATTGTGCTACAACCCTGAGTTCATCGCGCTGGGAAGCGTGATCCGCGACATGTCGACGCCCGATATGATTCTGATTGGCGAATCGGACGAGCGCGCGGGGCGGATGCTGGAGGATTTGTACGGGACGGTATGCCCCAATCATCCGCCGGTTGCGCGGATGAATTTCGTCAACGCCGAGCTGACCAAGATTTCCGTGAATACCTTCGTCACCACCAAGATTTCGTACGCGAACATGCTGGCCGAAATCTGCGAGCAGGTTCCGGGGGCGGATGCCGAAGTCGTGTCGGCTGCGATCGGACTGGATACCAGAATCGGGCGTAAGTATCTGAAAGGCGCGTTCGGGTACGGAGGGCCATGTTTCCCGCGCGACAACAAGGCGTTCGCGCGGTTTGCAGAAAATCATTCCGTCGACGCGACGCTGGCGAAAGCCACGGATCAGGTGAACCAGCGGCAGGTGCAGAGGCTGGCCGATCGCGTTTTATCGATTCTGGGAGACGATGAGTTCGTAGGCATCCTGGGAATGTCGTACAAACCCGATACTGAAGTAATTGAAGAGTCGCAGGGGTTGATGCTGGCCCACGCGCTGGTGGCGGCGGGTTGCCGTGTCGTGGTGTACGATCCGGCCGCGATGGAGAACGCGCGCGGTGCGCTGCCCGCGTCGGTTCTGTTCGCGCCTTCGATGGAAGCCTGCGCGGCCGAGGCGGACGTGCTGGTGATCGCGACACCCTGGAATCAATTCAAGGCGCTGCAGCCGGCGCATCTTCTTTCCAGGCGGCGATCCAAGAACGGCGGCCGGCCGGCGATTATGGATTGGTGGCGGATGCTACGGGCGGCGGATTTCGAAAACGTGGCCGACTATGTTGCGTGCGGCCTGGGTTCCGAACATGCGGAACAACCGCGGTTTGTCGCGACGGGCCGGTCCCATTGAGGGTTAAAGCGTGAATCGAGTCTTGGTAACCGGAGCTGGCGGATTCATCGGGCATCATCTGGTGAGCTATCTGAAGGCCCGCGGCTACTGGGTGCGGGGAGTCGATTTGAAGGCTCCCGAGTATGCCCCAACGGACGCCGACGACTTTCAACTGCTCGACTTGCGCCGCTGGGAAAACTGCTTGCGGGCTACCAAGGATGTTCACGAAGTGTACGCGCTGGCGGCGGATATGGGTGGCATGGGATTCATCAGCGCGCACCATGCGCTGATCTTGCATAACAATTCTTTGATCAATCTGCATACGTTGGACGCTGCGCGGGAGAACGGGGTAAAGCGATATCTATACACGTCGTCGGCGTGCGTATATCCGGAATTCATGCAGACGGATGCGAACGTCACACCGCTCAAGGAAGACGACGCTTATCCGGCGCAGCCGCAGGATGCGTACGGCTGGGAGAAACTGATTTCGGAGCGGCTGTGCAAGCACTACTTCGACGACTATGGAATCGAGACGCGCATCGTCCGGTTCCACAATATTTTCGGTCCGCTGGGCACCTGGGATGGCGGGCGCGAGAAGGCTCCGGCGGCGATGTGCCGAAAGATCGCGGCCGCGAAGTTGACCGGAAATCCTGAGATCGAGATCTGGGGAGACGGTGAGCAGACGCGTTCGTTCTGCTATATCGACGATTGCCTGGAGGGGATTTACCGGCTGATGCGGTCGGATTTTCGCGAGCCGCTGAACCTGGGTCAGGATCGCATGGTGACCATCAATCAACTGGCGGATATGGTGGCAAAGATCGCGGATTTGGCGATTCGGAAGAAACATATCGACGGTCCCATGGGCGTGCGCGGGCGGAATTCGGACAATACGCTGCTGCGCGAGGTGTTGCGTTGGGAGCCGGCGATTTCGCTGGAAGACGGATTGGCAAAAACGTATCGCTGGATTGAAGCGCAGGTTCGAACCCGCCTGGAGCGGCGCGAACCGGCGAATGCGTTATCCTGAAGCATCGATGTGGCACGGAGACTACGGATTTGTTCTTAAGAACCTGGTCCTGAAGGATTTCAAGGTTCGCTACCGCAACATGTCTCTGGGCGTTTTCTGGAGCCTGCTGAACCCGTTGATCATGATGGGCGTCCTGACGCTGGTGTTCACGAAGTTTTATCACAACAATATTGCCGCGTTTCCGGTATTCGTTCTTTGCGGGCTGATTCCCTTCAACTTCTTTACTCTGGCTTGGGCAACTGGCACCAACTCCCTGGTCGACAACGCGTCGTTGATCAAACGCGTGCCGGTACCGCGCGAAGTGATTCCGGTGGCGAGCGTCCTGTCGAACTGCTTGCACCTTTTGATTCAAATCAGCGTCCTGCTCCTATTCACTCTGGCATATGGGTTCGGCGTGAATCGCAACTGGCTGTGGCTCCCCATGGTTTGGGGATTTGAAGTCCTGTTCGTCCTGGGCTTGGTGCTGGCCTGTTCGGCGCTGGATGTGTACTTGCGCGACATGCGCTATGTCGTGGAATCGGCCAACACAGTTCTGTTCTGGCTGGTGCCGATCTTCTATGGCTTCGAGAGCATTCCGGCAAAGTACGCAGGCATCTATCCGCTGAACCCGGTCGCGGCGCTGGTGCTCGCCCTGCGCAATATCCTGATGAGAGCGGAACCTCCCGGCGCTACGCTGATGTGGAAGCTGTGTTTCGGATCCGTAACGACGCTGATCGTCGGCTGGGTGATGTTCCGTTCCCTGGAACGGCGTTTTTACGATCATTTGTAAACGATGGACCGGATCGCCTTTCAAAACGTTTCGAAAACATACTTGCTAAGCGGCGGACGCCAGTTGCTTCGCGGCCATGTTCGCGACTGGCTGGGCCGTTCCGAACGCCACCCGTTCCACGCTCTGCGGAATGTCTCGTTCAAGATCCGCGAGGGTGAGAGTCTGGCTGTCATCGGCGCAAATGGCGCAGGCAAGAGCACGCTGCTGAACATTGTGACAGGCCTGTGCCCGCCGGACGAAGGAAGCGTAACGGTGAACGGGCGGCTATCGGCCGTGCTCGATCTGGGCGCCGGTTTTCATGTGGACCTGACCGGAGAAGAGAACCTCCGTCTTAACGCTTCGCTGCTCGGGCTCAGCCGGGCGAGGACCGCGGAGCTGTTCGATCAGATCGTTGAATTTTCGGGTGTCAGTGAGTTTATCCAGCAGCCGTTGCGAACGTATTCGGCCGGCATGATTATGCGCCTGGCGTTTTCGGTGGCGATTCATGTGGATCCGGACATTCTGGTGATTGACGAGGCGTTCGGGGTCGGCGATCAGGCGTTTCACGCCCGGTGTTTCGAGCGCATGCTTGCGTTTCGCAAAGCCGGCAAGACTATGGTGTGCGTGTCGCACGGACTCGATTTACTGCGCCAGATGTGCGATCGCGCCATGTGGCTGGATCACGGCCAGGTGGTTCTCGAAGGCAAGCTCGACGACGTCGTGGCAGCGTATCAAGGCCGGACCGTGGGCCCGGTATAGGGATCACATGGGCTATCCAGCGCGATACCGCGAACAGCTTCTGGCCACCATCAACGAGGTTGACGTGGATTGCGTATCGCGCGCCATCCAGTGGTTCGAACAAGCGCGCGACGAAGGTCGAGCAATTTTTGTAGCGGGCAACGGCGGCAGCGCGGCGACGGCTTCGCATTTCGTCTGCGATATGGTGAAAGGCGCAAGCTGCGGGAAACCGTCGCGATTTCGCATCCAGGCTCTTCATGATTCGATTCCTACCATGACGGCCTACTCAAACGACATGAGTTACGAGGACGCCTTGGTCGAACAGCTCAAGAATTTCGCGCAGCCAGGCGATCTGTACATGGCGATCAGCGGTTCGGGAAATTCGCCCAACGTAGTGCGTGCCATGGAGTACGCAAACTCGATCGGCTGCCGGACGCTCGCGCTCACGGGCCGCGACGGGGGAAAGCTCGGCGCGATTGCCGGGCTGAATATTCACGTGGCCGAACCGCACATGGGCCGGATCGAGGATGCGCATCACATTGTCTGCCACATGATTTGTTATTCGTTTATGGATTAATTTATGCCTACCAATCGCTGTCTTCGTCTTCTCGCGCCGATACTTCTGGCCGTTTCGCTTTATGGCCAGAAGCACGCCACGTATTTTCCTCCGTCTGGAACATGGGAGACGAAATCGCCCTCGGAACTGGGCCTGGACGCGGCCAAGTTGAAACTGGCAGTCGAGTACGCCCAGGCGAATGGCAGCAAGTGGGACTACGAGAAGGACCAAGTCCGAACTTTTGGATCGGTGCTCGGACCGTTGCCGAAGCAGCGCGCGGCGACCAACGGAATCATCCTGCGCCATGGCTACGTTGCCGCCGAATTCGGCGATACGAAGTCGAACGATCCGGTGTACAGCGTCGCCAAGAGTTTCTTGTCCACTGTATGCAGTCTCGCCGTGGCACAGGGGCTGATCAAGAATGTGAACGACCCGGTGGCGAACTATATCCACGACGGCGGTTACGATTCACCTCATAACGCGAAGATCACGTGGAAAAATCATCTGCAGCAGGAGAGCGAATGGGAAGGCTCGATGTGGGGGAAGAATGCCGATTTCGTCGGTGAGGAACAGTTCGGCAACGGCCAGCGCAAGCCCCGCGCGATCGAAGCGCCTGGCGCTCACTACGAGTACAACGATGTACGAATCAATCGGTTCTCACTCTCCCTTCTGCGGCTGTTCGGCAAGAGCCTTCCGGACGTCCTCAAGAGCAACATCATGGACCCGATCGGCGCATCGCAGGATTGGCGCTGGGTGCCTTACAACAATTCGAACGTCGAAATTAACGGAAAGACGATTGGCTCGGTCAGCGGCGGCACGCGCTGGGGCGGCGGATTGTGGATCAATTCGGAAGATCTGGCCCGCTTCGGTCTCCTGATTCTCAATCACGGAAAATGGCGAGATCGCCAGTTAGTTGCGGCGAAATGGCTGGACGATGCGGTCACACCCAGCGCACATGGTCCCGACTACGGATATTTATGGTGGCTGAACACGAAACAAAAGCAGTGGCCTAGCGGCCCCGCTTCCAGCTTTGCGGCCATCGGCAACGGGTCGAATACCATATGGATCGATCCGCAGCACGACATTGTCTTCGTGTGGCACTGGCACCAGGGGCAGGCCATGGACGGCGCGATCCAGCGTATCGTCGCGGCTGTGAGCGGTGATTGATTCCCGCGAGGGTAGTGGTGTCGCGCGGAAGACGGCGATTATCATTGGCGCGGGCCCGGCCGGTTTGACCGCCGCTTACGAATTCTGCCGGCGCAGTTCCATTCAGCCCATTGTGATCGAGAAGAGCGATTACATGGGTGGTATTTCCCGCACGGTAAACTACCGCGGCAACCGGATCGACATCGGCGGTCATCGCTTCTTCTCCAAATCCGACCGGGTGATGAACTGGTGGCTGAATATCATGCCGATCCAGGCGTCGCCGGGTCCGCAGCAGATCACTTACCAGAAGCAGACCCGTTCGGTCGATGTGGCGAGCAATTCCGGCGCGGCGGATAGCGTAATGCTTTTGAGACGGCGCAAGTCCCGGATTTACTTTCTGCGGACCTTTTTCGATTATCCGATTCGGATGAACGGCGAAACCGTGCGGAAGCTGGGAATCGGCAAGATGATCCGCATCGGCCTGAGCTATCTGAGGGCGGTTTGTTTTCCGATCCGCGATGAAAGGAACCTGGAACAGTTCTTCATCAACCGCTTCGGCAAGGAGCTGTATCTCACGTTTTTCAAGAGCTACACGGAGAAGGTGTGGGGAATTCCGTGCGATCAAATCAGCGCGGAATGGGGTGCCCAGCGGATCAAGGGCCTCTCCATTACGAAGACGATTGCTCATTTCCTGAAGAGCACGTTCGGGAAGAAATCCGATCTTTCACAAAAGGATACTGAGACGTCTCTGATCGAGCAGTTTCTGTATCCCAAATTCGGGCCGGGGCAAATGTGGGACGAGGTTGCGAAGCGCGTCAGCGAGCGCGGCGGACGGATTCTTACGGGACACGACGTTTCACGGCTGAGGACGGACGGGAATCGTGTAATCGGGGTTGACGTGTTCGATTCGAAGCTCGGCAAGACGGTGTCGTTAGAGGGCGACTATTTTTTTTCCACCATGCCGATCCTGGAACTGGTTCGAGGTCTGGATGCCCAAGTTCCGCCGGACGTGCGCGAGATCAGCGATGGGCTGGTGTACCGCGACTTCATCACCGTCGGCATGCTGCTATCCGAGTTAAAGATTCGCGATGAAAACGGCACGGGGCTGATTCAGGACAACTGGATCTACATTCAGGAACCGGATGTCCTGGTGGGGCGGCTCCAGATCTTCAACAACTGGAGCCCGTTTCTGGTGAGCAATCCCGATCAGGTGTGGATTGGTCTCGAATATTTTTGTTACGAGACCGACGAGCTCTGGAAGAAGACGGACGCCGAGATGATCCGGCTGGCCACGGGCGAGCTTGAAAAGATCGGGATCATCGACGGGTCCAAAGTGATCGACGCAACCGTTCTACACATGCCCAAGACGTATCCGGCCTATTTCGGGACCTACGACCGGTTTTCAGTGCTGCGCGAGTACCTGGACGGCTTCACGAACCTGTTTCTGGTGGGCCGGAACGGCATGCACAAGTACAACAATCAGGATCATTCCATGTTGACTGCGATGACGGCGGTCGATAACATCCTGGCGGGCCGGGACAACAAGGACAATATCTGGTCGATCAATACGGAGCAGGAATATCAGGAGGAGAAGTAAGTCGAACATTCCATGCGAGTGTTGTTTCTTTCTCCCCGCCAATGCTGGCCGACGACCACCGGAGCCAGACTCCGTGAGTACCATTTGGCTCGGCAAGTTTCGCATGAGGTAGAGCTGACGATCCTGGCGTTCTCAGACGAGTCAATGAAGGAAAGGCTGCCTTTCTGTCACCAGGTCATCGTGGTTCCGCCCCCGGAACGCTATACGGCATGGAAGCTGCTCCGGGGTATCGCCGCCCGCGATCCGGTCCCGGTGCTGAACTATACGACGGATGCGATGCGAGGAGCGCTGGCGGCTGTTCTGGCGCGCGGTGCATTCGACATTGTCCAGATCGAGGGGACACCGATGGCGGGGTACGCGGGGATGATCGCGCGCGCTCCCGATCCTCCCGCGTTGGTCTACAACTGGCACAACATCGAGTCTGAACTGATGCGCCGCTTTGCCGCGCAATCGAACATTGCCAAGCGGATCTACGCGAATCTCACCGCGGACCGGCTGGAAGCGCTCGAAAAGCGGATGCTGGGGGAACCCGCCTGCCATATCGTTTGTAGCGAGCGCGAAAAACAGCAGTTGGCTAAGATCGCGCCCGACGCGATGATTGAGGTTGTCGAGAATGGGGTCGATTGCGAATCTTTCGCGTCTGGGGCTAGCGAGGAACGGCGCGATGGCTTGGTGTTCGTCGGTTCGATGAATTATCACGCGAACGTCGAAGCGGCGGTGGATTTTGTTCGCGAAGTCTGGCCTGGGATCCGCTCGCAGTTTCCAAAATTGTCGTTGAAGATGCTTGGGTCAAATCCTGCTCCGGCGGTGCGCGCGCTTGCCTCCGAGCCGGGCATCGAGGTCACGGGCACCGTTCCCGATGTCCGCCCGCATTACGCCATGGCGCTGGCGGCCATCGTTCCGCTGAAAACCGGAGGCGGAACGCGGTTGAAAATCCTGGAAGCTCTGGCCGCCGGAGTTCCGGTAATTTCCACCAAGGCCGGCGCGGAAGGGCTGGAACTTACGCGTGGCGAGCACTTCTTAATCGCCGAGACGCCCGATGAATGGGTGGCGGCGGTTCGGCGGATTTCCGATCCCGCTGTAGCCAGTACGCTCTCGGCCTTGGGCCGCGAGCGCGTTCGCGAGAGATACGATTGGAGCGTTCCGGGGGCGCGTCTTCTGGCGGCGTACCGCCGTGTCATCGAAAGGCGGGCGCGGCGTTGATTCGGGTTCTTGCATTTCTCGAGGCCACTTATGTGAGTGGCCCGGCGAAGAACGTGCTCGAATTCGCGCGCTGCGCGGCGGGGTTCGAGGAGAACGCGCGAGTTCAAACCGAGATTGCCGCATTCCAGACGTCACCGGGAGATGACGAGCTGACGGATGCAGTAAGCCGCGCGGGGCTACCGCTGCATCGGATCGAGCAGGCTTCGCTGCCGACGCCTTCGACCGTGGAGCGCGTCCGTCGCGCGATCGCGGCAAGCCAGCCTGATATCGTCCAGACGCATTCCATAAAGTCGCATTTCCTGTTGCGCGCGTCCGGCGCATGGAAACAATATCCTTGGGTTGCGTTTCATCACGGATACACGCTGACGGTCCTGCGCCTGCGTGCCTACAACGAATTCGACCGCTGGTCGCTGCGGCGGGCAGCGCGCGTGATCACGGTAAGCCGGGCGTTCGCCGGGCAGCTAGCGCGTAAAGGCGTTCCCGGAAACCGGATTACCGTACTGCACAACGCGATCGATCCGGATTGGGGGCGGCGAGCGTCGGACGCAGATTTACGGGCGGCGACCCGAACTCGCCTGGGTGTCGAGGCAGGGGAGCATTTAGCGCTCATGGTCGGGAGATTGTCGAAAGAGAAGCGCCAGGTACTGTTAATTCAGGCGTTGGGCCGGTTGAAAGCGCAGTCTCCGGAAGTCCGAATGCGAATCCTGATTGTTGGCGAAGGGCCGGAGCGCGCTTCTATACTCCAGACTGCGGCGTCGCTCGGACTGTCGAACAATTTAGTTCTCGCCGGGCATCAATCCGACGTCGCGCCCTACTACGCTGCCGCGGATCTCGCCGTAATTTCATCGGACACCGAAGGTTCGCCGAACGCGCTCCTGGAAGCGATGGCCGCCGGGAAACCGGTGGTCGCGACCGCAGTTGGGGGCATTCCGGAGATCGTGACGCACGAAGACACGGCACTTCTGGTCCCGGCTGGCGACGCAGGAAAGCTGGCCGATGCGATCGCGCGAACACTTTTCGATTTCGAAGGCGCGCGGCAGATGGCTGAGCGCGCGCACGCTCTGATCCTGTCGCACTATTCTCCTCAACAGCGTGCGCGATTTCTGGCCCGCTTCTATGCCGACATGCTCTCTGGAAGGCACCAGTGAACCGCCGTATCCGGGTGATGTTCGTCATCGATTCGGTGAATCAGGCAGCCGGTACGGAGAAGCAACTTCTGGCCACCATTCGCGGTTTGGATCCCCGCCGGTTCGAGATTACGCTGGCGTGTATCGAAGATGGAGAACCGTTACGGCAACTGGTGCCGCATGCGCTACCGCTGGTCTTTCCGTTCCACAGGGTGTTCTCGCTTCGAGGGTGGACGCAAATCCGAAGGCTCAGGCGAGAGATCAACCGGCTGCAAATCGACATCGTGCATGCGTTCATGATCCGGGCGGCCATTCTCGGAGTGATGGCCGCGAGGGGCAGTGTATGTAAGACAGTGTTAACCAGCCGGCGAAATGTAGGTCACTGGTACACGCCACTTTACGTTCGCGTCTTTCGCTTTTTGAATCGTAGGACGACCAGAATCGTCGCGAATTCCGAGAGCGCCAAGCGGGCTGCGATGGAAATTGAAAGCGCCCCGGAATCGAAGATCGATGTTCTTTATAACGGAGTCGATTCTTCGTGGTTCTCTGTCGCTCCGAATCTTTCAGTCCTCGACCGCATGGGCATCGCGCGCGAGTCGCGGGTTGTGGGCATCGTCGCGAACTATCGCCCAGTAAAGGATCTCGAGATGTTCCTCGCCGCGGCTGCCTTGATCGCCGCGCACGAACCGCGCGCGGTATTTCTCCTGGTCGGCCAGGGGCCGCTGCGGGCGCAACTTGGCGAAGCTGCTCAACGATTAGGGATCGCGTCGAAGGTGTTTTTCACGGATGGCAACGAATCTGTTCCAGGGTGTCTGCCGCTGATGGAGGTCGCGTGCCTCTCGTCCCGGAACGAAAGTTTCTCAAATGCGATCCTGGAGTACATGGCTGCCGGGCTGCCCGTCGTCGCGACCGATGTGGGCGGAAATCGCGAGGCAATTGTCGAGGGCGTGACTGGTTTTCTGACGCCTCCGAAAGATTCGGCCGCGTTCGCGAAGGCTGTAATCTCTCTGCTCGACAATCGAAGCTTGCGCGACCAAATGGGACAGAGTGCGAGGGAGCGCTGCCGTGAGCGGTTCAGTATGGAAGCGTGTGTTCACCGGCTGGAGAAATATTACGAATCGCTGTTAGATGGTGGAGCCGCATGAAAGAGGCTGGCAAGCTTCTCGCGAGGTCGATCGCCGTCTTGATAATGCTGCCCGCGGCAATCCTTTGTGCGTTTGGGCGAATTCCTTTTATCTTCACGATCGTTGCCCACGCGTGCTCGCGGACCCCGGGGATTCTTGGCGATTACGTCCGGTCCGCGCTCTATTGGATGACCCTGCGCGATTTCGCGATCGATGCGCGCATCTCGTTCGGCACTTTTTTCGCGCACCGGGAGGCGTCGGTGGGTTCCAGCGTGTACGTCGGGTCGTACTGCATCTTAGGACGCACGCGAATTGGCGCGCAGACGCAGATCGCATCACACGTGCAGATTCTGAGTGGAAAGAATCAGCACCCGCGGGACGAATCGGGGCAGATTCAGGGCGCCGAGCATGGTGAATTTGTCGAGGTCTCCGTAGGTTCGAACTGCTGGATCGGCGCGGGCGCCATCGTAATGGCGAATATCGGTGACGGCTCTACCATCGGCGCCGGCGCCGTGGTCACGAATCCGATCCCGCCCAATTCGGTGGCGGTCGGAAATCCCGCTAGAATCATCCGTCAGGCGTGAGCGAGCGCCGGTTCACGAAGGGCGCCGGTCACTTCCCGCATCACGCGTCCGGTCATTTCCGCGGGCCGCTTCAGGTCCAGGATTTCGAGAAATGTCGGCGCAAAGTCGAGGTTATTGTACTCGCGCATCTCGACGCCCCGTGGCACTCCTGCGCCGTAAAAGATCGCCATGCCGCGCGGATCGTGGCACCCGGACTTGAGATGGCCGGTGTTGTAAATCAGATCTTCATACGACATCTTGGGCGCGCCCGGCGCAAGCGGGAAACAGAGCGGGGAGCTTCCTTTTACTTCATTCACTCCGTAGAAATGCAGGTTCACGCGCACCGCGTTCTCCACCATTTCTAAATTGAAGACCTGCTTCCCGGGCTCGCCGACCCACGCGTTTCGCAGCGATTCGTAAATGTGATCGCGCATGGCGGGTGAATCGGCGTTGATGATGAATTCATCCGACATCGTAGATACGGTTCGGGCGTGATCCGTGACGCCGAGGATTTCGAGAAGCTTCTCGCGCGAGTGAACCTGCTGGATCTGCTTCCCGCCCTCCAGATCCGAAATGTAGGGCTTCTGCCCCATGCTGGAGGCAACCACCATGACTGTGTCCTTGTCGAGCAGCGCCATCATGTCTGCCAGAAGCCGGTCCGCCGTTTCGTAACCGTACTCGATGGCCTTGCCGTAGATCTTCCGCTCTTGGTCGGTGGTCTCGACAGGACGGAACCGGTCCGGCTGCATTGCCTTCCAGTAGGTGTGCTGGTAGTGCGCGACGTGGTTGGTGTGGAATGACGCGTAGCGCGGGCGATGCTTCCGGTAGAGCTTACTGAAAAACTGAAAATTCACCATCGGTTGCAGCGCTACGCGACGCCAGCGGCCGGACTTGTCGAATACTTCCGATCCCAACTGTTTCACGATCGCGGCAATCGCTTTCGGACCCAGGCCGAGTTTCGTGAGCTGCATCGCCATCTTCAGTTTGAATCCGAGAGTATCCTGATCGGCGGGAAGACGGACGGTGCGCGTGTAGGTGAGGTTCAACTGCTGGATGGGCTCGAGTGAGGCGGGATATGTCGTCGCGTCGGGCGAAAACGTATCGGGTACGTGGAATCCGTTCACTTTGCGCGGCGGCCACGAACAAATGCTGCCGTACACGCCGACCGACAGGCCCTGATCCGCGCAAATTTCCCACATCCGCCGAGCTTTAATCGATTCCGGCGGTTGCTGGAGGAAAAAAACATTGTGCTCGTTCTGCGTGCGGCCGGTATACAGCGTGGTCCACGTGATCCAGGGATCCAGTTGCGGCGGGAGATCGACGCTGACTGGCGTCCCCCACGTTCCTTCGCGCTTGAGCCGGGCGAAAGTTGGAAGCTTCCCCGCCGCGATCAATGGGTCGATCAGATCCCAGGTGATTTCGTTGACTTCAACCAGGAGTATATTGCGCGCCATCTCTTCCTCTGGAGGCCTCGAACTCACCCTCATCATACCGCAGCGAGTCACGCGCGCAGCCTCTCGGGGAAAGACCTTAGTCGCCGATGGCGACTGTCTGCGTGGGCTTCCAGAGCCGATTGGCGGGGACGAAAAAGATCACGATCGCGCACGCGGATGCGGCCAGCAGGCTGGCTACGGTTCTCGCTGGCGACGAAAGCCGCTTCAAGGGCGAGCGCGGGCCGGTAACCAGATCGAGCACAGCGAGGCTGTAGAAAACTGCCTGCATCGTAATGAAGATTTCGGCCCAGGGACGCGGCAGAAAGAAACTAACGGCAAGAATCGCGAGCACGATCCAGGGAAGCAGCAGACGAGCGAGTTTGTAAGAAACGAAATCGAAGAGCAAGCGGTTACGAGCGGTGAGTAAAGCGGGATATTGCCGCATGACCTGATAATTTCCCGCAAGGGTGCGGACCTTTCTTCGAAACTCGCTGCTGGCTGTAGTGGCGTAATCGTATAGGCTGGCATTCTCTTCCAAAATCAGCCTATAACCGTTAAAGAAGGCCGCCAAAGGGACGTACACGTCGTCGAGCAGAGTGTCGGATGGCATCGGGCGAAACAATTCGCGCCGCATCGCGTAAAGCGCTCCTGTCGCGCCTAACATAGAGTCCAGACGGCTCAGATTGGATCGAATCCAGCGCTCGTAACGCCAGTAGAGGCTGACGTTGTCTTCCTCGATGCCCGCAGGGCGGATCACTAGGAATCCGCTGACGACGCCGACGGTGGGATCGGCAAAGCAGGCTACCAGGCGTCCGATACTGCCCGGGTCGAGGATCTGGCGGACATCGGTAAATATCAAAATATTCGCGGTAGCCAAGCGTACACCCTCGTTGATCGCATCGGGCTTCGCGCCGCGATTCACTTCGACCAGCCGCACGCCACGGGTTGCGTAATTCGCCGCGACCGCGCATGTTCCGTCGGATGAGCCGTTCGAAACGACGATAATTTCCATGAGCTCTCGGGGATAGTCCGATTGCAGAATCGAATCGAGCTTCGCCGCGAGGAATTTGTCACCGTCGCGGACGGCCAGGATGATTGATACCGGCTGCGGCTTTAAGTCTTTCGTCACGGGCCGGTTGCTCCGCCGCGCCCGCCACGCCAGCAGCAGCGGGTATCCAGCGAGGATGTAAAACGCCGCCGAGCATAGCGCCACGAATGCGACTACGGCGAAGTTCATCATGACCATGATCGTATAAAGCCCGCGTTTTCTCCCTGAAACGCTACGCGGGCTCGCGCGCCAGGCCAAACCGGCGACCGTAATTTCTTAACTTCGATTTCAAGGCGACTCGATGATGAGGCTGAATGCACGTGTAAACGATCGGCAGATATGCCAGTACGGTCACGGCGCCCGCCAGGATCAACTGCGGCCAGTTGACGCCCGGCACGAATCGTTTCAAGGCAAGCAGAATGCCTCCGACCGGTACCACGGCCACCAGGGGTAAATTGACGCGTCCCAGGAAACGCCAGTAGCCGGTTTCAAGCTCACGGCTTAAAAGCCAGGGCGTTACGAAGGCTCGATTCGCAACCATGAGTCCGGAACCCAATGCGGCCATGGCAGCCAGGCCATAGCGCGGAAGGACGTAGATGGAACCGGCGACCATCAGGGCGGCCTCGGTAAACATCGCGCGCGCGAATATCTGGTGTTTTCCGATTCCGAACAGGATTGACGCGGAGTTGAACTGGGCAGCATTTCCCAGAGTGATTCCAGCGAGTAACGCCAGCAGCACTCCCGACGCCTGGCTCGCAAAATACGGCTTCTTGATCCATACGAGCAGGAACTGGGGACCATACACCGCCAGAAAGATCGACAGCGGCAGGAACAGGGCGAGACTGTAGCGGTTCACGGAGACGGCCAACTCGAGGACTTCGTTCTTGCGACCGGTGCTGGCGAACTGCGCCGCGCGCGAATTGCTCACATTGCCGATACGGGTCACGGTCTCGACGGAATAGTCGAGGACCTTGGTCGGAGCCGCGTAATAGCCCACCGAGGGCGCCCCCAGGAAATGGGCAATGATGAACGGCGGGCTCTGACTCAGAATTCTTTGCGCCATCGATGCGACGACACTGTGGGCGCCGTAGGAGATCATTTCCTTGAAGGCGGTCAGCTTGGCGAAACGGGGGGCGATCTTCATTTCGCGGAAGACGCCGCGCATACGCAGGTAGCTGATCAGGTGCAGCACCACCTGGCCGATCATGGTCATGATCGCGACTGCGACTACGCCGTAGCCCATCAGTAAAAGCGCCAGCGTGCCGAAACTGCGGACCGCGATGCTGATTACCGACGACTGGGTGGTCAAGTCGAAGCGCTGGAATCCTTCGAGGCAGGACGTAAATACGCTCAGCAGAGACGTCACGCCCCAGGCGATCACGACAATGAACAACAGCTCGCGAAATAACGGATGCGTGATGCTCAGGACGCGCATCAGCACCGGTGCGCCCATCCACGCGCTGCCAAGCAGTACGGGAAACAGGCACAACGCGTAGGCAATGGTGGTGTTGATGACTTCGTTGACCTTGTCATTCTCGCGGAGCGCATTGTAATGCGCCGAATAGCGGATGGTGGCGGAGCGCATTCCGAAATCGAGAAGCCAATAGTATTCGACCAGCGAAGTAGTCAGCGCCCACAGGCCGTACCCCTCGTCGCCGAGGCGCCGGATGATGATGGGAGACAAAACGAACGCCGAGAAGATCGAGACCGAGATCCCCAGCCAGTTCCACAGAACGTTATGCAGGAAACTCGCAGGCTGGGCGGAGGGGGGTAAAGGAGTTTCCGGCGTGGACGGCTCTAAAGGCACGGGACCGCCGCGTTCTTCCATTCTCGAAACCAGAGCTCGATCATCAGCAGCCGCCAAAGCCAGGTCTTGTTATCGCGCCGGCCGGAATCGTGCTCGTCGAGCAGGTATTGCACGAATTTAGGCGAAACCAGCCCGCGGCTGAAAAATTCGGGGCTGGTCAGGTGGTCGCGTAGAAAACTGCGCAGCGGTCCGCGGAACCATTGCGAGAGCGGGACGCTGAATCCTTGTTTGCGCCGATTCCACACGGTTTCGGGAAGCCGGTCGCGCATCGATTCCGTAAAGCAGACTTTTCCCTGGCCATTGCGCATCTTCCATCGGGCGGGTATGCGAGCGGCGAACTCGGCGAGGCGGTGATCCAGCAGCGGGCAGCGTACTTCCAGCGAATTCGCCATCGACATCCGGTCTACCTTCACCAGCATGTCGCCGGTCAGCTTCGCCGTGGCCTCGAAGTAAAACGCCTGCGACAGGACGTCGGCGCCATTGGAAAGCAGGCATCCATTGAAGGACCGCCGGATCTCAGCTTCGTCCAGCGGCATCACCCATTGGGGCTGGAATAGGGCGCGGGTGAGCGAAACGGGCGCATAGACGAACTCGAAGTATCGTTCGAGCGGCGTGCGTCGGCCGATGCCGTGAAGGAAATTCTTTCCGTATGCGGAATAGGGCAGCGAATCGGCGACCCAGGTAATGGTCCGGCGGGCCGCTTGCGGCAATGCGTCCCATTTACGCAGGGATTCGACTTCGAAGAAGCTCTGATAACCCGCGAAGATTTCGTCGCCTCCGTCTCCGGTGAGAACCACTTTCACGTGTTCCGCCGCGAATTTTGATACGAGATACGTCGGGATCGCTGAAGAGTCGCCGAACGGCTCGTCAAAATGGCGCACCAGCTTGCCGATTAGTTCCACCGAATCGGGCCGGACCATTAAAGTGTGATGATCGGTCCGATATTTGGTGGCCACGGCCGCGGCATGGTCCAGCTCGTTGAACGCTGCTTCCTCAAAACCGATGGAGAACGTCTTCACCGGCGCCGAAGACTGAAGGGCCATCGACGCCACCACGGCGCTGGAATCGATTCCGCCGCTCAGGAACGCGCCCAACGGCACGTCCGCGATCATGCGGGCCCGTACCGAGTCATCGAACAGGTCGCGGATCTGCTCCTGCGCCTGCTTCTCCGTCATGCCAGTGGGCGGGTCATCGGAGGGAGCGGGCAAGCTCCAGTAGCGGCCTTCGGTCAGTTGACCGGTTTCCGAGAACAGCGCCCAACCGCCAGGCGATACTTTGCGGACCTGACGGAAAATGCTGTGCGGGTCGGGGACGTAGTTGAACTGGAGATACAGCTTCAAGGCTTCCGGATCGAGATCCAAAGGTACATCGGCAGCTCGAAGACATTTCAGTTCACTGCCGAAGTACAACCCGTCTTTTGTAACGGTGAAGTATAGAGGCTTCTTACCAAAACGGTCGCGGACCAGGAGAAGCTGCCGTTTCCGAGAATCCCAGATTGCGTAGGCAAACATTCCGGACAAACGCGAAAGCCCGTCGATCCCGTACTCTTCATAGAGGTGAACCAGAGCTTCCGTATCGGATTGCGTTGCCAGCCGATGACCCCGGCACGCGAGGTCGTCTCTCAATTCGCGGTAGTTGTAGATCTCACCATTGAAGACGGTCCAGATGGTTCCATCTTCGTTCGAGATGGGCTGATGGCCGGTGGCCAGATCGATGATGCTGAGCCGGCGCATGCCAATCCCACAGCCGCCATCGGTGTAAATCCCTTCGTCGTCCGGGCCGCGGTGCACGATCGGATCGCACATGGCCCGCACCAGCGGTTCGCTCGCCATACGCCCCGGCAGATAAACGCCTGCTATTCCGCACATACAGCACAATCGACGCCGGCGAATCGCATCTTTATGTATTTTATCGTTCTTGTACGCGTGGCCGCCTATAAGGCCTTCCACATCTTCACGAAATGGCAGGGCATCTTGGTCGGCGCGTCCGTCGAAAAAGGGGCTGTGCCATTGGCCGTATAGCCTAACCCGGAATAAAAAACGGGCAGTTCTGCGCGGACATTCACGATCTGAAGGTCAAGAAAGCTACAGCCTCGCTCTCGGGCTCGATCTTCGGCGGCGTGAACCAGACGCGATCCCAGGCCGGCGCGTTGGCGTTCCGGGTCGATTGAGAGCAAGCCCAGGTAGGCTCGCTCTGCACCCGTCTTGATATAGACACAGCCGGCCACGCCGCCGCCGTCTTCGAGCAGCAGAAACTCGCCTTCCCCGAGAAACGTTTTCACCTGGTCGATATCGATCCGATCCCCGTCTATGAAAAATTTCTCGACGCGGAACGCGGCGTTAACTAACGATGTGATGGCGCAGGCATCCGAGATTTCGGCGACGCGGAGTTCCACGATCGCTTAGGAACTCTTGCCCAACACCCGCAAAGCCTCCGTTACGACGTGTTCCGCGGTGATGCCAAGCTGCTTGAAGATCTCGTCGCCGGGCGCCGAGGCGCCATAACGATCGATAGCGATGATAGCGCCCTCATCGCCGGCCCAGCGATGCCAGCCCAACGAAGCGGCGGCTTCTATAGTCACGCGCTTTCTGACTCCCTTCGGCAGGACGCTTTCGCGATATGCTTCGTCCTGCGCCTCGAACAAGTCCCAGCTCGGCATACTGACCACGCGCGCTTTGACGCCCTGACCGTTCAGGATTTCCTGCGCTTTCACGCACCACTGGACCTCAGAGCCGGTGCCGATCAAAATTACGTCCGGCGAACCGCCGTCGGCGTCCGAAAGAATGTACGCTCCCTTGGCGACGCCGGGCGACTTGGCGCGGCTTCGATCCAGGTGCGGTACCGCTTGCCGGGTGAGCACCAGGAGCGTGGGGCCGTCGTGCTGCACAGCCAGCGCCCATGCCTCGACGGTTTCGGTCGGGTCGGCCGGGCGAATCACGGACAAGCCCGGGATCGAGCGAGCGCCTGCAAGATGCTCGACCGGCTCGTGCGTGGGGCCGTCTTCGCCGACGCCGACGCTATCGTGCGTGAACACGTAGACGGCCTTCAGCCGGCTGAGGGCCCCAAGCCGGACTGAAGGCTTCATGTAGTCGAAAAACGTGAAGAAGGTCGCGCTGAAGGGCAGTACTCCACCGTGCGCGGCCATTCCGTTGACGGCGGCTCCCATGGCGTGTTCGCGGACGCCGAAAGCGACGTTGTGGCCGGCATAACTCCAGACGCCGCCGACGGCGCCGAGGGTTCCCGGTCCTTGTGATTCGGATGGCTGGAAATCGCCGAGACCTTTCAGGGCCGTATCGGTCGACGGGTTGAGGTCGGCGGAGCCGCCCGCGATATTCGGAAGACGCTTGGCCAGGGCGTTCAAGGCGGCGCCGCCGGCCGCGCGCGTAGCGATCGGTTTGTCCGTGAGCGCGTATTTGGGCAGATCGGCCTGCCAGTTTTCGGGGAGCTTGCCGCTCATGATCTGTTCGAATTCCGCGGCTTCATCGGGAAACGCTTTTCGATAGCCGGCCAGTTTGGTGGTCCACTGCTGTTCCGCTTCCGCGCCCGCGGGAACGGCGCGGCGGAAAAAGTTGAGGGCGTCTGGGGGCAGAAAGAACTTTTCGGTGGTGGGCCATCCCAGGGCTTTCTTGGCAGCTTTTAACTCGTCTTCGCCGAGCGGATTGCCGTGGGCGGAGAAATTGTCCTGCTTGTTCGGACTGCCGTAGCCGATATGCGTGTGGACCAGGAGCAGGGAGGGCCGCGCCGTTTCTGCCTGAGCCTCCCGAATCGCCGCGGCGACCTCGGCCGTGTCGTTGCCGTCCACAACGGTTCGGGTGTGCCAGCCGTAGGCGTCGAAGCGTTGGGCCACATCCTCGGTGAAGGTCAGACCGGTGGCTCCCGCCAGGGAGATGTGATTCTGGTCGTAAAGATAGATCAGTTTGCCTAGCTGTAAATGGCCCGCCAGCGACGCGGCTTCCTGGGTGACGCCTTCCATCAGATCGCCATCGCCGCAAATCGAGTAGATGTAGTGGTCCACGATGGTGTGGCCGGGCCGGTTGTAGCGGGCGGCGAGCCAGGCCTCCGCGATCGCCATTCCGACGCCGTTGGCGAAGCCCTGCCCAAGCGGTCCGGTGGAAACCTCGACGCCTGGCGTGTGTCCGCGTTCCGGATGGCCAGGCGTCTTGCTGCCCCACTTGCGGAAACGCTGGAGCTCTTCCATGGGAAGGTCGTAGCCGGTCAAATGCAGAAGGCTATAAAGAAGCATGGAACCGTGGCCGGCGGACAGCACAAAACGGTCACGATCGAACCAGTGCGGATTCCGGGGATTGTGCTTGAGAAATCCAGTCCACAAGGTGTACGCCATGGCTGCTGCGCCCATGGGCATGCCGGGGTGGCCGGAGTTCGCATTCTGCACCGCGTCCGCTGAAAGCATGCGGATGGTGTTGATGCATAAGTTTTCGAGGTCTCTGTCAAGTGTCACGAAAGGCTCCAAGTTTTCTCGCCGGACTGCACTGGGCGTGGGTGAGGGTTTGATGTCTACTGTTTATTCTGCTCGCTGCGCTTTATGAGAAATTGCACCAGGGCATCGCGTTCCTCCGGGTCGATTTTCCCGTTGTGGTTGCGATCGAAGGCATTCAGCAGCATGGTCAACTGCCCGGCCCGCTGCGGTCCGAGCGCTTCGGCATCGACGCCGTTTTCGAGCATGGAGGCGATGAACTCCGCGCGCGTCCCGCGCCGGAATTCCGTGACGTCCTCCGGTTTGGGAAGCGCCAGGGAGACGAAGGCGAAGGCCATTTCATTAGTTGTTTCCTCCCCGTACTTGACTTCTCGCGGAGGGTTGCTCGGGTTGTGTGGATTCGCGGCCGAATTATCGTAGGTGTATTGCATTTCGAGCCGGGTGCCTTTGGGTAGCTTCACGGCGCTTTGATACCGGTACGATCCCTGCCAATTGAAATCCCAGTCCTTGATCCAGATAAGCGGCGTTATCGTTCCATCGGGAAGATGCGCGTCCACCTTCATGTCTTTGCACAGATAGTGGGCGTGGGGGAAAATTCCGATTGCCTCGGTGTCCATGGGCACGACCCCGGAAGCTTTTACGACATACTGCGAGTCGCCCGCGGGAATGTCAATCTTCTGGTTTCCGAGCACAAATAACGTCAGGCCCTTGGTGGGCGGCGTCTTGGAGAAGCTGAGGCCGATGGTGGACTGGTCCTGCTCGACCTTACCGTCGAGATGATAGTGGATCTGGAGCACCAGATCGGAGCCTTTTTTGATCGTGTGCGCGATGCCGGCCGGCGCGTCGGCAGGCTGCGCGCCCGGCGCCCAGCCGCCGAGGGAACCGGTGATGTCCAGGCCCGGGCCGCCGACGCAGGGATAGCCTTGTCCGGGAGTTCCCTCGCGTTTGCGAGCCTCGCCACTGGTATCAAGGAATAACAGCGCATGATGGACAATACGCGGATTCCCGGCGCGGAATTCGACCCTTTTCACGTACTCGTCTTCGGTAGCGTTCAAGGGAATGACGAAGCATTGGAACTGATCCGGGCCTTCGGCCGGCACGGAGTATGACTTGGTCATTTTGACCACCTGGTCCGGTTCGCCGCCGAGCCATCCCTCCGGGAATTTCGGAATGGCAGGCTTCAATGCGGCATCGCCTTCAGGAGCGCCATTCGCCGCCCAATCGCGAATCATTGCGATCTGCGGATCGGTCAGGCGGCGCGCGTCGCGAAAGTCGCCATAGC